>Ga0265313_10002793_pt1 | contig 14727 bp, 13 predicted proteins | sample 4123metaG_FD_203122 | JGI IMG/M metagenome (GOLD analysis project Ga0265313, IMG submission 203122) | Rhizosphere microbial communities from Carex aquatilis grown in University of Washington, Seatle, WA, United States - 4-1-23 metaG | ecosystem: Host-associated > Plants > Roots > Rhizosphere >...
ACGCCGCATGTCGGCCGATGACGTATAGCCCATCAGCGGATCGGCGGCGGTGCGCAGTTCCGGCTCGAACTCCAGCACCCATTTCTCGGTCGCGGCATTGCCGGACTGCATGGCGTTGCGCGCCGGCTTGTAAATGCGGGCCAGCATCGATTCCCCTCTCTGGCGGCTCTGTTTCAGCCCGTTTGAAGCATCAACCGGGGTTCCGCGCAACCGCTGCCGCGGCGGTGGCGCCAAGCTTCCGCAGAGGTGCCTCTGGCAAACGTCAGTTTCACGACGTTCCTTCGAAGTGCCGCCCGGCGCGGTGATGCCGTCTCTACGCCTCAAGGCGTTCCAACACGCGGCCATCTTAGCCGCCGCCGGCGCCGGTCAGCCCGGCGTAGCCGGTCCAGACGATCTCGATGCCGATGCAGAGCAAGATGAACGCGGAAAGCCGCACCAGGACGTTCGTGCCGGTCGGACCAAGCACCGCCATGATGCGCTCGGCAAAGCGGTAAGCGACGTAAATCGATACGGCGATGGCGGCAAGGCCGAGCACGGCGGCGCCACCGACCAGCGCGAAGCGGACGACGTCGAAAGTCGCTCCCCACGGCCGCTGGCTGCCCAGCGCGATGGCGACCGAGATGGAACCGGGGCCGACCGTCAGCGGCATGGTCAACGGATAGAACGCCTCGCCGAGGCCCTGCGGCTGCAGCGGCACGCTGCCATGGTCGACCTCGTCGCCGGAGTGCAGCATCCGCCAAGCGAAGGCCGTGACGACCAGACCGCCGGCAATGCGCACGACCGGCAGCGTGATGCCGAAAAACTCGAGCAGGTGAGACCCGATGATCATCGAGCCGAGGAGAAGCAGGAAGCCGTTGATCGCGACGCGGCGCGCGATAACGCTGCGCTCCTTGTCGGAGCACTGGCGGGTGAGACCGAGAAAGATCGGCGCGCCACCAATGGGATTAACGATCGGGAAGAGACCCGCGTAAACCAGCAGAAACGCGTTGACGACGTCGCTCACTACGTGCCGGCTCCCCCTCCCCGCCCGAACGTTCCGGGCCGGCGATTCCCGGCTTCTCTACCAGTATCGACCAGGCAAACAAAGGAGCGGCGCCGTGCCCGCCCCGGCAAAGGGGTTCCCGGCCCTCTCGCATCGGTCCCCCTGCCGCGACGTCATTTTCGACCCACCGGTTGCTGGCAACGGGGTCGATGTTGTATTGCGACGCAGTCGTCGGGGTGTAGCGCAGTCTGGTAGCGCATCTGCTTTGGGAGCAGAGGGTCGCAGGTTCGAATCCTGCCGCCCCGACCAATACTTAGCTGATATGGAGCGATCAAATTTCGCTCGGGGGTAACGCTGCGGGTAACACCAGCGCGGTTTCTTGCCAGTGTGACGCAAACGGAAGCCGGATCGCCCGCACCACCCTAACCCCCGCTGCTGAGGGAGAACTCCTTCGTCTGCTGCGGTTCTATCGTCGCGAGGCGGAAAGGGCGCGTGACGCAAAGGCCTGAATCGCGAGGCTTGGATCGGCGGTCTGTTTGCAATCCGCGCTATCATCGGCCAACGCCGGCGTTGACAGCAGCAACAGCGTAGCGACTGCCGGAACATTCCAAGTTTTCAAAACATCCTCCCCCCTCGCGGAACCCGACCCGTCGCCAGCGACGGCGCCGCGCTGATCGCCATTCTAGGCCAAGCGGATGCGCTCGAGATTGAGGCCGACACGCGCCGCCGCCTCGCCGACGAATACGACGCCGCGCAGGAACGGGGTCAGGTGGCCCAAAGCGGCGATACCAGCTAATCGCCTGTTAACCAGTTTACCTAAAAAACACGACGCGATTTAACGGCGCTTTACCCATCGGGTCCCTAGTTTGCGGCGAAGTAAGCGTCCGCCGCTCAGTCGTAAAACGGGGCCTCCAATGATCGCCGAAGATATTCCCATCGCTGCTGGACGCCAAAAACCTTGGATTGCCGCTGTTGCCACCGCGTTCCGAACGCACTCCGGCCTCGTGCTAGACTTGACAGAACGCACCATTCTCGTCGGCATGTTCCTCCCGTTCGCCTACCGGTTCTATTGCGTTGCGACCAATAACTTCCAACCTCTTTTGATGGGAGTCACGATCTCTGAACTGCTGCCGATCGTGATGATCCTAACGCGCCGGTACTCCCCCATTGTCTCGCGAAACCCTTCGGACTGGGTGCTGGCCGTCGTCGGTTCCAACGCGCCGCTTCTCGCGCTACCGGCAATCGCGGCGCCCTTAGCCTCGCCGTACTTCTGCGTCGCCCTCTGGCTCAGCGGAATGCTGCTGCAGATTTCGGCCAAATTGGCATTGGGCCGAAGCTTTGGAATTGTGGCCGCCAATCGTGGGGTCAGGGTCGTCGGACCATATCGTTTGATCCGCCATCCTATGTATGCTGGATACACACTCACGCACGTGAGCATTCTGCTGACCTGTCCTTCGTTGGTGAATGCCGCGATCTATGCGGCGGCTTTTCTCGTGCAGGTGGCCCGCCTAACGCGAGAGGAGCGTGTGCTTACCGGTGACCCGGAGTACCGCAGGTACGCCGAACTCGTCCGATACAAGCTCGTGCCTGGCGTCTTCTAAACGACCACCAAGCGCTCGCAGATGTCATTCTTCCGCGCCCCGGAGCAGATCTAGCAGCTTGCCGTGCTTAAGGCTGCGATCGGCGCCGGATTGTTTGACGTGCGCGCAGATAAACACTTGAGATGGCCGGGTGCCGACAGCTGAGCCGTCAATTCGCGCCGACGCGGGCTGGCCGGCCACGCCCTGATTGAAATGCCGGGCGAGCGGTCGCGGGCGCTGCTCTACCCGCGACGTCGGCGACGGCTGGCGGCCCGCCGGCGGGGCTCCCGCGTGCTGACCGATCCTTCGGCGACGGAGCCAGGCACTATCGGTGCCGGTCGATTTGGTTGGACCACTGGACCTTCTTCGTTTCGCTCACTATCTTGCCGGCGGGAGGAAACGATCATGTCCAGCACGCACGCCAAGCAACCGAACCCGACCGCGCGGAGCAGTGAAGCGATCGGAGCGCTGTCGCGAATCGACGATGCGGTGGTGCGCGGCGCCCTTGGGCTCGCCAGATCGGGACGCGTTTATGATCTCGGTCTCGAGCTCAATTCCCGCATTCCGCACAACCCCGATTTCGTGCGTTTTGCGATGTCGTTTACCCATACGCCCGAAGCCACCGGCGCGGTGTCGCCGTTCCAGTATTCACTGGAGTCGATCTTCGGGCCCCTGCACATCGGGACGCACATCGATTCCTTCATCCACATCCAGAAGGACGGGCGCATCTACGGCGGTCACGCGGCGGCGCAATCGCGTGACGATCGCGGCTGGAAGCGCCATGGCATCGAAACGGTTCCGCCAATCGTCGGCCGGGCAATCCTTCTCGACATTCCCGGCCTCAAGGGGCTCCCCCGACTGGCGGATCGCTACGAAGTGACCGTCGACGACCTGAAGCAGGAACTCGCACGCACGAAACTCGAGATCAGGACCGGCGACATTGTCATGGTGCGAACCGGCAAGATCCAGGATTTCACCAACGAGGCGGCGTTTCAGGCGGCGGAGCCCGGAGTCGGTCGCACCGCCGCACTGTGGCTCTACGATCAGGGAATGTCCGTCCTCGGAACGGACACCACCGGGACCGAGCCGCTGCCGTTTGACGATCCGGCGGTGACGACGCACGCCGCCATGCTGGTCGACAAGGGCGTCCACCTGATCGAGAACCTCAATCTCGAGGAGGTCGCGGGAAGCGGCGTGCACGAAGGCCTCTTCATCGCGCTGCCGCTGAAAATCACGGGGGCCACCGGCTCCTGGATCAGACCCGTGCTGATCGTCTGAATCTCATTTTCCTCTGTCCCCCATTCAAACAAGCCGCGGTCTCCGTATGTCACGAATAGCATCTGTCGAGCTCAGTCTCTTCCGTTTCGAGATCGAAGGGCTCGCTCTGCCGTCCCATGGGGCTGCGGGTGTCGGCAATCTCTTCGCCGCAAAGGGCGGACGCCTGCCGGCGCAGCGATGGGCCGTGCGCATCCAGACCGACGAAGGCGAGCGCGGCGAATACGTGACGCACTGGGTCGGAACGCCCTCATCGTTCGCTCAGGCCCAGATGTTGGCCCCACATCTCATCGGGCGCGATCCTGACTGCCGGGAGCAGATCTGGCAGGACCTTCGTCGCGAGGTGCGCGCCTATGACCACATGGGCCACGGTCCGCTCGACATCGCGTTGTGGGACCTTGCCGGCAAGCGCCGCGGCGTCTCGGCGTCACGGCTGCTCGGCGGCTTCCGGACGCGCCTGCCCGCGTACGCCAGCACCTACCACGGTCAGGAGGAGCCGGGCGGGCTCGATACGCCCGAGGCTTTCGCCGACTACGCCGCCGAATGCAAAGAGCAGGGATTTGCCGGCTTCAAGATTCACGGATGGCATACGGGCGACGTAAAGCGCGAAGTTGCGACGGTCCTCGGCGTGCGCGAGGCCGTTGGCGGCGACTGGCCACTGATGCTCGATCCAGCATCACAGCTGCGCACCTGGCGGGATGCCCTCACGGTCGGCCACGCCTGCGACGAGGCGGATTTCTTCTGGTACGAGGATCCCTATCGCGATACCGGCGGCGCGGTCGAAGGACACAAGCGGCTGCGGGAGCGGCTTGCAACGCCGCTTCTGGTCGGCGAGCACGTGCGCGGCCTCGAAGCGAAAGCGGCGTTCATTCTCGGCGGCGGCGGCGATCTCGTGCACGCCGATCCCGAATACGACATGGGCATTACCGGGGCGCTGAAGATCGCGAACTTCTGTCAGGCGCTCGGGCTGGATATCCAGTATCACGCCTGCGGCCCTGCCCATCGCGCCGTCATGGCGGCCACCCCCAACACGCACTTCTACGAAATGGCGCTGGTCGGGCCGGGCATGCCGAACTCGATCCCGCCGGTCTACACCTGCGGCTACTCAGACCAGCCGGAAGGGCTCGGCAGCGATGGCTGCGTGCCGGTACCGGACGGGCCCGGTCTCGGCGTCGCCTACGACTGGAACTTCATCGAGGCAAACCGGCTCGCCCACCTCGTCTTCGGGCGCTGATCGCGACAGGCGCTACTTCTTACCGAGACCACGCGAGAAGGCTCTCAGCACGGCGTTGAGGTGCACCTTCATGGCATTGCGCGCCGCCACCCGATCACCGGCAGCGATGGCTTCGAAAATGCGCTTGTGCTCGGCCGGCGTATCGTAGAGCCGCTCCGGACCCATCAGCAGTTCCTCGATCTTCTCGAACATCGGTTTGCGCCGGTAATCCCAGAGCGTCCCGATGACGAGCGTCAGCGCGGCGTTGCCGCTCGCCTTGGCGATCTCGATGTGAAACGTCCGGTCGAGGTCGCGGTACTGGGCCGATTGCACCGATTTCGCACGCGTCTGTGCGATCATCGCCTTCTCGATGCGCTCAAGGTTGGCGCGGTCGCGGTTGACCGCGGCAAGTTCGGCCGAGCGCGGCTCAAGCAGATGGCGCGCCTCCATCATCTGGATGGGGCCGATATCCGTCTCGCTGACTTCCGCGCTTGCGCCCACCCGGTCCGAACGCGGGGTCGCTTCCAGAATCTGGACGCCGTGCCCGACGCGGATCGAGACCTTGCCGCTGACCTCCAGCGCAATCAGAGCTTCGCGCACCGACGTGCGGCTCACACCCAGTCTTTCCGCAAGATCACGTTCGGCCGGGAGCAGCGAGCCGACCGGAAACACGCCCTCATCGATGCGGTCGCTGATCAATGCCGCAATCTGGCGGTAGAGCCGCATCGGCTCGACCTGCGGAAGACGCAGACCGGACGTGGCAGGGGCGGCGGTCGCTCTGGATTTCATGCGGCCTCAAGCCGAAGGAGGCGCGTCGTGGCGGTCATCGAGATTTCCATCTGCGATCGTTCTTGACATGACCATAGGCGATTCATAAAAGTCAACTGGTTGGACCATTGCACCAATGGACCAACGAATCCGGCGGCACGACCGCCCCGGAATGGGACGGGAGGCCCGCGGTTTGAAAATTCAGTCGGTCGAGCCCTTCATTCTGCACGTCCCGGTCAATGCCGGCTCCATCTCGGATTCGACGCACACCGTGACACACTGGGGCGTGGTTGGCACGCGCATCCACACCGATGGCGGCCTGGTGGGCTACGGCTTCACCGGCACGCATTCGCATCTCGCCACCGATCGGCTCATCACCGCCTGCATCGCCGAAAGCTACGCGCCGCTGCTGATCGGCGAGGACGTGTCGGACGGCCGGCGCCTGTGGAACAAACTGTCGAATTTTCCCGCGACGCGCTGGGTCGGGCGCGCCGGGATCACCCATCTGGCGCTGGCTGCAATCGACATCGCTCTGTGGGACCTGCGGGCCAAGGCGGCCGGCCTGCCGCTCTGGAAACTGCTCGGAGGCGCGACCAAAGAGAAGCTTGAGGCATACAACACCGACATCGGCTGGCTTTCCATTGCCAGGGACGACCTGGTCGCCAAGAGCAGGCGCGCGGTCGAACACGACGGGTTCCGGCGCCTGAAGCTGAAAGTCGGTCACGACGACCCGATGATCGATATCGAGCGCATCGAAGCTGTGCGCGCCGCGGTCGGCCCATCCGTCACGATCGCGATCGACGCGAACGGCCGCTGGGACCTGCCAACCTGCCAGCGGTTCTGCGCGCGGGCCGAGCCGCTCGACATTTTCTGGTTTGAAGAGCCGATGTGGTTCGACGACGTCGCCTCGCATGCCGCGCTCGCGGCCTCGACGTCGATCCCGGTTGCCCTCGGCGAGCAGCTCTACACGGCGTCTGCCTTCGCCGGGTTCATCGATGCCGGCGCCGTCCAGTACGTGCAGCCGGACGTGACCCGACTTGCCGGGATTACCGAATACATCCAGGTCGCGGAAACGGCGCATTCGCGCCGCCTGCCGGTGGTTGCCCATGTCGGCGACATGGGCCAGGTCCATGTCCACCTGTCCTACTGGCACCCGGCCACACCAATGCTCGAATACATCCCGTGGATCAAGGATGCCTTCGTCGAGCCGATCCGCGTCGAGGACGGCCACTACGCCAGGCCGGAAATGCCCGGAGCCGGCTGCACCCTCACCGAAGCAGCCATGTCGTCCTATGCCAGATCCTGCTGAGGCTCAGATGGCGACCGTGGACAATCCGGAAGCCGCCCCGAAGCGATCGTTCCTTCGCCGCCTGTCCAGCTTCGACGAACTCGGCATCCTGCTCGCTCTCGCCCTGTTCTTTGTCATCGGTTCGCTGAGCAGCCCCTACTTCCTGACGCTCAACAACCTGGCGGGAATTCTGCAGAACGTCACGTTCCTCGGCTTTCTGTGCATCGGCGTCGGCCTCGTCCTCATGGCCGGCGAGATCGACATCTCCGTCGGCTCGATTTTCGGCCTGACCGGCGTCGTGACCGCCCTGGTTCTGAAAAACGGCTATCCGCTGATCTTCGCGATCGGCAGCGGCGTGCTGGTCGGGATCGCCTGCGGACTGGTCAACGGACTGGTCGCGCAGATCATCAAGGTGCCGGTCGTCGTGATGACGCTGGCAACGCTCGGCATCTATCGCGCGATCGCGCTTGGACTGGCGAACGGCTCGCCGGTCGGAGGACTTCCCGAGAATCCGTTCTTCTTCGACTGGTTCGGCCAGGGTTCCGTCGCGCAGGTTTCGTTCATAACCGTGCTCTTTCTCATTCTTGCGGTCATTGCCGAAGTGGCGCTGCGGTGGACGTCATCCGGCTTCCGGCTTCTGGCCATCGGCAGCAATCCGCAGGCGGCGCATCTCATCGGCTTCCACGTCGAACGCACGCGCGTGCTGCTCCTGGTCTTTTCCGGGTTCATCGCCGGCATCTCGGGGGTTTGCTCCGTCGCCTACCTCGATACGGCCAGCCCGACGGCCGGAACCGGCTACGAGCTCAGCGTGCTCGCGGCGGTCATCATCGGCGGCGTCAAGCTCACCGGCGGCCGCGGCTCCATCCTCGGCGTGCTGCTGGGGCTGTGCGTCATCGGCATCTTCCAGAATCTGATCGTGCTCTGGGGCGTCTCGCCCAACTGGACGCAGGGCGTCTCCGGCCTCGTCCTGATCGCCGCGATGACGCTGATCTGGCTCACCCGAAGAAGTGAACGTGCTGCGGGAGGCTGATTTTTCAGCAAGGCAATGCTCGCGCGTTCCGCGACGGGCAGACATGGGAGGAATGGACAGATGACGAAGACAAATCTCGATCGGCGCCAATTCGGAAAATTTCTCGGTCTGGCGAGCACGGCCGGCGTTGCGGTGATGACGGGACAGCCCGCCCACGCCGACGACAAGGCCGTGTGGAAGGACTGGGTGCAGAAATATTACAAGAAGCCGATCAAGATCGCGGTATCGTGCGCCGGCACCAGCAACCCGTACTTTGCCCCGACCAAGGCGGGTGCGGAAGACGCCGGCGCCCAGCTTGGCATCGAAATGCTGTGGACCGGCGTTCCTGACGGGAACACGGTCAACCAGATCAACCAGTTCCAGCAGTTGGTGAACACCGGCTACGAAGCCATCGTTGTCGTGTCGTTCGAGCCGGACGCGTGGGTGGCGCCGATCAAGAAGGCGATGGATGCCGGCGTTCTGGTCATCACCGCCAACAACGACGCTCCGAAGAGCGGCCGCGAGCTTTATTTCGGCCAGGACCTGGTCGGCGCCGCGGTGGTTCAGGGACAGCTTCTCGCCAAGCTCTCCGGCAACAAGGGCAAGGTCGCCATGACTAACTGCGCCCCCGGCTCGCTGGCGCTCGACCTGCGCATACAGGGAGCCAAGCAGGGCGTGACCCAGGGCGGCATGGAGGCGGTCGGCGTGTACAATACCAATCCCGCCGACATGGCGAGCGAACTCGCGACGATCCAGGACATCCTGCGTGCCCATCCGGACCTGTCGGCGATGATGCCGCTGTGCGGCCCGGACACGGCTGCGGCCGGCCTGGTGCGCCAGAAGCAGGGTAACAAGCTGCCGATCGTCGGTACCGACCTGCTCTACCAGACGCTGGAACTGATCCGCGACGGCTACGTCGACGCGACGGTGGGGCAGCAGCCGTACCTGCAGGGCTACCTGCCGGTGATGTATGCCTACCAGCGGGTCGTGCTCGGTGCTCCGAAGCTCGACCTGCCCGGCGGCAACTACTACCTCGCCAACGAAATCGTGACGAAGGACAACGTCGCCGAATTCCTCGTGCGCGAGGAACGCTTCCGCGGATGAGCGAGACATCGCGCCGGCCGCTGCTCGAGGCGGCCGGCGTCAGCAAACGCTTCGGCAGCATCCACGCGCTCAACGACGTCTCGCTCACCGTTGCGGCTGGCGAAATCCACGGCTTGCTCGGCGCCAACGGCGCCGGCAAGTCGACCCTCATCGGCGTCCTTTCCGGTGCGGTACGACCCGACGCCGGGGTGCTGCGCGTCGATGGCAAGGAAGTCGCGCTGGGCTCGCTATCGGCGGCGAGAGCCGCGGGTCTCGCCGTGGTGCATCAGGAGTTGATGCTGTTTCCCGACTGCACAGTCGAGGAGAACATCTTCGCGAGCGTATTGCCGCGTGGCGCGTTCCGCTGGATTGGAGCCGGCGCCCGCAATCGCCGGGCCCGGGACGCCATGCGTCGCCTCGGCGCCGTGGTCGATTTGAAGCGACGGGTGGATCAGCTGCCGCTCGCGCATCGCCAGCTTGTCGAAATCGCACGCGCGCTGTGTTCGGGCGGGCGCGTCCTCATCCTGGATGAGCCGACCTCGGCTCTGTCCAAGCCCGAGGCGCAGGGCCTGTTCGACGCCATTCGCTCGATCGTCGAGCGCGACGCTGCGGTCGTGTTCGTATCGCACCGCCTCGACGAAGTCTTCGAGATCACCGACGCGCTGACCGTGCTGCGCGACGGCGGCGTCGTCGGAAACTGGCGGACGGTCGACGCCGACATTCCCACGATCACCCGCGCCATGGTTGGCGAACTTGCCGACGAGCGTGCGCGTCCTGCCGATCCAGCGGCGCGCGGCAAGGTGGCGGTCAGGCTGAGGGGCGCGGCGGCGACCGTCAGCGACATCGACCTCTCTCTCCATTCCGGCGAGGTTGTGGGGCTGGCGGGCCTCGAGGGCTCGGGCATCTCGACGTTGCTCGAAATGATCGGTGGCGTGATCGCCGTGAAGGGCAACATCGAAATCGGCGGCCGCGCCGTGACGTTCCGCCACCCCAGCCAGGCGATACGGGAAGGGGTTGTCTACATGCCGCCCGACCGCAAGCGCGGCGGCTTATGGCTTGACCAGGATCCGTCTTTCAACATCGGGTCGGCGCTGGTCGAGCGCATGCCTCCGACCTGGCTGCGCAAGCAGGAACTCGACCGGGCCGCGGCCGCGCGGTTGACCGAGGTCGGCGTCCGCGCGAACGCACTTCACGAATACGTTGGCCGTCTCTCGGGAGGAAACCAGCAGCGTGTGCTCCTCGCCCGGGCACTCGAGGCGCGTCCGCGCGTCCTCCTGCTGAACGATTTCACCCGAGGCGTCGACGTCAAGGCGAAGGCCAGCATCCACGCGCTTGTCCGAAAACTTGCCGGAGCCGGACTGGCGGTCTGTGTAACGTCCTCCGATCTCGAAGAACTACTGGGCGTGGCCGACCGGATCGTCTGCATGCGCGCCGGACGCGTCGTTGCCGACAGGCCGAGCACCGATTTCGATAAACTCAGCCTGCTGGAGCTGGCTTCAACTGCCGCCGCCGCCTGAACAAGGACGGCGCCTTTTCCTCATCGGCGCAGGAATAGTCCGCGTGAACAACTTCCAGCGGATTCTGTCGCCGGGGGCGCCCGGACCTGGACATGTCGCCGGCGCCTTATGCCGGCTGCGGCGGATACAGATTGTGCCGCCCGATCGCGGTCACCTGCCTTTCGCCGCAGAACGCCATCGTCATATCGAGTTCGCGGGCCAAGATTTCGATGGCTCGCGTCACACCCGCCTCCCCGCCGGCGGCCAGTCCATAAGCGAAGGCGCGGCCGATGAATGTGCCCCGGGCGCCCAGCGCCAGCGCCTTCAACACCGACTGTCCGGAGCGGATGCCGCCATCGAACAGGACCTCGGTGCGGTCACCGACGGCGGCGACGATTTCAGGGAGCACCGTGATTGTCGACGGTGCCCCGTCGAGCTGACGGCCGCCATGGTTGGATACGACGATCGCATCCGCGCCGGCGGACACGGCCGAACGGGCATCGGCGACGTCGAGGATGCCCTTCACGATCACCGTACCGCCGAAGCGCTTCTTGACCCAGGTAACATCCGACCACGAGAGCGTCGGATCGAATTGCCGGTTGGTCCACTCCACGACCGAGGCGACGTCGTTGCCGCTCGTCGCGTGACCGGCGATGTTTCGGAACGTGCGCCGGCGGGTGGCCAACATGCCGAGCAACCAGCGGGGCCGCATCGCCATCTGCCACAGATGCTGCGGTGTCAGGCGTGGCGGCACCGACAGGCCGTTGCGAAGATCCTTGTGGCGCTGCCCAAGCATCTGGAGATCCATGGTCAGGACCAGAGCCGAGCAGTTCGCCGCCTTGGCGCGATCGATCAGGCGCTCCACAAAGCCGCGATCGCGCATGACATAGAGCTGAAACCAGAACGGCCGCGACGTGTGCGCGGCGATATCCTCGATCGAGCAGATGCTCATGGTCGACAGCGTGAACGGGATGCCGGCCTTCTCGGCGGCGCGCGCCGCAAGAATCTCGCCGTCGGCGAACTGCATGCCAGCGAGCCCGATCGGCGCGAGCGCCACCGGCATCGCCACCTTGTGACCGACGATCGTGGTTGCGAGACTGCGGTTCTCGATGTTGACCGCGACCCGCTGGCGCAGTCGGATGCGGGCGAAATCGGCCTCGTTGTCGCGAAACGTCTGCTCGCTCCACGAGCCCGACTCCATGTAATCGAAGAACATCCGCGGCGCCCGTCGGCGCGCAGCTTCACGAAGGTCGTCGATAGTCAGTGCGCGCGCGATCCGATCCATGGGACTCTTGTATTCTCATATGAATAATAATATTCATATGCGATGAACGGTCGTCGGGGAAGGTCGCAGATATCGCGGCTCGACCAATTGAAGGGAAGTAGCAGGAAGTGACAGAGGCCACATCACTTTCCGGGCCGCCGATCGACCCTGCCACACCGTTGCGCCTGGACGGTCGCGTAGCTGTGGTTACGGGAGCTGGCGGGGGTATCGGGAGCGCGATCGTCGACCTGTTCGACACACTGGGCGCCAAGGTGGTCGCGTCCGACGTCAGCGCTGAAGCCCTCGCGCGCCTGCCCCAGTCTTCCGCGGGCGGGATGCCCGTCCAGGCCGACGTCGGCACACGCGCGGGCTGCGACAGCCTGATAGCGGAAGTGATCCGCCGTCACGGCCGCATCGACATCCTGGTCAACAATGCGGCTCTGCTGATCCGCAAGGAAATCGATGAGTACGAGGATGAGGACTGGGACCGGACCTTCGACGTCAATCTGCGGTCACAGTTCCTGCTTTGCCGCGCCGCCTCGCGCTCGATGAAGGAGAACCGGTGGGGACGTATCGTCAACCTAGCGGCAAGCAACGTGTACAACGGCGGGCTCTACCAGAGCGCGGTCTACGCGATTGCCAAGGGCGGCACGCTGACGCTCACGCGCTCCTTCGCATCGCGACTGGCGCCGTTCGGCATCTGCGTGAATACCGTGGCACCCGGGCCGGTCGATACTCCAATGTTCCGCTACAAACTCACCGAGGCGGACATCACCGAGTTTCTCGGCCGGATGCCGGTGCGCCGGATCGCACACCCGATCGAACTCGCGCGCGCCGTCGCCTTTCTCTGCAGCGACTGGGCATCCTACATCACCGGGCAGGTCATCGATGTGAATGGCGGCCAGATCATGCGTTGAGGTCCGGCCCGGCCAAAACCGGGGGCGCGGAGAAACGCGGGGGGAAACGTGCAATGAGACTGGAAGGCAAGCGAGTCCTCGTTACCGGCGGCGCCGGTGGTATCGGCGGAGCCATCGCGCGGCGCATGGCCGAGGCAGGCGCTCAGATGACGCTCGCCGACCTCAACCAGGAACGGGCTATTGCCGCGGCGAAGTCGCTGGGCAGCGGACACTTCGCAACTCACGTCGATGTCGCCAGCCTGCCGTCGGTCACCAGCATGGTGAGCGAGGCGGAGCGGCTGATGGGCGGGATCGACGTGCTGGTCCACACGGCCGGGGTCGCCGTGCTGCGTAACGTGCTCGACGTCGACCCGTCCGACTGGAAACGCGTCATCGATATCAACCTGATGGGCACCTACTACTGCGATCTCGTGGTGGCCAAATCGATCATTGCCCGCGGCGGCTCCGGTGCGCTCATCAACATCGGTTCCGCTGCCGCCACCCGTCCCTCGCGCGGGGCCAGCGCCTACGGCGCCGCGAAGGCGGGCGTCGTCAACCTCACCAAGTCGCTGGCCATCGACCTCGCCAAACACAATATCCGGGTCAATGCCATCAGCCCGGGGCCGGTCGACACCAACATGGCGGCGAGCGAGCACAGTTCTGCCGTGCGCGAGAACTTCGTGAAGCTGATCCCGATAGGGCGCTACGCGCGCCCGGAGGAGCTCGGATCGGCGGCAGTGTTTCTTGCTTCCGACGAATCCAGCTACGTCAACGGCACGGAGATCATGGTTGATGGCGGCTATGTCGGCGCCGGCAACCTCTACTGACCTCAGCCGGCGAATGGCGGCAGCTCGAGCCCCTTCACGCCGGTGTACACCGCGAACAAGCCGCCCGGCATCGTCTGCCTTGCCAGGCGTTCGGGACTTTCGTTCAAGGTACCGGACGTGACGTAGAGAATGTCGAGGTCGGCGCCGCCGAACTCGCAGCATGTCGGCGATTCGACGGGCATCTGAATCGTCTGCATGAGCCGACCGGCAGGATCGTAGCGGTTGACCTTGCCGACCAGCGGACACGTCACCCAGTAACAGCCTTCGGCATCGACGGTGGCGCCGTCGGCGAAACTGCCGGTCGTCGTAGTATCGACAAAGATGCGGCGGTTCTCGATGTCACCGGTTGCCGTATCGACGTCGAAGGCCCAGACGGCGCCGCCATAGCTGTCGGCAAAGTACATGACCTTGCCGTCCGGGCTCCACGCCAGGCCGTTGGATGAACCGATCCCCTCCACCATGCGGTGCGCGGTCAGGTCTGCATCCAGCCGATAGAGCGCACCGATGTGCTCCGGCTTGCGCGGCGGCGCCTCGAACGTGGTGCCCGACCAGAACCGGCCGAAGCGATCGGTCTTGCCATCGTTGAAGCGCGTCTCGCTGATGTGGGCTTCCGGATTGACGATGAACTCCAGCCGGCCCGTCTCGGGCTCGTAGAAATAGAAGCCGCTCGCCAACGAAATGACCAAGCCGCCCCCGGCTCTCAGTCCGATGCAGCCAACCATTTCGGGCAGGTGGAACGTATCGTTCCTGCCGCTCTCCGGATGATATCGATGGATGGTCTTGCCCCAGATATCCAGCCACCAGAGGACCTGGGCCTTCGGATCCCACGTCGTTCCCTCGCCAACCTCGGCCCTTGCATCGAGCAGCGGAACGATCTCGACCATCGTCTTATCCCCTCAGGCCTTGTCGCCGACGATACGGCCCATGATTTCCCGGCTCATCGCGTCGTAGTTCCGGTCGTTCGGCAGATCGGCAACGATGCGGTTCGAGCTGAAGACAAGGATCCGGTCCGCCAGCCGGACGATTTCCGGCATGTCGGAAGAAAT
>Ga0265313_10002794_pt1 | contig 14726 bp, 36 predicted proteins | sample 4123metaG_FD_203122 | JGI IMG/M metagenome (GOLD analysis project Ga0265313, IMG submission 203122) | Rhizosphere microbial communities from Carex aquatilis grown in University of Washington, Seatle, WA, United States - 4-1-23 metaG | ecosystem: Host-associated > Plants > Roots > Rhizosphere >...
ATGCCTTGCCGCCAGCTACGACAGTAGCTAGAGTGTCAACAGGATGCGCGTCACCAAAAAGACGGATGGAACGTTTGTCGTGCAGGACGCTCCAATGCAGTTGGAGGGTCGTGCGGCTCAACAATTCATGTCCGACTTGAATCGCAAACCATCGGCTGCCGATGAAGCGAAGCGTGCTGCATTCCTGGCGGAGTGCTCAAGGATCTACGGCACAAAGTAGTAACCCATGAAACTGACTTACGGCGACTTCATACGAACCGGCTACCAGGACTGCGCCAACACGTTCGACGTCAGCGATTACCGCGACGCCTGGAGAAAGCTTGGCAAGCCTCACGGATCGAATGCTGCGCGAAGGATAGTTCGCGCGGTATGGGGCGACGATGACGACGCCTACAAGACGTGGCTCAGCCAGGCGGACGTCGACGAGATCCTCGGTGATGGGCTAGATCTAAGAAGCGCCTACAAGGCATGGCGTGAGGCCTGGCAGGGATGCGCGGAGAGCGCCGTGAAGGCGCGGCTACTGGAGTGGATCGAAAGCGATCGTGGCTAAGACGCCTGCCAAACTCGATGCCGAGATCGCCGTCGCGCTGAAGCACGTCGACGTCAAGAAGCTCTTCGCCTGGCGGCCCAAGATCGAAGAAACCCTCGCAGATGTTTAAAGCGAGCCGCACATCGCGCAGCGGCGGCAGCCCCTTGCGCGTTTCGCACCTCGACACACCACGAGGCGCGTACATGATCCTCGACGGACACCACCGGGCCGTCGAGGCTGTTCAAGCGGGGCGGCGAACGGTTGCGATCGAAGTCGATGCGTTCGTGCCTAGGATCGAACGGGCGGGAGGTGCCTATGACAGCTACGTCAACGACAAAGTTAACGTGTGCGCTTTCATTGGGCGAAAAGCCGCGTGACGCTGTAAATCAACTACTTGCATTACATTTGTATTGACGATCGAATCGCGATTCGTGCAGGCTTGTCATAAGGGGATGTTGAGAAAACTACGCTTGATTGCATTCCTTGCTGTCACGATAGCTGGCTGTACCGAGATGATGAAGCCAGCCGTGGTCGATCCGCCGACCGGTCCTGACGCAGGCAGACCTGCCATTGATGGGGCAGCCATCGAGGATGCCCATTTCTACTCGTATCCCGCCACGTTGTCCGATCCGTCCAGCATCCATCATGCGGCGCCCATTGCATACCCGTCAGGAGAGGCACCGCACTCGGGCTGGCCGCTCGTGATCGCGCTGCATGGCTACAATCACACCGGATCCGATGCACTGACGCAGGTTGGAATGCCCGACGCGCCATCCTGGGCGGTCACGGTCACGCCGACCGGCATGTTTGATTCGACGGGGGCGCCGTTTTGGAACGCGAGCCCAGCTTGCTGCGATCGGGATCATCTTGCGCCCGATGACATTGCGTACATCGGCACGCTGATCGATGAGGCCCAGGTTGGTGCGCCGATCGATCCGGCGGCGATCTACATAGTTGGCCAAAGCAACGGGGGGTTCCTTGCCGAATCAGTCGCGTGCAGCAACTCCGATGTGATCGCCGCGATTGACGTATCGGGCGCAGTTCCCCCGACGTGCGCGCACGCCCCCGCGCTGCTGCGCGCGCATGGCACCGACGATCCGACGATCGCGTACGTGGGTGGGCAGATGACCGGGCTCGCGCCATACGTCGGTGCCGAGGACGTGCAAACCGTCGGATGCCAAGCGCTCGGTGCGTTCGGCTCGGATCATTATGACTACGATCTCGCGATCAACGGAATGGAGTCGCAGGTCGCACTGGGTGTTGGGTGTGCGACCGAGGTCGTGCGGATGTACGGATCGAAGCACCAACCACGACTATCTACTGCTTGGGAGGGGTTTGCGAGGGCGTGGCTCGGTGCGCATTAGCAGGGTCGATCGCCGTCAAGCCAGCGCAGCAGCTCTGCCATAGCGGGCGTTACGGCTCCTGCTCGCGCGAGTGCCTGAAGATCCGCGATAGCCGTATCAAGAATGGCTCTGGATGGCTCTGGACGGGCGCTTCGTCTTCTTTGAGGCGCCTCGAGCCTCGACGCCGAGACGATCCTCGTCATCGGGCAGCACCGCATCCGCCGCGCGCTGCCATACACGTGACGGCATCCCGTTCGGAGTGGTGCGCGTCTCGCCCGTCTCGACGATCAATCCTGTTTCCGAGAGCACGAGCCGTCCGTGCCGCACGGTGTCGATCGAGGCGATGTACCCTGCCGTGCGGCAGTCCAGCCAGATCTCGTGATCGATGCGTGCCTGGCCGTCGTTCATGGCGCGCGCGACGGCAGCCACAGCTTTCGCTGAGGCAGCTGCGGCTCGGATCGCGGCGCCCACGCTCGTGTAGGGATCGGTGGATCGAACAAATGGTTCCATTGGCGCCAAGTTACTAGAGATGTCTGACTATTGGGCCGGACGAGGGATCTCATGCGAAACTAAGGGATGGTGCTGTTCCTGCGCCTGCTCCAGCACGTCCTGCTGATCATGGGCGTCGGCGCGCTGGTTCTCGGCGCCGTGCTCCACACCTGGTGGCTCGTAGGCATCGGCGCTGTCTGGGGGTTGCTCGCGCTCATGGTCGGTCACTGGATTCACTTCTTTCAACAAGGAGACAAATCGTGACCACGCTCCGTTATCGCGGCTACCACGTAGATCCTGGCGAGCTCGCCGTCGACGAGTGCACGGTGCGCCAGTGCGATGGCTCGACGTTCCGCATGCCCCCCGGGCCTGGGAGGCAGGACGGCGTCGACTACTGGCGCCTGTGGTTCCGCGTGACCAACGCAGTTGATGGCACGCCGTTCATCGCGAGCGTGCCTATCAACCCGAACGGCAGCTACGCACCCGATGGACCGGGCGGTAAGACGTGGGGCCTCACGCGCTCGGGGCCGAACATGTGGCAGGTCGCACCGAGCATCAACGTGCTCGCTCATGGAGAGGTGCATCCCGGAGAGCATCCGTCGCCATCGATGTGGCACCAGACGCCCACCCTCGTCGACGTACCCGACGGTGAAGCCTGGCAGACGCCACCCTGAGCGGGTAAATCGCGTGGGACAAAGGCCCGTGTTACGATCTCGAAATGGGCTGCCGAATCCTTCTTCCAATCGTCGATCAGGCCCGAGTCACGACGCTCACCGTCGAGACCACGGGCCCGCTTCCCAACACCGACTTCTGCGCGTGCCGCCGTTGCCGCGGTCGCCGTCATCACCGGAAGTGACCTCGTTCGTGCCTGTTCCCCGCTGCCTTCACGGGCAGCGCTGGGACGCGTGCGGCGAGTGCACGCGCACGACGTGGTGCGACGAGTGCAACGCGAGGCTCGTGCTGGAGGAGCCGTCCCATCCGCGCGAAAGCGTCACGTGCGCGAGCTGTGTGGATCGGATGATCGGTCGATCGCCGTAAACATCAGCGTGGATATGTCTTGTCTGCCAGCGCGATGCGCCGCGGATGCACGTCGGGCCTGCCCATCACGTTCACGCAGCAGCTCTCCCCTGGCGGGGCTGAGCACGTCGGACACGTCACCGCGAGCGCGCGGTCGCGCATCTTGGGGCGCGTCATTCGGACTCGGCAAGCTCGACAGGCTCACAGATAGCTCGCAGAGCCGTCACGCCTTCCCTCGTTCGTGCTGCTACCTCTTCGAGGCGTCTGATCATGCTGTCGAGGTCGCGGATGTTACGCGCAATCGCCTCGCGGCCGATCGTGTGCCGGGCATCGAGGAGCAAGCGTACAGCCTCGCCGACTTGACCAGCTCGCCAGCGATCGATGGTGACCCCAGCAGCGGCCTCAAACGCCGAGACGAGCTTGCGAAGGTCCGCGAGCTCGCGAGTCGCGTCTTCCTCGGCGTACTGCCGTTGAGTCGCAAGATCGCGGACGGCTGCCGCGTGTTGCTGTTCTTTCAACGCCTCGTGCACGTGCTTGGGCACCCACGTCTTGGTGACGTTGCGAATCATCGACGCGACGAAGGCGGGATCGAAGGACTTGGGCTTTGACTGTCTGGGTGCCTTCCGCGCCACGCGAAGTACGCCGCCCTTCGGCACCAAGATTCCCCACGCCGCTGGGATCACGAGCCCGTCCATCAACTTTTCTTCGGCCAAGACGAGCCACCAGAAGTGACAGTAGCGACCAATGTTGTCAGCCTTCGCCGGATCGCGAAGCTCCTTCTTCAGGTCTTCACGGCTGATTTTGATCTCGTAGCCGTGCAGCTCGTAGCCTCGAGACGGCCAGATGCCGAGAGCAGCGGCGTCAGCCCAGCCACGCACCTTGTAGCCAGTGCCGTTGGCCAGCTCCGTGAAGACGCACCAGCCTTCACCTTCATGACGCTTACGAATCAGATCGATCATCGAGTCACCCTCGCGACCAGTAGTGCAGCCAGCCGCTTGCGCGACCTCGGGATCTTTAGCGCACGACGCTTGCGCAAGATGACCTTCACATCGCCACGATCGTCGTAGTATCTCGTGGCGAGATCAGTGTCTTCCGCCTCGTCATCTGCCAGATCCCGACGGCCAACCGCTGTTAATAGCCGACGCGATACGCGCATCGCAGCGATCTCCATGCAGCGTCGATAGTGCTCACTGTATCTGGAGTCATCGTCGATCCCGAACATAGGTTTTCCAATGTCGCGCTTCGCCGCGACGATCAGATGTCCGAGCTCGTGGGCGGGCCACCAAGCGGCTGATGTGTAACTAATTGAGTTGGCATGGCGCGACGTTACAGGAACGTAGTGATTGCACAACTCATGAAGGTCGTCGAGTGTCACGCACGGTTCCCTGTGAGCAAACCCCAGAGGACATCCGTCGCGACAGGCTTTTCGAACGTGAGCCGATGCTCAAGAGCCGCGGCAGCCTCGATCCGCCCCGACATCAAGACAAAACGATCGCGCTCGATGTAGAACGGAAAGTGCTTCCGCACGTGCACGAGTACGTCACCCCCGGTCCCGATCTTGAGATCGAAGTCACTCAAGATGTAGATCTCGCGCAGCACGCGGAGCTTCTTTGACTTGGTCAAGGGCGCCTCCGACGCGACGACTTCGCGCGCTGGACGATGTCCCACGTCAGGTAGCCCGCGACGCCGGCCCAGACGCCGCGCAGCTCTGGCTCGACGCCGAGGCTTCGGAGCACGCGCAAGAAGAAGTAGGCGACCAGGAACGCGCACAAGACGAAGAAGAAACGGCGCGCAGTGTCCATCACGACGACTTCCCTTCCGCGCGATCAGCGCGCGCAAACGCTTCCTCCCACGAGGGACCCTTGCCGACGATGACGACGGCCACCGGCATTCCTGGCTTGGCACGGACGTAGTAGCCAACCTCGAACCGATCGACGACTGTCTTTCGACGGATCGTCACGCTGGCGACGCGGTCACCCGGCGCGGTGCCAAACGTCGCCCAGCGCGAATGCGCCTCTCGGTGGGCTTGATAGCGCGTCACGACTCGGCCTCGATCGCGTCAGCCGCCGCGATCAGTTGCGCGGCAAGAGCGCGAGCACGGGCCGGCGAAATCGGCCCGACGAGCCGCGCCGAATACTGGACGATCTGGACCTGCCCCGGCTGCTGCGCGGACTCGCCGACGATGTACGACGACGTTCCGCTTTCGTCACAGAACCGACGAAGACAATCGCCCTGTGTGAGTCGCTTCGTCGCCATGACCTTCCTAGGAGCAACACCCGCGCCAGGATGCCATCACTGTGAGTGCACGCCAAGTGCTGGAACTGCCTCGTTCACGCGATCCAAAGAATTCCCGGCGCGCGCCGCGCTCGAGACACGGGTAGCCGGGTACCCGGCTACGCGAGTTCGCACACTTGCCCCTTGCCCCTCTAGGTTGGCTGCTCGTAGGACGTGTCTGCACTTGATCTCCGTAATCCAGAAGACCGCTACCAGATCCGCAACGCGAAGGGACATGTCAATGGATGGACGAGTCGGGCGAAGATCTTTGGACGGCTGATCGCCGTGGCTCCCTGAGAGCCTTCCTCAAGAGCTTCAGCGCCGCCACCTCGAGCTGCCGGATACGCTCTCGCGACAGCCCCTTCGAGATCCCGATCTCCTTGAGCGTTTGCACATCTCCGTCCAGACCAAAACGTCGCCGGGCCACGTCCGCTAGGTGTGGGGGCAGCTGATCAATAGCCTGATGGAGCTTCACGCTGCGCTGATGCGCTGCGAGAATCACGTCAGGCAACGCAGTCTCGCTCGCCAGCTGGGACGGTAGCTCTCCATCGTCGCCGATAGAATCGAACATTGGCAGGGACTCGCGATGCTTGAGCCAGGTGCTCTCCAGCGTTCGAAGACTCTGCTCGGAGGTCTCGATCGCACGCGCGAGCTCGGCGCGGGTCGGCTCGCGGCCGAGCTTCTTGAAAAGCAGCGGCCGGGTCTTTCGGACCTTGGCCCCAAGGTCCTGAATATGTACCGGCACCCGAACCTCGCCGTTGAAGTTCTGGCGCGCACGCCCGAGGAAATGCCGGATCCACCAGACCGCGAACGTGCTGAACTTGAGCCCGCGCCGATAGTCGAAGCGAGGGATTGCCTTGAGCAGGCCCAGGTTACCTTCCTGGATAAGATCTCCCATCGAGAGCGGTGTCTTTCCCTGATAGCCGAGTCGCCGGATCGTGGACGTCACCAGACGGAGGTTGCACGTCGCGAAGTGTGTACGGATGCGGTCGGCCTCAGCGTAGAGCTTGCGCAAGGATTGATTACCTACGATCAAACGCGCGGCGACCTCTCGATCGAGGTCCGCCTTGCGCGCGGCCTTCGCGCTTTTCACCTTGAGGTCGATAGCAAGGAAAAGCTGCTGGGCCATAGAAGCTAACGGACTCGCGAATACCTTCGTCCAGAAGGCTAGCTCGACCTGCTCGAGACGCTTGGCGAGAGCCAGCTCTTCGGCTTTGGAGAGCAGGTCGTGATCGCTGATCGTCGCAGCGTAGAGCTGCTCGGCATCGGTGGCGAAGCTTCGTTTGGTCATGCCGCTCTACGGTTCTACAACGAAGCCCGGGATCTCTCTTACTCTATTAGAGACTCTTTGGATGACCTGGCGAAGCACGGGCGTTTCTTCCTCCGAGGCACTCCGCCGAGATCGTCGGTCGGCCGATCTCAAGGGCCAAGAAAAGACCCCGTGCTCTCCTCAGTTCGATAAGTACGCCCAGACGATCGGGTCTGGTCCTGGTGCTACTTCCGTCGAGTTTTGAGGAAACCCTGGTTCTACTCTCGTCGGATCGGCGCGACGTCGCGACACTCGGTGCCGGGCTGTCGAATGGCGACGCGAGTAGAACCGCGCTACCTCAAAACTCGACGAGAGTCGAATTTCGCTACCTCAAAACCCAGGGCGATTCCCCAAAACCCCCGATTTCGGATGGGGTTTTGGGGCGCAGCCATCATCGGGACGGTGATCTTGTGAGCCTGGGTAGTCGCGCACCCGTGTCTCGAGCACGACGGCACGACCGCAATCGTGAACGCGTGCTCGTCAAACAACCGAATACTTCGCGAACTTGCGCCCGCGCGTGCTAGGCACGCCGCGAGCAATAGCCCCTGACCATGCTGCTCACCGAAATCCACTGCGACGCCGATGGCGACTATCAGCCCTCGCCCGAGCAGCGCGCCACGCTCATCGCCGAGGCGATTCGCGACCGCGCGCTCTGGGGCGTAGATCGCCTCGGCTACACGCTCCGTGGTGTCGAGGACGAGATCACGCAAGGACGCCTCAACGCGTACGTGATGGAGCGCCTCGCGAAGGAAACCTCACCGAGCATCGTCCGCGCTGTCTTGATGGAGCGCCCGACCGCCGGCCACAACAGCTGTCGCGGCGAGCGCTGGATTCGCTGCGGCACGAGCGAGTATCCGTGCAGCGGCTGCTGGGGCTGCGCGAGCGAGACCGGTCGCGCTGCGTGGGCATTCTCGCGCTTCGTGTGGTGTGCGGCGGTCGCGCCGTCGCATCGTGAAGCACAGGTCGCGATCGCTGGCCTGGAGGCGCTCGCACAGATCGGCCTCGCATTCGCGACGCTCTGCGGCTGGTTCAGCGCGTTCGCCGCCATGCCCGCGAAGCTGCGCGAGGACTACCACCGCGTGCGCCTCGGGCACTGGTACGAGGTCACGGGCGGTCGTGGGGGTGCAGCAGCCCACAAGGGCAAGACGGGCCGGTGCGTGTGGACGGGCATCAGCGAGGGGTACGGGACGGTTCGTGCCTCCGTGGAAACCACCTCGGGCGACCGTTTCTACGTCGCGGCCAGCCAGCTCTCGCGCGTGGAGCCGGACGAGTTTCAGGCAGCCGATGCTGCCGCGAAGGACCACGCGCGGAAGCTTCGTGAGGAGACCTACGCGAGCGCGATCAAGTGCGATGCGAGCAAGGACGGCCTCGTGATGATCGTGGCTGGTCCACACACGGGCAAGCTCGGCGTCGTGTTCTGGACCGCAGAGAAGGGCGGGAAAGTTCGGCTCGGCGTGCGTGAGCTTGGGACCGCCAGCTCCGAGCGCTACGCCAAGCACGGCGAGGTGGTTCGTGAAGCTCTGTGGGTCGAGGCGAGCGAGGCCCGCTCTGCCCGGCAGCTCACGCAGCAGCAGGCAGAAGACGCGATGGTGCGGCTCGACGCGATTATCGTCGCGCTGACCACCGTGCATCCTGACTTCGACCTGGCGATGCGGGAGCTGTCGGGGAATGCTCGGTGGCCGATCGTCGCGAATCGGCAGCCGGGAACGAAGGCGCGGCGCGGTCGGCGGAGGGCGTCGTGATGGTGACCGCCGAGACCATCACCGATGGCCAGATCCGCCGGCTGCGTGACGCGCTAGAACCCTCGCACTGGTGCTGGCAGTACACCGTCGACGCGCTGACCCCAAGTGCCTCGCATCCGAACCGACTGCGTAATGCGCGGAACGAGTGCGCGTGGATGTTCAACCGTCTCTTCACTGCGGGGAGCGCACTGTGACCGGCACGGCAGAAACAGATCCGCTCACGCGCGCAAAGGCCGAGGAGAAGCATGCCCGGCAGCTACGCCGCGAGGGCAACGTCGACGCGGCAATCGACGCCTATAAGAGCGCGCGGGATCTGTACGCCGCGACCGGCCTCCAGTACAGCGATGATAACGTCATGCGCGCGATCAGGCGCTGCGACGCGATCGTGAGCAATCTCCGCCATCCCAAGACGAAGCGTCCACCCGCGACCACACCGCGGCCCAACTGCCTCGCATGCAGAAAGCCGCTCCCCCACTTCAAGCTCGACGGCAAGACATTCTCCGATGGCACACCACGCGAGTGGGGTGCGTATGGGGACAACCACTTCTGTACGCTCACATGCAGCTGGCGCTGGGCATGCCAGCATGCGCCGATGCCGGAGTGGAAGCGCCATGGCGCGTAGCAATTCAGGCCGGTCGACGACTGGCGAACGCAAGGTTCCGGAGCACTATCCGACGACACCGGACCGTGAGACCGCAGCCTATCTTCGACTGATGACCGCTCGGTATCTGACCGGCCGCGCCAATCGATCTGACGTCGAGAAGGCATTTCAATTGTTCGCCGCTACTGCGAAGCGTCGTGAAGGTGAATTACCGTGAACCGTGATGTCTGTATGACGACGCTGCGGATCATAAATCCTTCGGCCGATGACTACGAGTTGGCAGAGGCTGCAATGGCCTCATCCACCTGCAAAGCTGCCGCGATGCGCATGCTTCGCGACGAATGCGGCTGGACGCTTCGTCAGGCGATACTTGTGCTCGACCTCGCAGAAGCAGCGGGTGCGAAATATGGCGGTGCATCTTGAAGAAGCGCTACTACGTCGAGCCCGTCGACAACCTCGGCTCGGTCAATCCACCGCCACCCCGTGATCGCACGTGGGCCGTGATGGATCGCGAGACCGGCTACACACACTCCGAGCACGATCGCCGAACCGACGCACGTGCTGAGGCCGCCCGTCTGAACAACCCCCAGGAAGCGTCACCATGATCGCCACGTTCTTGAAAATCGTCCTCCAGTTCGCGCTCTACACCAACGACCCGCACTGGAAGTGCGAGGTCACGCACCGCGACCCCGGGATGCACGCGACCTTCGTCTTGTACTGCGCGCAGAAGCTGCCGGACGGCGTGGAGCTCGTGTCGGTGGGGAGGTTCGTGCCCGATGCGAGCGCGCCGAACGCGCCCAAGAGGACTGCCCATGCTGGGAGGTAAGATCATCCGCGACGGGTGGCGGTATTGCGTGAAGGTAGGAAACGTCAACGTCGACATCACGGAGGATGTCCGCGAGCTGATCGAGCACCTGCGTGACGACCATGCGCGGGACATCGCAGAGCTTCGCGCGAAGTACAACGACATCAATGATCGCTATGAACAGATCGCTCACATCGTTCTCGCAGGCGGCAGGGGAATGCCGACAGGCCAACCATGAGTGAAGGCATCATCAACATCAACAAGTTCAGGGAAGTCGCGCCGCAGCTGTTGTGGCGTGGCGCTGCGCTCGAACAGATCGACGCGTTCGAGAAAGCCATCGTCGCGCTCGCCAAGCGAATCCATGTGACGGCGGAAGTGGTAGGCAGCCACAGCTCGAAGTCGATCGATCTGCCTGTGGTACGGATCTCGACGGAAGCCGGCGCATTCACGCTGCGCGACAACTTCCACGACATCAATCTGATGGCGATCCTCAAGAGCCCGTCGACGTTGTCGTTGGAGCAGCTCTTCGCGGATATCCAGGAGCCGCTATCGTGGGAGTGGTACCTCGCCGAGATCGAGCGCGCTCGTGGCTACAGCTGGCGCGAGTGGACCGACGAGGAGATGAACGACCCACGCATCCTGCGGGTCCGCGACAAGCGTCCCGGTTGCGATATGTGGTGGGAGAAGAAGGGTGAGGAGAAGGATCGTTGGTTGAAGCGCACGTCCGATCCAGCGTGGTACGGCCGCGACTGGTCGAGTGGCGAATTCGCTTGGGACGGCGACTTCGGTCCTGGCGTGAAGCTGTTCCGCCAGGACTACGCCTACGCCGAAGGCATCAAGATCACGACGGCCAACCGGAGGTACCTCAAGGGTGTCAGCGATTTCATCATCGCTACGAACAACCTCGCGGCATCCATCACGATGATCGAACGCATAAGCAGGGGCTAACCATGAAGAAGATCTCCTCCCTTTTCTCGCGCGATCCCGGCAACCCGCGACTCATCACCGACGAGTACCATCCGGCAGCCGCGTGGGTCGTTGCCGGCGAAGGTATCGCCACTCGGAAGTGGGACGGGACCGCGGTTCTCGTACGAGCTGGACGACTGTACGCGCGCTACGACGTCAAGCACGGCAAGGTGGCGCCGCCTGGCTTCGAGCCCGCGCAAGAGCCGGATCCGAGCACCGGCCACCACCCTGGCTGGGTTCCCGCAGAGCGTCCCGAGGACAAGTGGATTCGCGCCGCGCTCGAGGTCGCTGGCGCGGTCGAAGATGGCACGTACGAGGCGTGCGGGCCGAAGATCGGCGGCAACCCGGAGAGGCTGACCGAGCATCGGCTGATTCGCCACGGGACCGATGTCCTCGTTGCCGTACCTCGCGACAAGGCGGGGCTCGTCGCCTATTTCAGCGAGCACGACATCGAGGGCGTCGTGTGGTGGCGGCGCGAGGGGGATGACGCCTGCGAGAAGATCAAGATCACTGGCGACGCCCTTGGCGTAAAGAGGCCACGGTGAAGCGAGCAAGCCATAAGCAGGCCCTCCACCAGCTACTCGACCGCTACGGCGTGACGATCGCGCGACACGACTGCGGCGCGGGCCATGCCAATCGCGAGCACCTCCTCGACGAGATCCTCCGCATCAACGACCGCTTCAACCACAACCCGAGCCTCGACGAAGCCCTCAACTCCGGTGATGGAAGCTACAAGCCGTGATCACCGACGACCATCTCCGCCTGCTATTCGCCCGCCACTGCGAATGCCGCCCGCTCGACCTGACCCGCGGCGAAGGTGAACACGCGGCGATCCACGACTGCGACACGGAAGTTTTGCACGACATCCAGGTCGCGCTGGGGATTGTCTTGTCCACGACCGGTGCGGACGAAGCCCGCGCGCGCTGTGCCGAGCTTCTCGCCCGAAAGCCGCTGAAGCTATGCGCGTACTGCGCCAGATCGTCGGAAGAGCATCCGGTGCCGTGCTTCGGCTGCCAGACGTGCCAGTTCGCATGTGACCACTACATCTGCACCGAGTACGTCAGCCAGGAGCAAGGGCACCGATGAAATTGCTCCGCATCCAGAAGACGTCACCTCGCTGGGTCGTCATCGATGAAATCGGCGGCCCCGTCACGTATCACGCGACCCAGGAAGAGGCCCACGCGGTAGCCAAGGAGCGCGGAGCGGGCCGGACGATCGTGTACGTCGCGCAGATCTTGCTTACCAACGATTCTGCGCAGTGGGCAAGGCCGATCGAAGATCAGCGCCCTGCCAAGAAAAGGAACCGCCCATGAGCGCCAAAGCCCTCCTCGAATTCCGCGACGTGATCCGCGTGTGGATCGAATTTCGCCCTCCCCGAAAGGGCGAGCTGATGTGGAGCATTCCCGAGAACCTCACGCCTGCCGAAGCACTGGAGCATGTGGTCTGCGGACGCGATGCTTGGTCTACCGGCGAGGCTGGCTTCGGCTACCGCGCGAACCGCGATCAGCCCGAGTTCGAGACGATCGGCGAGGACGAGACCTTCGGACCTCTGCGGAGCCGCAACATCGTCGTGCACGTGGAGCACGTGTGCTCCGAGCCGCGACTCGACAACGTCATCCAACACGTGAGGTTGCTCTAGGTCATGCACGAGGTCATGCACGTCCTGGAGACGAAACAGCCCAACGGCGGCTTCTGGCGCTCAGGGCGCGCCAAGCGCGTCGACCGCGAGATCCGCTCGACCCCCGAATGGACTGCGCTTCGCCACGTCGTGGCGGCGAACCTTCAGCGCGAGCGCGAAGCCCGCAACATCTCGGTCGACGAGCTCGCGGCCTCGATCGGCGGCTGTCGCGAGAAGATCTTCTCGTGGGAGCGCGGCGAATGCTTGCCAAGTCTACCCACGCTGCTCGCGGTAAGCCTCGCGCTTGGCTGCTCGCTCGGTAGCCTGGTGCCAAGCGAAATCCGGGGCGTTCACGTCATGGTGCGAAGCGGCGTAGAGCGTCGCCGTAGCGAAATGCGTGCGAGCGTCGCAGCGGCGCTCGCGCAAACAGGCTGGAACGTCACGGCCGCGGCGAAACTGATGGGCGTGCAGCGCAGCACGCTGAGTCATCGGATCGGCAGGCTTGGGCTGCGTCGAAAGAGATCTTCGTGACCGCAGTACGATCGAAATGCATCAATTGCGGCGAGCGCCGCGCGTGTCTCAAGATCGAGGCTCGCGCGCCGTTGTCTGTACCAGCACTTGTCTACAACGCAGATCGAAACGTTCACGAGCGCGTCGACTACGAGACTGATGGGCCGATGGTGGAGATCTGCCGCACGTGCTTACGGTCAGACATCGGCACGCTCGCGCGGTTTTTGCTGGAAGAACTGGGGTGAAAATGAGCCGCAAGAATGACCAACAAGCCGCTGATTATCGACCGACGCGCGGCACGATCAATAACCCCTCACGGACTGGTGCGAGCAGCATCTTACGTGCTGTTGAAAAGGGTGGTGCGATCCAGCTGAACACGCTCAAAGAGCTGCTGATCCTCCTGGAAGGGAAGACTGACTACCACTTCCACATCGAGGTTGCGATCTTGCCGAGCGGCAGTGCGCTGCTCAAGACGATCGACAACGAGCGTGATGCGCTTGAGACGATCCGTCGGCTCAAGGCGAAGTCGTGAGACTGACCGCAGCGAACATCACCGACGCGCAAATCCAAGAAGCGTATCGGGACGGCCTCATCAGCTACGACCTGCTGGAGTTCGCGACGTTCCCGGCCTGGAAGGCGACGCAGCACTACTACCGCGAGTGCTGCGCCGTGCTCTTGAACGCGCAGGCGGTGCGGGAGGAAGCCGGGCCGTGCCCCGAGTGTCATTCCCGCGATCAGATCGAGGAAACAGATCGGCTCGATCTCACCTCTGACCAGGCGGGATGCCGCTGGTGCTGTACGCGCTGCAATCTTGTCTTCGGACATCCTGATGAACCTGCGGAGGCCCCATGATCGCTACCCAACGAGCGGAAGTAGTCGAGCTGCTGCGCTGTGCTGCGGCCCTTGAATTCTACGAAGAGGGCGGCTACGGCTCGTTCCTGCGCTCCGCTGCGATCAAACTCTCGGCGCCCTGGGAAATCGAGGAGCTCGCGCGGCGGGCGTGCTGCTACGTGTACGGAGACGGGACGTCACGATCGATCCAGCTCGCTGCCGCGGCGCGCGTCGAGAATGGGAGCTGGCCGTGAGCCGCACACGCACGCCTGCACAGGCCGCGATGTACTTCGTGCGCTACCACCTCGGCAAGGGCGCATTCGCGCCGCTCACCGGCACCGACTGGCGCGCGTGGAACGCGTTCGTGCACCTCCTCGAGCTGTACGGCGTCACGCGCTCACAGAAGTCGATCGACGCTCTGATCGCGTGCTACGCGTGCACGGTCCGCGGCTACGGCGAGCAATCGAACGCCGCTGACGTGTTTCGACAGACGATCCCAGCGATGCTCGATTGGGGTGACGTTGCTGTGCTGTGGCCGCAGATCGCGGTCGGTGGTGATCGGTGGACGCAGCGTGCTTTTGACCGGGACGCGTACAAGGCAGCGCTTCAGCGTCAGCGGGCGGTGAAAGCGCGAACGAACGCGAGCGGCACTTAAGCCCCAAGGAGCTGCTCCATGAGTCACGTAGCACATG
>Ga0265313_10002795_pt1 | contig 14726 bp, 11 predicted proteins | sample 4123metaG_FD_203122 | JGI IMG/M metagenome (GOLD analysis project Ga0265313, IMG submission 203122) | Rhizosphere microbial communities from Carex aquatilis grown in University of Washington, Seatle, WA, United States - 4-1-23 metaG | ecosystem: Host-associated > Plants > Roots > Rhizosphere >...
GTGGGCGGCTCGCATATCGGGAGGCCAAAGGCCGACAGCGATGCCCAGGCCGTCATCGAGGCGGCGATCGAGGGCGGGATCCGCTCCTTTGACACGGCGCAGCTCTACCAGAACGGCGGCAGCGAGATCCGCTACGGGAAGTTCCTCACCCCGAAGTACCGCGAGCACGTGCTCATCTTCACGAAGACCATGGCGGAGGACGCCGACACGGCGCGGACCCACCTTGAGAACTCGCTGAAGCACATGAAGACCGACTATGTCGATTTGTGGGAGCTGCACGACGTGCGGGAAATCGAAAGGTCGAACATCCGCGTGGCCAAGGTGGTCGATGTCATGCTCAAGGCCAAGGAACAGGGCAAGGTGCGCCACATCGGTTTCACCGGGCACGCGAGCTGGAAGACCCACGACCACGTCCTGGGGCTTACCGACGTATTCGAGACCTGCCAGATGCCGATCAACATCGCCGATCCCTCCTTCGAGAGCTTCACGCTGAACATCCTTCCGACGCTGGTGCAGCGGAACATGGGCGTCCTCGCCATGAAGACGCTGGCCGGCGACGGCCTAATGGGCGGCCGGGGCGGTGCGGGCCCGCGCATTGTCCCCGACCGGGTCTCCGTGCACGACGCCCTGCGCTATGTCTGGTCGCTGCCCATCTCCACGCTCGTTTCCGGCATGCAGACCGTCCCCCACCTGAAGGCAAATATCGCCACCGCGAAGAGTTTCATCGCGATGGAGGAGGCGGAGCGGCAGGCGCTGATCGCCAAGGTCGCCGACCTGGCGCAGTCGGGTGATATGGAGAAGGGCTTCAAGGGCCAGGTCGGCAGCTGACCGCTAGCCCTTGTAGAGCCCGCTCCGGGCGATATGGGCCGCCACGGAGTCGGGAACGAGGCCGTCCAGCGGCAGGCCGCGCCTCACGCGTTCGCGCAATTCGGTCGAGCTGATCTCGACCGCGCGGTTGGAGCAGTCGTGGAGCCGCAGCCCCGGGACATCGCCGGCCGACTGCCGCGGATGGCCGGGGCGCGTCAGGACGATGAATTCCGCCAGGCGGGCGAGTTCCCCGATGTCCTTCCAGTCGTGCAGCCGGCCCAGCCGGTCGCCGCCGATGATCCAGAAGAGCCGGTCATTCGGATGCAGCCGCTGGAAATGGCGGACGGAATCGATCGTGAAGCTGGCCCCGCTTTGGCCGAGCTCGAACTCCGAGATTTCAAATTGCGTCTGCGACGAGATCGCGAGGCGCAGCATGGCGAGGCGATCACCGCCCGGGGCGTGGATCCGCTGCGATTGGTGCGGCACCTGCGCCGTGGGCACAAAGACGAGGCGGTCCAGGTTGTGCTGGGCAAGGGCGTCCTGGGCGGCGCCGAGGTGCCCAAGATGCACCGGGTCGAATCGTCCGCCTAGAAAGCCGATATTCACGGAAATGAGGTTGGCGAGGCTGACGCCTGCGGCAAGCCGCGCGGCAACCCTGCGCGACCGGAAGCTTCTTTCGCTCGTCGTCCGCGCATCGATATGGCAAACTGGTCCTTTATGCGTTTTCGCACTTTTCTCTTTGATCTGGATGGCACCCTTATCGACCACTTTGCCGCGATCCACCGCTGTTATAGCTATACCATGGAAAAGCTTGGATTGCCAAAGCCGACCTACGCCCAGGTCCACGCCGCAGTCGGCGGCGGACTTGAGAATGCCTTTTCAAGGATAGTTCCGCCCGAGCACCGGGTCGACGGACTCCGGATCTTCAGCGCCTATTGGGAGAAGATCATGCTCGAGGACTTGAAGGTCATGCCGGGGGCCCTCGAGCTCCTCCAATCGCTTCATGCCCGCGGGGCCGTTCTCGCCGTCTGTTCCAACAAGCTAGGAAGCTCCTCGCGCCCGGTCTGCGATGCGCTGGGCTTCACCCCCCTTCTGCGCGCGGTCGTCGGGGCGAAGGACACGCCGTGGCTCAAGCCGGATCCGAGGTTCATGGCGCATATGCTGCAGCTTGTCGGCGGGCAGGCTGATTCGAGCCTCATGGTCGGCGATTCCCCATTTGACGTCCAGGCGGGCCACAACGTTGGAATGAAGTCCTGGTGCGTGACGACGGGGACGCACAATGCCGACCAGCTCCGGGCCGCGGGGGCCGACGCGGTCTATCCGGGGCTGCCCGAACTCGCCCGGGACCTGGACTAGACCGCATGTTTGCAAACACGCCCCGGCCGGTATGGTATCCTGCCCAAGCAATGCCGCATGCCGACACCGATACGAGATGACATGAGGCCGCGCCCGCTGTGAATCCCGCAGCCCGGCCATCCCCCCCGCCCGCGACCCTCGCCGGGGTCGTCGAACGCATCATTTTCTTCAATGAGGAGAACCATTACACGATAGCGGAGCTGCGGCCCGAGCCGCAGGGGGAGGGGGGCAAGGCGGCGGCGCTGGTGACCGTCGTCGGCGTCCTCCCGGGCGTGGAGTGCGGCGAGACGCTCCATCTGACCGGCGAATGGACGCGCCACGCCCAGCACGGCGCCCAATTCAAGGCGGCGGCCTTCCGCAGCGAGCTTCCGTCGAGCGTGTACGGGATTCGGAAGTATCTCGGGAGCGGCCTCGTGACCGGCATAGGCAAGGTCTACGCGAACCAGATCGTTGACGCCTTTGGCGCAGGAACCTTCCGCGTCCTGAGCGAGGAATCGGCCCGGCTTCGCGAGGTTCCCGGGATCGGGCGAAAGCGCGCGGCCGCGATAAAGAAGGCCTGGGACGAGAAGCGCGCGGAGCGAGAGCTCTATATCTTCCTCCAGACCTACGGAGTCACGCCGGGCCAGTGCGTCAAGCTTGTCACAAAGTACGGCGGCGAGGCAAAAGGGATCCTCCTGAACGAGCCGTATCGCGTGGCCCGGGAGATCGACGGCATCGGCTTCAAGACGGCGGACCGGATCGCGATCAACCTGGGCTTTGCGAACGACGCGCCGCCCCGGATCGACGCGGGCCTGATATTCGCCCTGGAGACGCTGGAGGAGGAGGGGCACACGGCCTTCCGGGTGGGGGATCTCATCGCCTATGCGTCCAACCTGCTGGCGACCGGCGAAACACTCGTTGCGGCGCGGATCGGGGCGCTCGTCGCGGCGAAGCAGCTCATATCCCATGACATGGGGGAGGGCGGGGCGGCCCTTGTCCAGCTCCCGCACAACGACCGCGCGGAGCGCAAGATCGCCGAGGTCGTCGCGCGGCTGCGTCGGGGGCAGAGCGGACTGCCTCCCATCAAGGTGGACGCGGCCGTCCAATGGGCCGAGAAGCGCGCGGGATTCGTCTTTGACGGGCTTCAGCGGGATGCGGTGCGACACGCGCTCGAAAACAAGGTGACGATCCTGACCGGCGGGCCCGGAACCGGGAAGACAACATGCCTGCGGGCCCTCGTTGACATTCTCAAGGCGAAGAAGGCGCGCGTGCACCTGGCGGCGCCCACCGGCCGGGCCGCCCAGCGCCTGGCCGAAACGACCGGCGGGTTTGCCTCCACGATTCACCGGCTTCTCAAGTATGATCACACCCGCGGCGGATTCACCTCCAACGAGGATCATCCCCTCGCGACCGATTTCCTGATCGTGGACGAGGCCTCGATGCTGGACGTCAGGCTGGCCGCGGCCCTCTTCCAGGCCGTCCCGCTGCGCGCGCACCTGCTGCTCGTCGGCGACGTCGACCAGCTGCCGAGCGTCGGGGCGGGCGACGTCCTCAAGGATCTGATCGCAGCCTCCGGAGCGCACGTCACGCGCCTGGCCGTCGTATACCGCCAAAAGGGCCAGAGCGCGATCGTGACAACGGCCCATGCGATCAACAGCGGCGATTTTTCGCTTCCGCCGGTCCTGCCCGACGTCGCCTCCGCGCCCCAGTGGAGCGATTTCGCCTTCATCGCGGCGAACTCGGCGGAAGACTGCCTTCGCAAGGTGATCGAGCTGTGCACGCAGTTCATTCCCCGCCATTTTTCATGGCTGGATCCGGTCAATGATGTCCAGGTCCTGGCCCCGATGCACAAGGGAGTGGCCGGCGTCGCCAATCTGAACGCCGCACTGCAGGCGGCCCTGAACCCGCCCGATGCCGCGGCGTCCGGCGCCCGCGCCCTGCGAACCGCCGCCGGAGAGTTCCGCCCGGGCGACAAGGTGATCCAGCTGCGGAACAACTACGACAAGAACCTGTTCAACGGGGACATCGGCGTCGTGAAGGGGGTGGACGCCGGCGCGGGAACCCTGAGGGCGGTCTTCGACGGGGAAACCCACGAGTTCACGCGCGGCGAACTGGGCGACATGGCGCTCGCCTACTCGATAAGCATTCACAAAAGCCAGGGCAGCGAATACCCGCTCGTCATCATTCCGCTCCTCAAGGCGCATTTCATGATGCTCCAGCGCAACCTGCTCTATACGGCGATCACCCGCGGGAGGAAGAAGGTCTTCATCGTGGGCGAGCCCGCGGCCTACGCGATGGCCGTCCGCAACAGCGAGGCCAAGATGCGAGTGACCCATTTGAGGGAAAAGATGGCCAGCCAGTACTCCAAGTAACCGGCCGCGCGGGGGAGGGCTTCCGGCCGCTATCAATACTCGAAATGGCCCCGGATCGCGAAGATCGGCAAACCGCCCCGGTCCCGGTTGTAGCCGGGATGTTCGGCGTACTGGATGTCGGGCGTGATCCAGATCCCCTTGACGATCCTCACGTCGTAGTACGCCTCGACGATCTCTTCCGGACCATAGTTCAGGCGGCCGTCGCCGACAATGAAACCGTACCCGCCCGCCGCAAGGTACCGGCGGTGATCCGACGACAGGCCATCGACGATTCCCGCGATTCCCGCCACGTCATCGCCGCGCCCCCAGGCTGCTCCCTTCAGGCTCAGTCCGGTCGCGATCGAGCGATCGATCTCGGTGAAGGCCCACGACTCAGTCTTTCCGTTGTTCCAACTGAGGCGCAGGAAGGTTCCCAGGGCCGGTGTCAGTTCCTGGTCCCAGCCAAGGCCCGCCCCGTATTTTGAGCGGTATTCGCGGGTCCGCGTTACATCGAGCTTTGCCGCGGGATCGGAGACCGCCTCGCTGTAGCTTCCCATGTGGGCCCTGTTCAGGAACACAAAGGGCCGCACGGTTCCCGGATGCCCGTCCCACGAATAGGACCGGTCCACCTCGAGAATCTGCGCAAACGCCTTTGCCGCGTGCTTGTCCAGGACAAGCGCATTTGCCGCGTCCGGCTCCATCATGATCCCGTACCTTGTCGACCAGCCCTTCAGCTTCAGCTCCGCGGCAAACCCGGCCGTGTAGCCGCGCGTGTCCGCCGGATAGTCCCAGGCCCCGCTGTCCATCAGGGCCCAATTCAGAAACTGGGTGCGCGGATCGTGGCTGTAGGCATTGTCGTCGAAATAATCCACCGCGGCGAACTTGCCGACGGTCAGCGTCAGCCGGTCGACGTCCTTTTCCCCGGCGAGCTGATTCTGATCGTCGTCGACCCTTTCCTTTCCGCCCCCGAGTTCGAAGGTCTGCTGCAGGAAAAGACGGGAAGTGGAGTAGTGCGGGCTGTTGCCCGCGGCGCGCGTGCCCTCGCCATTCGGGAAGCCCGCCATTCCGACCGTGCTGCTGACACCCTCGCCCTCAAGTACCTCGGGGTCGAGGTAGATCTCCGCCCCGGGCCAGAGCCGCCGGCCGATGAACAGGCTGGCGGTGACCGTGTGCTTGTCCTCCGTGGTGCCCGATTCGAGGCTGTTTTGTCCGGAGTACTCCGCCGGAAAGCCGTAGTGCCACTGTTCGATCACTGTCGCCTGGGCGTGCACGCTCCATTCCGGGGAATCGGGGGATCCCGCGGGCGCCCGGGCGTCATCCGCACGCGCTTCGCCTGCAAGAAGCGACAGAACGACCAGCCCGGAGGCGACGGTCCCGTGCGGTCTCCAGAATTTCATGGTGCAAGGATTCGATTCTGATCGGGCAAAACAAGCCCTATTTTGATCACTAAAAATAAATCTTTTTGTTGCCCATAGAAAGGGTTTGGACAAACTGGCCCCGTGCCCAGTGTCACCGTCGAGAATTACCTGAAGCGCATCCTCCTGCTCGAGGAAGGCAGGAAGCTCGTATCCATGGGGACCTTGGCCGGGGCGATGGAGGTGACCCCGGGGACGGTGACCGCCATGGCCAAGGCCCTGGCCGCGGAAGGCTGGATCGAGCATCAGCCGCGGGGAGGGGTGCGCCTGACGGACCGCGGCCGGCGCATTGCCCTGAATGTCGTGCGACGACACAGGCTCGTGGAGACATTCCTCGTCCGGACGCTCGACATGGACTGGGCCGATGTTCACGCGGAGGCTGAAGAGCTGGAACACGCGGTTTCAGCACGGCTCCTGGACCGAATTGACGCGGCGCTGGGACACCCGAAGACCGACCCGCATGGCGATCCGATCCCTTCCGCCCAGGGAGCCGTTTCCGAAAAAGTCGCGCAAACCCTGGTGTCGTTTCCGGTTCAGGCCTCCGCCCGGGTGCTCCGCGTGCGGGACCAGTCGGCCGAGTTTCTCGGTCTCGTTGAGAAGCTGGGCCTCAAGCCGGGTGCGAAGGTGCGGGTATTGGAGCGCGACCTTGTGTCCGGCATCGTCCAGCTCGGGCTCCGCGACGGGTCGCGCCAGCCGCTCGGGCTTTCCGAGGCCGCCAAGATCGAGGTTTACGCGAGCTAGCCCTGTTGCGGGCGCCTGCGTTTTTCCTTTCCTGATCGGGAAGTTCCGTCACAACCGGAATCTTGCAAATCGAGGAGCCGACAGGAATTGCGGGAGAACCCGCCGCCCATGGCTGAACCGGGACGCAGTCCCCATCCCTTCGTCTACACGGTGATGGTGCTGCCCTTCGGCGCGAGCGCCGGGTACGCCCAGGTGACGCTCGCGTATCTGGCCACCAAATCGGGCCTCACGGTGCAGCAGGGCGCCGTGCTGGTCGCGGCTAGCCTGTTTCCCCAGATGTGGAAGTTCTTCTGGGCGCCGGTGGCCGACCTGACCTTCAGCCGGCGCCGCTGGTACGTTATCTCCTGCGTTCTGTGCGCGTTCGGGATGTTTGGCACGGCGGCGGTTCCCCTCACCCCTTCGACTTTCCGGATCGTGGAGGCGCTCGTCCTCGCCAGTTCCGTCGCTTCGACGTTCCTCGGCTTCGCCCTTGAGGGCCTGATCGCCCACCTCACGGCGCCGTCCGACCGGGGGCGTGTCAGCGGATGGTACCAGGCCGGGAACATGGCCGGCACGGGACTGGGCGGCGGCTTTGGGCTGTGGCTCGTGTCCCATCTGCACCACAGCTGGGAATCCGGGCTGGTCCTGGGAATCCTCACCCTGTGCTGCGCGGTCGTTTTGCCCTGGGTGCCGGACGTGCCCGCGGAGCCGCGGGGCAGGGGCGTCGGCAGCGCAGTTCGCAATGTGGCGGGCGATTTTTGGCGGATGATCTGCTCCCGCGTCGGAGTGCTGAGCGCGGTCCTTTGCATAGTGCCCGTCGGAACCGGGGCTGCAACCGGTGTCCTTGCCCAGGCTGAGGTGGCGGCCAAATGGGGGGCGGGTCCCGGCCACGTGGAACTCGTGCAGGGATTCCTCAACGGGATCGTCTCCATGATCGGATCCATAATCGGCGGCTATGGGTGCGTCCGGCTCGGGGGCCGCCTGGGCTATGCCGTGTTCGGCGGCATCATGGCGGCGATCGCCGCCGCAATGGCCTTCCTTCCCGCCGTGCCCATCACCTACATCTCGTGCAGTCTGGCGTACGCGTTCGCGACGGGCCTCTGCTACGCGGCGTTCTCATGCTTCGTCCTGGAGGCCATCGGCGCCGGCAACGCGGCCACGAAATACAACGGCCTGGCGTCGCTTTCGAATACGCCGATCTGGTACATGGGCCTGCTCCTCGCCGCCGTCGAGTCGAGCTTCGGCCCGCGGGGCATGCTACTCGCGGAATCGGGCCTCGGCATCCTCGGCATCCTCGTGTTCGCCGCGGTCGCCGGATCATGGCGGGCGCGCCCGGCGCCCGCAGAGTCCAGATAAGCCCCCGCCCCGTCCTAGGAGACGCGCACCTTGAGGACGACTTTCCTGATGTCGCCGGGCGTCTGCCAGGTGCAGCCGCCCTTGTGGCCGTCGTGGGGGAAGAATAGGGCAAAGCTTCCCGCGCCGCACACGATCTGCGTGCTTGCCCCGGGATCGGCGTAAAAGGTGGCGTCGCGCGCCGGGTTGTACGGGGTCGTCTCCGTGAGGGAGGCGACAGGCGCGCAGAGCATCAGCTCGGTGCCGCGGGCGATGTATTGAATGTCGATCCGCTCGCGATGGGTCTCGAAGGTGTTCTTTTCGGCGGGCTTGGTCGTGTAGCTTTGGACGAGCGCGAAAACGCTGTCGCCGTCCAGCTCGATGCGGCCGTCCGGTGTCGCGGGATCGAAGCGCGCCAGCCAGTCAAAACTCAGCGCGAAGCGCGGATGCAGGTGGCGATAGATCTTTTCGTTGGAGAGGAGGTCCCAGATCACCGCCGCAGTTAGAACAGAGGCCGGCCTCCCGGCGAGCGGAAAAGCCGACAAGGTGGCGTGACACGATTGCCCGGCCGGCATCGTTTCAAACGATGGCGTGCGTGGAAATACCCGGGGTGTTTGCCTGTCGGGGGAAAAGCAGGCAGGCGGTCATGAAATGAATTCGTGCCCCGGGTGCCGGCGACAGGCGATGACATCCTTGGAGCGAAAGCAGCGAACTGCGGCGGTGGTCGGATCGCCGCCATCGGGGGTTGGGATACGTGATTATGCTTAGGGTATTCTCCTCGTCCCGAATTAAACCGGCTGAAGACTGTCGGGCAGATTCCAGCCTCGTATGCCGTACACGTTCGCCATCGACTCAGACAAGGGCGTGCTGTTCGTCTGGGCTGAAGGGGCTATCAGCGACCGGGAGGCGATCGCCGTCGCCCGGGATATCGCTTCCGCCCCCCGATACGATCCCGGCTTCCGGTCCTTCGCCGACTTTACCCTAGTCACCCGCAACGGCCTGACCGCGGAGTCGCTCGGGCAGATTGGGACGATCCTGAAGCCGGTCTCCGGGCCCAGGCGGGCCGCCGTGGTCGGGAATGTCACGAATTTCGGCGTGTGCCGCATGTATCAGACATACTGTGAAATAAACGGCGTATCCGGGCCGGAGATATTCTGGAGCCGGAGGGAGGCTCTCGCGTATTTGAACGAGGGGGCGCACCCCGAGAAAGTCGTCCAGCTCGATTTGACCGACACAGTGATTGCCTAGCTTCGGCGACCTTCGCCTGTTTTGTGACGCAGGCAGGCCAGCGGTCAGGGCGGGGGACTGGGCCGGCGACTCGACGGTCTTCGGCAGCCGGCTCCGCCGCGCGATTTTTGGGGCAGGTGATCTCCCCTCTGTCGGACGAACACCGACAGGGCGATCTCGCATAGTCTGGCGATAGAATCAGAGGGACATGGGCATACGGGCCGGGGGTGATCGTCCACAATGGCGACGCTGGCGCTGCTGCGGATTTTGCAGGATGAGCGCGACTCAACCCGAACATCCCATGAAACACCGCTCCATTGCCGTCCTCTTTTCTATCGTTGCGTCCGTGGCCTTCGCTTCGCGGCCCGCGGTTTCCGTGCGGACGGCATTGCCCGTCGCTCCGCTCGACCGAAGCCCCATCCCGGCGTATCCGGCGGCCCCTCGCGGCCCGGCGCGAACGGTGTCCGGCCAGTGTTTTGTCGTCACCGACGGCGGACAGAAGGTCAGGCTGGCCCAGGTCGAGGTGTGCATTTATCCCCAGCGCGAGTTCGAATGGTACGCCCAGGAGGTTGGCGCCCGTTGCCAGGCGCGCTTCGAAAGAATGAAGGCAATTGCGTTCCCGAAGAATTTTGCCGCGCTTTCCGTCCCGGCGATGGACAGGAGCATCGCAGCCGCGGAGGCCTTGCGGCGTGAGATTCACGGCGCCTGGCAGGTCCTGCCCGCCGCCGAAGCGAGCGCCAGGACCGACGCGAACGGCCGGTTTTCGATCACCCACCGGGTTGCGCTACCCTACATCGTTTTCGCGGTCGGAAGCCGCACGTTCGGGGGCGAGACCGAATACTACCAATGGCAGGTTTCCTCCAGCGTGATCCCGGATCCGGCGCAGGTTGAGCTGAGCAACGATAACCTGCGGTGATTGCCGATTGCGGCGGTTGCGCGCTCGCGCTGGGGTTCCCTGGCGCAACACGAATGTCCGCCGCGCGGCACTTGTGACCCATCCGGCACCGCTCCCCCGGGAGCCTTTTCGCTTTAGAAAATTCCGGGACTGTGGACGCTGGAAGCCGCCGGCACCCATCGCTTCCACACCATGTCCACCCCCATTCGCCTGAACCAGGCCCTTGCCCGCTTTCCAATGCGGCAGGTCCTCGTGCTGATCGTCGTCCTGTCGTCCTTTGTCGCCCCTGGATCCACTCTTGAGGCCCAGACAGCGGGGCCCGCGTCCTCCGAAACGAAATGGATCGATGCCTGGGGCGTGAGCTACCTGCCGACGCTTCTCAACGGTGCGGTCCGAAACGTGCCGACGTTCAAAAACCAGACGGTGCGAATCGCCGTATTTTCCAGACTCGGCGGTTCCCGGGCGCAGGTGAGATTCACCAATAGATTCCAGGCCGCTCCGCTCGTCATTGGCGCGGCGCATCTTGCCCAGGCCGCGGCTGGCGGGGCGATTGTCCAGGAGACCGATCGGGCGCTGGCCTTTGGCGGCGCACCGACGGTCACAATTCCGCCCGGCGCCGAGTTGTGGAGCGACCCGGTGAACTTCCCCGTCCTGCAGCATTCCGAGGTGATGGTCAGCCTATTCCTCCCCGAGGCGCTCAAGCCCGCCGCGTTTCACGCGACCGGGTCGAAGACGAGCTATATTTCGGCGCCGGGAGACTACACCGGGGCGGTGACAATGCCTCCCGCGGAGGGGAGCCGCACGACCACCTCGGTGTTTTTTGTATCCGGGATTCAGGTGGTGGCTCCGGCGACGGCGAAGGTGATCGTGGCTTTCGGGGACTCGATCACGGATGGCGCGAACTCCGATCTCGACAGCAACACCGGCTGGCCGGAGCTGCTGTCGAAGCGCCTGCCGGCCCTCGCCGACGGCACGCCGGTTGCCGTAATCAACATGGGCATTGGCTCAAATCGCATTGTGTCGGCGGACGCCGCCGGGCCCTCGGGAGTGCACCGCTTCACAGACGATGTGCTTTCCCGACCCAACGTCACGCACGTGATTGTGTTCGAGGGCATCAATGACATCAGCTACGAGCACGCTTCGCCGGAACAGCTCATCGGGGCCTACCAGGACGTCATCGCGAGGGCGCGCGCCAGGGGAATCAAGGTATATGGCGCGACCCTGCTGCCGATCCAGAATTCCACGAAGGACACGCCCGCAAACGAGGCGACCCGCCAGGCCGTCAACCGATGGATCCTCAATTCAAAGGCCTATGACGCTGTGTTTGACTTCGAAAAGGTCGTTCAGGATCCGAATAACCCGCTGCGGATCCGCAAGGACCTCACCCGCGACTACGTCCACCCCAATTCCGCGGGCTACAAGCTCATCGCCGATTCGATCGACCTGGAGCTTTTCAAGTAATTTGGCGGAGGGGGGAGGGATTGGCGGACTTCGGCCGGTGCTTCGCGCGACCCACCTCCGCTCGCGTTGCTCGCTCCGCCGAGCCACCTCCTAGGCACGCAGGCCGTCGCGAGGAACCGTCAAGGCCTCAACTGTCACTCGAAAATCTTTCCCTTCCCACCGCTCGCCCCACAGGAAGGTGAAGTCAACGCAGGCGCCGGCCGCGAGCTGGGTCGTCGCCAGGTCCCCAAACCAGCAGCCCACGCCCGTGTCGCGCATATCCAAGTCGTGCGCTGTCATCCATCCGTCCGGGGTCCAGCGAATCCTCGCGGAGAGCGGGGTGATGATCCGGAGCGTTTTGCCCGCAGCGATGCGCACGGTCGGATGATCAAACGTCCACATCTCAATGGTGCTGGTCTGGCCGCCCTTCGCATAGCGGCGGTAGACGGGTTCAATGCGGTCGAAGCAAACGCCGTCCTTGTGGCTGCGCACGAGTGAAACATATTCCGCGTGCGCCCAGCAGAGCGGCATCGCGGAGCCGGTCGGGCCGCCGCGCTTCAGGTTGCCGGCCGGCAGATCGTCGGCATCCCACACTTGCTCCGGCAGCATTCCGCCTTCGTTGGCGAATCCCTCGAGCGCCTTGATGAAGGGAAGCGGATCGCGTCCGGCGGAGAGTTCGTAGTGCGCTCGCTCGCCTGTCAGGATGGGCCAGCAACGCCCTTCCCCGGTCCCGTCGTAAGCGCGCCCGTCGGGTTTCTGGCCGTAGCCATCGTGATTGTATCGGCGCCAGCCCGGTCCCTGCGGGAGGGCGCGTTTCAGGACGTGATCAATCACCGCGATCGAATCGGCCACGATGGGATCGTCCGCCGCCCGGACGCCCAGGCGCACCAGCTGAAGAAAGTCACCGCTGACGATGTTGCGGGCGGGGTGGCGTCCGCCGCCGTTGGTGAGAAAGAATTCCGCCTGGTCGGGGTCGGGGTTCCGGCCGGGCTGGTCGGGATTGGCCGGCGCGATCCGAACATAGTGGCGCGGCTTGCCGGGCAGCAATTCACCGTGATGGGTGACCGTCCAGGTTTCGAGGTGCGCGGAAAGCCAGTCGGCGTAGTCCAGCAAAAAGCTGGCGAGGTCGGGGAGATCTCTTCCCCGTGCAAATTCCGCGGCGCACACGAGGCTCGCGATGATCGTCGCCAGCGTGGAGGGCGAGTAACCGGAATTCTCCTCCCAGCGCTCCTGCTCCGTGACGGGTCCGTGCCGGATCAAATATCCGGCGGCGCGCGAGACCAGGGCCCACGGGTCGAAGAGCCGGAGCGCCTGCGCCTGCCGCAGCCGCCACGCGAGCAGGATTGGCATCGCCACTTCGTCGAGTTGAATGCCCTGCCAGCAGGCTTCACCGGAGATCGAGCTATTTTGCGGGAGACAACCGTCGTCGCCTTGAACACACGCCAGCCAGATCAGCGCCCGCAGCGGCGACTCGGTCAGGCCGCAGGCGAGCAACGCGGTCGCGGTTTGAACCATGTCGCGGGTCCAGACGAGATGGTAGCCGCCGCAGTCGCCATCGCCCTTCGTATCGCCCCACGGAATGCTCAATGACGCGACAAAGGCGCCTTGAAACGTTTTGTCTTCGTGGGCGAGCAACAGGCACTTGCTCAGGCGGACCATCGAGCCCGCGTCGCCGGTGTGGGTGCTCAAATCGAGCTCGGACCGGGCTCGCTGCCACTGCCCGACAAACCTTTCCCGCACCTCCGCAAAGGCGGTTGCCAGGGCCTGTTCGAGTTGCGTGGAGGCGCTTTGGGGCGAGCGGCCGAATCCGACCCCGACCGTGAACTCCAGCCCGGCCGACAAATCCACCTCCGCCGTGATCGCCAGATTGCCGTCATCGGCCCGGGAGAATTCCCAGTCCATTTTGAAGTTGCCCATCAGGTCCTGCCAGCCGTCGCTGGCGCCCACAAAGCCGACTGAGCGCCGCTTAAAATCGGGGGCGCAGCCCAACACCAGGCTCACATCCTCACGATAGGCGTGAACCAGCTTTCGGTTGCCGATGCTGCACCAGCGGGCGGAATTGTGTCCGCCGGTTCCCTTCAAGTGGGGCGCGAGCAGCACGTAGAGACGCAGCCTGCCCTTGAGGGTCGCGTCCAGAATCTCGACGCGGGTTCGGATCAACAGCACTGGCGAATGCGGGTCCGTGACGATTTCCTTGATGAGGCGATAACGGCCCGCCGGGTCGGAATTTGTGAGGCGGTAGAGCAGCGCATTCTTCTCGGGGTAGCCGGTCTGGTGGAGCAGATCGCGTTTCTCCTCATGGCAAAACGTCTCGCCGTCCGTAATCAGAAACTGCAGGTCGCGCGTGTTGGGCGTATCGACGAAGGGAAAATAGATTTCGTTGATGATGCCATGGCTCAGCGTGAACCACACGCGCGAGCTGCTGTTATACGCCGTGCCGACGCCGTCCTTGGCGCTGGAGGTCCAACGCGGTTCGATTCCCGGGGCGCCAAAGGCAATGGTTTCGTTGTTCACGACACAACGTCTACTGTCAGGTCCGCCCGGGGGCAACCTGGCTACAGGGTCCTCCCCCCATCGATGAAGAGGGTGGTGCCCGTCACATACGAAGCTTCGTCGCTTGCGAGATACAGGACCGCGCCGGCCACCTCCCCGGGGCGGCCGATCCTGTGCAGGGGTATCCGCTTCAGTTCCAGCCGGCGCTTCGCCGCGTCGTGGAGCCATGAATTATTGATCGGCGTGGAGATCGCGCCCGGGGCGACGTTGTTGACCCGGATGCCCTTGCCGGCGAGTTCGAGCGCCATGGTTTTCATCAACATCTCCAGGCCACCCTTCGATGCGCAATAGTGGGCGTGCCCGATCCATGGAAGAACCGCATGCACGGAGGAAATGTTGATGATCACGCCGCGGTTTCTCTTCACCATGGCTTGCGCCGCCAGCTGGGAGCAGAGGAAAACAGCGCGCAGATTGACGCTCATCACCTGATCCCAGACCTTCACCGGCATGGTCAGGAAGGGGCGCTTGGTTTCCATGCCGGCGCTGTTGACCAGAATGTCAATGGGGCCGACTTTTTTGAGAACCTGCGCGAAGAGCGATTTGATCTCGCGCTCTTTTGCCATGTCCGCGCGGAAGGCCATCGCTTCGCCGCCGATGGCTTCGATGCTGGCGACCGTCTTTTTGGCGGCGGCCGGATGCGACCGGTAAACG
>Ga0265313_10002796_pt1 | contig 14720 bp, 13 predicted proteins | sample 4123metaG_FD_203122 | JGI IMG/M metagenome (GOLD analysis project Ga0265313, IMG submission 203122) | Rhizosphere microbial communities from Carex aquatilis grown in University of Washington, Seatle, WA, United States - 4-1-23 metaG | ecosystem: Host-associated > Plants > Roots > Rhizosphere >...
TCTGGATGGATGGACCGTACTAGAGCCTGCCGGTGAAATAGTTGGTGGCAAAGACAACCACCACGGCGATACCGATCCAGATCGCCAGATTCTTGAGCCGCTTCCCCGCGTGCGTGTGCAACCAGTCCGGCTTCTGGACGGATGGTCCTTCAGGCATGGGGGCCTCCCTTGGAGCGCATTATCGCCCACGTCAGCACGGCCACGCTGACAACGGCTAAGACAACGACGTGCCAAGGCTGTAAATCCGGCATGGCATCCCGTGGGTGGGGAGGGCTGGCTGAGGTAGGAGCCGGGGGTTGGAAACACCCTCCCCAACTTCACCTTAATGCCCGGTCCCGACCCCCGGCAATCTCGGCCACACCCTCGGGTCCGGGGTGATCCCGCGACCGCGCCGTGGCGATCCGGCACTTCTGGAGTTGGGGTCCATTAGGTTTGGGGCTAACATGGCCATCTGTGACAGACGATGGAGGGCGTATGAACCGCCAGAAAATCAACCTAATCAGCGCAACCGTGGCCATCGTCTTTGCGGCCCAAGCGTTGATCGTTGTGCTGCTCGCAATCACCACGGGATGGGATAGAGGGTTGGCTGATGAGGGTCCCGCCGCCCACATTTTCCAGTTACTCATCGTGGCCCAAGTCCCGTTTGCTTTGACCTACGTGGCCACGGCTGACTGGAAGCGGCTAAGGCAGGCCGCCATGCCCATCGCGGTCCAAGCCGCCATCCTTTTGGTGACGTTCGCTACCGGCAAGTTCTTCAACATCTAAGAGCAGACCGCGCGGTGGCGAACCCGGCTGGAATCGAACCAGCGACGGAGTTGGACCGCCCCACCAGCGCCTCGCTGGCGGCGATCCGCGCACCGACTGGCACGCGCTACCCGGCCCGAGCGGGCAGCCTTACCAGCGCTCTACCGGGTTCGAAGCCAGCCCGGTAGAACCGGCCACCGCCTCCGAATTCAACTTGTGGGTAGAGAAGTGGGTAGGAAAGCACATCAATTCTTAAATGCTTGCTTTTATTTGCATATTTGAAACACAAACGGGTCCACTGGACCGTTTCGCCAGCCGCGCTTCAGCGCGGCCGAACGCTCCTCACCCCTGTCCCTTGACCTGCGCCAGAAGGTCCTGGGCCTGGTGCGCCAGGTTGGCCAGCGCGTCGGGCATCTCTTCACCCGACTTGCGCACCCATTCCACCAGTCCGCCGGCGAAGGCGGCCAGTTGCGGCGCGTTGGCGATCAGGCGAGCCTGCTCTTCGACCTTGCTGGGGTCGAGATCGTATTCGGCGCCCGGCACGCGCCAGCCGCCCCATTCCTCCTTGCCGGTGATCACCACCGGATAGGTGCCGGGGATGGGATGGCGCGAGCAATCCTCCGCCGCCTGCCATTTGTTGCGGGCGCGGACCACGCGCCAGTGCTGGCCGTTGGTGTCGGCGCGGTCGGCCATCGGCTCCTCGCTCACCAGCTCCTCGGCGGTGAATTCGCGGCCCAGGCCGACGTCGTAATGCACGCGGATCGGCTCATCCAGGCCCTTGGCCCAGTGCGGCACGACATGCTCGATCAGGGCCCAGGTGCCCACCGGCTTGACGTAAACCCGCTGGTTCTTGTGGAACTGCGCCTTTGCCATGCTTCGCGGAAATCCGGGAATTCGGCGGCGATTGTGGCGGAAGCGCCGTTAAACCCCGGTTAAGGCAGTTGTACGGCTTTGAGGCAACCCGGCATATTTCGGCGATGCTCAGCTCCTGCCGCAAGATCTGCGTCCATGACCTGTCGCGTGATATCTGCGCCGGGTGCGGGCGCACGCTGGCGGAAATCGAGAACTGGCTGGAAATGAGCGAGGAAGAACGGCGCGCGGTGATGGAACAATTGCCGGAGAGACTCAAACCTTCGCCAGCCAGCTGAGTTCTTTCGCCAGCTTGACGTTTTCTCCGATCACCATGACGGCCAGCGCCGGGCTTTTTTCCGCCGCTTCGGCCAGCCCGCTCAAGGTCGTGACCAAGACCTGCTGCTCCGGCCGCGCCGCATTGGCGATGATGGCGGCGGGTTCGTCGGCGCGCCGTCCGCCCGCGATCAGCAGCCGGGCGATTTCGCCGGCGAATTTGCGTCCCATATAGAAGACCAAGGTCTCCGAGCCGCGCGCCACCGCGTTCCAGTCCAGCTTGGGCAACTGCCCGTCGCTGCCATGGCCGGTGATGAAGGTGACGGCATGGTTGGTGTCGCGGTGTGTCACCGGAATGCCGGCATAAGCCGCGCCGCCGATTCCGGCGGTGATGCCCGGCACAATGCGGAACGGCACACCCGCCCGCGCCAGCGCCTGGGCTTCCTCGCCGCCGCGGCCAAAGACAAAGGGATCGCCGCCCTTCAGCCGCAGCACGCGTTTGCCCGCCCTGGCCAGCGTCACCAGCGTGTCGCTGATTTCGTCCTGCTTGCAGCTTTTTACCCCGGCGCGCTTGCCGGCGAAGATGCGTTCGGCGGCGGACGGCGCCAGCGCCAGCAGGCGTTCGTCGATCAGTGCGTCATGCAGGATGACATCGGAATCGGCCAGCGCCTTCAGCCCCAGCGCCGTGATCAGGCCAGGATCGCCCGGCCCGCCGCCCACCAGCCAGACCCAGCCGGGCAGCAGCGCGGGCAGTTGGTCCCAGAATGCGGGCGGCAAAGGGTTGCTGCTCATGCGTCTATCTTAGCATGGGGTGGGCGCTGCTTGTCTTCCTTCCGATGGGGCGTAAGCTCGCGCAAAATATAAAGGGGGACGCGATGGACCGGCGCGAAGTCATGGGTCTTGGGCTGGCAGGCGCGGTGGCGTTCGCAACCGGCGCGCAGGCGCAGGGCGCGGACGGTTTCCTGCCCGGCGATTCCACCGAATTCGTCACGCTGTGGCGGGGCGTGGCCCCGGGCGGCGAGGGCATCAATCTCACGTTGAAATTCACCGACGCGGTGCAGCCCGACGGTTATCATGTCCGCTCGGTCAGCCAGATCCAGCGCCCTGGCTTCTTTGTCTATCGCCCGGCGCGGCCAAACGGATTGTCGCTGCTGGTGATCCCAGGCGGCGGCTATACCTCCGAAGGCATGGACCGGGGCGGCCGTGAAGTGGCGCAGCATTTCGCGCAAAATGGCATCACCTGTTTCGTGCTGCGCTATCGCCTGCCGGGCGAAGGCTGGAAGAACCGCGCCGACGTGCCGTTGCAGGACGCGCAGCGCGCCATGCGCCTGATCCGCGCCAATGCGGCGCGCTATGGCATCAATCCGGCGAAACTTTCGGCCATCGGCTTTTCCGCCGGCGGGCATGTGGCGGCCTCACTGGCGACGCGTCATGGCGCCAATGTCTATGCCGCGGTCGATACCGCTGACACGCAGAGCGCCAAACCCGTGGTGACGGGGCTGATGTATCCGGTGGTGACGATGGGCGAGGGCGCCCATCCATCCTCGCGCGACATGACGCTGGGGCCTTCGCCCAGCCCGCAGGCGGTGGACGCCTATTCGGTCGAGCGTCATGTCCCCGCCGACACGGCGCCGTCCTTCATTTGCCTGGCCGCTGACGACACCACGGTGCCGCCCTTTCCCAACGGCATCGCCCTGTTCGGGGCGTTGCAGGCGGCGAAGATTCCGTCCGACCTGCATGTCTTCGAAGTGGGCGGACACGGTTTTTCGATTCACTGGAGCCAGGGCAAGCCCTGCGGCGCCTGGCCGGAACTGTTCACCGCCTGGGCCGCGACTCACGGCTTCACAGCCTAACCGGAGATACAAGATGGATCGCCGCACGCTTCTTGCCACGGGTATTGCCGCCGCCCTGCCGGTGCGCGCTTTCGCCATCGACACGCCCATCGAAGGCGATGGACGGGTGCCCAGCGATCCCACCGAAACGATCGCGCTGTGGCCCGGCACGCCCCCCAGCGGCGAAGGCGTGAACCTGCCGGCATGGCGGGTCAGTGTGCGCACGCCGCCCGTGCTGGCGCTGGCCGACCGCTCCATCGACCGGGTGGGGCGGCCGCAAGTGGATGTCTTTCGTCCCGACCGGCCGAACGGCGCGGCGATGCTGATCGCGCCGGGCGGTGGCTATTCGCGCGAGGTGTTCGACCTGGAAGGCACTGACATTGCCCGACATTTCAACGCTATGGGCGTGACCTGCTTCATGCTGCGCTATCGCCTGCCGGCCGAAGGCTGGGCGCGGCGCAGCGATGTGCCGCTGCAGGACGCCCAGCGCGCCATGCGGCTGGTGCGCGCCAACGCCGCGAAGTACAGCGTCGATCCGGCGCGCATCGGTTTCATGGGCTTCTCGGCGGGCGGGCATCTGGCCTGCTCCATCGCCACCCGCTTCGATGCGCCGGTTTACAGCGCGGTGGACGCCGCCGACGCCGTCAGCGCGCGGCCGGATTTTTCCGTGCCGATGTATCCGGTCGTCACCATGGGCGAGGGCGCCCATATCGGCTCGCGCGACAATCTTCTGGGTTCTGGCGCGGCGGCGGCGCTGATCGACGCCTATTCCTGCGAGCGGCATGTCCATGCCAGCACGCCGCCCACCTTTCTGTGCCTGGCCGCCGATGACACTGTGGTGCCGCCGCTGCCCAATGCCGTCGCCTATTTCACGGCGCTGCGCCGGGCCGGCATTGCGGCGGAGATTCATGTTTTCGAGAGCGGCGGGCATGGCTTCGGCATCGCCAATACGGTGGGCAAGCCGACGGCGCCCTGGCCGGAATTGTTACACACCTTCGCCCGGGCACATGGCTTATTCACATAGGAGACGCAGATGAAGAAGATCATTCTTTCCGCCGCCATATTGTTCATGGCCGGTGCGGCGCAAGCGCAGACTGACCGCGCCACCATCTTCACCAATGAGCAGGTGCAGGCGGTGCTGAAATCCGGCAACGCCACCGACAAGACCCTGCGGGTGCTGGACATGGGAAGCTATCAGATGTCGGTTGCTGTTGTGCATCGGGGCAAGACCGCCGCCGGCGCCGCCTCGCCCGGCAGCGCCACCGCCGCCCAGGCGCGGCAGACCGCCAGTTGCGGTCTCAGTGCGCCGCCCGCCGGCGCCGCTGCGGGTCAGCGCGGCATGATCGCCCATAGCGACACGGCGGAGACCTACATCATCATCTCCGGCGGCGGTACGCTGGTGACCGGCGGGCAGATCGTGGGCGGCAGCCCGTCCGCGCCCGACAGCGATGTGACGCGGGTGCTCAACGGGCCGTCCTGCAGCGGCACGGTCTATGGACCGACGCAAAGTAAGGTGGTGAAGGTGGGCGACATCGCCGTGATCCCGGCGGGGGTGCCGCATGGCTGGACCGATATCGGCGACGAAGTCACCTATCTCAGCGTCCGGCCCGATCCCAGGAAAGTGCTGCAGTCGGGCTATGTCCACCCGGCGTTGAAATGATCAGGCGGCCTGGCGCTGTGGTTTAAGCATCGCCAGCGCATCGCGCAGCACTTCGATTCCGGCGCCGTTGCGAGGCGCATTCTCGCTCAAATGGCGGCGGAACTGGCGGGCGCCAGGGCGGCCATTGAACAGGCCCAGCATCGGCTTGACCAGCGCGTTCAGCCGCGCGCCGTCCGCCAGGGCCTTCTCGACATGGGCGGCATAGTCCGCCAACGCGTCACCAAGATTGCGGTTATCGCCGCCGAAGAAACGGGAATCCACCTCGGCCAGCATCGCCGGGTTCTGATAGGCGGCGCGGCCCAGCATCACGCCATCGACATGCGCCAGATGCCCCTCGGCTTCTTCCAGCGTGTTGATGCCGCCATTGAGGATGATTGTGAGGTTCGGATTCTCGCGCTTCACCCGATAGACCAGGTCATAGTCCAGCGGCGGCACCTCGCGATTTTCCTTGGGCGAAAGACCGTCCAGCCAGGCCTTGCGGGCATGGACGGCGAAACGCGTCACGCCGGCATCGGCGCAGGCGCGGATCAGATCGCGCAGCGCCACTTCCGGCTCCTGCTCGTCCACGCCGATGCGGCACTTGACGGTGACGGGGATCGCCACCGCGCGCGCCATCGCCGCAACGCCCTCGGCCACTAGCGCTGGTTCGAGCATCAAGCAGGCGCCGAAGCGGCCCGACTGCACCCGATCGGAAGGGCAGCCGACATTGAGGTTAATCTCGTCATAGCCGAAGCCTTGGGCGATGCGCGCCGCTTCCGCCAGTTTCGCCGGATCGCTGCCGCCAAGCTGCAGGCCCAGCGGATGCTCGGCGGCGTCAAAGCCCAGCAGGCGCTGGCGGTCGCCATGCAGCACCGCTTCCGCCGTCACCATCTCGGTATAGAGCAAGGCATGGCGCGTCAGCGCCCGATGCAGCACCCGGCAGGGGCTGTCGGTCCAGTCCATCATCGGAGCGACGCAGAAACGGTACGCGGTCATGGATGGATGGTGTAATAGGCGCGGCTTTCGCCATTCGCCGATGAGAAGGCAAGGCCGTTGCTCTGCGCCGCGCCGCCCATCGCGGCAGGTGCCGTCTGCAGTACGGTAACATCGAAGATCAGCGCCTGGTCGGACGGAATGTTGCCCTTGCCCTTGACGCCGAAAGCCAGGGCCGGCGGCAACGCCAGCTCCCAATGATCGCCTTCGCGCATCTGCTGCAGGGCTTCGCCCAGGCCGGGCAGAGTGCTGGAAAGATCGACCGGGGCCGGCAGGCCGGGCGACGTGCCGTCCACTACCCGGCCATCGGCCAGCTTGGCGGTGTAATAGATCTGCACCGTGTCGCGCGGGCTGACATGGCGGCCATTGCCACTCTTGATCACGCGCAGTTGCAGCCCGCTGGGCTGCACCGTCACGCCGGCGGCATGGGCGTGGCCGGCCAGGAAGGCCTGCACAGCAGCGGGCGCGGGCGCATCGGCCGCGCACGCGGGAAGCAGAGCGGCGGCCAGCAAAGCGGCGGCAAGAAAATATGGGCGCATGGCCTGCCTTCTAACGGAAAAGCGCGGCAAAGGCCATTTGCCGGCAAAACAAGGCAAAAATGCGCCTTTCGGCGATGCGTCAGTAGCCCAGTTTCAGCATCACATTCTTCTGGCCGTTGACCGTGCCCTTGTCGAGCCATTCGCGCGAAGCGGCGAACAGCAGCAGGTGATTTTTTTCCCACATGGCATTGTGGGAGGAGCAGGCGAGATCGACAAAGACCTTGTCGCCGCCGATGTCAGCATAAAGCGCGCGCACATTCTGCGGATTGACCTGGCCGTCATGCTCGCCGGAGAACATCAGGGTGGGAATAGTGGTGGCCTTGGCCATTTCCGGTGTCCATCGGCCACCGGCGGCCGTCACAGGCGCGCGCCGCGCCGGTGGATCCCAGGTCGAGCCGACGGAATCCGACGCCAGCAACTCGCGCCATACGGACGCCAGCGTCTCCTGCGTGTATTGACCGGGGCACGGCGCCTGGCGGTTCCACAGCGCCACCAAGTCTTCATGGGTCTGGACATTGAAGGCCGAACCGCGCGGCGGCGTTGCCGGGGCGGGCGCCGCCGCCCGCCCAGCGCCGCCACGGCCAGCGCCATTGTTGTAGGCGGGCGCCAACAGCACCAGCTTGTTGACCTTGTCGGGATGCTGCGCCGCCCAGCCTGCCGAGCGGGGCCCGCCTTGCGACCAGCCAAACAGGTTGAGTTTCTGGGCATGGCGGAGATTGAGGACATAATCCACTGCCGCCGAGACATCGTTCCAGTCGGATTCGAGCGTGGTGACGCCGCTGGTCATGGTCGGCTTGCAATCGGCGGCCACTTTATAAAGAGTGCGCTGCGCCTCGTTGAGGTTGCATTTCTCGCTCATCGCGGCGGGGCGTACCGAGCGGCCATACCCCTCCATGTCCACGGCGAAAACGTCATAGCCGGCGTCGGCGAGATAGGCCATCCAGCTGTAATCGGCGTAGGGAACGTCGAAGCTGACCTCGGCGGGAGTGCCGGCGCCATGAATAAAGAGCACGATCTTGCTGGGATCGGGCGTGCCCTTTACCCGCTCGCGCAGATAAAGCCGCACCGTCTGCCCCGCTTCGGAAGGGGCGGTGGAAACGACATTGGCGTAATGGTCGTGACTTTCAATCGCGGTCTGGTTCTGCGCCGCCGCCGGCAGCGTCAGCAGCGCCGCGCAAGCCGCCATCATCAAATGCCGTTTCATGTGCCCCTCCCATTATCTTTTGGGAAAGGCTAGCACGGAGGCTCGAAAAGACGAATTCCAGAGAGCCCACTTCCCCCTCGTTGCGAAGCAACGGGAGGGGGAGGTGGCCGTAGCTGGCCAGGCGCGAAGCGCCGGTTAAGCCAGCGAAGGCCCGGGGGGGTCACTTATGATGTTGGAGTCTTGTATTCACCAGCCGGAAGAACACCGGCACGAAGAAGATCGCCAGGATGGTGGCGGAAATCATACCGCCGACCACACCGGTGCCAATGTCGTTCTGTGACCCAGCGCCCGCGCCTGAGGCCAGCGCCAGTGGCGTGACGCCGGCGATGAAGGCGATCGAGGTCATCAGGATGGGGCGCAGGCGCAGGCGCGCCGCTTCCATCGCCGCGTCCCAGGCCGAGGCGCCGCGCCGCTCGGCGTCGACCGCGAACTCCACGATCAGGATGGCGTTCTTGGCCGAAAGGCCGATGGTGGTGAGCAGGCCGACCTGGAAATAGATGTCGTTGAACAGCCCGCGCAGCGACGCGGCGGCCAAGGCGCCGATCACGCCCAGCGGGATCACCAGCATCACCGAAAGCGGAATCGCCCAGCTTTCATACAGCGCCGCCAGGCAGAGATAGATCACCAGGATGGACAGGCCGTAGAGCGCGGGCGCCTGTGAACCGGAAAGCTGCTCCTGATAGGACAGACCGGTCAGTTCAGAGGTCGTGCCGGCGGGAAGCTGCTTGACCAGCTTGTCCATCTCCGCCGTCGCGGTGCCGGAGGAAATACCCGGCACGCCCTGACCCAGGATCTCGATCGAGGGCAACCCGTTGTAGCGCGTTAGCGCCGCCGGCCCCACTGTCCAGCGCGCCGTGGCGAAGGACGAGAACGGCGTCATCGCCCCGGCATTGTTGCGCACATACCAGCGGTCGAGATTGTCCGGCGCCATGCGGTAGGACGCATCGCCCTGCATATAGACGCGCTTGACCCGGCCACGATCGACGAAATCGTTGATATAGGCCGAGCCCCAGGCGGCGCTGAGGGTGGAATTGATGTCGGAAAGCGAAACGCCCAGGGCGCCCGCCTTGGCCTGGTCGATATCGACATGCAGTTGCGGCGTGTCGTCCAGGCTGTTGGGCCGCACGCCGGCCAGCAGTGGATCGCGCGCCGCCAGACCGAGAAGCTGGTTGCGGGCGGCGATCAACCCGTCATGGCCCAGGCCGCCGCGATCCTGCAGCTCAACGTCAAAGCCGGTGGCATTGCCCAGCGCCTGCACCGAAGGCGGCACCACGGCATAAACCTGGGCGTCGCGCGACGTGAAGAAATTGCCCATGGCCCGCTGCGCAATGCTTGCAGCGCTGTTGCGCGCGCCTTTGCGCAGGTTCCAGTTGCGCAGATGGGTAAAGGCCATGCCGGTGTTCTGGCCCGAGCCGGCCTGGGAATAGCCGGCGACAGAGAAGACGAAGTCCACATTGGCCTTCTCCTTCTCGAGGTAATATTTCGCCACGTTCTGCGCCACCGCCATGGTCTTGGGCTGGGTGGTGCCTGCCGGCAGGGTGATCAAATTGTAGATGAAGCCCTGGTCCTCGTCGGGCAGAAAGCCTGTCGGCATGCGCACGAACAGCAGCGCCATCCCCGCCACGATGCCGAGAAAGACGATCATGGTCAGCACGCTGTGCCGCAGCACCGATTCCAGGCGGCGACGATACCAGTTGCGGAACGCGTCGAAGCTGTTGTTGAACCAGCCGAACCAGCGCTGGGCGCTGGCCTTGCCTTCGGGCGTCACCGGCTTGAGCAGGGTGGCGCAAAGCGAAGGCGACAGCACCAGGGCCACGAAGATCGACAGCGTCATGGCCGAAACTATGGTGACGGAGAATTGCCGGTAGATGACGCCGGTCGAGCCGCCGAAAAACGCCATGGGCAGGAACACCGCGGTCAGCACCAGGCCGATGCCGATCAGGGCGCCGGTAATCTCCTCCATGCTTTTGAGAGTGGCTTCGCGCGGTGGCAGATGCTCCTCATGCATGATGCGCTCGACATTCTCCACCACGACGATGGCGTCGTCGACCAGCAAGCCGATCACCAGCACCAGGGCGAACAGCGTCAGGGTATTGATGGTGTAGCCGAAGCCCGCCAGCACGCCAAAGGTGCCCAGCAGCACCACCGGCACCGCCACGGCGGGAATCAGGGTGGCCCGCCAGTTCTGCAGGAAGACGAACATCACCAGCACCACCAGGGCGATGGCCTCGATCAGTGTCACCACCACGTCATGGATGGAAAGGCGAATGAATTCGGTATTGTCGATGGGATAATTCAGCTTCATGCCCGGCGGCAGAAAGGGGCGCAGCGCGTCCACCTTGGCCTTGACCGCTTCCACCGTCTTGAGCGCATTGGCGCCCGGCGCCAGCATGACCGCGATACCCGAAGCCGGCATGCCGTTGAACAGCACGTTGTAGGCATAGGTGTTGCCGCCGATCTCGATCCGCGCGACATCGCCCAGATGCACCACCGCGCCGCCCGGCGCGGTCTTGAGGATGATGTCGCGGAACTGCTGCACGGTGTGCAGGCGCGACTGGGCGGTGACGGTGGCGTTGATCGCGTTCGGCCCGGTGCCAGGCTGGGCGCCGATCTGGCCGGCCGAGACCTGGACGTTCTGGGTCTGCACCGCGGCATAGACGTCCGACGGCTGCAGGTTGAAATTCTTCAGCTTGTAGGGATCAAGCCAGAGGCGCATGGCGTATTCAGCGCCGAATATCTGGGTCTGACCGACGCCAGGCGCGCGCGAGATCGGGTCCCGCATCGTCGAGGTGATGAAGTCGGAAATGTCGATGTTGTTGTAGCGGCCGGTATCGTCATAGGCCGCGACCACGATCAGGAAGTTGGTCTGGAATTTCTGTACTGTCACGCCGAGCTGCTGCACCGCGCTGGGCAGCAGCGGCACCGCCGCCTGCACCTTGTTCTGTACCTGCACCTGGGCGATGTCGGGATTGGTGCCGGCCGCGAAAGTGGCGGTGATCACGGCGGCGCCGTCGGCGGTGGAGGACGAGGAGAAGTAGAGCAGATTGTCCAGCCCGTTGAGCTGCTGCTCGATCACCTGGGTGACCGAGTTCTGCAGCGACTGGGCGTCGGCGCCGGGATAGACGGCGCTGATGGCGATCTGGGGCGGGGCGATGTTGGGATATTGCTCGACCGGCAGCGAGAAGGCGGCGATGCCGCCCGCCAGCATGATGACAATGGCGGTGACCCAGGCGAAGACCGGGCGGTCGATGAAGAAGCGCGAAAGGCTCATCTGCCGTCCTTACTTCTTCGCCACGGGCTGTGGCGACACCGGCATGTCCGGCTGCACCTTGGCAAGGCCTTCGACGATCACCTTGTCGCCGGCCTTGAGCCCCGACAGCACCTGCCAGTCGCTGCCGATGGTGCGGCCGGTCTTGATCGGGGTGAGGCGGGCGATGTTCTGCGCGTCCACCGTCAGGACGTAAGGTTCGCCCTTGGCGTCATGGCCGATCGCCGCCAGCGGCAGCAGGATGCCATGGACATCGATGCCCTGCGTGACCGTGGCGCGGACATAGAGACCGGGCAGCAGCAGGCCTTCGGGATTGGGGAACAGCGCGCGCAGCTTCACCGCTCCGGTGGCGGCGTCCACCGTCACATCGGTGAATTGCAGCCTGCCGGGATGAGAATACGTCCCGCCGCCGTCCAGCGTCAGCGTCACCGGCGCGCCGCCGGCGCTGGCGCTGCCGGTCTTGATCTGCTGCTCCAGCGCCAGCAATTCGTTGCTCGACTGGTCGATATCGACATAGATGGGATTGAGGGTGGAGATCACGGCCAGCGCTGTCGCCTGTTGCGCCGTCACCAGCGCGCCGATGGTGACGCTGGAAGCGCCGATGCGGCCGGAGATCGGCGCGGTGATGCGGGTATAATCCACATTGATGCGCGCCGACTGGGCGTTGGCCGCCGCCAGCTTGTAGGCGGCTTCGGCATCGTCATAGTCCTGGCCGCTGACCGCGTTCTGCTTCAGCAGCGCGGCATAGCGATCGGCCTTGGCGCGGGTGCTGTTCACCGTCGCGGCGGCGCTGTCATAGGCGGCCTGATATGGCGCCGGATCGATCTGGTAGAGCACCTGGCCGGCCTTGACGCTGGAGCCTTCCACGAACAGGCGCTCCTTGACGAGGCCGGAGATCTGCGGCCGCACTTCGGAGACGGCGAAGGGGCTGGTGCGGCCAGGCAGTTCGGCCACCAGAGGCACTTTCTGCTCGGTGATGGTGAGCACGCCCACCGATGCCGGCGGCATCTTGAAGCCGGCGGCTCCGCCGCCGCTGCCCTTGCCGCAACCCGAAAGCGCGACGGCTACCGCCAGCGCTCCCAAAAGAACAAGCCGATGCATCAGCAATCCCCTTATCGCGGAAAGTCCGGACTTTCCGGCTAGTGCCATCGCGCGGCGCATTGCTGCGCCGCCACATGGCCCTCTACATAGTGCCGTCCGCGTGAATTGGAAGGGGAGTTCCCGACCAAAGTGCGGCAAGTGCCGATTCCACCGCCCCGGGGTCGTCTAATTGACACAGGCGGGCCTTGGCGGCGCGCCGGACTGCTGCATCGGCAGGCATAAAAGCCTGTTCAACATACCAGCCCAGATGCTTGCGGAATATTTTCAGGCCCCATGTGTCGCCGTAAAACTTCAGCGTCTCGCTGAAATGTTTGAGTGCCACCTCCAGCCGGTGGGCCAGGTCCGGTTCCTTGGCCGCGCCGTCATCAGGGTTATTCAGGGCACGGTCGATCGCCGCCGCCGCCCAGGGCCGGCCGTAACTTCCGCGCCCGATCATCACCGCATCGGCACCGGAACGGGCCAGGGCGGCACGGGCACTGTCGGCGCAGACAATGTCGCCATTGACGATCAGGGGCAGGTTTGTGGCCGCCCGGACCTCGGCCACCGCAGCCCAGTCCGCCGTGCCTTTATAGAATTGGTTGCGGGTGCGGGCGTGAACGGTGATGGCTTTGATGCCCAGGCTTTGCGCCATCGCCGCGAATTTCGGCGCGTTGCGGTTTTTCTCGTCCCAGCCCAGCCGCATCTTGAGGGTGACGGGACGACTGGTGGCGTTCACCGCCGCGGCGATGATGCGTTTCGCCAGTTCCGGCTCACGCATCAGGGCCGATCCCGACAGCGCGCCAGTGACTTCCTTGCAGGGGCAGCCGAAATTGAGATCGATGATGGCGGCGCCCGCCTGCTCCGCTAGTTTCGCGCCAGCCGCGACCCATTGGGGATCGCGTCCGACCAGCTGGATCACCTTCAGCGGCAGGTCTTCGCCGGCGGCGCGGCGCACCACATCGGGACGGCCGCGGGCGAAGGCGTCACAGGCCACCATCTCGGTGGCGACGTAAGGAGAGCCTTCCGCCACGGCGATGCGCCGCGCCGGCAAGTCGGTGACGCCGGTCATAGGCGCGCAGAGGACGCGGCCGGGGATCGTTATGTCGCCAATCTTGAGACTCATATCGGAACCGCGTCGAACGCAATCGTTGTGCGCTTCTCCGCGCTCTGAAACGGGATCGTGCCATGCCACATGTAAGACGGAAACAGCACCAGCCGTCCGGGCCGGGGCTGGATGGCGCGACGGAAGGAAAGCCCGGAGTCGAAATCCGGCTCGCCGAACTTGATCCAGCCCTGCCTGGCGTCTTCGTCCGCCACCGCGCCCGGCACACCCGCGTAATAGCAGGAGCTGATCCAGCCCATGGGATGAATGTGGTTGACGTGAAAGCCGCAATCGGCGAGCCGCGACGACCAAGAGCCGCTATAAGCGAAGCTGTTGGCGCGCCGCCCGCGCAGGGGGTGGCGGGCATCCTCGCCCAGCGCCGCGATATAGCGCCCCACCGCTTCATCGATGCGCGCCTTCAGTTGATCCACCAGTTTATGGCCGCCACCGAACAGATGCCCCTGCGTCTGGGTGCCGCCGCGCAGCGACTGGCCGAGGAATTCGCGCCGCGGTGGATGCAGTCCCGCCAGTTCTTGTTCCAGCGCCGCGTTAAATTCGGCCATATCGGCAAAGCCCGGCGGCGGCTCCAGGTCGAAAACCTGCACCAGTTCGTCATAGCCCATCAGCGCTTCATCGCGGCCATCGCCCAGCAGGCGCCAGGCGGTGGAAAGCCGCGCCAGGCTGTTATGCTCATACGGAGCGCCTGCCACTACCGCCTCCAGCATCGCCGCCGCCTTGGCCGCATCGCCGCTATGCAGTGCCGCGTTACCGATGCCGGCCTTGAGCGCGATCTCGCCGGGCTGGCGGCGCAGCGCCTCTTCCAGCTTCGCCATCGCCTCGCCTGCGCCGCCGGTGTCGGCCAGCAGGGCGGCGCCGCGCAACAACGCCGCCAGATTGTCCGGCTCGCGCGCCAGAAGCGCGCTGCACACTTCGCGGGCTTCCCAGGGCCGGCCGGCCTGCTCCAGCAGCGCCGCCTTGTCGAGCAATAGCGCGGCGCTTTGCGGCGCGCTGTCGTAAGAGGAGAACATTTCCGTCTCGCGGCCCAGCAGATGGAGCAGGCCGTTATAATGACGATGCAGGCGCGGATCGGCGGGATCACGGCGCAGCATCTCTCTGATCAGCGCCAGCGCTTCCTCATGCCGTCCCAGTTCCTGCAACAGGTCGAAACGCTCAGCGGCAAAGCGCGCCGGGTCC
>Ga0265313_10002798_pt1 | contig 14718 bp, 8 predicted proteins | sample 4123metaG_FD_203122 | JGI IMG/M metagenome (GOLD analysis project Ga0265313, IMG submission 203122) | Rhizosphere microbial communities from Carex aquatilis grown in University of Washington, Seatle, WA, United States - 4-1-23 metaG | ecosystem: Host-associated > Plants > Roots > Rhizosphere >...
CCTTCGCGGCCGCCCGCTCGCGCGGCTCGCCGGTCCGGCCGCGGCCGTCCTCGTGTCGGTCGGGCTCCTGGCCCAGCACGGCGGGGCCGTCCTCTTCTTCGGCGCGGCGTGCGCGGCGGTGTTCCTTGCCCTGTTCGTGCCCGGGGCCGGCCGCCTGCAGGCGGGCAGGCGCGCCGAGAGGCCGGCGCCGCCCCCGGGGCCGGCAGCCGCGGCCGCGGCGTCCCTCCTCGCCGTCGTGGGCGCCGCGGGCCTTTCGCTCGGGTCCGCCCCGGCGCTGCGCGCCGAGCCCGCGCCGGCGCCCTCCGCCTGGATGCAGGACGGCTCGAAGGCCGCCCAGGCGATGGTGGAGAACTGGAGCATCCGCAACGGCCGCCTGTTCGCCGAGGTGCAGGTCACGGTCCGGGGCGGCCCCGGCGAGAGCTTCCTCCTGCTGCGGCCGCCCGCGACGCTGACCAACTTCTCGGGAGAGGGCCTGAGGGTCGGGAAGGTCGAGCGCGGCGGGGAGACTTCCTACTATGTCGCCCCCGATCGCGAGGGCACCTTCACGGGCCGCGCCCGCTTCGAGATGCCCTTCGCCAAGGGCGCCCGCGTGATCGCCGTGCCGACAGGGCCGGCCGCCAGCCAGCGGATCACCGTCGAGCTGGACCAGGGCGGTTGGGAGTTCACGTCACCCATGGCGGTCCAGGCCGCCGCGACGCCTGGGCTCGGGGACTCGAAGAGCGGGGCCACGCTCGTCCTCGCGCCGCAGGGGGAGCCGACGATCGTCCTGCGGCCCCTGCGCCGGGACGTGGCCGCGGAGCAGGTCCAGTTCTACGCGGAGGCGTCCAACCTCTACGTACCCGGGCCCGGTGTCGTGGACGGGTACGCGCGCGTCACCATTCGGCCCGTGCAGGGGCGCGTGGCGGAGCTCGACCTGGAGATCCCGAAGGGCCTGACCGTGGGCGACGTGGTCCGCGGGCCCGTCGGCGCATGGCGCTTCGACCCCCTGTCCCACCGCCTGCATGTCGCGGTCGAGCCCGCCCAGTCGGCGACCTTCGGGTTCGACGTCGCCACCCAGCTCGGCGCGGGGGCGCTTCCCTTCCAGGTGACGCTTGAGCCGCTCCGGGTGGACGGGGCGGTGGGCCAGGTGGGAACGCTCGCGACGGCGTTCGGGCCGGAGGCGCAGCCGGAGAGCGTCGCCGCGGCCGGGCTGTCGCCCGTGAACGTCGAGGACTTTGACGCCGCGCTCGTCCCGAAGACGCGCGACGACCAGCCCGCCGCAACCGTGCAGCAGGTCTGGCGCTACGGCCAGTCGGGCGGCCGTGTCGACCTCAGGGTCGCGGCGGTTGCGCCCGAGGTCCGCGTGACATCGCGCCAGGTACTGTCGCTTGGCGACGACCGGATGGTGATGGCGGTCGACCTGAACGTGGCGATCTCCCGGGCGGGCCTCTTCAAGCTGAGCTTCCCGCTTCCGGAGGGCCTCGAGCTCGAGGCCCTGAGCGGGGCGGCCTTGAGCCAGTGGACCGAGGCCGACGAGGGCGGGACGCGCGTGGTCACGATGCACCTGAACGGGCGCACGATCGGCGACAAGGCGTTCGCGCTCACGCTCGGCGGCGCGGCCCCCCGGGCCCAGGAGGCCTGGCCGGTTCCCCGGGTGGCGATCCGCGAGGCCGGCCGCCAGACGGGCGAGGCGCTGCTCGTCCCCGGCAAGGGGCTTCGCCTGCGCGTGGCCGACCGCGAGAGGGTGACTCAGGTCGACCCCGCCTCCGTCGGCGGGCTCCAGCCCGGCACGCTGGCGTTCCGCCTGCTCCAGGGCGACTGGACCCTGCGCGTGGGCATCGAGGCGCTCGAGCCGTGGGTGACCGTGCAGTCCCTCCAGGAGGTCACCGTGCGCGAGGGCCAGACGCTCACGCGGATCGGCCTGCGCTGCCGCGTCGAGAACGCGGCCATCAAGCAGCTGCGGGTCCGGCTGCCGGGCCTCGGCGAGGAGCGCGCGAGGACCGTGCGGGCGACCGGCACGGCCGTCAGCGACATGGTGAGGGTGGAGGGCTCGGCGGACCTCTGGGAGATCCGCTTCCAGCGGGGCATCGCCGGGGACACCGATGCACAGATCGAATTCCAGGGCCCGGCCCTGCGCGACGCGGGCCGCGAGGACATCGCGCCCCCGGAATTCCCGGGGGCCCGCCAGGCCGTGCAGTTCGTCGCGGTCCGCGGGAGCGGGCGCCTGGAGCTCGTGGCCGAGAACCTGCCGCGGGGATGGGTCCGCGCGGACTGGGGCGCGGTCGCCGCCCACCTCCAGTCGCGCTCGGACCGATCGGTCCCCGCGCTGTGCTTCCGCGTCTCCGAGGCGGAGCGGGCGCTCGCCGTGACCGTCCGCAGGCACGACATCGCCGACGCGCTCAGGCTGCGGGTCACCAAGGGCGGCCTCACGACCGTCTTCTCCGCGTCGGGGGCCTCCCTGACCTCGGTGGACCTCCGGGTCGTCGTCCTTGAAACGAGCACGCTGCGCGTGCGCCTGCCCGAGGGCGCCCGCCTGTTCAACACGTTCGTCAACGGAGAGAGCGTCTCCGTGGTGCGGGAGGGCGACGCATACCTGTTCCACGTTGCCGCCAACACCGAGGCGGATCCCACGGCTTCGGTGCGCCTCGTGTACGCGGCGCAGTCGGCGGGGGAAGGCCCGGTCGCGCTTTCGGGGCCGAGCCTGAGCGTCCCGCTCGAGAACGTGACCTGGCGGGTCGTGGTCCCGCCGGGCTACCGCCTGGAGCGCTACGACGGGTCGCTCCAGCTGCGCGAGCAGCGCGTCGCGGGGATGTTCGGCATCGAGCAGTATAGGTCGCTGGTCGAGTCGACGCGCGCGGCCAACGCCCAGAAGGCGGTCGCCATGCTCGACCAGGCCAACTCGTACCTTCAGAGCGGCGACCAGCAGAGGGCCGGGGAGATGCTCAGCCGCGCCTCCAACGCCCAGCTCGACGTGGCCTCGAACGAGGACGCGCGCGTGCAGCTGCGCCTCCTGAAGACCCAGCAGACGATGCTCGGGCTCAACACGCGCAGGCAGAGGCTCTACCTCGACAACCGGGCCGACGGCCCGCGCAACGAGCAGCTCGAGCAGGCCGCGAGCCTGAATCCCTTCATGCGCGGGAAGGTCAACTTCGACCCGCAGCAGGTGGACCAGCTCCTCATGGGGAACTCAGCCGACGAGAATTCGGCCCTGCGGGGCATCGCGTCGCGCCTTGTGGACCAGCAGCTCGGCGCCGAGCCCGCGCCCGGCGCGATCGACCTCACGCTTCCCGAGCCCGGGCGCGTGCTCACGTTCACGCGCAGCCTGCAGGTGGACGGCGAGGCGCCGCTCGCCCTCAGGCTCTCCGTCGGGAGGATCCGCTACGCGAGCCGCGGCTACAGCCTCTTCGCGCTTCTGGCCGTGGCCGCCATTGCCGTCGTGGCCACCCGCCGGGGACACGGCGCCGCGGGAACCCCCGCCGACGCGCCCCCCATCTCCTGACCCTGACACCGGAGCCCTCCTCCTGACCGCCGCAACGAGAAACGAGAATCATAAACCCATACCCCCATGAACCGTCTCAACCTGCTGCTCGGAGCCATCCTCTCCCTCACGCTCATCGCCGGATTGGCCTACTACGGCGAGATCACCGGACACTTTCATCCGGTGATCAAGCCGCCGCCGGGGCCGACCCCGACGCCGACCCCCTTCACCTACAATTCCGACCCGGTCGAGATCATGGACCCGAACACCCCAATGCAGAAGCCGAAGGAGGACGTCGTCGCGCGGCCGGAGATAGCCGACAACCCGCTACCGCCGCGACCCGAGAATTTCACGGTTCCGGTTGAGCCTCCGCCGGTGTCCTTCGACCGGAGTCTGACCGTCATCCCGCCCGGTCGCGGCGGAGGGGGCAACACCACGCCTGTCTTCACGGTCGACCAGCTCGAGCAGGCGCCGGGTGCAAAGGTCAGGATCTCCCCCGTCTATCCGGCGGAGATGAGGCGCGAGGGGATTTCGGGGGAGGTCCTGGTGGACTTCATCGTCGACACGAGCGGCAACGTTAGGAATCCGGTCGCCGCCCATTCGAGCCGGAGCGACTTCGAGGAGCCGGCCTGCCGGGCCGTCGGGAAGTGGAGGTTCACCCCGGGCATCAAGGGCGGCCGCGCGGTCTTCGTCCACATGCAGGTGCCGATCCTCTTCACGCTCAAGGCGGGAGACTAGGGGCGGCCGGGGGTTGGGCGGGCGGCGCCTAATCCGTGGTGAGCTCGAGCGGTCCCTGAAGCTCCAGCTTCACGACCGTGGCGTTGGGATCGGCGGCCGCGGCGGGCAGGTCGACAATGACGATCCCGGGCTGGCTCGCCCAGGCGGCCCCCATGAAGCGCCGCTGCGCGAGCTCGCCGCCGCCGAGGACGCTCGCCCGCTTCACGAGGCTGCGAAGCCCCTTCACGTAGAGTCCGTCGGCGGGCCGGTCGTAGCAGACGAGGTAGAGCGTGTCGCGCGCCTTGTTCAGCATGCTGGGCCCGTAGTAGTAGTCCTTGGGGATCCCCGCCGTCGTGCCGTAGAGCGCCTCGGCGTTCCTGTGGGTCCAGGCCCCGAGGTCCCGCAGGATCTTCTCCTGCTCCGGGGTGATCGTGCCGTCGCTTCGCGGGCCGACGTCAAGGAGCAGGTTCCCCCCCTGGGAGGCGCATTCCGTGAGCAGGCGCACGATCTGGCGGACGCTCTTGAAGTTGTGGTCCTTGGCCTGGTAGCCCCAGGAGTCGTTGATCGTCATGCAGAGCTCCCACGGCCCGGCGGGCGGATGGACCGGCAGGGCCTGCTCGGGCGTGGCGTAGTCGCCGTAGCCGCCCATCCGGCCGTTGAGGATGACGCGGGGCAGCCACGCCTTGAGCTGCCGGCGCAGCTCCGGCATGCGCCACTGCTCGGCCGAGCGCTCCCAGTCGCCGTCGAACCAGAGCAGGTCGGGGTGGTAGCGCTCCGCCAGCTCCTTCAACTGCGCGCGGTGGAAGGCGAGGAAACGCGCCCACGCCGCGGGGTCCTCGGGCCCCTGCGGGTACGAGAACCGGTTCTTCCGGTCGGCATCCGACGTCCCCTTCGCGTTGAGCACGCTCGCGTAGTCCGGGTGCGACCAGTCCAGGTGCGAGAAATACAGCCCGACCTTGAGGCCCTCCGCGCGCATGGCCTCGCAGAACGGACCGACCAGGTCGCGGCCGGCGGGCGAGCCGTCCTTCGCGTTCCACTTGTTCTGGGCCGTGTCCCAGAGTGCGAAGCCGTCGTGGTGCTTCGAGGTCAGGACGGCGTAGCGCGCGCCCGCGGCCTTGAAGAGCTCGGCCCAGCGCTCGGGCTGGTAGTACTCGGCGGTGAAGGTCTTCGCCTGGGCGATGTAGGTGTCGTAGGGCATGTCCCCGTCGTGGAACGCCCACGACTCGCTTCCCTTCCCCTCGGAGTAGACGCCCCAGTGGATGAAGATCCCGAGGCGGGCGTCGGTGAACCAGGTCATGTCCGGCCGGTCGGCGGGAGGGGGAGGCTGGGCGGGGGCGTCGGCCGCGCCCATGCGGCCGGCCGCGAGGGCGAGCGCGCCAAGGCCGAGCCTGAGGAGGGTCCGCGGGAGGGTGGGGTGTTGCGTCATGGTGGGTAAAGGCGCGGGGCCGCGCGGCCGGGTCCTCCGCCCCGGGAACGGCGACCGCACGAGCCTTACGCGCCGCGCCGGGGCAAGGCAAGCGCGGCCCGCCGGGCGCAGCGGCCCCGGCGCGGGCGATAATTCTGGATTTTGGCCCCCGATCCCCTCATCAGGTTTTCATGCAGCCCGATCCCCAGGCCGCGAAGCCGACTCCTCCCGTGGCCAGCACAGCAAACAGGACCGCCCCGGTGGGCTCGGACCGGATGCCCCCGGGCATCCCCTACATCGTCGGCAACGAGGCGGCCGAGCGCTTCAACTTCTACGGGATGCGCGCCATCCTCGTGGTGTTCATGACCCAGTACCTGCGCGACCGCAGCGGCGCACTGGCCCCGATGAGCGAGAACGAGGCCGACAAGTGGTACCACGTCTTCGTCGCCTCGAACTACTTCTTCCCGATCTTCGGCGCCGTCCTCGCCGACGCGATCTGGGGCAAGTTCCGGACGATCTTCTGGCTCTCGATCGTCTACTCGATCGGGAGCTTCGCCCTCGCGGCCGACGACACGCGCCTCGGGCTCGCCATGGGCCTGAGCCTCATCGCGATAGGTTCCGGCGGCATCAAGCCCTGCGTTTCGGCCAACGTGGGCGACCAGTTCAGCTCCTCTAACCAGCACCTGATCTCGCGCGCCTTCGGCTGGTTCTACTTCTCGATCAACGCCGGGTCGTTTGTCTCGATCCTGCTGATCCCGTGGCTCCTCCAGCACTACGGCTCCAAGGTGGCCTTCGCCGTGCCGGGGGTCCTGATGGCGGTCGCGACCCTCGTCTTCTGGATGGGACAGAAGAAGTTCGTCCACATCCCGCCCGGCGGCACGAAGTTCCTGCGCGACACGTTCACCTGGGACACCGTCAAGCTGCTTTTCCGGCTGGCCGTCATCTACCTGTTTGTCGCCGTGTTCTGGGCTCTCTGGGACCAGAGCGGCGGGGAATGGGTGCTCCAGGCGGCGAAGATGAACCTGCATTTCATGGGGATAACGTGGCTCGCGTCCCAGATCCAGGCGGTGAACGCGATCATGATCCTCGCGTTCATCCCGCTCTTCCAGTACGGGATCTACCCGGCGATCAACCGGGTCTTCACGCTGACGCCCCTGCGCAAGATGGGCATAGGCCTCGTCGTGGCGGGCGCCTCGTTCCTCATCGTAGCCTGGATCGAGACCCGCATTAGGGCCGGGGAGACGCCCAGCATCGGGTGGCAGCTTCCGGCCTACGGTCTGCTGACCGCGGCGGAAATCATGGTGTCCATCACCTCGCTCGAGTTCTCCTACACGCAGGCGCCCAAGTCGATGAAGTCGCTCGTCATGGCCGTTTACCTCTGGTCGATCTCCCTCGGGAACGCATTCACCGCGCTCGTCCACGTCTTCATCCAGAACCCCGACGGTACGCTCAAGCTCAACGGAACGTCGTTCTACTTGTTCTTCGCAGGGCTTGCCGCGGTGGCCGGTGTCGTGCTGGTCCTCTTCGCCCAGATGTACCGGGAGAAGACGCACCTCCAGGATGAGCAGCCCGGGGGCAAGCCCCCGTCCGAGCCCGCGCCCGCGTAGGCGCCCCGGGGGCGGCGCAGGCCCGGGCAAACGGGCCCCCCAATTTGCTTTCGCTCCCCGGGGGGCTATGTTATCTACGAGAGCGTAGGTTCCCCCCATGAGCGGCAGGCTTCCAATTGCGGTGGCCGGTTTGACCGCCGGTCCGAGCGCCGAGAAAAACGACGAAAGGGGGAGGCCGTGAGCCCCGTGTCGCCCGGCCGCGCCCCGTCCCGCCCGGCCCTTGGCGCCGCGAGCCGCCTCGCCGCAGCCCGCTTTGTTCTCCCCCGAAACCCCCCAACCCCAGGACTCCCATGACACCCCACGCCTATCTCGACCATGGAGTCAGCATCCTGAAGGCCCGCCTCGGCAGCCCGATGCCCGGCGCCGCCCCGGCGGTCGCGTCCGCCAACCACCTGTTCATCACGCTTTCGCGCGAGGTCTGCGCCGGGGCCACGACGCTCAGCCATTCGCTCCTGCCCCGGCTCAACGCCGAGTTCGGCGAGCCGGGCGAGGAGTGGATCCTCCTGGACAAGGACCTGCTCAGCTACGCCCTCGCCCGCCACGAGCTTCCCGAGCAGCTGGCCCGGTTCCTGCCGGAGGACAAGATCTCCGAGATCGACGCGCTGATCGGCGAGATCCTCGGGCTCCACCCGTCGCTCTGGGAGCTCGAGCACCAGGTCGCGCAGACGATCGTGCAGCTCGCCCACGTGGGCAGGATCGTGTTCGTCGGCCGGGCGGCCCACCTGCTGACCCAGTCGCTGCCCGGCGGCCTCCACGTGCGGCTTGTGGCCGGGAGGGAAACCCGGGTCCGGCGCCTCATGGAGCTGGAGCACGTCCCCGAGGGCGAGGCGCGCTCGGCGATCGAGCGCACCGACCTCGGGCGGCGCCGGTTCGTGAAGTCCCGCTTTGGGTGCGACATCGACGACCCGCACACCTACGACCTGGTCATCAACATGGACCGGATCCTGCCTGAGACCGCCGCCGCCCTCGTGATCGAGGGGCTCCGCCAGAAGACCGCCCGCGCCGCATCGCCGGAGCGCCACCCGGGCACGTGGCCGTCGGAGGCCGAGCACGACGTCTGGAACGTCCTCAACTGACCCCCGACTGCGCCCGGCGCCGCTCAGCCGCGCTGCGGCTGCAGGCTCTCGAGCGACGCCCCCGTCCGGACGGTGACGAGCGCGCAGACCTTCGGGACGTACATGCGCGTCTCCGACGGCAGCGACGGCGCCACGCCCGCGAAATCGCGCGCGCCGCTCGAGGCGAGCAGGCGCCGCACCCGCCCCTCGCCGGCGTTGTAGGCGGCGAGCGCCAGCGGCCAGCCCCCGAACTTCGAGTAGAGCGCGCGAAGGAGGCGCGCCGTGGCGCGGGCCGACTTCTCGGGGTCGGTGCGCTCGTCGGGCAGGAAGGTGCTTAGCCCGAGCGCATGGGCCGTATCGGGCATCAGCTGGAAGAGGCCCTTCGCACCCGACGGGCTCCGGGCCGCCGGGTTCATGGAGGACTCCGCCTCGGCGATCCACGCCAGCTCCGGCGGCACGCCCTCGGCGGCGAACGCAGCCCTTAGGACGGGCATGAGCGCCGCCGCCGCCGCGGGAACCGGGCGGCCGCGCTCGCGGGCCAGCCAGAGGTCGTAGTGGGGGACCGCGGAGGACGGGCGCGGGACGCCGGGCTCGGCGGGCGTGGGCGCCACCGGGCGCGCCACCGCCAGCCGGGCGGCCTCGATCTCGTCGATCCGCAGCTCAAGCCAGTCGGCGTAGTCCTCGTATCCCGGCAGGGCGCGCAGCGCCGCGAGCGCCGTCCGGGCCTCGGGCTCGAACGCGGCGAGCTCCTCGAGCGAGTTGTTGTCGAGCGCGTGCTGCAGGCGCGCCGCGAATTGGTCCCACTCTCCCTTCGTCGGAAACCGGTACTCCTCCTTGACCTCGGGCGGCGCGTACTGGTCGAAAAGCTGCTGGCCCAGGCTGTAGAGGTCGTCGGTGCCCGCGGGAGTCGGGGACGGCGCGGTCTGCCCCCCCGCCGCCAGGGCGAAGGCCGCGAGCAGCGGTGTCCAGCGCGGGCTCATGATACCCCGAGCATGCCCGATCTGCGGCGTCGGCGCGAGCATTGCGGGCGGGCGGGCTAAGGCGCCGTCGCGGGCCTCGTCGCGTACGTGCGGCTGTGGCCGGTGGCGGGGATCGAGACCGTGTAGCTCATGCCGTCCCGGTCCACCGCAAGGTGGATGAAGTTCCCGTCGCACTTCTCGGGAATGTTGGCGATGTACGCGTCGGCCGTGTTGTTCTGGCTGTCGGGGCGGACGTTCTTGTGGAGCTGGTACATGGCCTGGATGCCGGGGGAGGTCCTGAGCGCGTCGATCGTGGAGCCGGCGGCGCCCTTGCGCGCGCCGTTGTTCATGACGGAGACGGTGGGCGCCAGGCTATGGACGAGCACCGGGTTGTTGCTCAGGTCGAGGCCGTGGTGGTCCACCTGGAAGACGTCCACCTGGCCGACCCGGTTGACGGGCGTCACGAGGGCCCCCTCGGCGTTCCACGTGAGGTCGCCGCCGTCGAAGAAGCGGAACGGGCCGAAGCGCAGCAGCAGGACGATGCTGTTCGCGTTGTCGGTCGTGTCCGCCGGGTGGACCGCGTTCTCCGCGGCCCGGGGGTTGGGTCCGGCGCCGGCCGGCGCCGGGATGAACTGCTGGCGGGCGGCCAAGCACTGGAGCGTGAGGACCGGGGTGCCCGCGCGGGACCGCAGCGGGATCGGGTCGCCCGGGTGGATCACGTTCCTGCCCTGCGCGGGGAAGTCATGGTAGGGGCGCAGGAGCATGACCCAGCGGGTGTCGGCGGGGTTGTTGTCGGGGTCGTGGGTGGGGAAGCCGTTGTTGTAGACTTGCCCGACCGGGATCAACGCCGCGAGCTCGGCGGCGCCGCCGTAGTGGTCCATGTGGAAGTGGGTCGTGACGAGGTAGTCTATCCGACTCAGGCCCGCGACGTCGGCCGCGACGCGGTGGATTCGCCCCGAGTCGCGGCCGCCCGGGCTCCCGGCGTCGATCAGGACCGACTCCCCCGCGGGCGTCACGATGAGGGTCGCGCCTCCACCCTCGACGTCGACCCAGTAGATGTCGAGTCGGCCGTCCGACGCGCTCGCGAACGCCGAGCCGGCGGCCAGCAGCCCGGCGACCGGCATGAGGAGGCGTCTGAGGCGAAGGGCCATGGGTCCTGGGGTGGACGAAGGGAGCCGCGCACCGGGGCGCGGGTCAATTCCCATCGGGCTTGTAGCTCGCCTTGACGCCGTCCTTGGTCATCGGCTCGGCAACGACCCCGCCCGCCAATCCAGGAGCATGGGCGCCAACGTTCATGCCGCCCCACGGCGCGATCCGCTGAACGGCTGCGACGAGCCGGCCCTGGAAGGCCGCGCGGGTCGCGACCTTGAAGAGCCCCCCGTAGCCCAGGTCGCCGGTGTCGAGGCCGATCACGCGGCCGTCTCCCTGGACATCGACCGTCACTTCGGGCGTCGCGTCGGTCACCTCGACGCCGTCGCCGTCGACGATCGTGATCTCATAGAGCTCGATGTCGCCGGGCAGGGGCTTCTCCTGTCGCTCGATCCGCAGGCCCGCGGGCTTGCCCGCCGTCTGGAGCCTCTGCTCCAAGACGCGCTTGCCGGCGCGGTAGCCGGTCGCCGAAAGGACGCCGGGCTCGAAGGGCACCGTCCAGTCGCTCGAGCAGGCGTCGCGGGGGACGGCGTGGCGGCCGAGCGTGCGGCCGTTCAGGAACAGCTCGGCCTCGTCGCAGTTCGTGGCCACGCGGACGTGGACGGGGGCCGCGTCCGGCCAGTTCCACTTGAGGAACGCAGGCGCGGGCCGCCAGTCGTGCTCGGGCTTCTCGCCGGAGAGGCAGAAGAGCTGGAGCACCGGGTCGCTCCGCCAGTAGGCGGAGCGCTGGAAGAACTCGGGCTTTCGGCCCCCCGCCAAGTCCAGGAACCCGGAGCCGGACCCGCGGCGCGGGAAGGCGTGCGCCTCGCCGAGGTAGTCGACGCCCGTCCATATGAACTCCCCGATCACATAGGCGTTGTCGCGCACGCCGAGCCAGTTGTAGGCCTTGTTGCTGGTCTCGGTGCCGAGGCAGAGCCGGTGGGGGAAGCGCTCGCGCTCGGGGGCGTAGGTCTTGTCGCCGTACAGGCGGTCGATGTAGTTGTACCCCGCCAGGTCGAGCGCGTCCATGAAGCCGTTCCTCGACGAGACGTGGGACTGGTCGCAGGCCGACGTCGCCGGGCGGGTGGGGTCCTCCTCGTGGCAGATGGCGACAAGCTCCCGGGCGATCTTGGCGCCGCCGTCCTCAAGCTGGTTCGGGATCTCGTTGCCGATGCTGTAGAGGACCACGCAGGGGTGGTTGCGGTCGCGCCGCAGCATGGCGCGAAGGTCCGCGTCGTGCCACTGGTTGAAGTAGAGGTGATAGCCGTAGAGCGACTTGCCCCGGGTGTCCTCCGAGGGGTTGTAGGGCCAGTCGCGCGTCCACTCATCAAAGGCCTCGTCGAAGACGTACAGGCCGAGCCGGTCGCACAGGTCGTAGAACTCCGGGGCGAAGGGGTGGTGGCTCGTGCGGATTGCATTGCAGCCCATCTCCTTCAGGCGCGCGAGGCGCCAGGCCCAGACCGCCGTCGGGACGGCGTTGCCGAACGAGCCGCCGTCCTGGTGCACGCACACCCCATTGAGTTTGGTGGGCTGGCCGTTCACGAGGAGCCCCCGGTCCGGATCGAAGACGAGCTGGCGGATGCCGAAGGGGGTGACGGTCTCGTCGAGCGCCTCCCCGTCCATGGTGAGCGTGCTGCGCAGCCGGTAGAGGCGCGGCGTGCGGTCGGACCAGAGGAGCGGTCTTGGCACCGTCACCCACTGGGTGATGCGCTGGCCCGGGTGCAGGCTCTCGAGTTCGACCGTGGACGCGGTGCTCGCGGCGACCGTCCCGTCCGGCGCCAGGAGGGTGCTCTGGACGGTCACCGCTCTCCTGGCCGGGTGTGCGTGCCAGCTGTCCCTAAGCCACGCCTGCCGCTCCTCCTGCGTAAGGAAGTGGGCGTCGACGACCATGGCCGCCTGGACGACGGCCTCTTCGGGCGACACCTGGGGGGTCGTGACGGTGACGCCGCCGTCGAGGTGGAAATGCGTGTAGCCCGTGACGATGAGGCGCACATGCCGGTAGATTCCCGCACCCGCGTACCAGCGCAGGGAGGGCTCGAGCGAGTCGTCGACGCGGACGGCCAGCACATTGGGGGAGCCGTCGGTCTTCAGGTAGTCCGTGAGGTCGTAGCGGAACCCGACGAAGCCGTAGGGCCGGCGCCCAAGGAACTGGCCGTTGATCCAGACCTCGCTGTTCATGTACACGCCGTCAAACTCGACGACGACCTTCCGGCCGGCTCCGTCCGGCCGCGCGAAGCTCTTGCGGTACCAGCCGATCCCGTGCGCGAAGAAGCCGCCGTTCGGCTCGCCCTCCGGGGGCGGGCTCACGGGCAGTTCGACGCTCCAGTCGTGTGGCACGTCGAGCGTGCGCCATCCCGTGTCGTCGAAGGCGGGCTGCCTCGCGGCGGGGTCGTCCCCGAGGCGGAACCGCCAGCCTGCGTCGAGCGGGATGACCTCCCGTGGGCCTGGCGCCGGGTCCGCGGCGAAGAGGGGGGCGCACGCGAGGAGCGCGAGGGCGGAAAGGCGGAGCGCGAACTTGGGCGCGAGGGGCAGGATGGGGTGGGCCATTTTGGGGGAAGGGGGCTCCGGGGCGGGTTCGGCGCGCCGGCGGCGACGATTGGGGTTCAGTTTCCAGCGCCAATCATCACCATGTGGCCTTTCACGCAAGCCCTCAACACGGGAGAAGCCCCATGAACTACAGACCCCTCGGCAGGACCGGACTGAAGGTGTCCGTCCTTGGATTCGGCGGATCGTCCCTCGGGTCCGTGTTCCGCGAGATCGACGAGCGGGAGGGCATCCGCGCCGTGCACGCGGCCGTCGAGCACGGGATCAACTTCATCGACACCTCCCCCTTCTACGGGCTCACGCGGGCGGAGGAGGTCCTCGGCAAGGCGCTGCGCGAGATCCCGCGCGAGCGGTACCTCCTGGCGACGAAGGTGGGGCGCTATGGCTACAAGGAGCCGGACTTCGACTTCTCGGCCGCCCGGGTCACGCGGAGCGTGGACGAGAGCCTCGAGCGCCTGGGGACCGACCATGTAGACTTGATCCAGGTCCACGACATGGAGTTCGGCAGCGTCGACCAGATCGTCGCCGAGACCCTTCCCGCCCTGCGCCGCGTGCAGGCGGCGGGCAAGGCGCGCTTTGTCGGCATCACGTGCCTGCCGCTGCGCCTCCTGCGCTCGGTCGTGGACCGGGCCGAGGTCGACCAAGTCCAGTCCTACTGCCACTACTGCCTGAACGACACGTCGCTCGCCTCGCTCCTGCCCCATCTCCGGCAGAAGGGCGTCGGCGTGGTCAGTTCCGCGCCGATCGCGATGCGCCTGCTGAGCCTCGAGGGGCCGCCCGCGTGGCATCCCGCACCGCAGGCGCTGCGGGAGCGGTGCGCGCAGGCGGCGAGGTACTGCGCCGCGCGCGGGGGCGACCTGAGCCGGCTGGCGCTGCAGTTCTCCGTGGCCAATCCCGACATCGCCTCGACCGTCGTGGGGACGGCGAGCCCGGAGCGGATCGTCGGGAACATCCGCGAGATCGAGGAGCCGATCGACCGGGAGCTGCTCGAGGGCGTGCAGCGGATCCTGGATCCGGTCCGCGACATCACGTGGCCCTCGGGCCGGCCGGAGAACAACTGACGGCGCGCCCCGCGGGCCGGGGCGTCCGGACGGCCGGCGGCGGCCCCGCAAAATCTGCGAGGGGAATCGCAAATCATGCGCAGCCTGCCGGGGCGTGAAAGGGGTACTCTGGCGGCGTGAGCCATACCCCATGGCCTCAGCTCTCTTGCCTCCTGCTGGGCGGAATCCTGGCAGGCTGCGCGCAGAACAAGGGACCCGCGACGAGCGCGTACATCCGAGAGTTCGAGTCGGCCGCGTCGGCCCTTTCGGGCCAGATACGCGAGCTTCCGCGGGTGGCCCCTCCCGCCAAGCCGACGCTCCCGGCGAACCCGACGCCGGAGGAGCAGCGCATCTTCACCGGCATGGACCGGATCTACCCCCTCTTCGTTAACCAGTACTACGGCTCGGTCTACGAGCGGTGCCAGACCCTTGCGCAGCTCTGCGGCGAGGCCCAGGACCGCATCGCGGCGATCAAGACCGACGGCGTCGACGCGGCCGCCGTCCAGCTGGCGACCGTGGCAGGGCAGGCGATGGGCAACAAGCGGGCGTTCTTTGTCGAGCTCGGCCGCCTGGCCGCGCTCAACCGGGACGCGCTCAAGCGCCGCCACGCCACGGACGCCGTGGACGACTTCCTCCTCGGAATCATGGACGGCTCCCTCGACAGGCTGGCCAACTGCGGCGACGACGACCGGGTGGCGGCCGGCGTCGTCGCCAAGCTGAAGGAGGCCGCGGGTGCGGCGTCGAAGCGCCAGGAGGACAAGGACGCCGTGGTCGAGCAGGTGGCCCGCGAAAGCGCGGCCGCCACG
>Ga0265313_10002799_pt1 | contig 14716 bp, 15 predicted proteins | sample 4123metaG_FD_203122 | JGI IMG/M metagenome (GOLD analysis project Ga0265313, IMG submission 203122) | Rhizosphere microbial communities from Carex aquatilis grown in University of Washington, Seatle, WA, United States - 4-1-23 metaG | ecosystem: Host-associated > Plants > Roots > Rhizosphere >...
GGAACAGCTCGCCGAACTCGCGGGTCGTGCCCTGCGTGAACACGATCACATCGTAGCGCCCGTGCTTCATGCCCTCGAGCAGCTCCTGCGAGGACGCACAGTTCACGTCGATGACGATGCGGGGATGCGTCTTCTGGAAGCTCGACAGGATCGCCGGCAGCAGCCGCACGGCGTAGTCGTCGGGCAATCCAAAATGGATGACCCCGCTCATGTCCTCTTCCGAGAACTGGTCCATGATCTCGGCATTGATGCGCAGCATCTTGCGCGCCCGCTCGTAGAGCGTCTCGCCGTACTGGGTCAGTACGACACCACGGCCTTCGCGTGAGAGAAGTTCATGGCCAAGCCGCTCTTCGAGCCGCTTGATCTGCATGGACACCGCCGACTGCGTCTTGTTCACCCGCCGCGCCGCCTCCGTAAAGCTGCCGCAATCGGCAATGGCGCAGAAGCTCTTAAGCTGGTCGAGGTCGAGCGGCGCGGGCATGGCAGTCTCCATCACCAATCTTGATGCGTGACACAACTTCTATTTGTTTGCTGAATGACTGTCCAGCCGGTATCTCAGCCGCATCGGCACCTCCCGCCGACCTGTGAGCCCCGGCTTCCCTGGGGCGAACCGACAAAATTGGAGAAAGATCATGGCGCTCGAGCTTTCGGGCGAGCGGCCGCTTGCCGCTTCCGTCAACCCCTTCCGGACCGTCCTGTCCTGGATCGCCGGGCAGCGGAAACAGCGTGCCCAGCGCCTGGCTCTCGCCGAACTGCTCGAGTTCGACAGCCACCGGCTCGCAGATCTGGGCATCAATCGTGCCGATCTGTTCGAGGCAATGAACGGCGCCGGCCAGCCGGGACGCATCCTCGCCAACCGGCGCGCGGCGCGCGCCTCCCGCAACCCTCGGGTATAGGCCGAGAGCCGGGTCTTCGGACCCGGCCGCTTCACCTGAGGGCCATCAGTCCTGCCGCCGTCGGCCCGAAGCCGCAGCCCCGGTAAAAGCCCTCGAGATGCGGCTCGTAGTCGACGTGCAGCCATTCGGCGCCTCGCTCTCGCGCCACTTCCGCCGCTTTCTGCACCAGTTTCGTGGCCAGTCCTTGCCGCTGCCATTCCGGCGCCACGGTGGTATCGAGCAGGAACGCGTGCACCCCGCCGTCCCATGCAACGTTGACGAACCCGACCAGCCGCTCGTCGTCGTAAGCGCCGATATGCGCGAGGCTCCGCTCCAGCACCCCGGCGGCGTATCCCGGCCGCGCGCTGCCCCAGGCAGATTCAAACAGCGAATTCAGCTTGCTCTCGGCAGGGAAGGGGTCGATTGCGATCCGGCTCAAGGCAGCTGCTTGAACCCGTCGGCAAAACCCTTGAGCGACACGGGGATGCCGATCCCCTCCTCGGGCGTACGGAACACCACGAAGATCGCGTTCTTGCCGTCGCCAAGCTGCTTCAGCAACGCGTCATCCATCACGATTTCGGCCACGCACCCGTTCGGTAGGCACCGCACAAAGGCGACACGACCCATGTCCGTGCCGTCGATATTGAGCCCGAGCCCATTAGGCAGCAGCACGCCCAGCGGCGCCAGCACGCGCAGCAGCCGCGCCTTCTGATCCGCAGTCTTCAGCACGATCACGCTGAGCCCCACGTTCGGCTGGTCCTCGGCGGTGACGTTCTGGATCAGCGCACACTGCTCGAAGCTCGCGCCAGGCGGCGTGTCGCAGCTGATCTGCCAGTCGCCATACTGTCCCTTGACCAGCCCCGAGGACGTGTCGGCGACACTTTGCGGTCGCGATTGCGCCACCACGATCGGCGGCTCGCTGGCGGATGCCGTCCCCGGCGGCTTCGGTGACACAATCGTGGGAGCTGTGGGGGCGGCGTTCGACTGGGCGACGGAAACTGCCGGCGGTTCGCTTGTGCCGTGCCCGCGCAGCAGCCAGTAGCCGACGCCGGCCACGACCAGCAACACAACCACGGCCGCCACGATCAACCGCGTAGTGCCTCGCATCAACCGCCCCGGTTCAAGAAGGTTAGACCCCAGTCCGCCGCGCCACCTGTTTCGGGTCCGCGCGAAGGCTTGTCAACTGACTGACAGCGAGCGCCTATGCCGGCTGACTGCGGCGCCGGTGAGGCGGCGCTAAATGCCCGGCTCGGATGCATTTTGACGCACGGCGGACCGCCCCGCCGCAATTGCGGAGATACAGCCGATGTGATTTAGACACCGGACAGGCGCAAGGCGTCCGGAAGGTGAGTCGGAGAATGGGCTTTCTCCGCCGTTCTCACCCCCGGCGGGCGGGGCGCCGACCATATTTGGCGCATAGGGGGTAGAGGTGGCCGGTCAGTTTTCCCGAGCGTTCGGTATTGCGGCGGGCGGAGCGCTGGGTTTGGCGCCGGCTCTGGCGCTTGCCGGAACGGGCCAGCCCTCACCGGGCGAGATCGGCTTTCAGGGCTCGGTCACCCCGATCATGGACTCGATCGTCGCCTTCCATAACGGACTGCTGATCTGGGTCGTCCTCGCCATCTCCCTGTTCGTCCTCGTCCTCCTCGTCATCATCATCGTCCGCTTCAATGCGCGCGCCAACCCGACCCCGGCGCGCTTCACGCACAACACACTGCTCGAAGTGGTGTGGACCGCGCTGCCGGTGATCATTCTCATTGTCATCGCCATCCCGTCCTTCGCCGTGCTCACCGACCAGATGACCATCCCGGACGGTACGCGTCAGTACCTGGGCTCGAACATTTTCTCCTTCGGTTCGACCGCGGTTCCGGCGCCGGCTCTCACCGTCAAGGCGACCGGCTCGCAGTGGTACTGGAGCTATTCCTACGTCGACGAGAACAAGACTTACGACAGCAACATTCTGAGCGAGAAGGACCGGCTGGCTCAGCCGGTGCCACAGCCGCGCCTGCTCGCGGTCGACAATATGCTGGTCGTGCCGGTCGACACCACCGTCCGCGTTCAGGTGATCGGTGCAGACGTCATCCACTCCTGGGCGGTCCCGTCCTTCGGCGTCAAGGTCGACGCCGTGCCGGGTCGGCTCAACGAAACCTGGTTCAACGCCCGCAAGGAAGGCGTCTATTATGGCCAGTGCTCGCAGCTCTGCGGCACCGACCACGCCTTCATGCCCATCGCCGTGCGCGTCGTCTCCAAGGATGCCTTCGATACCTGGCTCAAGGCCCTCAAGGCCGGCTCGGTCGACGACGCCAATAAAACCCTGCCGCCGCTGACCGCGGCCGAACTCAGCGACGCTGCGTAAGCGCTACAAGAGGATAGCCGCCTATGGCCGATACCCACGCTCTCGAGGCTCATGAGATGCCCGTCCACAGTGCGGGCGAGCATCACGGGCACATCACCGGCTGGCGCCGTTACTTCTACTCGACGAACCACAAGGACATCGGCACGATGTACCTGGTGTTCGCGCTCATCGCCGGCGTCATCGGTACGCTGCTCTCGGGCATGATGCGGCTCGAGCTGCAGGAGCCGGGCATTCAGATCTTTCCGGGTCTCGCGAGCATGCTCGGCATGGTCGGCAACGGCGCCGACCCGGTCGAGGTCGGCAAGAATCTCTACCTCGTGTTCTCGACGGCCCACGGTCTGGTCATGATCTTCTTCATGGTCATGCCCGCCATGATCGGCGGCTTTGGCAACTGGTTCGTGCCACTGATGATCGGCGCGCCCGACATGGCGTTCCCGCGCATGAACAACATCTCGTTCTGGCTGCTGCCGTTCTCGTTTGCGCTGCTCCTGATTTCCATGTTCGTGCCCGGCTCCGGCAATTTCAACGGCGTCGCCACTGGCTGGACCATCTACGCGCCGCTCTCGACGACCGGCACGCCCGGCCCGTCGATGGACTTCGCGATCCTCTCGCTCCACATCGCCGGCGCATCGTCGATCCTGGGCGCGATCAACTTCATCACCACCATCTTCAACATGCGCGCTCCGGGCATGACGCTGCACAAGATGCCGCTCTTCCCGTGGGCCGTGCTGGTGACCGCCTTCCTGCTGCTGCTGTCATTGCCGGTGCTCGCCGGCGGCATCACCATGCTGCTGACCGACCGCAATTTCGGAACGACGTTCTTCTCGCCTTCCGGTGGCGGCGATCCGATCCTCTTCCAGCACCTGTTCTGGTTCTTCGGCCATCCTGAGGTCTACATCCTCATCCTGCCCGGCTTCGGCATGATCAGCCACATCGTGTCGACCTTCAGCAAAAAGCCCATCTTCGGTTACATGGCGATGGTCTACGCAATGGTCGCCATTGGCGGCGTCGGCTTCATCGTCTGGGCCCACCACATGTACACGACGGGCCTCAGCCTCAATGTGCAACGCTACTTCGTCGCCGCGACGATGGTCATCGCGGTGCCCACGGGCGTGAAGATCTTCTCATGGATTGCCACCATGTGGGGCGGCTCGATCACCTTCCGGCCGCCAATGCTGTGGGCCATCGGTTTCATCTTCCTGTTCACCGTCGGCGGTGTGACCGGCGTGGTGCTCGCCAATGCCGGCGCCGACCGGGCGTTGCACGACACCTACTACGTGATCGCGCACTTCCACTACGTGCTCTCGCTCGGTGCGGTGTTCTCGATCTTTGCCGGCTGGTACTACTGGTACCCCAAGATGTTCGGCATCCTCTACAACGAGCGCCTGGCGACCCTGCATTTCTGGATCACCTTCGTTGGCGTGAACGTCATCTTCTTCCCCCAGCACTTCCTGGGTCTGAGCGGCATGCCGCGGCGCTACATCGACTATCCCGATGCCTTCGCGTTCTGGAACCGCATCTCCTCGATCGGCTACTACATCACCTTCGCCGGCCTGCTGGTTTTCCTCTACCTGCTCTACGACTCGGCCCGGAAGCGCATTCCCGCGCCGGCCAACCCGTGGGGTGAGGGGGCGACCACCCTCGAGTGGACGCTGCCGTCTCCGCCGCCCTTCCACCAGTATGAGACGCTGCCCCGCATCGATGCGGATGCCGGCAGCCACTGAGGGAGCGCGTGGCCTTCGTTGAACACAGCGTTGTAAGCGTCACCACAGGCGGAGCGCGCGTCGAGGACTACGTCGCGCTCCTCAAGCCGCGGGTGATGTCGCTCGTGGTGTTCACCGCGGTCATCGGCCTGCTGCTGGCGCCCGGCGGCATCCACCCGGCCATCGGGCTCATCGCCATCCTCTGCATCGCCGTCGGCGCTGGCGGTTCCGGTGCCCTCAACATGTGGTACGACGCCGAGATCGATGCGGTGATGTCCCGCACCGCCAACCGGCCGATTCCCGCCGGCCGCGCCACCAGGGGCGAGGCGCTCGCGCTCGGCCTCATCTGCTCGGGCTTTTCGGTGGGCACGCTCGGTCTCGCGACCAACTGGGTTGCAGCGGGGCTGCTCGCCTTCACCATCTTCTTCTATGCGGTCATCTACACGATGTGGCTGAAGCGGGCGACGCCGCAGAACATCGTCATCGGCGGTGCCGCCGGGGCCTTCCCGCCGATGATCGGCTGGGCGGCCGTCACCGGCGACATCAGCCTGCCCTCGGTCGTGCTGTTCCTCATCATCTTCCTGTGGACGCCGCCGCACTTCTGGGCGCTGGCGCTCTACAAGCAGGGCGATTACGCCGCCGCCGGCATTCCGATGCTGCCGAACGTCGCCGGCGAGCCCGCGACCAAGCGCCAGATCGTGCTCTACTCGATCGTCCTCGTGGCGGTGAGCTTCGCCCCGCTCGCGATCCACATGTCCGGCTGGATCTACGGGGTCATCGCCGCGCTCACTGGAGCGTCGTTCCTTTATCTCGCGGTGCGGCTCGCGATCGCGCGCGATGGGCTCGCCATGAAGAAGGTCGCCCGCGCTCTGTTCACCTATTCGCTGAGCTACCTCTTCGTCATCTTCCTCGCCTTGATGACCGACCACGTCGGCCAGCTCCTTGGGTGGGTGGCCGCATGAGTTCGCCGTCGCCTGCTCCGATCATCCAGCTGTCGCCCGCCGAGCAGGAAGCGCGGCGCAAGCGCCAGCGCCGCAATTCCATCGCGCTCGGCCTCGTGCTCGGTGTCGTAGTTCTGATCTTTTACGTCCTGACCATCGTCAAGATGGGGCCGGCCGTATTTACGCAGACGGATATATGATGGCCGACGCGACCCTGCCCGCCGAGCCCAAGAAGAACCGCAACATCGCGGGCATCCTGCTGCTACTGGCTATCGGCATGGTCGGCGCGGCCTATGCCGCTGTGCCGCTTTATTACGCCTTCTGCGCCGCGACCGGCTACAACGGCACGACTCGCCGGGCGGCGGACAATCCCAAGGGCATCATCGCCCGCGACATGACCGTTCGCTTCGATGCCAATGTCGATGATGTGCCGTGGCAGGTCACGCCGGCCAAGCCCGTGAGCTTCAAGGTCGGCGAAGTCGAGACCGCCGTGTTCATCGCCCGCAATCTTTCCGACAAGCCGGTCACCGCGCAGGCCGTCTTCAACGTCACGCCCGATCTCACGGGCCAGTACTTCAACAAGATCCAGTGCTTCTGCTTCACCCAACAGACGCTGCAGCCGGGTGAGAGCGCCCAGATGCCGGTGACATTCTTCGTCGATCCCGATATCGACAAGGACAGCGATCTGCGCACCGTGCGCGACATCACCCTGTCCTACACATTCTACACTTCGAAAACCAAGGGAAGCTGACCATGGCAGACGCCACCGCAGGTGCCCACGCGGGACACGCCAAGCCCCACCACGACTACCACCTCGTCAATCCGAGCCCGTGGCCGATCGTCGGCGCACTCTCGGCCTTCATCATGGCCGTCGGCGGCATCCTGTTCATGCGCCACATCACCGTATGGGTGCTGCTGATCGGCGCGGCCGGCGTGCTCTACACCATGTTTGCCTGGTGGAGCGACGTCGTCCGGGAAGCGCAGGCGGGCGATCACACACCGGTCGTGCGCATGCATCACCGCTACGGCATGATGCTGTTCATCGCCTCCGAGGTGATGTTCTTCGTCGCCTGGTTCTGGGCGTATTTCGAGGGCTTCTTCGCCCACGCCGACCCGGACCAGCCGGTCCGTGTCGCCTTCGAAGGTCCGACGTGGCCGCCGCAGGGCGTCGAGCTGTTCAATCCCTTCCACCTGCCGCTGTTCAACACGCTGCTGTTGCTGACCTCGGGCACCACCGTGACCTGGGCGCACCACGCGCTGATCCACGGCGACAAGAAGGGTCTGCGTTACGGCCTGATGCTCACCATCGTGCTGGGCCTCAGCTTCACCTGCGTGCAGGCGCTGGAATATTCACGCGCTGGGTTTGCCTATTCCGGCGACCTCTACGGCGCGACCTTCTTCATGGCCACCGGCTTCCACGGCTTCCACGTGATCATCGGCACGATCTTCCTGATCGTCTGTCTGTTCCGCGCCAACGCCAATCAGTTCACGCCGCGCCACCACCTCGGCTTCGAGTTCGCCGCCTGGTACTGGCATTTCGTCGACGTGGTCTGGCTGTTCCTTTTTGCCTCGATCTACGTCTGGGGCAGCTGGGGCGTTGTACTGCCCAAGGGCTGATGCTCCCACGCCAAGCCGATTACGAAAGGGCGTGGCGTAAGCCGCGCCCTTGTCTTTTGGGATACCCATGTCCGATCACATCGTCCGCGATCTCGCGTCGCTTGAGGCGCTCTACGGCGAGGTCGGTGAGGCCTCGTCGCGCAAGGAGATCGGCTATCTCCATCCTCACTATGCGGCCATGATCAAAGCCTCGCCCTTCGCGGTACTCGCGACCGTCGGCCCGGATGGCCTCGATGCGAGCCCGCGCGGCGATCCCCCGGGCTTCATCGAAGTCGCCGACGAGCGCACGCTGCTGATCGCCGACCGCCGAGGCAACAACCGCATCGACAGCCTCCGCAACGTCATCGCCGATCCGCGCGTCGCGCTGCTGTTCCTGGTGCCCGGCATCGGCGAAACCTTGCGCGTCAACGGCCGCGCCGAAATCTCCATCGACCCCGCTTTGCTCGATCGTTTCACCCTCAAGGGCAAGGCGCCGCACTCGATGCTGATCGTCCACGTCGAATCGGTCTTCTTCCAGTGCTCGCGCGCGATCATTCGCTCTGAGCTCTGGAACGCCGACCGCCACCTGCCGCGCGCCGCACTGCCCTCGACCGGCGAGATGCTGGCGGCTGTGACCGATAATCGCATCGATGCGAAGACTTACGACCGCGAGCTACCGCCCCGCCTCAAGGCGACGCTATACTGACGTCATGCCCGAGACCCTCGTGTCCCCCTTTGCCGCCGGCCTCGCCTGCCGCTGCCCGCGTTGCGGGAAGGGGCCCCTCTTTGCCGGTTACCTCAAGGTTGCGCCGGTCTGCACCAGCTGCGGTCTCGACCTCGGCTTTGCCGACAGCGGCGATGGCCCGGCGATCTTCGTGATCTTCGCCGTCGCACCGATCGTGATGATCCTCGCCTTCATCGTCGAGGCTCTGTTCCACCCCGCGCCGTGGATGCACCTCGTGCTCTGGATCCCGACCGTCATCGTCCTGACGCTGCTGTTTCTTCGCCCCTTCAAGGCGACCATGATCGCGCTCCAGTATCAGCGCGGGGCCCACGCGCAGTGAGCTCACCGGCGGCCGAGCTGCGGCGGGCGAGGGGGCTCGGGTTCTGGGCCTTTATCGTCCTTATGCTGGCGCTCACCGCCCTCTGGGTGTCGCTAGGCGTCTGGCAGGTGCAGCGCCTCCAGTGGAAGGAGGGCCTGATCGCCGAGGTCAACGCCCGCCTGACCTTGCCGCCCGTCGATCTGCCGCCCGAAGCTCAGTGGCCCGGCCTCGATGCTGACAGCTGGAACTTCCGGCCCGTCAAGGCGAGCGGTACGCTGCGCAATGACGAGGCGGTGCTTATTTTCACGAGCTTGCCCGACCCGAAGGGGCACTATTCCGGCGCCGGCTACTGGGTGATGGCGCCGCTCGAGCTCGCGACCGGCGGCACCGTCTTCATCAATCGCGGCTTCGTCCCCCAGGCTCAAGGTCCACAGTTCCTCAACGGCGCCCCCGCGCCTGCCGACATCACCGGCGTCGCCCTCGCGGCGGAGGCCGCCGGCATGTTCACGCCCGCGCCAGATCCCGCCCAGCACATCGATTGGGTCCGCGATCCCGCTCGTCTCGCGTCGATGGACAAGATCGCGGGCACGGTCCTTGGCCTCACCATCGATCTTCCCGCCGGCTCCCCGGGGTCCCTGCCGCAGGGCGGAGAAACCACCGTCGATTTTCCCAACAATCACCTGGGGTACGCCGTCACCTGGTTCGGGCTCGCTCTGCTGACCCCGGCGCTACTTGCCTATTGGGTCCGTCGCCAACTCAGACCGCGCGCCAAACCCTGATTTCCTTGCTCCGACGGGGGCATTTCACTAGGTTGCGCCACCTTTCGGCAGAGGCATGCGTATGCAGTTCATCTCGACCCGCGGCGAGGCGCCGGCTCTCGGCTTCTCCGACGCGGTGCTGGCGGGTCTCGCCAGCGACGGCGGCCTCTACCTCCCGCAATCCTGGCCACACTTCGCCCCAACTGAAATCGCCGCTTTCGCCGGCCAGCCCTACTCCGAGGTCGCGTTCGCGATCATCTCACGGTTCGTTGCGGGCGAGATTCCTGACGCGGAACTCCGCGCCATCATCGATTCCGCTTACGCCACCTTCCGCCACCCTTCGGTCGCCCCGCTGGTCGAGATCGGTCCCGGTCGCTTCGTGCTGGAGCTGTTCCACGGCCCGACCCTCGCCTTCAAGGACGTCGCGATGCAGTTCCTGTCGCGGGTCATGGACCACATCCTCGAAAGGCGGCGGGCTCGCGCCACCATCATCGGCGCCACCTCCGGCGACACAGGCTCAGCGGCGATCGAAGCCTTCCGTGGCCGGGACAGCACCGACATCTTCATCCTGCACCCCAAAGGCCGCACGTCTGAGGTGCAGCGTCGCCAGATGACGACCGTCATGGACGCCAACGTCCACAATATCGCGCTCGAAGGCAATTTCGACGACTGCCAGGCGGTGGTCAAAGCGCTCTTCGGTGCACGGGGCTTCCGGGACGAGATGCACCTGAGTGGCGTCAACTCGATCAACTGGGGCCGCATCGTCGCGCAGATCGTCTATTACTTCACCGCCGCGGTCTCGCTGGGCGCCCCGCATCGGCCGGTGAGCTTCGTCGTCCCCACCGGCAATTTCGGCGACATCTTTGCCGGCTATGCGGCCAAGCGCATGGGACTGCCGGTCGCCCACCTGGTGATCGCCACCAATTCCAACGACATCCTTGCGCGCACCCTCGAGACCGGCGTCTACGAGACAGACTCGGTCGTCGCGACCATGAGCCCGTCGATGGATATCCAGGTCTCGTCCAATTTCGAGCGGCTGCTGTTCGAGGCGCTCGATCGTGACGGCCCTGCGCTCCGGCGCCTGATGTCGGGCCTGCAGCAGTCGAAAGCCTTCACGATCCCGCCCAAGGCGCTCGCCGCGATGCGCGAGTCCTTTGCCGCCGGCCGCGCCAGCGAGATCGAAACCGGTCAGACCATCGCTCGCATCAACCGCGACGCGGGTTACCTGCTCGATCCCCATTCCGCCGTGGGAGTCGCGGTGGCCGATGCGCTCGATTTGGGCGACGCGCCGGTCGTCTGTCTTGCCACCGCGCATCCGGCCAAGTTCCCCGCGGCAGTCAAGGCCGCCACGGGCATTGAACCCCCGTTGCCGGCATGGTTGTCTGACCTTTACGTGAGGCCCGAGCGCTACGATGTTCTGGCCAACGACCCCGGTGCCGTCGAAGGCTACATCCGCGCGCGGTCCCGGGCGGGGAGGAAGTAGAGTGAGTGTAGAGGTCACGACCCTCGATAACGGCATGACCGTAATCACCGACGACATGCCGCATCTCGAAAGCGCCTCGCTCGGTATCTGGGTCAAGGCGGGCTCGCGCAGCGAGACCGAGGCGGAGCACGGCATCTCCCACGTGCTCGAGCACATGGCTTTCAAGGGCACTAGGACGCGCAGCGCGCTGCAGATCGCGGAAGCCATCGAGAACGTCGGTGGCGACCTCAACGCTGCAACCTCGGTGGAACACACCGGCTACTTTGCGCGCGTGCTCAAGGAGGACGTTCCGCTCGCCGGCGACATCCTTTCCGACATTCTCCAGAATTCGCTGTTCGAGCAGACCGAACTCGACCGCGAGCAGCAGGTCATCGTCCAGGAGATTGGTGCCGCCCGCGACAATCCCGACGATTTCGTCTTCGATCTCTTCCAGCAGGCTGCCTATCCCGACCAGGCTATCGGGCGAACCGTGCTCGGCACCGTCGAGTCTGTCCGCAGCTTTTCGGCCGACACCATTCGCGGCTACATGGACCGTAACTACGTCGGCGACCAGATGGTGCTGTGCGCCGCCGGCAATGTCGAGCACGCCGCCCTGGTCGACACGGCCCATCATCGCTTCGGAAATCTCAGGCCAGATGGCGCGCCAGCGCCCGAGCGGGCCAAGTATATCGGAGGCGAACAGCGCCTCCTCTCCGACCACGAACAGGCCCACATCGTCCTCGGCTTCGAGGGGCGGGCCTACAATTCCGACGGCTTCTACGCGGCGCAAATTCTTGCCTCGATCCTCGGCGGCGGCATGTCCTCACGGCTCTTTCAGGAGGTACGCGAGAAGCGCGGCCTCTGCTATTCGGTCTATGCCTTCCACTGGGCTTTTGCCGATAGCGGTATTTTCGGCATCGCCGCATCGACCGGCGGTGACGAGGTCGACGAGATGCTTCCAGTGGTTCTCGACGAATTGCGCGGCGCGACCGAAACCATCACCGAGGAGGAGGTGGTACGCGTCCGCAACCAGATCCGAGCCGGTCTCTTGATGTCGCTCGAGAGTCCGAGCTCGCGCGCCGGTCAGCTCGCGCGCCAGCAGATCCTGTGGGGCCGCATCATTCCGCTTCAGGAGACCGTCGAGCGGATCAACCGCATCACCGCCGATCGCGTCCGGCAGGTGGCCAAGCAGATCTTCGATCAGGGCAATGTGTCGCTCGCCGGCATCGGCCCCGTCTCGCGGCTTCCCGATTATGATGCGATCACGACCCGGCTCAAGCATTAGCCGTGGTGATGCTCGACTGGTTCGCGCCTGATCCGACGCCGGAGCTGCACGGCCCACGGGTCGAGTTGCGCGCGCCGCGGATGCGCGATTTCGATGCCTGGCGCAAGCTGCGCCTTGCGAGCCGCGACTTCCTCAAGCCGTTCGAGCCGCGCTGGACCGAAGCCGACCTGACGCGCCGCGCCTACACCATGCGTCTCGCGCGCGGTCGCAACGAGGCACGGCAGGGCACCGACTACTCGTTCTTCGTCTTCGAGACGGACGGCGCGCACCCCGTACTTGCCGGCGGCGTCACCATCTCGAACGTTCGCCGCCGCGCCGCCCAGCATGCTAATCTCGGCTATTGGATGGGCGCCGCCTTCGCTGGCCGCGGGTTGATGACCGAGGCCGTCGCGGCGGTCATTCCCTTCGTCTTCGGTGAACTGGGCCTGCACCGCCTTCACGCCGCCTTTCTTCCCCACAATATCGCCAGTCGCCGGGTCCTCGAAAAGAACGGATTCCGTGAAGAAGGCTACGCGGAGAACTACCTGCAGATCGACGGAAAATGGGCCGACCACGTGCTCTTCGCGCTCACCCGCGAGGCCTTGGACGCACGTCCGAAAAGCCTCCTGTCCTGATGCTTGTTCATGGGGGGAAACCCCGATACCTAAGGGGCCGGCGTAACATCGCGGGCGGGGAAATCATCAACCGAGTGCGGCACATCCTTGCCCTGGCGGTGGTCCTGCTCGTTGCGCTCGCCGGGGTCACGCCATCTTATGCGTTCGATGTCGTAACCGCGCCCGAGGACAAGGACGCCCTGGACCTCACGCGGGCCGTGGACATTGTTCCCGGTCAGTCGGGCAAGGTTCAGCTGTCGACCGCCGCCGGCGAAGACGGCATTATCCGGCGCATCGAAGTGCTCGCCACGCAGTCGGGAGCCAATCCGGATTGGGCACTCTTCGCGCTCAAGAACGATACCGATACCCAGATCGACCGCCTGCTGGTCGCCCCGTTCTTCCGCCTCCCGGGCACCGGCGCGTTCCGGCCTGACCTCGGCGCGCAACGTATCGCCTCGCTGACCCCGAGTTCGGGCATTCGTCCAACCCGCCTCAACGACCGCGAAGCCGACGTGTTCGAGGTCACCATCGACCCCGGCGCTACCGTCACCTTCGTCGCCGAGTTGCGCGGCCACGCGCTGCCCGAGCTTTACCTGTGGAAGCCCGACGCCTACCGCGACTACGTCAACTCGTTCACACTGTTCCGCGGCGTGGTGCTCGGCGTCGCCGCGCTCGCGGCGCTCTTCCTGTCGATCATGTTCGTGGTGCGCGGCCGCGGCATCTTTCCGGCGACGGCCGCCTTTGCCTGGGCCGTGCTAGTTTACCTGCTCGTCGACTTCGGGATTTTCGGTCCGCTGGTCGGTCTCTCCAACGGCTCGACCGCGCCGTTTCGTGCCGCCGCAGAAGCCGGCATCGCCACGACTCTGTTTGCGTTCCTCTTCGTCTATTTGAACCTGCATCGCTGGCACCTCCGCTTCGTCACGCTGGCGCTGGCGCTGACGGTCGTCTTCCTCGCTCTCTTCGGCTTCGCCTTCTTCCAGCCCGCCATCGCGGCGACCATCGCGCGCCTATTGCTCGCGCTTCTCGCGGTCACCGGCTGCTTCCTGATCCTGCTGCTGGCGCTGCGCGGCTACGATCGCGCTGTGCTGCTGGTGCCGACCTGGATCATCTACATCGCGTGGATCTTCTACGGCTGGCTGGTGATCACCGGCCAGGTGAACAACGACGTCGCGCAGTCCGCTGTCGCGGGCGGCCTCGTGCTGATCGTCATGCTCCTCGGCTTCACTTCGGTGCAGCACGCCTTCTCGGAAGGGCAGGTGTCGATCGGCACGCTTAGCGAGGTCGAGCGGCGCGCTCTGGCGCTCACGGGCTCGGGCGATTTCGTCTTCGACTGGAATATCGAGCGCGACCGTGTCACCGTCTCCGACGAGCTCGGGGTGCGGCTGGGCGAGCGGCGCGGCTCGCTCAAGGGTGCCATCAAGCGCTGGCTCGACCGCATCCATCCTGACGACCGGGATCGCTTCAGAACGGCGTTCGATACACTGGTGGAGCTCCGTCGCGGCAAAGTCTCCAATGACATTCGCCTCGCCACCCATGACGGCAATTACCGCACCTTCCGCATGCGCGTTAAGCCCGTGCTCGGCGGCGACGGGCAGGTGACGCGCATCGTCGGCACACTGCAGGACGTCAACGAGGATCGTGTGTCGCGCGATCGGCTGCTGCACGACGCCGTGCATGACAGCCTCACGGGTTTGCCCAACAAGCAGCTCTTCCTCGATCGACTGGAGCGCGCCCTGGCGCGCGCCAAGCTGCCCAACGGCATCAAGCCGGCCGTCTTCCTCATCGACGTCGATCGCTTCATGGACCTCGAGGAGCGCGTCGGTCATTCCGCCGCTGACTCCGTCCTGCTCGCGATTTCGCGCCGCATCGCCCGGATCATGCGGCCACTCGATACCGTCGCGCGCATGGGCGGCGACCAGTTCGCCGTCGTCCTCACGTCCGAGGCCGCCGCCGGCAAGATCGCCGAAACGGCCGAGCAGGTTCGCAAGGCGCTCAAGTCGCCGTTCAACTTCGGCGAGCGCGACCTTACGCTTGCCGCCTCGATCGGCGTGACCATCTATGATGGCAACCCGGCCAATGCCGAGGACGTGCTGCGTGACGCGGAACT
>Ga0265313_10002800_pt1 | contig 14716 bp, 14 predicted proteins | sample 4123metaG_FD_203122 | JGI IMG/M metagenome (GOLD analysis project Ga0265313, IMG submission 203122) | Rhizosphere microbial communities from Carex aquatilis grown in University of Washington, Seatle, WA, United States - 4-1-23 metaG | ecosystem: Host-associated > Plants > Roots > Rhizosphere >...
TAGTTAGGCAACGAGAAAGTCTTCGGCATGGGTCGATGGAAATCGCCAAAATAGAACTAAAGTTGTATGTATCCAAAGATATGCGGTCTCTCGTCGAACCATTTTCGAACCAGCCGAAACTGCCATCGCGAGACAATAAAACGCAGATATTTTCATAAAGCGCGGCGCGATGTGAGAGCATTGCGCTAATTTTCCGAACATTCGAGAAACACCTCGGATCGTCGGGGCGTCTTATCGTCCCAAAAGTCAGGCATCCCTTCTCCGATGAAGCATTTTCCCCAGGCGCGACGATATCTGGTTCTCCTTTTGCCGCTGTTGCTCGTCGCCGCCGGGCTCGGCTTCCTTTTCGCTCGATCCGTCTATGCACCGAGCGCGACGGATGATCGTTCGTCGACCCGCGATCGAAATGCGAACGTGCCGTACTCCGAATTCAGGAGATTGCTGACACACGGCGACGTGGCGAGCGCGAGTCTCTCCGGCCAGATTCTGACCTTGCGAACCACCGCCGGGCAGCATTTGGCGACGCTTGTGCCGTCGAACTCCGAGTCGAATGTCGCCGACGCCCTGATCCGGGCCGGCGCGGACTTCACGGTCGAGGCCTCCGACCCGAACCTGGCTGCGGCGTTGTTCAATACGGCGTCGGGAGTTCTCCTGCTCGCTCTGGTCGCGAGCTTCATCAAATGGAGCGGTTTGAACCCGCTCGCGACGCGGCGCTCTCGAGCCAAAAAGGTGACGCAAGGCGCCAACCGGGTGACATTCGCCGATGTCGCCGGTGTCGACGACGCCAAGGCGGAACTGCGAGAGATCGTCCAGTTTCTGAAAGATCCGAAATTCTTCTCGCGGTTGGGCGGGCAGATTCCAAAAGGGGTCCTGCTCTCCGGACCGCCCGGAAGCGGCAAGACATTGCTGGCGCGGGCGGTTGCCGGCGAGGCGGGGGTCGCCTTTTTTACCGATGCGGGCTCGGCATTCACCGAGATGTTCATCGGCGTCGGTGCCGCGCGCGTGCGCGATTTGTTCAAACGCGCGAAGAAGAACGCGCCATGCATCGTTTTTATCGACGAGGTCGACGCCGTCGGCAGCGTGCGCGGCCATGTCAGAAACCACGGCGACAACGATAAAACGCTGAATCAGCTCCTGGTGGAAATGGACGGCTTCGAGCCTGCGGCCGGCGTGATCGTCGTCGCGGCGACCAATCGTCCCGAGCTTCTGGATTCGGCGTTGCTGCGGCCGGGCCGCTTCGATCGTCATATCGCGGTCACCGCGCCCGATCTGAACGGCAGGCGCGACATACTCAATGTCCATACCAGAAAGCTTCATCTCGGCGATAACGTAGATCTCGATGTCGTCGCTCGCGGGACACCGGGTTTTTCCGGCGCGGAACTGGCGAATCTGGCGAACGAAGCGGCTCTGCTCGCCGCCGGACTGGGCCTGGCATCGATCGACATGCGTTGCTTCGAAGCCGCCAAGGACAAAGTGCTGATGGGCAGCGAACGGCCTTCGCTCGCATTGTCGGAAGAAGAGCGCCGCGTCACGGCCTATCACGAGGCTGGACACGCGCTGGTCGCGCTCTACACGCCGGCGTCGGACCCCATTCATAAAGCGACGATCATGCCTCGGGGCCAGGCGCTCGGCATGGTGGTCCGGCTCCCCAAGGGAGACCGGTCGTCGCTCACGCGCGCTAAGCTGGAAGCCGATCTGGCGGTCGCTATGGGGGGACGGGTCGCCGAAGAATTGGTCATGGGGTCGGGAGGCACCACGACCGGCGCCGCCGTCGATATCAAGCAGGCGACGCGGATCGCGCGACGGATGGTGATGCAGTGGGGCATGAGCGACGCGCTTGGGCCGCTCGCCTATGTCGATCTCGAGGACGGCGCGGAACCCGCCGGCGAAACCGCCCGGCTGATCGATTTCGAGGTCAAGCGAATCGTCGAGGATGCCAAGGATCGCGCGCATGCGATGTTGGAGTCGCGTCGGGACGAATTGGATGCCGTGGCCGCGGCGTTGCTCGATCGCGAAACATTGACCGCGGCTGAAATCGTCGAGGCGATCGAACGCGCGGCCATGAGTCGCGCGGCGGTCGAGTAGGGATGCGCGCGATGATCGCGCCAAGCCGGACCGTAACGGTATTGAGCCGATTGCGGGGCGCAACGCGCGGAACGGCGGCCATCGAATTCGCGATCATTGTCCCCATGCTGTTGATCCTGCTGTTCGGCGCAGCCGAAGTGGGGTTCAGCGTCTACCAGGCGATGCAAGTCCAGGATGCGGCCGAGGCCGGCGCGGCCTATGTCGTCGAGCACGGTTGGGGATCGGCCGGAATCACGGCGGCCGTCACCAACGCGACGGGACTCAGCGGCGTCACCGCAAGCCCCGCGCCGTCCCAGTTTTGCGGATGCCCTTCGATCAGCGGCGTCGTTACCGCGGTTTGCACGGCGACCTGCACCGGCGGGCATCCCGTAAGCCACTATGTGGCGATCAATGTCGCGCTCACGCGTCAATCGATCATGCCGTTGTCGGGCCTCGCCTTGCCGACGACCCTCACGGGTCAGTCGATCGTTCGGGTGCAATAGACCGTGGCCGGTGCGCGGTCCCGGCGGGGATGGCGCTGGTTGCTGCGATCCCGCGGCTCGGTCGCCGTGGAATACGGTCTGTTGTTGCCGGCTCTTCTCCTCTTCGTGTTCGGTCTGATCGATTGCGGGCGCGTGTTCTGGACTTATGCGACGCTTTATCGGGCGACCGAGGCCGCGGCCCGCTGCGGCGCCGTCAATACGACGGTGTGCGGCACGCCGGCCCAGATTCAAACCTACGCGGTTACGCAGGCTTTCGGACTGACGATCGCGTCGTCGGCATTCACGGCAAGCACGGTCACATGCGGCGTCCAGGTGACCGCGAGCCTTCCATTCTCGTTCGTGATCCCGCAACTCACGGCCCTGATTCCCAGCACCATCACGCTGGCAACCACCGCGTGTTATCCGTTGTGATGCCGAGCTTCGCCACCATCGAAGCCACCAGGGCGTGGGACATCGCGGCCCGCATAGTCGGCGCGAGCTGCCTGGCCTTCCTGGACGCGGCGGCGTTCTCAGCAATTCTGGCGACGGCGCGGCGGCTCGGTGCGGTCGGAATCGACGTGGCAACGGTCGCGGCACTCGCGGCGCATGTCTGTCTTTTCCTCCTCCTGCTGATCGAAACCACGCTCATCGTTTGCCGCCCGCGCGCCGTCGCCAGGGCCACGGGCATCCAGCCCAGGGTCTCGGCGCTCATGGGAACCTGGCTGATGCTCCTGGTGGTTCTCTTCCCGCTGCGTACTAATCTTCCCGCGCCGATGTACATGGCCGCCGCCGGGCTGGGCACGCTCGGCGATATTCTCGCCATCTATGTCGTCCTGCATCTCGGCGGATCGTTCAGTTTCATGGCCGAGGCGCGAGGCCTGGTCGAGCGCGGGCCCTATGCGCTCTCCAGGCACCCGCTTTACGTCGCAAGCGAAGTGGGGCTCTCCAGCGCCGTCATCACTCATCTCTCGTGGTGGGTGGTGGTCCTGTTCGTCGTGCACGCTTCGTTTCAATACCGGCGCGCGCGCAACGAGGAAAAGGTGCTCGGCCGGACCTTCGCCGGCTATGCGGCCTATATGAAGCGCACGCCCATGCTGCTGCCCGGCTTCGGTTTTCCCGGCAAAACGCGAGCCCAGGCCTCTATGACAGGGGATTGAGCCGATCGTCTGACGCGCCGACTTCGAATGCCGAGGTCAGTTTTTCGCGTTTCGCGCGAACTCGAAGAAGCGCAGATTGGCATCGGTCTTGGTCGCGTCGAGATCGACCCGGCTCAGCGCGGCGGCGCGTTGGGCATCGCCCGCCAGCCCATAAATCAATGCGAGGTTCTGACGAATGCGCGGCGTCGCGTTCGATGACCGCGCCATCGATGCCATGATCTCGATCGCCTCGTCGAATTGTTGGGTCATCGCCAGCGAGAGAGCGAGATTGTTCCGCGCCGCGACATTGCGCGGTGCGTCTTTCAATACGCCGCGATAAGAATCCTGCGCTTCCGCGTGCCGACCCAGCATGTCGAGCGCGACGCCGCGCCCGACCGCGACGCGATGATCCCGGGGGGCCAGAGCATTCGCTTTGTCGGCGTATTGCAGGGCCTTTTCAGGTTCCGCAAGCGCCAGATAGACTTGTTCGAGCCCGAGCAAGGCGTCGATCCATGCGGCCGACTTCTGATCGACTTTGTTATAGACCTCGATTGCATCGTCCATCGAGTCGGCGTCGACCAATGTATCGCCGAGTTCGACCATGACCGCCGGGTCCGCAGGCGGGACCGCGGTGACATTGCGATAGAGATTGATCGCCGTTGCAAGGTCGCCATTGGCGCGGGTCGCGCGGGCCAATCGCAAGGCCGGCCCCACTTGCGTTGGCGTGAGAGCCGGCGCGAGACCAGCCGCCGCGCTCTTATCCGCAGGCTTGCCAACGAGCGAGTCGAGAGTCCCGCAACTCGCCACCGCGGCCGCGACTCCCACGATCAGGACAATCCGCGCACCAAACCGTCGTATTCGGGATTTCCATTCGGTCATGTTGCGCCATTTCAGTGCCGGGATGCCTCGACCTTTCGATCTAGGTCTACATCCTTCGTCCTATCCATACATCTTTGGCATTAGATAAATACAACAATAGTTATTATAGTGGTAATTGCCGGGCGCGGAATAAAAAACTGTCAAAAATTAGGTATATTCCGAACCTGCTCAGATCCAGGTCGACATCGGTATGATTTCGATCGGATGAGGATCGGAGCGCAAAAAAGCAAAAACTCATCCCTGACACCGAGGACCTCGTTCAGCGGTCCTCGTCGAAACGGACTCTACGCGCTGATGATCTTCGATGCCGGGCAGTCTCGCCCGATCGGAGGCGGCGTGTCGGCGATCTCCGGAAGTCAGTCAACAAGAATGAGGAGAATATTATGGGTCGTCGTATGTCTCGGACCGTCGCGCGTTGGCTGTCGATCGAATCGGAAAAGGGCGTCACGGCAATCGAATACGGCCTGATCGCCTCGCTGATCGCCGTGGTTATTATCGTCGCCGTGGCCCTGATCGGCACCAACCTTACCACCCTGTTCAATTACATCGCGGGCAAGATCACCACCCCGTGATCGGCCCACACGGATCGAAGGTGCCTGGAGCGCGCGATGTCGGTCTGGCCGTCGGGCTGGTACGGCATGGGCGTGACACGACGGCCAAGCCCAGGTTCCGTACACATCTAAGCAGAGTGTGTTGAATGGGTGGGCCCGCAATCATTTTGATCGCGACCGGGGTCTGCTGGACCGTGAGTCTTACCGGGCTGTTCATCGCCGCGGTGGTCGACTTTAAGCGCCGAGTCATCCCCAATCCGCTGGTGCTTCTCGTTGTCGGCTGCGGGATCGCGATTCGTCTCCTGTCGCCGCCCTTCTCGTTGGAGGTGAATTTCATGGTCGCGGCGGCCGTCCTCCTCGCGCTCGGCTTGCTTGCGCACCGAAAAATGATCGGGGGCGGCGACGTGAAGCTGATCGCCGCCGTGATCCTTCTGGTCCCACCCGGCCAGATCGCCCCATTGCTGCTCGGCATCGCAGTCGTCGGTGGGCTGCTCAGCGGCGTTTATCTGGTCGCCCACGCGGCCTCGGGGCGACGCCAGCGCCTGGACGCCGCCAGAGGCATCGAACGGCGGCGGATCCATCGCAAACAAGGATGGCTGCGCGCGCTCAGCACCGGACTCATCAAGCGAAAAACCGTGCCCTACGGCGTGGCCGTATTCGGCGGAACGGCATCCATCGCTTTGACAGACGCGATACGATGGCTTTACGCAACATCCTGATCGCCCTCGGCGCCTTGGCGCTGATCGCCGGCGTGACGCTGGCGGCGCTGCGATTCGCGCGGCAACCGACGACCATCGAGGCGTCGAGTCCCGCGCCGCCGTCCCCCTCCCAGGCGATCCTGGTCGCGGCGCGACCAGTGGCTGTCGGCACGTTGCTGCGGCCCGACGATATCGCGTGGAAAGAGGTCGTCACGGGCGCCACCACACCAGAGAATATCCTTCGCAGCCAGAATTCCGAGACCGAGTTTTTGGGAGCCATCGCGCGTCGTGACTTCGCCGCCGGCGATCCCATCACCGCCGGCGCCCTTGTCAAATCCAGCGACCGCACGTTTCTGGCCGCGGTACTGTCGCCCGGCAAACGGGCCGTGTCGATCGCGGTGGATGCGCCGCAGAGCGCCGCCGGGCTGGTCCTGCCTGGCGATCGCGTCGACGTCATTCTGACGCAGAGCTTTGCCGCCGATGCAGCCGACGCCGAGCACAGAACCGTGGGCGAGACGGTGCTGTCCGATATCCGCGTCATCGCCGTAGATCAGTGGTTGATGACGATCGCCAAGCCGGCCTCCACGGCGAAAGGCATCGGCGCCACGGATTCGCAAATCCCGCGAACCATCACGCTTGAAGCCACCGATCTGCAGGCCGAACGGATCCTGGTGGCGGTCCAGCTCGGCAAGATCCAATTATCCGTTCGCGCGCTCGAGGGCGGCGGCACCGAACATGCCCCGGCGGACGGTGTCGCCGCGCCGGTCTGGGCCTATGACGTGTCGCCGGCATTGCGAATGCTCCGGCATGAACCGCCGGCCGCCGTCGCGCTGCTCGCTCCGGTTCCGCCAGTGGTGGGGATTTCCCCCGCGGCCGAAACCGTGCGGGTCCCGCCTAAGACCCGCTCGCCAATCGAGGTGATGCATGGATCAAAAACCGAATTGCGGTAACCCCATAGTCTTGATCCGGCGACGGGCCCGTCGAAGGCGGCGGGCCCGGCTGGCCGCGCTTCGGAGTCCGGCCCGGAACGCCATATGGATTCTCATGCTCGCCTTCGCACTGTCGGCGCGCGCTGGTATCGCGCCTGCCGCCGAGGTGGGGGAGGTCAGCAAGCAGGAATCACTGGTGATCGACGTCGACAAAGCCGAGATGATCGACCTTAAGGATCCCGCCACGACCGTGTTCGTCGCCAATCCCGATATCGCCGATGTCCAGGTGCCCGGCGCTCCCAACGCGACCAGATTCATGATCTTCGGCAAAAAGGCCGGAACTACCACGGTCTTCGCGCTCACCCATTCCGGCCATGTCACCAGCTATGCCATTGTCGTCCGGCGTCAGATCGGCGAAATCCTGGCGGCTCTGAAGAAAGAAGTCCCGACCGCAAATATCGACGTCTCGAGCGCGCCGAACGGAATCACCATCTCGGGCACGGCCGCCTCGCCGCGTGACGCGCAGAGGCTCAAGGAGGTCGCGACTCAGTATCTCGGCGACAAGGAAAGCCTGAATTTCAACGTCAACGTCACAGCGGCGACTCAGGTGACGTTGCGCGTCCGCGTCGCCGAGGTCTCGCGCACGGCGGACAAGGAATTCGGCGTCAACTGGGGCGCGATATTCAATACCGGAACGATCGCGCTGGGTCTGCTGACCGGCCGGCCACCGCTGACCACGGTCGTGAACGCGGTTACCGGCAATTCGACCACGGCGTTCGGCAATTTCAGCCCCTCGCCGGCGCCCAACAATTTCGATTCGATCGGCGCCGGATACCAAAGTCCCGGCGGTTCGGTCAACGTCTCGGGCCTGATCGACGCGCTCGAGCAGGAGGGTTTGGTGACCGTCCTCGCTGAACCCAACCTGACGGCGATCTCGGGCGAGACGGCGACCTTTCTTTCCGGCGGCGAGTTCCCGGTGCCGGTGCCGCAAGGCCTTCAGGAAATCACGATCGAATGGAAGCGCTTCGGCGTGAGCGTGGAGTTCACGCCCACCGTGCTCGATCCCAATCGCCTCAGCATCAAGGTGAAGCCGGAAGTGAGCGAGCTGACCAATACCGGTTCGGTGGTCATCAACGGGACCCAAATTCCCGCGCTTGCCGTGCGCCGCGCCGAAACCACCGTCGAGCTCGCCAGCGGCCAAAGCTTCGCGATCGCCGGATTGTTTCAGAACAACGGGTCGAACCAGCTTCAGCAATTGCCTTGGCTGGGCGATCTGCCCGTTTTGGGCGCGCTCTTTCGCTCCACCCGCTTTCAGCACAACGAAAGCGAACTCGTCATCATCGTCACGCCGTATATCGTGCAGCCGACCTCGCAGACGAGCGATCTCCATGTCCCCACCGATGGGGTTGTGTTCGCGACCGATCTCGAACGCGTTCTCCTCGGACGGCTGACGACGACTCATCTGGCGGCGGGAGCGCCGGCGGACACGCCTCATCTGACCGGCGCCGCCGGCTTCATGCTGGAGCGATGACGATGGGCATGTCGATCGAAGGCAATTTCATCAGGATACTGGTTGGGGTCGCGCTGTTGATCGGTCTGGCCGGTTGTACCGCGGACCGCAGTGGCGTTCAGCTCGCGCCTACGGCTGCGCGGCCTTGCCCGCCCTGGGTGGAGTTTCCCGCCGATATTCATAGCAACGCGGACTCGATCTATCTGGGCTGCGTCAACGACCTGAATCTAAGGAGCATGGTCGAAAATCCTGGAGATCTCGATCATGGCCGGACGCTCGGTCCGGCCAGCGGCACGCGTGAAATCCTGGGATTGGACGCCTACAGCCAGGGCCCGAAGAAGCCGTCCAAGAGCGACGCCAGCGCGGTTCCGGCGATCATCATGCCGGCCGCCACCGGAGGAGCAGCCCCGTGATCAACGAGCGCATCCACCTTCGGAAAGACACGTCCGCCGACCATGTGCGTCCCGCCGCGATGGTTTTCACGCGGGACCGCGATTCCGAGGGCGTAATCCGGCAATGTCTGACCAATCTGTCGGTACCCGATCCGGAATACGTCACTGGAAACGTGGAAACCGCGATCGCCTATCTTGCGAAAAACTCGTCGCCGCGCCTTTTAATCGTCGACGTCAGCGGCTTCGACGATCCGGTGATGCAAATCAATAATCTCGCGGAGGTGTGCGAACCCGGCACGGGAGTCGTCGCGATCGGCGACCGCAACGACATCAGACTGTACCGAGACCTGAGAAGCGCCGGAATCTTCGAATACTTCTTCAAGCCGCTGGTCAGCACGCTGGTCACGCAATCGGCCAAGGGCGTTCTCACCGGAAGCCTGGAGCAACCGGGATCGCGTTCCGGCAAGCTGGTTTTCGTGCTGGGCGTGCGCGGCGGCGTCGGCGCCACGACGATCGCCACGAACGCCGTCTGGCAATTGGCCGAAATCCGGCAGCGACGGATCGTTTTGCTCGACTTGGATTTGTATGCCGGCGATGCGGCGCTGCAGCTCGACGCCGCGCCGACGCATGCATTGCGCGAGGCGCTCGAGCATCCCGAGCGGGTCGACGACCTCTTCCTCGAGCGAGCCACGATCCGCGTCACCGAGCGGCTGCGCCTGCTTGCGTCGCTGGAGCGCCTGAGCGACATCGTCCTCCCGGAAGAGGAAGCGGTCCTCTCGCTGCTCGGCAAATTGGCCCATCGCTACCGCAACATCTTCGTCGACGTGCCGACTTATATCGCACCCCGAATGTTGCGGGTCCTGCATTTGCCCAGCATTTGCCTGTTAGTCAGCAGGGGAAGTCTGGTGTCGGCGCGCGAGGTCGCGCGCTGGCGGGAGGCGATCGGACCGGACACGCCAGAGCGGCAGACGATCCACATCCTCAATCAGAATGGCGCCCACGGCAGTCTCCCCGAGGCGGAGTTCGAGCGGGCGGCGGGGCGGGCGCCCGACATCAAGATACCGTACGACCGCGACATCGGCATAGCCTCGAACCTGGGCATGAAGGGCGTCGAGAAAAATGCCACGATCAAGCGCGGCTTGGCTTCGGTATTTCGTCATATCACCGGCGAGGCATTGGACGCGCGCCGCTCGCTCCTTGGCCGGCTCTGGCACGCGCGATGATCGAATTCGGCAAAAAAAGCGCTGACGAACCGCCGGTCGCCGACCGGTCGGGCGTTGAAACAATGCCGTTCTCGGCAGAGGCGCCAAATCTCGGTCCCGCCCGGCTGCCGCGCGCGGCCGTTTCGCCGGCCGCGAATTTCATCCGTGACGAAGTCTTGAAAAAAATCGAGCCGGTGGTTGCCGTGCGGATGTCGCAGGCGGATTTGACCGATCGGGTCGATCGAATGGTCGCAGAGATCGCCGACGCGCAAAAGTTCCTGCTCAATCACCTGGAGCAGCGCGTCATTACCGCCGGCATCGTCGACGACATGATCGGGTTAGGGCCGCTGGAACAATTGCTGCGCGATCCAACGGTCGCGGACATCTTGGTCAACGGCCCGTACATGATCTACGTCGAGCGCCACGGCAAGCTGGAATTGACCAAGCTTCAATTTCGCAACGATGCCCATGTGCTCCATGTCGCGGAACGCATCGCGTCTTCGGTCGGCCGTCGCGTCGATGAATCGAGCCCGATGCTCGATGCCCGCCTGGTCGACGGCAGCCGCGTCAATGTCATTACCCCGCCGCTCAGCCTAAAAGGGCCGTGCATCTCGATTCGAAAATTCTCCCGCAGCGTGATCGATTTCGCCACCTTCGTGCGTTTGGGGTCGATCTCGCCCGAACTCGGACGAGTCCTCGAAATCGCGGCCAGGTGCCGACTCAATTTGATCATTTCCGGCGGCACGGGATCGGGCAAAACGACGCTGCTCAATGCGATGTCGCGCCTGATCAACCAGGATGAGCGCATCGTCACCATCGAGGACGCCGCCGAGCTTCAGCTCCAACAGACCCATGTCATCCAGCTCGAAACCCGCCCGCCGAACATCGAGGGACAAGGGCAAGTCACCCAGCGCGATCTGGTCCGCAACGCCCTGCGCATGAGACCCGACCGCATCATCATGGGCGAAGTTCGCGGACCCGAGGCCTTCGATATGATGCAGGCCATGAATACCGGGCATAACGGCTCGATGTCGACGGTCCACTCGAACTCGGCGCGGGATGCGCTGGCGCGGATCGAGAACATGATCCTGATGGCCAACGTGAATCTGCCGATGCGCGCGATTCGCGGGCAAATGGTCAGCGCCATCGACCTTGTGGTTCATACCGAGCGAATGCGGGACGGCGTCAGGCGCGTGACCGAGGTCGCCGAGGTAGTCGGCATGGAGGAAGAGATCGTCTCGCTGAACACGCTGTTCACCTACCGCTTCATCGGCGAAAATCCCGATGGCACTTTGCGAGGCGCGTTCGAATCGAGTCGCTCGCGTCCCAGGTTCCTGCCTCGGCTGGACTATTTCGGGCTGGCCAATGCCTTTCTCGATGCGATCAATCCCGGAGCCGGCCAGGCCCCATGAGCGCGATTGTCGCCTTCGCCGGCACCATTGGACTGCTGCTCGTCAGCGCGGCGGCATTGATCGCGGCGCTGGTCGTGACCCGGCAGAAGCGTCGCGACCTGGAGCAGAGAGTTTCCTTCGTCTCGGGAAGCGCGCAACCCGACCACCGCGCCAAACCGATCCAATCGCCGCCTGGCATCGCGGCGCCCAAGTCGCGCGCGCCGATTCGGCGGCTATTTTCGATCGGCACGGACCGGCAATGGGGAATGCGGGCGAACGGCGTGGTCCTCGTCGCGGTCGCGATCGTGGCGGCTCTCGCGGCTTGGTTGATCGCGCATGCCGCGCTCCACTTTTCCTATCCGATCACGATTCTGGCGGTTGTCGGCGGCTTCGTTCTCGCGCCGCGAACGCTCCTGCTGAGACAGCAGCGCGGCACCGAGCAACGGTTCATGGTGCTGTTCCCGGACGCCATCGACATGGTCATCCGAATGGTGCGGGCGGGATTGCCGATAACGGCGGCCGCGCGCGCCATCGCCAACGACGCGCCGGAGCCGGTCAACATCGTATTTCGAACCCTGGCGGATCGGGTCGATATCGGCGTTCCTTTCGAAGATGCGCTGACTTTGGCGGGCGAGGAGGTGGGGTTGCCGGACTTTCGCTTTTTCTGCGTCGCCATTTCGCTCCAGCGCGCAACCGGCGGCAATCTCGTCGCCACTCTCGAGATCATGGCGGAGATCATTCGCAAGCGCCGAACAGTGCGGCTCAGGGCCCAGGCCATGACGGGGGAGATCCGCATGTCCGCTTACATATTGGGCGGGCTGCCCTTTCTGGTGACCGGCGCCATGTTGGTGATCAGCCCAGCCTATATGGTTCCGCTGATCACCGATCCGCGCGGCAACGTAATCGTCGGCATAGCGCTGTTGGGATTGGCGCTCGCCTTTGTGACGATGCGCCAGATGCTGCGCAGCGTCACGATGGCGTGATCGGACCGACATGGAAAAGATCGCGCCACCGGTGCCTTTCGGTTCGTCTACCATGATCAATTTCATTGTCATATTTCTCGGCATCGCTTTGATCGTCGGCGGGGTCGCCCTGATCGTTTCCGGTGCGCGATTGAAGCGAGAGGCGTTGAGTCGGCGGGTGGATTTCATGCGACCGGCGCTGGCGGACGAGGGAGCAACCTTCGCTCAAGCGGCACGCCCGCCCTCCGCCGATCTCATCCGAGCCGAGCCGCAGCGATTGCCGATGCAGCAACAGCGCGAAGCCGCCCGCCGGCTGGCTAAAGTGGGTGTATCGGCCAATAACGCCTCGGCCGTCTTTATCGGCCTGCGTCTTTTTTCGGCGGCGCTTATCGGCGCCCTCGGCTTGTTCGCGGTCGGTCGATCGTCGATGTTCGCCGGCTTCCCCGTTTTGCCGTTTTTGATCGCCGGAGCGCTGGCGATGCTGGGCTCATTCGTGCCCGTGCTCGTCCTTAGTATGATGGTCAAGCGGCGCGCCAAGGCGGTGGCCGAGGGGCTGCCCGACGCCATGGAGCTTCTGGTGGTCTGCGTCGAGGCGGGTCTCGCCCTCGAAGAGAGTATCGACCGGATCATCGGCGAACTCGACCGCTCGCAGCCCGCGCTCGCGGCCGAACTCGCTTTGACCTCGGCCGATCTGAAGATATTGCCGAGCCGCGATCAGGCCCTCGCCAATCTCGCGGAACGCGTCGACATACCGAGCGTCCGCTCGGTGGTCGCGACCCTGTCGCAGACGATGCGCTATGGCACGCCGCTCGCCCAGGCGATGCGGACGGTGGCGGCGGAGATGCGGACCGAAGCCCTTATCGATCTCGAAGAACGCGCGAACCGTCTCCCGGCGATCATGACCGTCCCGATGATGCTGTTCATCATGCCGACGATTTTCCTGATCGTGGGAGGCCCCGCGGCATTGAAATTGATCGACATCCTGGCGCACTGACCGTTGCTTGATTGGACCCCTTGAAGATGGGACGCAAATCCACCCAACCGAAAGCCGCCGCGACGAAGCCGCGCCGCGGCCCGAAACATGTCGATCGCGCCGCGGAAATCCCCGAGATCGGGTCCGGCGCGGCCGATTTCATCGCGGAAGAGGCGGTCTGGCCGGAAGACATCTATCGGATGTTGGGGCTGGATGTGAAGGCGACCGAACCCGGATTGGACGCCTTCATCGCGGCGATCCACTCGGACGACCGCGCCAAATTGCGCGAATTCAACGAACAGGCGCGACGCGGCGAGAAAACAATCCCGATCGAGTTTCGCGTCGTCGGTTCGGAGGGCTCGACCCGGCACTTTCATTGCAAGGCGGATTTTCAGACCGACCCCGAAGGGCGACGGACCGCCCATATTTCGACGATATCGGACACAGTGGAGCGCCAGGCTTCGGATGGGCCGGAGCGCCGGAACCGAAAGCAGCTTTCCCCCGTTCGGCCCGAGACAAAAGCCGGCTTTAGCGAAATCAATCTGAACACGCAAAAGGAGACCTGGTCGCCGGATCTCTATCGATTCCTCAACCTCGACCCGAAGACAACCAAGCCCGGGTCCGATGCCTTCGCCGCAGCCATCCACCCGGATGATCGAGCCATGATCCAAGACCAGGCTTCCATAAAAGGGCGCCGAGGGGAGGAGATAGCGCCAAGTGAATTTCGCACCGTCGGGTCGGATGGTGCGATCCGGTGGTTCTACCGGAGCCCAAAATTCATTCGCGGCGCCGACGGCCGCCCGACCAAGCTGATCGCAACCGTGTACGACATTACGGAACGCAAGGCTGCCGCCGACGCGGAAAACCGAAGCCAGAAGCACCTCGCGCGCGGGCAACAGTTGGGCCGCCTCGGCAGCATCGAAGTCGATTTGCGGACCCGCGAAGTCTATTGGTCTCCGGAGGTTTACCGGTTGCACGACTTGGACCCCGCCGCCATCGAGCGACCGAAGCCGGAACTTGTGGTGAATGCCAGTCACCCCGACGACCGTCAGGCGGTAATCGAATTCATCAAAGCCACCGAAAGCGGGGTCCTGCCCGCGCCGATCGAGAATCGGGTGCTGCTGCGCAACGGTGGGGTGCGGTGGGTTCGACGGACGGCGGAGTTCGTAACCGACGAGCGCGGCGTACCGGCGAAACTGCTGGTCATCAATCAGGACGTCACCGAGCGGAAAGGCGCCGAAGAGGCGTTGCGCCGAAGCCGTGAGCATCTTGCCCGCGCTCAGCGTGTGGGTCATATCGGCAGCATCGAAGTGGATGTGCGGACGGACACGTCCTACTGGTCCGAGGAAGTATACCGGCTCTATGAACTCGATCCGGCTTCGGCCGGACCGCCGGGACTTGACCTTGTGTTGAACTTCACGCATCCGAACGATCGCCAGGCCGTCGTCGATTTCAACACAACCCTCCTGAGCGGCATCGTGCCGGCGCCAATGGAAAATCGCGTCCCGTTGCAGGACGGCACGATGCGGTGGATTCGCCGCACCGCC
>Ga0265313_10002801_pt1 | contig 14714 bp, 11 predicted proteins | sample 4123metaG_FD_203122 | JGI IMG/M metagenome (GOLD analysis project Ga0265313, IMG submission 203122) | Rhizosphere microbial communities from Carex aquatilis grown in University of Washington, Seatle, WA, United States - 4-1-23 metaG | ecosystem: Host-associated > Plants > Roots > Rhizosphere >...
TTCATGCTATCCGGCTTACTGGCCGGCGGGCGGCGGACCGCCGCGCCCGGCGCCGGGCGGCGGCAGCGCCGCCAGCGCGGACTTGCAGCCGGCGGAGAGCTTGGCCTGGTTGTCGGCCAGGCACTGACGCACGCCGCGTCCGGCGCTGGCGCAGTTGGCCTGGATGTCGGCGCCGCAGGCTGCCTGGAGCGCAGCGCGGCCGCCGCCACCGCCGGGAGGCGGACCGCCGGCCGGAGCCTGGGCCAGGGCGACGCCCGCCGAAGCCAGCGCCAGGGTGGAGACAAGAAGCAGGTTGGAGAATTTCATCAGGCGTTCCTTGTGTTTTAGGTCAGGATAGGCCCATCCGCGCACATAATACCCGTCCGGGCCCTGTCTCTTTCATTACGCGTGCGTCAGGCTTGTCGCGATCTGTGCCGCGCTTTTCTCTCAGGCGGGAAGATTCCGCGCACGGACACTTGAGAAAACCCGCGTCGCAAGCGTCTTCTTCTCTTTTGGGGAACCCGCGCCTAGCCTCCTCTCCATAACAACAATGTCAGGGAGGACATTTCATGCGCAAAACCCTTTTGCTTGTCGCGCTTGCCCTTGGAAGCAGCGCCTTTCTCGTTCAGGCCCAGACGCCGCCCCCGCCCGCACCGGCTGCGCCCCCGCCGCTGCATTCCCGCGCGCCGCTCACCTATCAGTTCCAATCCCGCGCTGACCTCGACAAGCTGATGTTCCGGCCGGGCGACACCCATTCCTATGTCACGACCGACCACGAGAATTTCGATGTGGAATTTGTCGAGCGGGCGCTGATCACCAACCATATCGAGAACCATGTCCACTGGCTCGACCTGGTGACGGTGCTGGAAGGCGAAGGCACGCTGGCGATCGGCGGCACACCGGTCGATCCGGTCTACACCAATCCGGCCGAGCCCTCGGGCACAAGGATGACCGGCGCCAGGATCGTGCCGTTGCACCCCGGCGACTTCGTCATCGTCCCAGCCGGGGTCTGGCACATCTTCTCTGGCACCGCCGCCCACACCCTGCGCTACGTCATCTTCAAGCAGCGCGAATAGACTCTATATTTCCCTTTATTGGGGCAGGGCGAATGCCAGCACGCTGTCGCCGCCGGACGGGCTTCCCAGATAGGAGCCGCCGGTGGCGATCAGCACCACATACTGCTTGCCGTTCTTGCCGCGGTAGGTGATCGGCGTGGCGTGGCCGGAATAGTCCAGCTTCCACGTCCAGATCTCCTTGCCCGTCTTGGTATCGAAGGCGCGGAAGCGAGCATCGTCGGTGCCGGCGATGAAGGTAAGGCCGCTGGCGGTCATGATCGGGCCGCCATTGCTGACCCGGCCGGTGTTCTGCTTGCCCGCTGGCGCGGCGTCGGTGACGCCCAGCGGCACATGCCAGGCGACGTCGCCGGTGTTGACGTTCACCGCCCACAATTCGCCCCAGGGCGTCGGCTGGCACATCATGCGCGTCGCCGGATCGTGGAATGAGCCACCGATGAAGCGCCAGGTGCCGTCCGGGTTCTTCACCAGCTGCTCGATGGCGCCGCGATTGTTGGTGTTGATGATGAAGAGGCCCAGCTTGGGATCGAAGCCGCCGCCGCCCCATTCCGGCCCGCCTTCTGAGGAAGGGAAATGGATCATCGGCCGGTCGCTGCTGATGGGATCGAAGCGGGCGCCGAAGCGCAGGTTCCGGTCGCTGATCAGCTTCTGGCAATAGGCTGTCAGTTCCGGCGTGATGTCGGCAAGCTCGCCCGGCGCGATGCTGTTGCGCGCCAGTTGCTGCGGCTTGACCGGCACCGGCTGGGTCGGCGAAGCGAACTCGCTGGCCTCGGTGGAGGTCGGCACCGGCACTTCGTCGACCTGATAGATCGGCTTGCCGGTGACGCGGTTGAGGATGAACAGGATGGCGTTCTTGTTCATCGCGGCCAGGGCGGGAATGGTCTTGCCGCCCTGCTTCACGTTCATCAGCACCGGCGCGGTGTCCATGTCCCAGTCCCAGATGTCGTGGTGGGTCACCTGGAAGTGCCAGAGATATTTGCCGGTGGCGGCGTTCACCGCCACGATGCTGTCGCTGAAGAGATTGTCGCCCTTATGGTCGCCGCCATAGCGGTCCATCGTCGGCGCGCCGATCGGCAGGTAGGCGATGCCCCGCGCCTTGTCCACGGTCATCAGGTTCCAGACATTGACGCCGGAGCGTTTCTCCCAGCTGGCGCCGTCCCAGGTCTCGTGGAATTTCTCGCCGGGGCGCGGCACGGTGTGGAAGGTCCAGGCCAGCTTGCCGGTCACGACATCGAAGGCGCGGACATCGCCCCACGGTCCCTGCGTCGGCGATTCTTGCAAGCGGCTGCCCAGGATGATCAGGTTCTTGTAGATGCTGCCCGGCGCGGTGACGCCATAGCCGCCTTGCGGCAGACCGTTCATGATCTCCGGCGTCTTGAGCTCCACCAGCCCGTCATTGCCGAAATTGTGGATGCGCTCTCCGGTCTTGGCGTTCAGCGCGATCAGGAAGCCATTGATGGTGCCGAACAGGATGCGGGGCGCATGCTTGCCATCACCGGGCCAGTAGGAGATGCCGCGGAAGGGCGGCTGATCGCCTTTCGGCAGGTCATAGGCCCAGAGCTCCTTGCCGGTCTCGGCGTTCAGCGCCAGCACCCGGCCATAGGGCGAGGGGAAATAGAGCACACCGTTCACTTCGATCGGCGTGGCGGTGGAATAGGGCAGGCGGCGCGGACGGCCGGGCGCAGGCGGCGGCAAGGTGTCGGGGGCCTGGTTGAGGTGGAAAGTCCAGGCCACTTTCAGCTTGCCGACATTGGCCGGCGTGATCTGGGTGAGGGGAGAGAAGCGCGCGCCGCCATCGTCATTGCCGTAATTCGGCCAATCATAGCGAAGAGGGGCGGTGGGACTTGCGGCAAATGCTGCCCCGCCAATGACGGATGCCAGCAGAGCCAATGTGATCTTGCGCATGATGGAACGAACCCCCCGGTTTTATGGCAGCAGCATAGCGGCCATGTCAGGGGGCGGAAAGCAGACCATTGCCTATCTTTTTGCAATATTTTGGCGTATTTGCCCCCGCCATGAAGAAGCAAAAAATCTTCATCGACGGCGCGGCAGGGACCACGGGGCTTGAAATCCGTGAACGTCTCAGCACGCGCGCCGAATTGGAATTGCTGACACTGTCCGATGCCCAGCGCAAGGATGCCGCCGCCCGCAAGCAGATGCTCAACGCTGCCGATCTGGTGATCCTCTGCCTGCCCGATGAAGCGGCGAAGGAAGCGGTGGCGCTGATCAACAATCCGGCGGTGCGGGTGATCGACGCCTCGACCGCCCATCGTGTTGCGTCCGGCTGGGTTTATGGCTTCGCCGAGATGGAGAAAGACAGCGCCGTCCGCATCGCCCAGGCCAAGCGGGTGAGCAATGGCGGCTGTTGGGCCACGGGTTTTCTCGCCATCGCCCGGCCATTGGTGCGCGCCGGAATCCTCCCGCCGGATTATCCGCTCACTGTGCATGGCGTCTCCGGCTATTCCGGCGGCGGCAAGAGCATGATCGAGGAATTCGAGAAAGCCGGTGCGCCGCATTATGTCGAGACAGTGCAGCGTTCCTATGCACTTGGTTTAGGCCACAAGCATATTCCCGAGATGATGAGCCATGCCGGGTTGACGCGACCGCCGCTGTTTTCGCCCAGCGTGGCGCGTTTCCACCGCGGCATGCTGGTGGAAGTGCCGCTGCAGCTCTGGTCGCTGCCGGGAACGCCCAAAGCCGAGGACCTGCATGCGGCGCTGGCCAATGCTTACAGCGGCAAGGCGCTGGTCTCGGTGGCGAGCCTGGCAGAGGCGGCGGAGCTGAAAGTACTGGATGCCGAGCTGCTTTCCGGCACTGATCGCCTCAAACTCTTCGTCTTTGCCAATGAAAAGGCGGGCCAGGCGCGGGTGGCGGCGGTGCTGGACAATCTGGGCAAGGGCGCCGGCGGCATGGCTGTCCAGAACATGAATCTCATGTTGGGATTGCCGGAAACTTCCGGGTTAAGAGTTTAACCGCTAAAACGGTCGGCATGGACCGGGTTCTCGCCATTGTCGCCGCCGCCATCCTGCTGTTCGCGGGCGCGGTCTGGTATTCCCAGAACCTGCCGCCGCCGCAAGCCAGCTATAGCGGGCTGCAGTTCGCGGAGATGAGCGCCGCCGATGCCGCGCGCACGCCGGTTAAAGGGGCGGCGGTCGCCGCGGTTGATCCCGGCAGTCCGGCGGACACGGCGGGCATCGCACCGGGCGAAGTCGTGAGCGCCATTGATGGTGCGGCTGTCGTCACGGCGCGGCGCGCCTCGGACAGGATGCGCAGCTTTCGCGTTGGCCAGCAGGCGATGCTGACGCTCCATGACATCACGCAAGGCGAGGCGAAGCCGCGGCAGGTTGCCGTCACGCTCGGCGTCATGCCCGATCCGAAACAGACCGGGAAATATTCCGTCTATCCGCCGCGCATCCTGGCGAAAGAGGTCTTCGCCCTGCCGCCCATCGCCGCCAACGCCGCCTGGGCGCGGCGGCTGGCGCGCGGCGCTTTCCTGAAGCCGCTGGAACTGTCCGGCCTGGGCGCGGGGCGCTGCAATGCGGTGGCTCCGGAAAAGTGGCGCGTCGCCGGTTATACGCCGGACGGCAGCCTGTTCCATGTCATGGCGCCGCTCACCTTCCAGCACGCCATTCTTCTCAGCGCGTCCTTGGCGGGAAAAACGCCCGCCGATTTTATCCGCACCTATCTGGAAGAAACCTTCCAGTCCGAGTCGGCGCTGTCGCCGCCGGAGGCTGAGCCTTTCGGCTTGACCCTGGTCAGCTTCGGCAATGCCCGCGGCGGCGCCGGCTTCGCCGAATATCGAGTGCGGGGCGGGCGCATCCAACTCTGGATAGCGGCGGTGGCGGCGGCGGAAGCGGGATGGGCGCTGCCCGCCACCGGCGCGGTTGTGTTCTCGATGAATTGTGGCCCCGCCGCCGCGCCGCGCGACAAGGCGCTGACGGTGACGTCTGTTTCCGCGCAGTGCCTGGGCGGCAAATGCCAGGACAGCGACTTCGCCGCCGCCTATCTCAAGACCCTGCAGCTTGGCTATGTCCACGATCCAAAGGGCCGCAACTATCTGATCAATCCCAGGCGCGATCTCTGGGCCAACGGCGCGCAGGGGCCGGGCTACTACCATCAAGTCAATGGCGAGAATGAGCGCTTGCTGCCGGGGCGTACGAACGACGCTATTGCGCCTTCACTTTAACGTAAGTGCCGGGCGCGTCGCCGAGCGGCTCAAGCTTGCCTTCGCCGGGCTGTCGCGCCGGGACCTGTTCGCCCGACAATTTTGACAGCCACTGGTCCCAGTCGGTCCACCAGGAACCGGGATGTTCCTTCGCGCCCGGCAGCCAGGCGTCGAAGTCAGCCGCCTTCTTCTCGTTGGTCCAGTATTGATACTTGCCGGCGGCGGGCGGGTTGATGACGCCGGCGATATGGCCGCTCCCCGCCAGGATGAAGCGCGCCGGACCGCTAAACAGATTGACTGCCTTGTAGACCGAGCGCGCCGGGGCAATGTGGTCCTCCCGTGCCGACTGCAAATAGACCGGCACCTTCACCTTGGTGAGATCAAGGCGCACCCCGCCCAGCTCCATCTCGCCTTTCGCCAGGGCGTTGTCGCGGTAGCAGAGGCGAAGATAAGAGAGGTGCAGATTTTCCGGCATCCGGGTTGTGTCGCTGTTCCAGTAGAGCAGGTCGAACGGCGCCACCGCCTTGCCCAACAGGTAATTGTTGATGACGAAGGACCAGATCAGGTCATTGGCGCGCAGCATGTTGAAGGCGCCCGCCATCTTCGCGCCGGGGAGCACGCCACCCGCATTGTCCATCTGCTTCTTGAGCGCGTCGATCTGCACGTCATCCACGAAAACCTGCAACTCGCCCGCTTCCGAGAAATCGGTCTGCGCCGCCCAGAAAGTGGCGGAATGGATGCGCCCGTCCTTCTTTGCCGCCATCCAGGCCAGGGTGGCAGCCAGCAGCGTACCGCCGATGCAATAGCCGACGCAGTTGGGGTCTTCGCTGCCCGTCGCCTGCTTCACTGCCTCGAGAGCGGCGAAAACGCCTTCGCGCATGTAATCCTCGAAGCCCTTCTGTGCCGCGCTGGCGTCGGGGTTGACCCAGGAGACCAGGAAGACGGTATAGCCCTTGCTCACCAGCCAGCGGACGAAGCTGTTCTCGGGGCGAAGGTCGATGATGTAGAATTTGTTGATCCAGGGCGGGAAGATCAGCAGCGGGCGCTGGTAAACGCTTTCGGTCTCGGGCGCATACTGGATCAGCTCGATCAGTTCATTGCGGAACACCACCTTGCCCGGCGCGGTGGCGACGTTCTCGCCGATGACAAAGCCGTCGGCCGACTGGCGGATCGAAAGTCCGTCGCCGCCGCGTGTCAGATCGGCGGCGAGATTGTCCAAGCCACGGAGCAAATTCTCGCCATTGGAGGCGATGGTGGCCTTAAGCACCTCGGGATTGGTGAGGGGGAAGTTGGTGGGGGCGAAAGCGTCGGCGAACTGCCTAGTGAAGAACAAGGCGCGGCGGCGCTCCTGCGGCGTCAGGCCCGACAATTGCCCCACCATTTCCTGCATGGCGTTGGACGTGAGCAGGTAGGACTGTTTGAGGAAATCGAAAAACTCGTTGGACTGCCATTCCCCGGCGCGGAAGCGGCGGTCGCCCGGCGCCGGCTCGACCATCGGCTTCGGGCTGCCGCCCATGACCTTCAGCGCGGTGGATTCCCACAACAGCGTCACGTCGCGCCACCAGGCTTTCTGCGCATCGGCCACCGTCTCGCGGTTCTCGCCCATCGCCTTGAGCAGAGTGGTCATGGCCCCGGAAATGTTCAGTGGGTCCAGCGGCGCCTTGCTGGCCGCCATGCGGGTGAAGGACTGCGCCGCCAGCTCCTGAGCCTTCAGCCCCGCCCGCAGCAGGTTGCGGGCCAGCAATTCTGGCCGCGCGGCTGATTCGGTGGCGGGCTCCGTTCCTGGCTGGGGAACGGCACTGGCCTTGGACTGGGCTGGGGTCTTGGTTGGCATCGCAGAACCATCAACAGATAAGCGGGCAGGGGGCCGGCGGCAAGCCGGGCCGTCAGTGCGCAAATACCGCATCTTGTTGGGCATTCTCCAGGCTCCCGCGCTGGCGCGTGGGGCTGCGGCGCGGTATATCCTGCTTATGGTGAACGCCCCGGGGAGCGGCCGGGCGGGCAGTCGGGAACACACAGGTAGTCGGGAAAACGTCATGAGGATTTCCATCGCGCGTCCCCTGGTGAAATTCGGGGCGCAGTTCGGCGTCATCCTGGTGCTGGCGGGCGGTCTTGCGGGCTGCGAAACCATCGCCTCCCTCGATCCGACCGGGCTGCTGGCTTCCGACGAGACCGAAATCACCCCGCCCGATCCCAACAGCGCCGCCGCCGCGCCGGAACTGGCCAATATTCCCGCCGCGCCGCAGGTCCCGGATGACCAGCGCAATGTCGCCGGCAACCTGGCCGCCCAGGGCGCCCAGGCGCAGTACAGCGCTGACGCCCTCAGGGCCGGCACGGAGGCTTCCGCTCCCGTTCCCGGCGCCGCCGCCCCGGTCAGTGCTCCCGCCGCCGCGGCGCGCGGTCCGGCTGCCGACGCCCCGCCCAGCGCCGAAGCGCCCCCGTCCGCCTCTCCGGCCGCGCCCATCGCCGTGGCCGGAAGCGCCGCGCCCATGATTACGCCGGCCCCGGCTCCCGTTGCCATGCCTACCAATCCCAATGCCGCCGTCCCCGCCGTTCCCCCGCCGGACAGCGTTCCAGGGCGGCTGGCCTCCATGGCCCAGTCCGCGCCTGCCCCGGCGCCCGCGCCGGTTGCGCGCACCGCCGCCGCCCCGCCGCCTCCGGGGGCGGAACCCGCCGTGCCGGCAGTGCCGCCCGACGGCGCCATCCGCAGCACCATGATGGCCACGCCGGTGATGTCCGACGGCGCGCTGGGCTTCAGGCCCTCCGCCGCGCCCGCCCTGGACCCCTCGGTCGGCAATTTCGTTTCCGCGCCGATCCTGGCCCATTACCGCCAGACCTCGACCGGCGGCAGCGGCGCTTCCGCCGCCATGTCCGGCGCCAATGGCGCCGTGGTGGCCGCTTCGGCAGCAGGCATGGGGGGCGCTGCGCCCACCTCCGTGGTCTATTTTGCTGGCGATGGCGTCACCCTTTCGGCCGCTGCCCGTACGCAGATCCGCGCCGCCGCGACCGCCTTCAAGGCTTCAGGCGGCTCCGCCACCATCCGGGTGGTGGGCCACGCCTCCAGCCGCACCGCCGACATGCCCGTGGAACGGCACCTGGAAGTGATCTTCCAGAAGTCACAAGCCCGCGCCAACGCCGTGGCGCAGGAACTGATACGCCAGGGCGTTCCCGCCGACCATCTGCAGATTGACGCGGTGGGCGACAGCCAGCCGGTCTATTACGAATCCATGCCCAAGGGCGAGGAAGGCAACCGCCGGGCCGAGATCTTCGTCTCGGGCTGAGCCGCCCTGCACAAAACCGCCCGATTTTAACCCAAAAATGATTGCGATCCGGGGGTAAATCCCGGATTCTGGGTCGTTTTCAGGATTCACTCCATGCAGACCGATTTCTACCGCATCAAGCGGCTGCCGCCTTATATCTTTGAGGAAGTCAATCGCCTCAAGGCCCAGGCGCGCGCCCGCGGCGAGGACATCATCGATTTCGGCATGGGCAATCCCGACATGCCCACGCCCGACTTCATCGTCGACAAGCTGTGCGAGACCGCGCGCGATCCGCGCGCACACCGCTATTCCGCCAGCCGCGGCATCAAGGGCCTGCGCAAGGCGCATTGTGCCTATTACAAGCGCCGCTTCGGCGTGGAGCTCAATCCCGACCGGGAAGTGATCGCGGCGCTGGGCTCCAAGGAAGGCTTCGCCAACCTCGCCATGGCGATCACCGCGCCGGGCGATGTGGTGCTGGTGCCCAACCCGGCCTATCCCATCCATGCCTTCGGCTTCATGATCGCGGGCGCCGCCATAAGGCATGTCCCCGCCACCAGCCCGGAGGAGTATCTTTCCCAGATCGGCAAGGCGACGCGCCATTCGGTGCCCTCGCCGCTGGCGATGGTGGTGAACTATCCCTCCAACCCGACGGCGCAGGTGGTGGAGCTGGATTTCTACAGGGAGGTCATCAAGTTCGCGAAAAAGCACGAGATCTGGGTGCTGTCAGATCTGGCCTATGCCGACATCTATTTCGACGATGACAAGCCGCCGCCCTCGATCCTGCAGGTGGAAGGAGCCAAGGACATCGCCATCGAATTCCAGTCTCTCTCCAAGACCTTCTCCATGCCCGGCTGGCGCATGGGTTTTGCGGCGGGCAACGAAAAGCTGATCGGGGCGCTGGCCCGCATCAAGTCGTATCTGGACTATGGCGCCTTCACGCCGATCCAGGTGGCGGCGGCCACGGCGCTGAACGCGCCGGAAAAGGTGATTGACGAGATTCGCGCCGTCTACAAGTCGCGCCGCGACGTGCTGGTGAAAAGCATGGCGCAGGCGGGGTGGACCATCCCGGCGCCCGAAGCCTCGATGTTCGCCTGGGCCCCTGTGCCGGAGAAATACCGCGAGCTGGGTTCGATGGAATTCGCAAAGGATCTGCTGATCCACGCCAAGGTGGCGGTGTCGCCCGGTATCGGCTTTGGCGAATATGGCGAAGGCTATGTCCGCGTCGCGCTGGTGGAAAACGAGCACCGCATCCGCCAGGCCGCCCGCAATGTGAAGAAGTTCCTTTCCCAGGGCACCAACCACCCGCCCGCCGAGCTGGCCCACGCGAAATGAAGCCGTTCCGCATCGCCATCGCCGGTCTCGGCACGGTCGGCGGCGGCGTCGCCAAGGCGCTGGCGGCGCGCGGCGATGACCTGTCCACCCGCGCCGGGCGCAAGCTGGAAATCATCGGCGTCTCGGCCCGCGATCCGAAGAAGGCGCGGGGCTTCGCCCTGACGAATTTTTCCGCCGATCCGCTGGCACTGGCCTCCGGCGACGCTGACCTGGTGGTGGAGCTGATCGGCGGCGAGGAAGGCGTGGCGCGCAAGCTGGTCGAGACCGCGCTCGCCAACGGCAAGCATGTGGTGACTGCCAACAAGGCGCTGCTGGCCAAGCATGGCCGAGCGCTGGCCGAACTGGCCGAGAAAAAGGATGTCGCGCTGAAGTTCGAGGCGGCGGTGGCCGGCGGCATTCCCATCGTCAAGACGCTGCGCGAAAGCCTGGTGGCTTACGAAGTGCAGGCGGTTAAGGGCATCCTAAACGGCACCTGCAACTATATCCTTACCGAGATGGAGGCGAGCGGCGCCGGTTTCGCCGAAGTGCTGAAGGAGGCGCAGCGCCTGGGCTATGCCGAGGCCGACCCCACCCTGGACGTGGGCGGCGGCGACACCGCGCACAAGCTGGCGCTGCTGGCCAGCCTGGTCTTCGGCACCGCGCCCGATCTTGGCAGCATGACGGTGGAAGGCATTGAGCAGATCAGCGCCGCCGATATCCATTTCGCTTCCGAGTTCGGTTTCCGCATCAAGCTGCTGGGCGTGGCGCGCAGGACCGCAAACGGTGTGGAACAGAAGGTCAGCCCCTCAATGGTGCGGGCGCGCTCGCCCCTGGCCAATGTCGATGGCGCGCAAAACGGCGTGATGGTGGATGCCGGGGCGGCGGGACCTTTCTTCTTCTCCGGCCGCGGCGCGGGCGAGGCCCCCACCGCCTCCGCCGTGATTTCCGACATTGTCGAGGCGGCGGCGGGCGCTTTCCGTCCCGCCTTCGGCCGCCCGGCGGCGCAGCTGGCCACGCTCAAGCCCGCCCCGGCGGGGGCTTCGGTGTCGCCCTGGTATCTGCGCTTCGAGGTGCTGGACGTGCCGGGCGTGCTGGCCTCCATCGCCGGCAGCCTGTCGGAAGCGGGCGTTTCCATCGAAAGCATGATCCAGCGCGGCCGCGCGCCGGGCGAGGGCGTCGCCATCGTCATGATCACCCATGAGGCGGCGCAAAGCGCGGTGGAACGCGCCCTCAGGGCGATCGCCGCGTCCGACAAGGTGCGGTCACGGCCATGCATGATCCCCATGGAAGCGGCCTGACCGCCTCTGCTCCGGCCTTCGGCGTGGCGCGCTCCTTCAGCGGGCGGCGCTGGCAATTCAAGCCGGTTGAGGAAGATACGGCCGCCGCGCTGACGCGCGAGCACCAGATTTCGCCCGCCCTGGCGCGGCTGCTGGCGGCGCGCGGCATCGCAGCGGGCGAGGTCTGGAGCTACCTCAATCCCTCGCTGAAGCATCTGCTGCCCGATCCGCTGGTGCTGAAGGACATGGGCGCGGCGGTGGCGCGGGTGGCCGCGGCGCTGGAAGCGGGCGAGGCCATCGCTGTGTTCGGCGATTATGACGTGGACGGCTCGGCCTCCTCGGCGCTGCTGTCGGATTTCCTGGCGGCGGTGGCGACGGCGCCCCGGCTCTACATTCCCGACCGCATGAAGGAGGGCTATGGCCCGTCACCCGCCGCCATGACGACGCTGGCGGGCGAGGGGATCAGGCTCGTCATAACGGTGGATTGCGGCGCCGCCGCCACCGCGGCGCTGGAAACGGCCAGGGCGGCGGGCATGGCGGTGGTGGTGCTGGACCATCACCGCGTCGATCACGCCCCGCCCGCGCTGGCGCATGTCAATCCGAACCAGCCGGGCGACCATTCCGGCCTGGGCCATCTCTGCGCCGCCGGGGTGACGTTCCTGTTCCTGGTGGCGCTGAACCGCCATCTGCGCGACAGCGGCTTCTATGAGAAGCGCGGGCTGGCCGAACCCGATCTGCGGCTGGCGCTGGACCTGGTGGGCCTGGCCACGGTCTGCGATGTGGTGCCGCTGATCGGCCTCAACCGCGCCTTTGTCCGCCAGGGCCTGGCGCGGCTTGGGAGCCGCCCCGGCCTGGTGGCGCTGGCCGAGGTGGCCAAGGCCGCCGCGCCCTATACGCCCTATCATTTCGGTTTCGTCTTCGGGCCCCGCATCAATGCCGGGGGGCGGGTGGGCCGTTCCAGCCTGGGCGCCGACCTGCTGACCGCGCGAGACCCGCAAGCGGCAATGGAGTTCGCCCTGCAGCTCGACCTGCACAATCGTGAGCGCCAGGCGATCGAGAAGCGGATCGTGGAGGAGGCGCTGGCCGCCGCCGCCACCCAGGCCAACGCCCCCTTCATCCTGGCGGCGGGCGAGGGCTGGCATCCCGGCGTGGTCGGCATCGTCGCCGGGCGGCTGAAGGAGCGCTTCGGCAAGCCGAGCTTCGTCGCCGGCTTCGAGGGCGGCATGGGCAGGGGCAGCGCCCGTTCCATCCCCGGCATGGACGCCGGCGCCGCCATCCGCGAGGCGGTGTTGGCAGGCGTCATCGAATCCGGCGGCGGGCATGCCATGGCGGCCGGGTTCTCGCTCTCCTCCAGCCAGCTCAAGGGCTTCCAGGCCTTTCTTCAGGCGGCGTTTGAAGGCAAATCCGCCGCCCTGGCCGCCGCCGCGACCCTGGAACTGGATGCGGTTTCCTCGCCGGCCGGGGCAGGGCCGGGCCTCCTGGAAGAGATCGCCCTGGCGGGCCCCTATGGCGCCGGAAACCCCGAACCGCTGCTGGCTTTCCCCGACCTGCGGGTGGCCTTCGCCGATGTGGTGGGCAAGGACCATGTCCGCCTGCGCCTGAACGGCGGCGGGGCAGGGCTGCAGGCCATCGCCTTCCGCGCGGTGGGCACGCCGCTGGGGGACGGACTGCTGGGCGCGCGCGGGCAGGCCATCCATGCCGCCGGGCGGCTGAAGCGCAACGCGTGGAACGGCCAGGTCACGGTCCAGCTCGAAATCGAGGATGCCGCTCCTGCCGGGGTTTGAAGGGGCGGGGGCCTGAGGGAGGAAAATGGCGCGCCCTAGGGGAGTCGAACCCCTCTTGCAAGATTGAAAATCTTGAGTCCTAACCGATAGACGAAGGGCGCTGCCGGAGGGGGCGGGCTATAAAGGCTTGGCCTGCCCCAATCAAGCCCGCTTTGCGATCAAGGACTTGGCGGGACTTTTGCGGCCCGTTGCACTTCGCGCGGCGGCGCCGTGCCCGGCGGTTTCCGGTTCAGATGTCAAACAGCGGCAGGCGCGCGAATGCAGCGCCCGCGAAAAATGCGCGGGGGACAGCGCGGCATCGCCACGAGGCGGCCAATGTTTCGTCCGCCCTTTCGGGCGGCAGTCCCTTTCGGGACCCGCGTAAGCCTCGCGGCGCTGCCGCGCCCGGCTTTGATTGAAAACTGCCCCCTACCCGGTGACACCGGCGGCCCAGCCGCCTGCGCGTGCCCTGGATCGTCTCCAGACCGGCGCAACAACCATGCGTCCATGGCCATCTGCCGGCTGTGATAGGCAGGTCGCCCTCCCGCCGTGCGGCTGCGTTACCGCCGCCCGGCGAAAGCACCGGCCTGCTTCACGTTACGGACGTTCCGGAACGCCCCCCGCTTGAAGCAGGCGTCGGATAGGTTGCGCGCAAATCTTGCGAAGTGGAAGCGGGGCAAAAGATTTCCCTGCGCTATCCACGCCTGGGGTGTTGGAATGGCGAGGATTTTTTCCTTCAAATCCTCACCCTGTCCGCGGCCAAGCCGCAGGCAATGTCCGCTTTGCGCCAAAAGGTAGAATTCGTGGAGCGCGGTACATTCAATGCGCAGTGGCTTCGCCGGCGCCGAATGTAAAACGGCGTTGGCGGCGCAATGGGCCGTCCATGAAAGATGCATCCGGCTAAAATCGCTCAGTTATGCACCGATCCCCCTCGGATGACGGATCTGGGCGGCTGCACCCATTATGTGTCTGCGGCATGAGGGTTCTGTAATCAAAGGTTTCGCAGCCTAAGGCACACCAGCTAACTCGTGATTATGCGCGAGAAAATCCGGATGAACCGCAAATGAACGGGGCTTTCACTCTCCATACATCCCCAGAGTGTGAGCGTGCCGCAACCAAAGGCGACTTGAAGTCTTTGGAGCCTTGAACCCAATCAATGGAGCGCCCCATGCTATTCAGGAAAATGATACTGACCTCGCTCGCCACCGCTCTGATGGCCGGCACCGCGATAGAGGCATCTGCAGCCACCTGGGCGCAGAAGCATCCACGCCGGGTCGAAGTCAACGCCCGCCTCGCCAACCAAAATCGCCGCATTGACCGCGATCTTGCCTCAGGCAAGATCACTGCCCAACAGGCGGCCATGCTTCACCGGGACGATCGCCAAATCCGCGCTTCGGAGCGCACCGATGCAAAGTTTGACAATAGTCATCTGACAAAAGCCGATCAGCGCTCTCTCAATCAGGACGAGAACGCTGTAAGCAAGGACATCCATAACGACGCCCACTAGAACGGGATGGGAGGCGCCGCCTCGTGGTTGCGTCTCCCAATTTCGGCATTCCCCGGTTCCAGCGAATTGCTAGGTTCAAATGCGCCCAAATCGCCTGTGCACCGGAGCTCTCATTGTCTTGTTGACGGCCGGCACTTCTGTAATGGCCATGCCTGCCGACTTGGCGTTTGTCGATCGCCTGACCTGGGGCGCAGACGTTTCCGATGCCCAGGCCCTCGCCGATCATGGCCTGTCGGCCTGGCTCGACACCCAGCTTCACCCCTCGGACGATGATGGCCTGCCCAAAGCCGTGCAGGACCAGATCGCCGCGATGGAGACTACTCAGAAAAACCTGGTGGAGATCAACAGCGAGCTACGTGGACTGCAAAGAGCCGCACAA
>Ga0265313_10002802_pt1 | contig 14713 bp, 9 predicted proteins | sample 4123metaG_FD_203122 | JGI IMG/M metagenome (GOLD analysis project Ga0265313, IMG submission 203122) | Rhizosphere microbial communities from Carex aquatilis grown in University of Washington, Seatle, WA, United States - 4-1-23 metaG | ecosystem: Host-associated > Plants > Roots > Rhizosphere >...
TGCGCCGGAACGGCGTTCGGGGCGAATCTGGAATCCGCGGATACCTACGGTCACGCCTTCGTGTGCACCGACTACACCAAGGGCAGGGTGTGCGTGGTTTCCAAGGAGGGAAGGATCCAGTGGGAATACCCGGCCCCGTCGTGCAACGACATCTGGATCCTTCCGGGGGGGAACCTCCTTTTCAACACCGGCCACGGCGTCAGGGAGGTGACCCGCGAAAAGGCGGTGGTCTTCAGTTATGAATCGCGGAGCGCGATCTACGCCTGCCAGCGGCTGCCCGACGGCAACACCTTCATTGGCGAGTGCAACAGCGGGAGGCTGCTCGAGGTCCGCCCGGACGGCCGGATTGCGAAGGAGGTGCGGCTGCTTCCGCCCGGCGCCGACGGGGGAGGGGCCTTCATGCGAAACGCGCGGCGCCTTGCGAACGGCAACTACCTCGTGGCCCACTACGGACTCGACGTTGTCCGGGAATACGATCCGACCGGGAAAATGGTCCGCGAGATTCCCGCCCCCGGCGGCCCGCACACGGCGATCCGCCTTCCCGGTGGAAACACGCTCATCTCCTGTGCCGACCACCCAAACGGAACACCCCGCGTCTTCGAGGTGGATCCCTTCGGAAAGACCGTGTGGTCAGTGGACGGTCGCGACCTTCCGGGCATCGGGCTTAAATTTATGGCGGGGTTCCAGCGCCTTCCGAACGGCAACACGGTCATGACAAACTGGCTTGGCCACGGTCATTTTGGGGAGGCTCCCCAGATCATCGAGGTAACGCCGGAAAAGCGGGTGGTGTGGACCTTCGCCAATCACGCCGACTTCGGCACGGTGTCCAACCTTCAGCTCCTGGACGTCCCCGGCGACGCCGTTCGAGGCGAGATCTTGCGCTAGTTAGCGGTCACTGCGGAATTCCATGATGCTTGTCCCAAGGATGAAGGAGGTGACCGGTGCGAAGGGGTTCACCTCCTTTGGAGAGTCGATGTACGCCTGGTAATTGTCCTGGATCCCGATGCTGCTGCAGTCGCGGATGTCGACCAGGCCCTTGGCTCCGACGCTGGCCTTGGTGATGATCCCGGCGTAGGCCTTCTCCACGACCGGGAGGTATTCGGCCCGGTCGATGAGGCCCCTGTCGATGGAGCTCTTGATGAGATAGATGTACATGCCGGTGCCCGAGGTCTCGTTCCAGTTGCCGGGTGCGCCCGGCTTGTCGACCACCTGGCACCACATTCCGGTCTTCGGATCCTGGACGGACTTGAGGCCCTTGCACAGGTTTCTGAGTGCGGAAAGCAGCGTATCGCGGTCCGGATTGTCCCTCGGCAGATAGTCGAAGACGTCCGCGATCAGGAGGGCGTACCAGCCGAGCCCCTCGCTCCATACCTCGGACGCCAGGCCGGTCTTCTTGTCCGCCCAGCTCGCCGACCTTGATTCGTCCCATCCGTGCAGAAGGAGGCCGTTCGGCTTGAGGCAGTGCCTGAGCGCCAGCGTCATCTGCCTGGTGACCTCGCCGAAGGCGTACTCGCGGTCTCCCACAACGGCCCCGTAGCGCGCGAGGAACATCTGGCCCATGAAGACGCCGTCGACCCATAGCTGGTGCCGGGCCCACTCGCCGTGCCAGAAGCTGCCGTCGGAGTTCCTGGGGTAGTCGCGGAAGCCGTCGCGAATCCTGGTCGCAGCGACCTTGTACTTCTCCAGGCCGGTCCGCTCATACATGAACAGGATTGCGTAGCCCGGAAGGAAGTTATCCAGCGCCTTGGGGGAGAAATTGGGGACGTTTCCCTGCCCATCGACCTGCTGGTCGACGTAGCGCTTGATGTAGTCGAAATACCTGGCGTCGCCCGTCAGCCGCCAGAGCTTCTCAAAGGTGAACATGGCGTACCCCGCCTGCCAGCTGAAGTGGTTCGCCTGGTTCACCCAGTGAATCGAATCAGGGTCGGGAAAACGCGATAGGAAGGTGTCGGCCGTGGCCGTCGACCAGTTGAAGCTCCGGGCGGGGGCTGCGCCTTCTGCGGCGGCGCAGAGGACTGGGAGCGCATTGACGAGGCAGAACAAGATCAACCTGCGCATGATGCGAAGGATCCCACGAAGATGTGCCGGAGGCGATCCTTCCTTTGCCGCTAATCCAGGTGCCGGAAGCCGCTTGACGGCGGGCTCGCAGGACCGGGCAGGGCGCCTCCCGAATCCTGTCTACGATCACTTCGGACGCTTGACCGGATGCGGCCTGCCGTTCTCGTCGATCGCCACGTAGGTAAGGATGCCGTGCGTCACCCGGCGTTCGGAGCGGTCGGCGTAATGATGGGTCCAAACTTCGACCTCCACCTTCATCGAGGTGCGCCCGATGCCCTGCAGTCGGGCGTAGCAGGTCACCGTATCGCCCACGTTGACAGGCGCGACAAAGCTCATCGCATCAATGGCGACCGTAACGACGCGGCTCTCCGCCAGCGACCGGGCCAGGACCGCGCCGCCGAGGTCCATCTGGGAGACGATCCAGCCGCCGAAGATGTCGCCGTTTGAATTCGTGTCGGCGGGCATCGCGATCGAGCGGATCACGATTTCACCCAGGGGCTTCGGCGGCGAGGGGTCGGCCATTGCATCGGTAGGCTAGGGCGCGGGCGCCGCCATGCAAGCTGAGGAAGCGCGGTATACCGACTTTCTATCGATGGGTAATCGATTGCCATAGCAGCGGACGCCCCCAGCATGATCGATCTGTTGGACGGCAATTAGGTACCTGAGATCCATTCCCAAATAACCCTCCTAAATCCGTGCCATGCTCTTGCCTGAAAGACGCGCCACGCCGACAGTTTGCTGGGCTCCGAATCTGGAAAAATTAACATGAAACGGCAAACCGACTCCAACCCTCCCCGTCGATTGCAGCCCGCTGCAATGCACGCGGTCGCAGGCGGAGCCATTGTCCTGCTTACGTGTGCCGCGTTTGCGTTCTCTGATCGGCTCGGAATTGCCAGCGGCTTGATTTCCGCCGCGGCGATTGCAGCCGTTATGGTCGGCATAGCGGCTCTGGTCTTTCTAGTGGCAATCCCGCGGCTCACGCGCGGACGCGGCGACGAGACACTGGAAGACGACCAGGAGAATTCCGAGACGGCGCGCAATTTGATCTACACAAAGACGCTCCTCGAGAACATACCCGACAATGTCTATTTCAAGGACAAGGATTCCCGCTTTCTCATGGTGAGCAAGACCTTCATCGAACGCTTCGGTAAGGGCGACGCCTCATCGATCCTGGGCAAGTCGGATTTCGATATTTTTACGGAGGAGCACGCAAGGCCCGCGTTCGAGGCCGAGCAGCATATCATCAAGACGGGGGAACCGGTCATCAATCTTTCGGAAAAAGAGACGAAGAGGGACGGCACCGTTTCGTGGGGCCTCACCACAAAGATACCTGTTCGCAACGAATCGGGGGAGATCATAGGGACGCTTGGTGTCACAAAGGACATCACCCCCCTAAAGGAGACTGAATTGGCGCTTTCCCGCGCCCGGGACGCTGCGTTGGAGGCTTCGCGGAGCAAGAGCGAGTTTCTCGCAAACATGAGCCACGAGATCCGCACGCCGATGAACGGCGTGATCGGCATGACCGGCCTGCTGCTGGACACCGAGCTTTCTCCCGTTCAACGCGATTTTGCGGAGACAATCCGCAGTTCAGCCGACTCGCTCCTCACAATCATAAACGATATTCTCGACTTCTCGAAGATTGAAGCCGGCAAGCTGGCTTTTGAAACGCTCGATTTCGATCTCGTCGAGACGGTGGAGGGTGCGCTCGACATGTTCGCCGAACGCGCCCGTCAAAAAGGAATTGAACTGGCGTGCAGCGTGCCCGCCGACCTGCCTAGGCGCCTAAGGGGCGATCCCGGCCGCCTCAGACAGGTCATCACCAACCTCATGGGAAATGCGCTCAAGTTCACCGAGAAAGGCGAGGTGGTCGTGCGCGTGACCAAGGAGAGCGAAACCGATACACATGCCGTCATAGGCTTTTCGGTCAAGGACACGGGAGTGGGCATCCCGGCCGAGGTGAAGTCCAGGCTGTTCCAGGCGTTCTCGCAGGCCGACAGCACAACGACGCGCAGGTTCGGCGGCACCGGCTTGGGGCTTGCGATCTCCAAGCAGCTCGTGGAGATGATGGGTGGCCAGATTGGCGTGAACAGCGAGCTCGGAAAGGGTTCGACCTTCTGGTTCCACGTCCGCCTCGAAAAGCAGACTGGTGCTGAAGAGCCTGCGCCGGCGTTCTATTTGCACGACATTTTCGACCTGCGCGTCTTGGTCGTGGACGACAATGCCACCAATCGCCAGATCCTCCGCCACCAACTCTATGCATGGAAGATGCAGAAGGGCAGTGCGGCCAACGGCTACGAGGCCCTGGACCTGTTACGCGAGGCAGCTGAAGAAAAGAAACCGTACGACCTGGCCCTCCTTGATATGCAGATGCCCGAGATGGATGGGATGACGCTTGCCCGGGCTATAAAGGCCGACCCTTTGATCTCTGCCACCCGGATCATCATCCTGACTTCGATGGGATACATGCATTCACAGGAGGAGCTAAGGGCCGCTGGCGTGGATGCCTATCTCATTAAGCCCGTGAAGCAATCGCGCCTGTTCGACTGCCTGGTGAACGTCCTCGGGCGGACAGCCGCGGAACACGCCTTTGCGAAGACAGCAATTGAGGCGGCGCCCGTGCAGCCCACCGCGGAAATGGCCCAATTGAGCCATACGCGCATCCTGCTTGCCGAAGACAACACCGTTAATCAGAAAGTGGCGCTGGCGCAGCTGAAGGGGCTTGGATTCACCGCGGACGCTGTAGCCAACGGTCATGAGGTACTCAGCGCATTGCGACAGGTGCCCTACGACATCATTTTCATGGATTGCCAGATGCCGGAGATGGACGGCTACGAGGCCTCCCGTCTTATCCGCGAGGCCGAGCGCAAATCGAATGCCAGTTGGAAAGTGCCGGTGCGAATCGTGGCGATGACCGCAAACGCCATGGCGGGTGACCGCGAAATGTGCATCGCCGCCGGCATGGACGACTACCTCTCAAAGCCCGTCCGAAAGACCGATCTCCAGTCTGCCTTGATCAAATGGATAGAACCTCAGGCGACAGGCAAGGCGACCGACCAATTGTAAGAGATGGACTATGCAACCGAGCCCACCGACTCGGGAAAGGCCTCAAGATTCGAAGGCGCATGGTGAGCCAACTAGGGAGGAGGGGTTTTCGGCAATTTTAGTACTTAACATAATGTATATTGTGCGATTTATAGAGGGCGTTTTCCTCGGAGAAAGATGGCTGCTTGCGCGGCCGTGCTCCCTCGCATTCATGCAATCATCGGCTCCGTCTCTACGTGGCGCGGGCCTGCCCCAAGGGTTCCTGCGTATACCAACCGCGGCGGGTCAAAGGCAGATTGGCACGGCCCACTCCATCGGGTTTGACGAGAAGGGCTTGGTAAACAGCCAGCCGGCCATGTTCAAACCCGTGCGCCGAGCCAGCCATATATAGCCGCCACACCCGATAGGTGGCTTCATTCACAATCTTCACCGCCTCATCGTGGTTGGATTCCAGCTGTCGCACCCAATGACGCAAGGTGAGCGCGTAGTGTTCCCTCAGGTTTTCCACGTCCCGCACCTCAAAACCTGCGGAGGCCGCAGAAGCTAGCACCACTTCGATCGGTGGAATATCCGAGTCCGGGAAGACATATTCGTCGATGAAGGAGGGACCGCGGCTCGGGCGATAGCGGCAGCCCTCGCCAATCGCATGATTCAGGAAAACGCCCCCCGGTTTTAGGACTCCCCAAATGCTGCCAAAATACCCCGAGAGGTTTTCCGTACCGACGTGCTCGGCCATCCCAACGCTGACGACGGCGTCGAAACACCTATCCTTCTCCAGGGAGCGGTAATCCTGGCAGCGGATCCTAACTCGCTCGCGCAGACCCGCTTCAGATACGCGATCTTCGGCCCATATGGCCTGTTCACGGCTCAAGGTAACCCCGGTGACTTTAACTCCGTAGTTCTTGGCCGCGTGGACCGCGAATCCTCCCCAGCCGCACCCGACATCCAACACCTCCTGCCCCTCCCGAAGGCGCAGCTTGCGGCATAGATAGTCAAGTTTCGCCAACTGGGCGGATTCGAGGTCGTTGGCAGTCCCCTCGAAATATCCGCAGGAATAGACCATCCGCCGGTCGAGCCATAGGCGATAGAAGCTGTTTGATACGTCGTAATGAAAAGCGATGACGCTCTTGTCGCGCGAATGGGAGTGCCTTCGCTGTTTCCGGTCCGGATTCGCAAGATGATCAATCTCCCGCCACCGGCTCCTAGGCAACCGCCTCACTAAGAGCGCTAGCTTCAGTGACCGCCGCCAGCCGATCTTGTTGGCAAGGGCATCAGCCAACTCGAATGCCGCCTCCATGTCGCCGATGACGTCGAAATCGTCGCGCAAATAGGCCTCGGCAAGCGCCTTTTCGGTGCCAGAGCCAAACATCTGGCGCAGGGCGCCCGGATGCTTGAGCACAAGGGTTGCCGACTTGGTCTCCCTGGTCGGCCAGAACGTTCCGTCCCAGAGGCGAAAAGCCACATTCCTAAGGGATTCCCGGTCAAAGAGAAGATCCAGGAAGCTCAGAGCGATGCGCGTTTCCGATGTCGACGAGGCGCCTATCTCAACGGCGGCCGGAATATTCCCCGTGTTGCTCATCTGGTATCTCTTGCCTCACACAGCGAAATGTTCGCCTTGAGGATCACAGTTCAGTGTAAAGGAAAGCGGCAGAAACACAAATGGACGAGTGCCCTCTTAACGAGGGTAAACGTCATTTCCGAACGTAACACTTTCGTCGAAAGAAATCGGTTTTGGCTCTATTTCTCCCGCGTCCTGGTTTCGCACAATCCACACACCTCGCCGCCTAGTCGAGCACCCGACCCTCAGGATTGAATCTCACGCGTGCGCCCTTCGGATACGTCCGGCCGCCGCTCACGAAGTCGCGGCTAAGCGCGCACGCCATGATTCGGCCGTTCGCATAGAGTTCGACCGACTCGTTGAAGGCGCCGGCCTTGCACGGCACGCCCTGGATATCGGTGTCCGCCCTGAGGAAATACTGCTTGAGTGCGCCGTCCGGGTAGAAAGCAGCCTGGATTCCCTCGGACCCGCCCCACCCGCCTTTGCAGACGTGGCCTTGCACCTCGGTGTCGCGCGGGAAGGCACACACGGTGACGATTCCGGCCGCGTCCTGGAACACCCAGGTGTCTGCGGGTATTGTAAGGCGCGCGAGGGGTAAGTCCCGCGACGCGGTAAAGCCGACCGGGATGCCGTTGGACCTCACATGGACCCATCCCCGCTTGCAGGGCCGCCCCGCGATGACCGTGTCCTCCCGGATGACGCCTATCGCCAGGTCGCGCTCAACGCGCACCTTGCGGAACGCCACGCCCGCATAGGTCGTGTCGTATTCCCAGCCAAAGCATCCACCCAGGATGACGCCAGCCAGGACGGATAAAAGGGCGACGCGCATGGCGTTCGTGGTTTCAAGAAAAGATGTCCGCCGGTAATGCCGGGCTAGCTCGCGGTCTCATGGAGTCTGGCCCTCATCGGGAGCCTCTGGGTTCGTTGTAACGCTTGCTCTTGATTGTAAACGCGTCAACGGACCCCGGCCTCGCTGCGCATGTTATGCCTGCGTGAAATGCCCTCCATTAGTGAATCAGCATCGTGCGTTTTCGAGAGGGAGTCTTGCGGCTCTCAATCCAAGGTCGTCCATACGGGGCACGAGACGAAGGTGCTCCAACCCCCGCCCGAAACGTTCGCCTCAATTCTCAAAAAATGCCGCCCGCCAGCGGGAATTTCAAAGTCCACAACGAACCCGTCCTTGCGCGACACGGCGAATTCATCCGGCTCCGCACCCGCGATTCCCTTTGTTTCCACCCCATAGGTTCCGGCAAACTCCCTATCGCCCAGCCGCACCCGTATTCCGGCTATCGGGGCGCTTTCGCAGGCACACCAGCCGCTCAGGAAATGCCTCCCCGGTGCAAAGATCCGGTAAGGTGGCGTAAAGAGATAGTACGTTATCGGAGGGCCGTAGATATCGGCCCCGTTGTCGCCAAAGGACTGGGCGCGCAGGAGGTCGCTGCTTGGCAAGCGCCGGTCAAGAAACTTGCCGGGAAGCCAGGACCGCCCAAGGGCGACGCGGCGCCCCTTCTCCACCGCCCATTCGTCCTCCACGGCCCGCATCCGGCGATGCAGGCCCTCGAGCTCAGCCCTCAGCCGCTGGACATAGGCGCCGAGCGCCGAACAGACCCCCTTAAGTTCCTCAATCCTTGAGTTCGCCTTATCCTGGCTGGATTTCGCGGTCTCCCGGACGGATTTCGCAGCCTCCTGGACGGATTCGAGAAGGTCTCGGTACGTGCCTGGGCCGATCGAATGCAAACAGTCGCCCAGGCCCGTCAGGACCGCACTGGGAATCCGATCCTGGCGGGTGCTCAACACGGCCACCGACTGGCCGAGGCTAATCGAACCCGTGGTCACCACTCCGTTCTGCCACCTGAGCGGATTCGAGATCGGGATGCTAAACCGATCCGAATCAAAGACGGCACAAACCTTGAGGCCCAGCCTTGCAGCCCATGACACCACGGTGTCTCGGTTCAGATACTGGACCATCACCTTCTCGTCGTCCTGGCTGCCAACACTGTCCAGGAAATGGGGCCAATGGTAAGGGATTGTGAAGTCCAGGAAGGAGAAGATCAGAATGCCCTCGGGCTTGAGGAACCTACAGGCGTCCTGCAGGTATCGGTAGCCGTCCTCGTGCGACAGATGGGTCAGGACCGAAAAGAAACAGATGACGTCGGCCGGTGCGACTTCGCCGGGTATGCCGGCGCCGTCGCCGACCAGGAATTCCCAGTCGCTTCGGCCGGCCATCTTCCTCGCATACGCGACCAGCTCGGGTATCACGTCTATCCCCGTGTACTTTGCGCGGGTGAACTCCCTAAGGAAGAAGGCCAGCCGGCCGCATCCGCAGCCGACGTCAATGACCGAATGATCCGGCAGCAAGCCAAGGGCACGGAGCAAATCGGACTCGATCTGCCCAAAGACGTCGAAATTTCCTCCGACGGTCGCGGCGATCGCCTTGTCCTCATCCCCGAGTTCCCTGCGCAATCGCTCCAGGTGAAGCTGATACGAATTCCTGTAGCGATCGATTCGTGCGGAGGTAGATGACACAGGAATTGGGCGGGATCAAATAGGCGCTGAGGACGCGCTGGCGCCTATATTGCCTTGATGACAAGGAAATCCACGCAAACCGCCATTGTCACCCGCAATTGGCGCCGTTTCCGCCAGCTCACCGCGCCTGCGCGGCCTTGCTTAGCAAGCCCTGGTCGCGCAGCCATTCCGACAGGAGCACCGGCCATTGGTCCAGCACCGCATCGCCTCCCCCAAGTCCCACGCCGTGCGGCCCGTGGCGGAAGATGTGCAGTTCCGCGGAAACGCCCGCCTTCTTGAGCGCGCTGTAGAACTCGACGCTCGCCTCGACGGGCACGACACCGTCGTCGGAGGTGCTGAAGATGAATGCCGGAGGGGTCTGAGCGGTCACGAGGCGCGTCGGCGTGTAAAGCTCCTCGAAGGCCGCCTGCTTCTCCTTCGGAATCTTCATCAGTGTCGGGTACGAGTCTATCATCTTCGGTTTGGCCGGCTGCATCGCGTTGATCCAAGGATAACCGAGCACGAGGAAGTCCGGCCTGCTGCTGTACTTTTCCACGGGGTCGGCGGCATCGGGCCTGCCGTTGTCGAACGACGTCCCCGTCATCGCCGTCAGGTGGCCGCCGGCCGAGAACCCCACCATCCCGATCCGGTCTGGAGCCAGCTTGAACTTGCCCTGTAGCGAGCGCACCAGTCGCACCGCGCGCTGGGCGTCCTGCAGCGGAACCGGGTAGAGGTATTTCTGGCCAAGGCGGTACTTGAGCACAAACGCCGTCACCTTGCGCGCGGCAAACCAGTCCGCGACCTGCCTGCCCTCATGGTTCATCGCGAGTCCGCGGTAGGCGCCTCCGGGGGCGATGATCACAGCGGTCCCGTTGCCTACCCCATATGAAGGCTGGAATATGGTCAGTGTCGGTACGTCCTCATCGGCGTTTCCCAGGGCGCCCGGGGCGCCGCCCTCCCAGAGCGGCACCGTGGCGACATCCATCGAGGGAAGGAATGACGGTGGCCGCGAGGGTTGCGCCTCGGCGGGTTGGGCGGCGCCGGCATTGAGGGCTAGGACGGCTGACGCAATCAGGAGAGACGCGGAGCCAAGGGCGGTTTTCTTCACGGGATGGGTGTTTAATCTCTGCGGGCAATTTGAAATCGGGCAATTCGGCGGAATGCGGCACATTCGCACAAGCCGCGCCGCCCCGTCAATTGCAGGCGCCTAGCCCGTCAGGCAGCAACCCTAAGGCGCCTGCGGCCCACGTAACCGATGATTCCGAGGCTAAGTGAAACAAAAATCGCGCCGTAGACGGCAGGCTCGGGTGCCGCGGTGACCTGGTTGTCGATCGACTGCCAGACCGAATCATTGTTCGTGTAGCCGTTGAACGTGATCTGGTTCTCCGGGGCGGTCCCCCTTGCGTCGTGAGTCGCGCCCGTGAAGGTCTGCGAATACATGAAGTCCAGGGCCTTGGTCCAATCCTCGACCGTAAGCGTGTAGCCGTTGAGGTTGAGGTTTGAGATGTTGAACGTCGTCGCGCTCGGGCTGCCGAAGTCTATGATTGAATTCCCGTTCAACGTGAGGTTGCCAAGGGTCGAGGTCGTTCCGTTGAGGAAGAGCGAACCCCCATTCAAGATCAGGTTCAGGTTCGAATCGTTCTGGCCGGCTCCTAGCGTCAGGGTGGCGCCGGTCCCGATGGTGAGCGTCCCGCTTCCGCTCATTGTCCCGGAGAAGGTTCCCGATCCGCTAGAAAGCGTAAGTGCGCCCGATGTGCCGAAATTGAGCGTTCCAGAACCCGCCAACGCGCCCACGGTTTCGCTGAAGGTAAGCAGGGAGAACGTCCCGGAGTTGATGGTCAGAAGCGCCGCGTTGTTGAGGGCATTCGAAGCACCCATGGCAAGGATGCCGCCGTTGACGTTCGTCGCTCCGCTGTAGGTGTTGGCGCCGCTCAGGGTGAGGGTGCCGCTTCCGAGCTTGGTGAAGGCGTCGGTCCCGGTGCCGGAGATCACTCCCGCAACGGTGACGTTGTTCGCTTGGGTGTCGATTGTGCCGCCGCCGCCGCCGTTGACCAGGGTGATCCCGTGCGTTGCCGCGAGCGTGAAGGCCGAGCTGGCCTGGAGCGTTCCCCCGCTCAGGCTGACTCCGTTCGCTGCGTTGCCGAGCGCCCCGCTCGAGCCCACCTGGAGTGTCGCCCCAGAGTTGACCTGGTTTGTCCCCGTGTAGCTGTTGCTTGCGTTCCCGAGCACGGTGGTCCCGCCCGCGGCGGTGATGTTCCCCGTGCCGCTGATTATCCCCGTGGTGTTTACCTTCCCGGTGGAGGACGCCGACCCGAACGTCAGGTTGTTGCCGCTTCCGAGGCCGATCGTGCCCGAAAGGTTCAGCTGGGAGCCCGCTGCCGCGCCAATCGTCGATGCGGAACCCAGCGCCACGTTCCCGGCGAAGGTATTTGTTCCGGAGACGTTCTGCATGGCGCCGTTGCTGCCGACCCCGGCGCCGTTTAGCGTCACGGCCTCCGCGGTGGCGTAGTTGATCCCCCCCTGGAAGCCCAGCGTGCCCCCGGAGTTGACCGTTGTTCCCGCGGCTGTCGTGCCGAGGGCGCCGTTGGCGGCGGCCACAAGCGTCGCCCCCGAGTTGATGGTGGTCAACCCAGAGTAGCTGTTCGTGCTGTTCGAAAGCACGGCGGTCCCGAATGCGTCCGTGATGGTCCCCGAGCCTGTTATCTGGCCGGCGATGTCCACGGTCCCCGCGCCGGGCGACGTTCCAATCGTCAGGGCTTTGGTACCCAGCGCGAGCGTTCCGTTGACATTGAGCTGCTGGTTCGTGATGGCTCCAATCGTCGACGCTGCATTCAACGTCACCGTTCCACTCGTGATGTTCGTCCCGGAGAAACTCTCAAGGGCGCCGGCCGACCCCGACATGCCCGCCCCGCTGATTCCGATGGCCTGGTTGTCCGTGATGCCGCTTTGAAAGCCGAGGGTTGCACCGCTCGCAACCGTGGTCGTGCCCGTGCCGAGCCCGCCGGCAGATCCGTCGATGACCGTCCCGAATGCAACCGACGTGTTCGCCGTGTAGGAATTCGTGCCTGTAAGGACAATGGTCCCGTTTGCGGTCCCCTTTCCGTACGTGGCGACGAAATTCCCCGTCGTGTTGCCAGCAAGCGTAAGCTGCGTGCCGGCTGCGGCGCTGTACGTTGTGGCGGCCGTCTGGGCGATGTTCCCCGTGATCGTGTTCGTACCCGCAGAGTTGGAGACCGCACCCACGTTGGCCGACACACCCACGCCTTTTACTGAAAGCCCGTTCGAAAGGGAAATGCCATTTGTCACAGCCAGCGAGGCGCCGCTGGCCACGGTCGTAACCGAAGTCGCTGCGCCAAGGGCGGTTGACGAGCCCGCCGTCAGCGTTCCTGTGGACACCGTTGTCGCGCCCGTGTAGGTGTTGTTGCCGGTCAGGGTCAGGTTGCCGGCTCCCGTCTTTGTAAGCAATCCGGCAGGCGTGCCTCCATTCGCGATATTGCCGGCAATCGTGGAATCCACGGCTGCACTAACGGTCAGCGTGTAGGAGTTGGCGCCCGAACCCAGGTTCACGTTGCCGTTGAAATTCATGGACCCACTGGTAGCCGACCACGTCTGGGCGCCCGCCAATGTGAACGCGTTGTAGAACGTCTGCGTGGCCGTGTCGCTGTTCGTGATGCCGGTACTGAGAGTCAGCGTGTCGTTGTTCTGCGTGAGTGAGGTGTCGAACGTGAAGGCGATGGCCCCACCGGCGTTGCTGAACGTCAGGTTTTTCGCGACCGATGCGGCCGAAAGCGTTATCGCCGACTGCTCGCCGGCCCCCGTGTTGAACTGAGCCGTGCTGGTGTTTATTGGAACTCCAGCACTCCAATTGCCCGGAGTTCCCCAAAGGCCGGAAGTCGTGCTCGTCCAGCTGTCGTTGGCGGCATTTAGGCGTGCGACTGCGACGAACATAGCGGCCACGGCGAGCCATTGCACATGCCAGCCGCATCGCCGTCCAAAACTGTCTCCCGAGGCCCTGCAATCTAACGATTTGCAGATCCTAGAGCTGATTTGATGTGGGGCGGATGTTTTCATGCATCCCTTTGGACGTCATGCAATATGCGGCCAACACAGCTGTTTTGCAATAAGCAATGGTTCTCGCTGCTGAAGCTGCAATGATAGGGGACTGATAGCTCGCGCGGGCGATCACCCCACCCTTCCTCGAGAACCCAATACCAAAAGGCACTCATCCTGTTGTTCTGTAAATATATGTGTACTAATTGACCTGAACTATTGTGTCTGTTTCCAACGGACGCTCCCGTATCGACACCCCACCCGCCCAGACAGAGTTAGGTCATTGAAATCCAAGCCTTGGCGTCCAAGGCAAACCCTCTCATTCGTAGAGCGGTGAGCCAACCGGCCGCCGTCAGCCAATCCCACGTCCCCCTAAGAATCACACTATGAAGAAGATCACACCGTTTCTGTGGTTTAACGACAAAGCTGAAGAGGCCGCGAAGTTCTACGTCTCGACCTTCGCAAATTCGAGGATCCTGAATGTCAGACGGGATGGCGACCGGGTCATGAGTGTCACCTTCCGACTCGACGGCCTTGAGCTCACGGCATTCAACGGCGGGCCGGTCTTCAAGTTCACGGAGGCAATCTCACTGTCTGTCGACTGCACGTCACAGCGGGAGGTCGACAGGCTGTGGCACCGGCTCTCAAAGAGGGGCAGAAAACAGCGCTGCGGATGGGTAAAGGACCGGTACGGCCTGTCATGGCAGATCGTCCCTTCAGTCCTTGCGCAGCTCCTCGGAGACCGGGATCCCGCCAAGTCGGAACGGGCGTGGAGAGCCATGCTCAAGATGGGCAGGCTCGACATAAGGAAGCTCAAGCGGGCCCACAGGGGGCCCTCCCGTTCGCGCTCTGGTTCTGCGGGCTGAACGCGGGCTGATCGATCCGGCCGATTTCCACGCGGCCTTCCGGCACCGTCGCGTGGAGGAAAATATTCGGCGCGGCGCATTTGACGTTTGAAGAGGACCGCTTTCGCCGTGAACCTCTTCAGTTCACAAATCCCGCATTCTGGTGTACTTGTTGAGTACTCCGCGCAGATCCCAACCCCCGACCCCATGTCCCATCGCTACGCCTGCTCCCGCCGAGACTTCCTGAAGACGTCCCTTGGCGCCGCCTCACTCTTCGTGTTGCCGCGCTTCGCCATCGGACAGGCGGGCCCGTCGCCGAGCCGAAAGCTCAACATCGCGTTCATAGGAGCCGGCGGCCAAGCTGAAGCGGCGTACTCCGGATGCGACGGCGAGAACTTCGTCGCGATCTGCGACGTGGACGACACGCGGGCCGCCGAGGCCTACGCCAAGTATCCTCGCGCGAAGCGATTCAAGGATTTTCGCGTGATGCTGGACAAGATGCACCGCGAGATCGATGCGGTCGTCGTATCGACGCCCGATCACATCCATTTCTCGGCCGCCTACCTTTCAATGCAGCTCGGCAAGCACGTCTTTGTGCAGAAGCCGCTCACGCACAACATCTGGCAGGCCCGAACCCTCCGCCGCGCCGCCGCCC
>Ga0265313_10002804_pt1 | contig 14711 bp, 13 predicted proteins | sample 4123metaG_FD_203122 | JGI IMG/M metagenome (GOLD analysis project Ga0265313, IMG submission 203122) | Rhizosphere microbial communities from Carex aquatilis grown in University of Washington, Seatle, WA, United States - 4-1-23 metaG | ecosystem: Host-associated > Plants > Roots > Rhizosphere >...
AACGCCGATCTACCTCCCAAATTTGAGGTCAATTTCGGCTAGTTAAGGACCTTATCTCGAACCAGATGGCCACGCGGCGGCCAATTACGTTGAATCCCGTCATGGGAAGGAGCATTGAAGTTGAGCGACCGTTTCTTGTTTACCTCTGAATCCGTTACCGAAGGCCACCCGGACAAGATTGCCGACCAGGTCTCCGACGCTATTCTCGATGCCTGCCTGGAACAGGATCCTTACAGCCGCGTCGCGGCGGAAACACTGACCGCGACCGGCCTTGTGGTTATCGCGGGCGAAATCACAACGAAGGCCTACGTTGATTTCCAAAATCTGGTCCGCGGGGTGATTGCCTCAATCGGGTACGACAACGCGCTCTATGGCTTCGATTCCAATACCTGTGCGGTGATCTCGAGCATCAACAAGCAGTCCGGCGATATTGCGCAGGGAGTCGACACCGGTGGCGCCGGTGACCAGGGCATGATGTTCGGCTACGCCTCCAATGAGACGCCGGAGCTGATGCCGGCAGCTATCTCGCTGGCGCACAAGCTCTGCCGGCAATTGAGCGCCGTGCGTAAGAACGGCAAGCTGCCGTATCTTCGCCCCGATGGCAAGAGCCAAGTGACTGTGGAATACGGCGAAGACGGAAAGCCAGCGCGGATTGACGCAGTCGTCATCAGCAGCCAGCACTCCGAATCAGTGAGTAACGACGAGTTGCATGCCGACATTCTCAAGCATGTGATTCAGGCGGTTCTGCCGGCGAAATGGCTCGACGAGCACACCAAGTACCACATCAACCCGACCGGAAGATTTGTAATTGGCGGCCCGATGGGCGACACCGGCCTGACCGGACGCAAGATTATTGTGGACACCTATGGCGGCATGGGCCGGCACGGCGGCGGGGCTTTCAGCGGCAAGGATCCGACCAAAGTCGATCGGTCGGCAGCGTATATGGCCCGTCATATCGCCAAGAACATTGTCGCTGCCGGATTAGCGAGCCGCGCAGAGGTGCAGCTTGCCTACGCGATCGGTGTGGCCGAACCAGTGAGTGTGCTGGTCGAGACCTTTGGCACCGGCAAGCTGAGCGAGGCGAAGCTGACCGAGCTGATTCGCAAGAACTTCTCGTTGACGCCGAAGGCAATCATCGAGCACTTGAATTTGCGCCGGCCGATCTACCAAAAGACAGCGGCATACGGCCACTTTGGCCGAACTGAGCCGGAGTTTACTTGGGAAGCCACCGGCAAGGCCGCTCAATTGGCCGAACAAGCTGGATTGGCCGCGACGGCCAAGGCACGCTGAAGTCGGTTGAATCGATTCGCCTAACGATGGGATCCGCTGCTCGCGGGTCCCATCGTTTTTTCCGCAACCTAGTCCATGCCTTAGAATTCTCCGGGGCGTTCCAACGTCCTTTCTTAACGGAGATACCCATGCGTCTTTCTATCCCTGTTGTTTTCATATTCGGTTTTGCAACCATCTGCGTGGCACAAAACGGAGCGAATTGGACCTACGAAGGAAAAACCGGTCCGCTGGTCTGGGGCAAGCTCGACCCGTCATATGAAGCCTGCTCTAAGGGCCACGAGCAATCGCCGATCGACATGCGCGGCGCGCGACTGAACAAATCGCTTGAACCCCTCGTGTTCCACTTCATCGCTGGACCCATGACCCTTGAAAACACCGGGCGCGGCATTGTTGCCCACGTTGATCCAGGAAGCGTCATGGTGGCGGACGGGGTGCATTACCGCCTAGTCGAGCTGGACTTCCATCATCCGAGCGAGCACCCGGTCAAGGGCAGGCTCAGCGATATGGAGGTTGACATGGTGTTCCACAGCGATGACAGCAAAACGGCGATCGTGGCCGTTCGCCTCGATCAGGACCGAGGCTTTCCTAACGCATTACTGGCGACGCTTTGGGAGCATCTGCCGACCAAGCCGGGAACGAGTGCGAAGGTGGCCGATATGGTGAGCGCCGGTGGTCTTTTGCCTGTGGACCGTGGCTATTGGACCTACATCGGATCGGAGCTGACTCCGCCATGCGCCGAAGGAGTGCGCTGGTTTGTCTTTGAAGGAGATTTGAGCATCAGCCGAAGCCAGATGCGCACCTTGACTGATCTCTTCAAGATGAACACGCGTCCCGTTCAGGATCCGCATGGGCGAAAGATAGAGGCGAACGAGTAACGCCTGTTTCGGATTTCAGATTTCAGATTTGAGCCTTCAGCCCTTTCGATGCTGTTTCGGCCAACGGTGTCAGGTTCAGCACGATCTGATCGCCGGCGCATTCAACGCGAATTCCAGTGAGGTCGCGAACCAGGTAGTGCGCCGCATTGAGTGATTCAGCCGGATGGGAAAAGGTAGTTGCCACGACGATGCAGCCTGCATCTCGACCGGCCTTGGCTCCCGACGACGAGTCTTCGAAGACAACGCAATCCGTTGGCGCAACGCCGAGTAATACAGCCCCGGCCAGGAATGGCTCGGGATTGGGCTTGCCGCGCGTGACCTGGTTCGCGGTCACCAGTTTTTCCGGTACCGGAATACCTCCCGCGGCCAAGCGAATCCGAGCCAGCCGCTCGGTAGCGCTGGTCACTACGGTCCATCGATTCGCGGGCAGCGCGGCGAGCAGATCCTGCACGCCGGGCAAGATAGTCAGCCCTTCATTGTCAGCGACTTCAAGGTTCTCAATCACCGTCAACTCCGCGTTGGTGTCGAGGTCGGGGCGAAGTTTGGCTATGGTCTCGACTGCTCGCCGCCCGTGGGCGGTCATAAGCGCCAGCGTGGGGTCGACGCCGCGCAGAGTAGCCCATTTGGTCCAACTGCGCTCAACCGAGCCGATGGAGGCAATGAGAATCCCGTCCATGTCGAAGAGAATCGCTTTGCAAGAAATGCTGACGGGAAAAGGAGCCGATTGGACCATAAATAATCTTAGATTGAAGTCGATTTACTTGCGTATCTCGGCGCTAGCCGGTTTCCGCGGGGGAAAGGTGAGCTGTGGTGGGTCGCCGAATGTAATCGTAGCATCGATCGATTGCTTCCGGGCATGAGCGATTGCGACGTTCCGGCCCAGCTGAAGGGCTCCATTTGCAATCGCGGCGTCGACGGTCCAGCGGTCGAAGCGAGCCAAGGCAGGAGGAATCGGCTCAGACTTGATTGCGCCGCCGGTGAGGGCGGATTTTGCGTTTGAAATGCTCCCTTGCCCGCACTCGAAGTGCAAATCGCCTTTGGCCGACGCCGCAAAATCGTTAGCAGCGTAGCCCGACAATTCAAGGTTGCCATTGCCGTTCAGGGATCCTCCTGTCCAGCGCAGACCCAGCAATCGGCCCACTTCCTGGGCGTTGAGCTTCTGGAAATCGCCGCTAAGCGAGTAGTCCGGTTTTTCACGATCGCTGGCAGGCTTGGTGAGGGCCCCGGCGAGATGCACCGTGCCATCAAACAGGGACGCATCGAGGCCGGTGATTTCGGCGCCCGTGGGAACGATGCGCAAAGACGCCACAACGCTCCGGAGCGTAACTGGGCCAAGAACCAGTGAATCGGCGGTTACGATTCCCTCAAGCAGCGGCCACGATGGCGCCGACGAGGGATGGAGGCGGTCAATGAGGTCGGAGAGAAGGGTGCTTTTTCCCCGCGCGCCAAGCAGCGCACTTTCGAATATCGATGCGTCCAGATCGGCAAACTGCATTTGGAATTGGGCGCGGCACGGTTGCTGCGGGGTTTGTTCCGGCACGCAGGCTGCAGGGAGCGTCAGGCTCGCCGTTCCTTTCAAAGGGCCATATGTAAATTCCACCGGGTCCCAACGCAGATCGCGGTTCGCGACATGGAGCGTGGCCACATTGACCACAACGTGGCCCGCCAAATAATCGGCCTGCCAAATGGCATTGTGCACGGTCACGGTTCCGGCGAGAGTGTCGCCACTACCCCTCTCGACCGAGTCGCCGGCGAGATTTGTCGGCGAAGTCTCAGTCGGGATCGCGGGTGCAAGATCGGCCGGTAAAGCACTCCCGGGGGCTATCTCCTCAGCCGGCATCCATGGCCCCTCCGCGGTCAAGTCAACCGCAATGGGTTCCCCGGCAAAAGCTGTAAGCGCTTCCGTCCCCGGAATGCCCGTTACTCGAGCGAGTTCTCTGGCACGCGTGAAACTTGCCTGGCCGCGCGCAGCAACCTGGTAGCCAGAGAGTGAGAAACGGAGATTCAAGATGAGCGGACTGGTTCCGCCTGCAGGGATGGCGACGGAGCCAGCCAGGGCTTGAGCTGGATTCTCCATTCCTGATCGATCGGCTTGAGCCAATGGCTCAGGGTTCATCGGTTCGATAGTCACCGGCTCCAGTGTGAATTTTGGCGCCTGAATGGGCCGACCGAGACTGTCGCCGCTTAACGTAAGCCCCTCGACCGTCAAACTACCTGTGAGCGGTCCGGTGTCATCGGCACTGGCTTTCGTGGCGTGGTTCTGTTCTAACTTGGCCGCGGGTCGGGGCTGAACGGGGTCGACATTTGCCTGAGCGCGGGGATCGTAAACGATTTTCCCACTTACGGTGCCCCTAGCCTCGAGATCGGGTGCGAGGCCGCTGCGGAGCGTGCGCAACGCATCGAGGCCCGCAGTAACAGGAATGCGATCAAGCTCCACTGAAAAGCGTGGCGCGGAATCTTCACCAGCCTTTTCTCCGGTGATGCGCACGCGGCCGTCGCCTAGCGGCGAATCGCAGGCTAAATTCTCTATACTTCGCTCGGCATAGTGGTAGACAAGGCCGCAACGAGCGTCGAAGTCCAAGGGCGCCACCGGAGTGAACTCGGCGCGATGCACCCCGGAAGCGCGAAGCCGCATGGCAATCTGCGCAGCATTGGCGGTGCCGTCAAGATGCAGTTCACCGGTGATGTCGCCACGCCATCCTGGATCGGAGCCGGTGACGAGGCGTGCAAGCTGGCCCAGTTGAGCCTCCCGCCAGTCGAGGTCCAGATGGAGGGGCATTTGGCGGAGTGCCGCAGCCCGCCGGAAGCTGGCTTCAATCCGCACCACACCTGTCTCCTCGAGGTGCAAGCTTACGTCGGTTCGGGCTGGTTGGCCACGCAACCGAACGCGCCACTCGCCAGGATTCTCCTGCCATAGCGAGAGGTCGGCATCGACCAGCGAAAACGGGAGTTTCTCCACCCCGTTCTTGAAGTTGATGCGGGAGTTAGTGGCCTCGAGATACGGAAGCGGCGCTGCCAGGCGTCCGCCCGGTGTTGAAGCAGTCTGTGCGGCAGCAGTGCGAAAGATCGAGTCCAGGTTCCAATGGCCCGGCCCAGCTCGCACCAGGTTCAGACTGGCTTCGTCCACGCTGATCTTGCCGATCTCGACGCGCCCGCGAAGCAGCGCCAGCAGACGGATCGAAGCAGTGACCTTATTGGCGTGGAGTACTGGTTCGGCGCCGTAGACAGGGTCCTCAGCAACACTCAAATCGGATACCTCGAAGCCCGGCCAAGGCAAAATGTGAGCCTGGACCGACGAAAGGCGCACCGGCCTTCCCAGCGACTGCGAGATAAGCTGCGTGATCTGATTCCTGTAGGCGCTGACGCTGATGAGCGGAGGCACCACGAACACAAGCACCAGTACCGCAATGGCTGCGAGGGCTATCCGCAACCAGCGACGCACTCGTTCGTTGCCGCCGGCATTGTTTGTCATTGTCAATTTGAATTCTATCCGCTCGTTACCGCGTCAGGTGGAACGTGCGGCTCCAGCGCGTGTCCGTAAAGAAGTGCAGCACAACGTGGCCCATCCAAGCCACGCGCGGGCCGATTCCAGTCTCGTCGTACACGGAATCCGGTGTGGCGAACGACCAGTAATTGAAGAGCGTACGTCCCATAATATTCTGCCGCGGCACAAATCCCCAGAAGCGCGAATCCAAACTGTCATGGCGATTGTCACCCATCATGAAGTACATGCCGGGTGGAACCACCAGATCGCCATCGACAACGTGGTTGGGAAAATCGACTGCCCAAGCCTCGGTGGCGCCGCCTGGCTGCGGGTCCGGCGGCACCGAAGGAAATTCGTCGAGGAACTCCTGGAAATTATCGGCCGTTGTAGGTTGCGCGTAGGGCTGCGGTTGCGCGACTCCATTCAAAATCACAATCCCATTGTGCAGATGGATGTGGTCGCCGGGCACGCCGATGAGGCGCTTCACGAGAATTGTGTATATGGGCTTGCCGTCGCCATCCAGCTGATCGAGGCCGGGCTGGAAGACCGGTTTAATGAAGACCACAATGTCGCCGCGGCGCGGCTCGCGGTAGTGGACAAACGGCATCCACTTGGCTGGCGGGGCGATCGTGATGCGATCGACGACCAGGTGATCACCGACGAGGAGAGTATTCTCCATCGATCCCGAGGGGATCACGTAGTTCTGCGCAAGGAAATAGAGGATGAACAGGCCTACCACCAGTACGGAGCAGATGCTGGCGACGGCTTCAAAGGGCGTTTCTTCTACCCTGGTTTTCGCGGGTTCAGGCGCGGGCGGTTTTGCCGGCAACTTTTTCTTCTTCGTCATGGATTGCGAGTCTACTCAGAGTGAACCGGTATACGAGCGGTTCTGAAGCAACAGGCTCACCGCGTCCGATGGAATGTTCGGCTCCAGCGAGTTTCCGTGAAAAAGTGCAACACAACGTGGCCCATCCAGGCAAGGCGCGAGCCGATTCCAGTTTGGTTGTATACGGAATCCGGTGTGACGAACGACCAGTAATTGAATAACGGCCGACCGACGATGTTTTGCCGGGGCACAAATCCCCAAAAACGCGAATCCAGGCTGTCATGGCGATTGTCGCCCATCATGAAGTACATGCCAGGGGGGACTACAAGATCGCCATCGACAACGTGATTGGGAAAGTCAACCGCCCAGCTCTCAGTGGCGCCGCCTGGCTGCGGATATGGCGGCACCGAAGGAAACTCGTCGAGAAACTCCTGATAATTCTCGGCCGTGGTCGGTTGCGCGTAGGGCTGCGGTTGCGCCACACCGTTGAGGATCACGATGCCATCGTGCAGATGGATGTGATCGCCGGGCACTCCGATGAGGCGCTTGACGAGAAAGAAGTATTGAGGCTTGCCGTCAGCGTCAAGGTCCGGCTCGGGAGAGGGCTTGATGAAGACGACGATGTCGCCGTGCCGCGGCTCGCGGTAATGAACGAGCGGCATCCAATTCGTGGGCGGAGCCAGAGTGATGCGGTCAACGACCAGATGATCGCCGACGAGCAACGTGTTCTCCATCGATCCAGATGGGATGACGAAGTTCTGCGCAATGAAGGTGAGGATGAACAACCCGACCACCAGCACAGAACAAATGCTGGCCACGGCTTCAAATGGTGTTTCTTCCACCTTGGCAGGCTCGGGAGCCGGTTCTGGAGGCTTCTGGGGAGGCTCTTTAGGGCTTCGCGTCCTATTTTTCGTCATTCTGCTGCTCTTTGCGGAATTGCTCCAGAGTCGTCATTTTGTTGCAGGACCCAATCAATGCACCACGCGGAAGATGCGCCGCCAGCGGGCAAATCCTTCGACGCGTCCGGTGAGATCGCGTTCGTGTCCGAGTCTATCATCGACGCCCGGTTGGGAACTGATCTGAGCGATTTGCTGCACATCGGTGGATGAGGGACGCGAGAGCGAAAAATAGATTACCAGGGGACGGGCGATGATTGCCTGCCGCGGCACGAAACCCCAGAAGCGGGAGTCAAGGCTGCGGTTTCGATTGTCGCCGAGGACAAAATATTCGCCCTGAGGCACCACAAGCTCGCCATTGTGCGCGCGGCTTTGCATTTCTCGCCACCACTCCGGATCGATCTCAGGATCGGTGTAGATCGCGGCGGGAAAGTTGTCGCGTGCGGCATTCGGGGGCGCAGGCTCGAAGGCAGCGTAGGGCTCATCGAGGGGCATGCCGTTCACGATCACGCGGCCATTGACGATCCGCAGTCGGTCGCCCGGAACGCCCACAACCCGCTTGACCAGCATGGGTGGCTGCGAGTGGTGGAAAACAACGATGTCGCCGCGCTGGACGGGCCGATAGGGCAAGAGCCAGCTGGCGATGCGACCGGAGGGAGCGTATATCTGCTTGTTGCAAAGCAAAAAGTCGCCGACCAGAAGCGTGCGCTCCATGCTTTCAGAGGGAATGAGGAAGGGCTGCAGTAAAAAGGTAAGCACGAACAAGGCCACAACAATGGTTTGCAAGAGCGAGGCCAGCGCCTGCGATAAAGTCGGCAGATGCGGGTACGCGTGCGCCCATCTTTGCAGAAACGGACCAGGAGCCTGAACAGAAGTGCTCATTGCGCGCGTTTTCCCTCGTCCTTAGAGCGAGCCGGAATGTTTGAACCGGAGATCGGCGGGTCGTTGGGGTTGTCGCGACTGGCTTCCTCAGCCAACAGGCTGAGCGCTCGCCGTGCTGCATCCTGTTCAGCATGTTTCTTGGTGCGTCCCATACCGCGAGCAAGCGGCTTCCCTTTCTGCCCTTCTTCTCCTTTCATCCGCACTTCAACCAAGAAACGCTTGTGATGATCCGGACCGCTCTCGCTCTTCACCCGATAGACCGGCGCTCCGGCTCGTGCCGCCTGCAAGCGCTCCTGGAGCGCGGACTTGTAATCTCCCAACGCCTCTCCGGAGCGCATTTCGAGCGCCAAACGTTCAGCAGTTTTGCCCATGACACTGCCGCGGACGAAAAACCGCACGGGCTCAAGACCTCCATCGAGAAACAGCGCGCCCATCACAGCTTCCATGGTATTCGAAAGCACGGTGCTTCTGCGGCGCAGTCCGCTACTCTCCTCGCCGCGGCTCAGACGTAAATGCCTGCCCAGGCCAATGGCCTCGGCCACTCGCGCCATGTGTTGCCGGCTGACCAAGCCGGAGCGAATGCGCGTCAGTTCGCCCTCGCGCCACTCCGGATGCAGAGAGAACAGCGTCTCTGCCACGATGAGTCCCAGAACGGCGTCGCCTAGATACTCAAGGCGCTCATTGTCAGCTGGTGCAGATTTCTTGCCCGTGTCCGCTTGCGCAAGCTGATGGGCAAGGGACCGGTGGGTAAGTGCGCGCACCAGCAGTTCCGGGCTCGAGAATTCGTGCCCCAGCGCAGCTTCAAGTTCTTTCAGATCCGCCTTCACCCTTGCCTCGCTGCTTAACGTTGCTTACTGCCTTTGATGCGTTTGGCGCGCCGTGCACGGGGCGAGATTGAAGCGCGAAACTCGAGACGTTCGGTCCAATCATCGAAGTTGCAGGAAATCCCAAGAGACGCCGGTTGAGGATTACTGCGGCTTGGGCTTGCCGCCCGACGACGGGGGTGCCGGCTTCTCGGCTTCTCCGCCTTGAGAGTCCCGAGCGACGGGTGGTGCGCCCGGCGCGGGTTGCTGGAGCGTCGCGCCGGGCGCATCGTCCCTTGTTTCGTCATCGCAATCGTGCTCATGACCCCGTTGCACGTAGGCTGACTTTACACCTCGTTCGGCGGCCAGGCGTGTATCGAGCTGGCCATCGCGGACGGCCAACGCCTCTTTATATTCGGCCAAGGCCTCGTCGCGCTTGCATTCCAGGTCGAGCATCCGTCCAAGGTAGATGTGCGACCAGGAAAGCAACCGCTGCTCCTTGCTCATCGCGAGGGTCTTCTGGAAATCGTCGATCGCCTCGTCAGGATGACCGGTGAGCAAATCCACGCGGGCCATGATGAAATGTGCTCGAGCCGCGTCGGCCGTCGACTGGATGGTGTCGGTCTGCTCAGCGAGCACCTTTTGCGCAGTGGCGGAGGCCGCTGAAACATCTCCGCTGGCCAACTTTGCTTCGGCAAGATCAAGTCCTGTTAATGGACGCGGCTTGCTGTGCTGCAGGATATCTTCGTCGCCCACTCTGTCAAATTCGGTCTGGCGCGCGCGGTGTACTTCGTGATCGACATCCATGCCGTACACCATCTCGCCGATGGTGTCTTTCAGGCCGGCAGGATCTTTTTCAAACGATAAGAGCTGTTCATAAAAGTATTGAGTGAGCACATAACCCTGCCGCATATCGTGCGCGACGGCGGCCAATCTCGCTGCGTCTACCTTCTGCAAATAGAGTTCACGGTCATGCTCATACCGCGGCAACTGCGAACGGTCAACGTTCGACGGAATGATGTACTCAGGGATTCCCGTATCCATGGTGCGCGCTTCAATGGCCTTGATCAAGCACTCGATGGTCAACGCGACGGTGTCGGAGCGGAAACGGAAATCAAGAGGCGCATCGCGGATTTCCTTGAGGATCGGCTGTTCGCGGTCGATGGCGTTGGACCGCTCGTAGAGCAATGGATCGATGACGTAGTGCAGGTAGGTGTGACGCACGTCGGTCATCGGAATCTTTCCATCGACCGGGGATACCACGACTACATAGTCGGTGCCATAGATACGGGCGTTCACCACGGCAGGCGAGAGCTGTGGCTCGATGACCACGATGAACCTGCGGCCGTCGTAGGTGGAGGCCGGCATCTTGAGGTAGAGGTTGGCGTTGACGATCATCTTCGAGATGGGATCGTGGAGCTTGTCAATCTCGTCGTCGTAGGCATGGTGCGAGGTAAGCCAAATACCGTGCAAATCCACCGCGGCTGCGAACGCACGGAGCGCGGGCAGGACCTCCACCACCTGAGTTGAATCGGGCGGCATCTCTGTGAGGTCCGCCGTGACTTCGAGTTCCGGCGGCGGCGTCAAGTAAAGCGACAGCGAGATGTACTGTGAGATGTCGCGCTCCGAGCCGGTCATGCGGTGCTGGGCGATGTATAGGCAGAGCGCATCGCGCTTGGTACGAGAATCCTCGCTTTGCGCGAGCGCCTGATTGATCTCGTCACGAACGTGCTTGCGGATGGGCGCACTGTTTTCAAGGCCCTCATCGTAACCGCAAACGTTCAACGCCGCGGCCATGATGAACACCTGTTCGGAAGGAATGAGAGAGATGGTCGGCCCGGCTGGATCGATAAGCGAAGGCGCTTTTTCGCGCGCGTACACCTGTTTTGAGGATGGCGCTGGGCTGGACGAGGAAGAACTGCTTGATGATTGAGCCTGGGCGAGCGAGGAAGCCAATCCGGCCAACAGACACAGAACCGCGGCGCATGCAAAAGCGAAAAAATGAAATCGACGAATCATGAGGAAACCCTGCTTGCAAGTCTAGTTAGACGCAACGGCAGGGTCAAACGGAAGAACAAGCTTGATTCGATCTGCCAATCCTCATTACCCGCGCACGGAAACGCCGGAGAATGAAAGCACCGCGAGACCGCGAACGGGCTGGCCGTAGAAGCGCGCGGGTTCAAAGCGGCTGAACAGGAGCAGATTCTCGACCTGGGAGCGGGTGACAGCGTCAGTGGGTCCGGAGACGATGCGATAGTCGTAGACCTCGCCGAGATCGTTGACGTAGGCCTCGACGACAACCGGGCTGGAGATGGCGCTGGCTTCGTTGTCGCCCTGAGCATTTGAGAAATAGAGCAAGCGAGGCGCGGTCGCATCGCCCAACGGCTCGTCGGGAGTGGCCTGTGCCGCCTCCGGCTGGGCGAACACTGTCACCAGCACGACGATGGTTCCCAACAGCAGGACCGCACTCGCAAAGCCAGCACCTGCCTGCAACAGGAACGGCCCCACCGTGTTTCTCCACGCCAGGCCCCATGAAGTGAAGATGCTGCGCCGGTTACGCGCGCGCTCCTGGCTCACTGCGACACGAATCCGCAGGGGCAGATCCGCCGGCTCTGGGACGGGCCCCAGGCTGGCCAGCGAATCCTGCAGCGCACGAAGCGACTCGGACTCACGCGCACATTCGACGCAGCCCTGGAGATGCGCGTCGATCTCCTGCATCTCGCGCCCGCTCAATCGGCCGTCCAGATACTCAGTCAACCCGGATTGCACTTCATTGCAGCCTTTCATCGCGCCTCCTCTCTCAGGGGCATCTTCATCCTTGCCATCGCTGCGGGCTGAGAGCCAGGCCGCGCCGCGGTCAGCAACGCCTTTAGACAACCTCGCCCGCGTACCAGCCGCGACTTCACTGTCCCCAAATTGATCGCCTGGATGGCCGCTACATCCTCGTAGACGAATCCTTCGATATCGCGCAGGATGAGCGTGGTGCGAAAAGGCTCAGGCACCTGGCGCAGGGCTTCTTCAACCCGCGCACGACTCTCTTCGTGCAGAACTGTTTCATAGGGCGATTCCGACGGATCTACCAGCATGTCCTTCAGTTGCACTGGCTTTCCGCCGTCTCCCTGCGACATTTCCTGCTCCATGGGGATCTCCTGCTGTTGATGCCTGCTCCACCAGCGCCGCTGGTTGGATGCTTCGCGCAACGCAATGCGGTAGATCCATGTCCGCAATGAAGCCTTGCCCTGAAATCCGTGAATTCCCCGGAAGACTTTCACGAAGACTTCCTGGGTGAGATCTGCAGCGTCAGCAGAATTGTGCACTGTGCGCGCCAACAATGAGTAGATCGGCTGATGGTAGCGAGTGATCAGCCACGCAAACGCCTCCTCGGAGCCGGCTCTCAATTCTTCAACGAGAGCCGCCTCATCCGATTGGAGCGTAAACGCGCTGGCAACATTGCCCATGGTGAGGTCCGCCTGCAATTTCGTGTCCTCCCACGTTACCGCATACCAACCATCGTCTGCACGTTCGTACATCACAACAGCGCTACCGGGCCCAATTTAAACAGTTCATTCGATGCAGCGTACTGCCTTCTCCGGCGCCATTCAGCCATCCTTCCGACCCGGACCCGAGGGCTGTGGCGTACCACATTCTGGCCCCTGCACCTACCTTCGTTAGACACCGGGGCCTTCTGAAGTGTTCCCGGTGACGGTCGACAAGGATTTCTGAGGCATGAATGCTTTGTTGATGGAATCAATGGGATGACCGGCCTCTCAAGTCGTGAAAACGATCCGTCGGCCCTTTGTCTCACGTCCCCAAGCCGCTTCAACTTCTGCCAGTGGGATCGGTTCGGCGACGACCTTCAGTGTTCCCGCAGCTGCCATCTCGAAGAAGGCGGGAAGCGCGGCCAGAATCCGGTCCAGCCGAGCCGCGCCAAAGCCGCTTCCCAACAAGGTCAAGTCGACGCTCCGCAGAACCGCGCCCGGCAGAGTAATCGTCGGGCCCGCGCTGGCGCCAACCTCCACGAGCCGCGTTCTGCGCGTGGCCTCAACTTTGAAGCCCTTGGCGAGCGCCTCCAGCAGCAATTCCGTGGGCCGGCCCCAAAGATAATCGACGACCAAATCGATGCCCGCGGCCGCTTCGGCGGCAAAGGCCTCGCGCACGGCATCCTCCGGCTCGCCGAGCGGGATCACAGCGTCCACATCAGCTGCCGCGATGGCTTCGACGTTGCGTCCCGCCCCAATTACGCGCTTGGCGCCAAGGATCCGTGCAGTTTGTATGGCAAGCTGCCCGGCGACGCCCGTCGCGCCTAGAATGAGCACCGTCTCTCCGGGCACAAGGCCGGCGCGCTCCTTGAGCATGACCCAGGAGGACATACCGGGATTAGCAATCGCCGCGGCTTCCACGTCGCTAAGCCCGTCGGGGATGGGAATGCACATCTGCCGCGGAGCAGCCGCACGCTCAGCCATCGTTCCCCACGGCTTGCGCGCCAATCCAAAGTAAACCCGGCTACCGTCTTCAAGAACGCCGACGCCATCCACTCCCGGCACGGCCGGTCCTTGTCCGGCACCTGCGCTCGCGTAGTGGGAACCGCTCGCCAGAGCCTTCACGATGGGATGCAATCCTGCCGCGCGCACCTTAACGAGCACCTCGCCATCCTGGGCCACGGGTTCGGGAAACGATTGATACTTCGGCGGCTGGCCGGGAACGTTGACGACGGCAGCTTGCATCGAATTTCACCTCCTGGAATGGAAGACTATCAAGCTCGGATTCGTTGGCTTGCGATTTCGATTGTGTCTCGCAGGCGCATAGGATGAAAAGGGGAGGCGTCAGCCGATGTTTTCAGCCCATCCGATTGGCTTTATTCATAGCCCGTACCGCGAAACCTCGGCGATTCCCAAGGGGCTCGGCGCAAAACACGATGCCGAAGGCGTCATCGAGATCCTGCCTGAGTTCGAAGCCGGGCTAACTGATATCGACGGCTTCTCGCACCTCTTCATCCTTTGGCAGTTCGACCGCGCGGATGGATTCGATCTAATTGCGCATCCGCCCACAGATGCGGGCCGGCCTCACGGCGTCTTTGCCACGCGATCACCTCGCCGGCCGAATCCGATCGGTCTCACGGTTGTCGAGTTGCTGCGCCGGGAGGGGTCATCGCTCCGTGTGCGCGGCGTCGACATGCTCGACGGAACACCCGTTCTCGACCTCAAGCCGTACCTATCCAGCGTTCCCGCCGAGAGACTGCGACGGGGATGGCTGGGTGAAGCGGAGAAGAACCGTTCATCGTGAGCCGTGGACAGGTTGACGGTTAATTGACCAAATTTCATGGGATCCCCAGCAGCTTGTGCGTCTGCAAGCTGAGCCGCCAGCGTGGATGTGCCAGGCAATACGCCAGCGCGAGAGTTGTGTTCAATTCGCGGGCGGGCCCGTCCATCGGCTGCAGGAAGAAATGCCTGAACTGCATCTGCTCAAATTGCTCCGGATCTGCGCCAGGCTGAGGGTAGACAAGCTTTAGCTCGTCGCCGCTACGCTGCTGAAAACCTGCGCCGGCCTTCGGACTGACGCAAATCCAATCGAGACCTGCCGGAGCCGCGATGGTTCCGTTGGTTTCTACGGCGATCTCGAAGCCGCGCGCGTGCAGAGCATCGATCAGCTCTGTGT
>Ga0265313_10002806_pt1 | contig 14702 bp, 12 predicted proteins | sample 4123metaG_FD_203122 | JGI IMG/M metagenome (GOLD analysis project Ga0265313, IMG submission 203122) | Rhizosphere microbial communities from Carex aquatilis grown in University of Washington, Seatle, WA, United States - 4-1-23 metaG | ecosystem: Host-associated > Plants > Roots > Rhizosphere >...
ATGCCGATTCCGCGGACGCACGAAATCGCGCAATTGCTCGAAAATTCCGCGCGCAGTTGCCCGGTTCATCACACGCTGCACCCGTCGGTGGAGAAGCCGGTGATCTTTCACTGGGCCGGCGAGTAGAGTCGTGAAGCGGCGTGCTACGGCACGAAGCGATACGTCGTGTTGAAGATGAGCTGAATCCGCCTCGTCACGAAGACGCGGACCTTGATCTTGCCACCGAGGGCGTCGGTCGGCGTCGCGCGGCCCTCGACTTGGCGCACCTCGCCGTTCGGGCCGACGCCACGGCCTTCGAATGCGATCGATTCGCCGCGTTCGAGCCGGCGCAGCGCCTCATCGGCGACCGCGATCGAGAGGCGGCCTTTTTCGTTGTAGAAAAAATACGGGAAAACCTTGGCGGTGTAGGTCGATTCGTAGGTGCCGTTTTCGCGCACGAATGGCGGCATGGTCATCGAAATGCTGCCGACATAGATCGAGGTTTTCGTTGGCGCGATCTCGACCCGGTCGTAGCGGCTGAGCGGCGTTTCGCCGGCGTGCCCGTTCGGCACCAAGACCAATAGCCAGACACCGACGACAGCCCAGCGAAAAGACATCCGGCGACTGTGCTGTTCGGGCGTGACGGGTCAAGGTGCGCAGCGGCGCCGGCGGCGCCGGCGGGCGATCTTTCGCGTTGCGCGCCGGCGCGGCGCGGCGTCATCTCTTGGCGCCATGGCCAAAAAGTCCTCACACGCGACCTGGGGCGGACGCTTCACGGCGGCGCCGGCCGAGTTGATGCTGCGGTTCGGCGAGTCGGTGTCGTTCGACCGCCGGCTCGCGCCGTTCGACATCGCGGGGAGCAAGGCTCACGCCGCCATGCTCGCGCACGTCGGCCTGCTCACCGCGAGGGAGCGCGACGCGATCCACGCCGGGCTCGACGCAATCTTGGCCGAGATCGAAGCGGGAAAATTTTTCTGGGACACGAAGCTCGAGGACGTGCACATGAACATCGAGCAGGCGCTCACGAAGCGCGTGCCCGCCGCCGCAAAACTTCACACCGCGCGCAGCCGCAACGACCAGGTCGCAACGGACATGCGGCTCTGGTTCAAGCACGCCTGCGCAGCACTCGGCGAAAATCTCCTCGGCGCCGAACGCGCGCTGCTCACGCTCGCCGAGGCGAATCGCGACGTGTTGATCCCGGGCTACACGCACCTGCAACGCGCGCAGCCGGTGCTGTTCGCGCATCACCTTTTCGCGTGGCTCGAAATGCTCGATCGCGATCGCGCGCGGCTCGCGGAGGTGGCGGCGCACGCCAACTGGTGTCCGCTCGGTGCGGGCGCGATCGCCGGCACGACACTGCCGATCGACCGCGAGTTCGCGGCGAAGGCGCTCGGTTTCGTCGATACGAAGGGCCGGCCGCAGGTCACGCAAAACTCGATGGACGCCGTCGCCGATCGCGATCTGTTCGTCGAGTTCGCGGCGGCGTGCGCACTCTTCGGCGTTCACCTGTCGCGGATCGCGGAGGATTTGATTTTGTGGAGCAGCGCGGAATTCAAGTTCGTCGAGTTGCCCGACGCGTTTTGCACCGGCTCGTCGCTGATGCCGCAGAAAAAAAATCCCGACTCGTGCGAACTGCTTCGCGGCAAGTCCGCGCGGCTGCAGGGTAATCTTTCCACGTTGCTCACGCTCACGAAAGGTTTGCCCCTCACTTACAATCGCGACTTGCAGGAGGACAAACCGCCGGTCTTCGACAGTTTCGACCAGGCCGCGTTGTGCGCCGACGTGCTTGCGGGCACGCTCGCGGGCGTAAAAGTTTATCGGGAGCGCTGCGCTGCGGCGGTTGCCGATCCGGCGCTGCTCGCGACCGACCTCGCCGACTACCTCGTGTTGAAAGGCGTGCCATTCCGCGAGGCGCATCACGCCGTCGGCGCGGTCGTGCGGCTGGCGGAAAAAAACGCCATGGCGATCAACCAGCTGCCGACCGACGAGGTGCAGAAGATTCACGCCGCGTTCGGGGCCGACTGGGCGGAAATTTTCGATCTCCAGCGCGCGCTCGCCAAACGCTCCGGCACCGGCATGCCCGGCCCGGCGCAGGTTGCGAAGCAGTTCAAGCGCTGGCAGAAGCGACTGGCGTAGGCCGCGGTGCGGCCAAACTACAATTCCTGCGGAGCATTTTCCAAACGGCGCGGAGGCGGCGCTCGCAAAATTCAGCTAGTCTCGCGGCGTTTTCCCGTTCATGGTTCGCGCTGGCCGAACCCGCGCTCTTTACCCCTGTAGTTCCGGTCATGAAAGATTACTCCTCCCCTGATCTGCGCAACTTCGCCGTCGTCGGCCACGCCTCCTCGGGCAAGACCATGCTCTGTGAAGCGATGCTCCTGTGCGCCGGCCGCATCGGCCGCCTCGGCCGCATCGCCGACGGCACCACGGCTTCCGACTACCATCCGAGCGAGAAACAGCACCAGATCTCGGTGCACGCCTCGCTTCTCAGCGCCGAGTGGCAGGGCAAAAAATTCAACCTCATCGACTGTCCCGGCTACGCGGATTTCATCAGTGAGGCGTTGAGCGCGCTGCGCGTCGGCGATTTCGCGCTCGTCGTCATCAACGCCCTCCACGGCCTCGGCGTCGGCACCGACGCGATGTGGAACAACGCCACGCTTCACGGCCTCCCGCGCATGATCGCCGTCAACGCGCTCGACAAGGCCAACGTCAAGTTCGACGACGTCCTCGCCGCATGCCGCGAACACTACGGCAAAAACGTTTTCCCGCTCACGATCCCGCTCGACGCCGGCCCCGGCTTCAGCCGCGTGCTCGACGTCCTGCGCAACGAAGTCGTCACCTATCGCCCGGGCGGCAACGGCGCCTACACCGAGGCGCCCGTCGAGGGCGAACTCGCCGAGCGCGTTCATGCGCTGCACAAGGAACTCATCGAATACGTCGCCGAGTCCGACGACGCGCTGATGGAACGCTTCTTCGAACAGGGCGTGCTCGCCGAGGAGGAACTGCGCGCCGGCCTGCACAAGGCGATTCAAAACCAGGTTTTCATCCCGCTCTTCGCCGTGTCGGCCGAGACCAATGTCGGCGTGGCGCGGCTGATGGACTTCATCGCAAAATACGGCTCGTCGCCGCTCGACCGTTCGAATGTCGATGCCCGCGATGCGGCGGGCGAGCACGTCACCGTGCCGCTCGCCCACGCCGAGCCCGTTCTCTATGTCTTCAAGACCATGAACGAGCCCGGCGTGGGCGAACTCTCGTTGTTCCGCGTTTATTCCGGCACCGTCGCAAGCGGTGCCGATCTTTTTAACAGCGGCCGGCAGGTCACCGAACGGCTCGGCCAGATTTACATCCTCAACGGCCACGAGCGCACGCCCGCGACGCTGCTGCGCGCCGGCGATCTCGGCGCCGTCGTCAAGCTCCGCGACACCCGCACCGACGACACACTGTGCAGCCCGCGCTTCGTCGTCACGCTGCCCAAGACCGAGTTTCCCAAGCCCAACATCCACGGCGCGCTCAAGCTCCGGGCGAAGGGCGACGAGGACAAACTCGCCGTCGGCCTCTCGGCGCTGCATTCCGAGGATCCGACGTTTCACTACCGCGTCGATGAAGAACTGCACCAGACGATCGTGTCGGGCCAGGGCGAGATTCACCTGCAGGTGCTCGTCGAGCGGTTGCTGCGTCGCTATGGCGTCGCGCTCGAACTCGTCGAGCCCGGCGTGCCGTATCGCGAGACGATCCGCGGGCGCGGCGAGTCGCGCTACCGCCACAAGAAACAAACCGGCGGCGCCGGCCAGTTTGCCGAGGTGTGGCTGCGGATCGAGCCCGGTGCGCGCGACAGCGGCGTGGTTTTCACGCAGTCCCTCGTCGGCAACAACGTCGATCGCGTGTTCGTCCCCTCCGTCGAAAAGGGTCTGCGCGCCGCGTGCCTCGAGGGCGTGCGCGCGGGCTTCCGCGTGACTGATGTGAAAGCCGATTTCTTCGACGGCAAGATGCACCCGGTCGATTCGAAGGACATCGCGTTTCAGGTCGCCGGCTACCACGCCTTCAAGGAAGCGTTCCAACAGGCGGCGCCGTGCCTGCTCGAGCCGATCTTTCGCGTCAACATCACCGTGCCCGAGGATTGCATGGGCGCGGTGCTGGGCGATCTCTCGTCGCGGCGCGGGCAGATTCTTGGCGTCGATTCCGACGGGCATTTTCAAATCGTCCACGCGCAGGTGCCGCAAAAGGAGCTGCATCGCTACAGCACGATCGTGCGCTCGCTCACGAGCGGCCGCGGCCGGCACGAGGAGGCGTTCGACCACTACGCCCAAGTGCCCGCCGAGGTCGAGGCGAAGCTCGTGGCCGAGGCGACGGCGCGGCGCGAGGCCGGTCACGGCGTCAAGGCGTAGCGACGACGGATTCCACGCAAATTTCCCACTCCAAATACCATGACAACCTGGAAAATCGAAATCACCGAGCCGCACAGCGGCGAAATCGGCGAGGCCGTGCTCCACGAGGACCACGGCTTCGCCATGGAAGAATACAGCTACGAAGCCGGCCGAAAGCTCGAGGTGGCCGTCCACGACACGCACGACGACCACTGGCACATTTTCACCGACTTCGATTCCGGGCACCGTTTCAAAATCCCACCGTCGAAATATCGGCGGCTCGACTGAGCGCGTCTTGAAATAGCGCCGGCGCAATTCTGCGCTTCCGTCGCGGCGCGTTTCCGCGATTGTCTTCGGCCCTGCATGGCCAAAGTCCGCATTCTCCCCGATCGCGTCGCCAACCAGATCGCCGCCGGCGAGGTCATCGAGCGGCCCGCGGCGGTCGTGAAGGAACTCGTCGAAAACGCGCTCGACGCCGGCGCCACGCGGATCGAGGTGGAGTTTCGCCAGGGCGGCCGCTCGCTCATGCGCGTCGAGGACAACGGCGGCGGCATGTCGCGCGACGACGCGCTGCTCGCGCTCGAGCGCCACGCCACGAGCAAGATCGCCGACGCCGCCGATCTCGACCGGCTCGCGACCTACGGTTTTCGCGGTGAGGCGCTGCCGTCGATCGCGAGCGTGTCGCGCTTCGAGTTGCAGACGCGCGAGGCGGGGCACGACCTTGGCACGGAGATTTTGGTCAACGGCGGCAAATTCGTGCATGTGCGCGATTGCGGTCGGCCCGTCGGCACGCGGATCGAGGTCTCGCAGTTGTTCAACTCCGTGCCGGCCCGGCGAAAATTTTTGAAGGCCGACCAGACCGAGGCCGCGCACATCGTCCAATGCGTGCGGCTCTACGCGCTCGCGTGCCCGCAAACGGCGTTCACGCTGATCGAGGACGGGCGCGTGATTTTCCGCTCGCCGGAGTGCGCGACGCTCGCCGAGCGGATCGCGGAAATTTTCGGCCGGCAGACGGCGGAATCGCTCGTGTCGATCGAGGCGGCGGAGAGCGGGCTGCGGTTGAGCGGCCTGATCGGCCGGCCGGGCGTGGGGCGCGGCACGCGGCACGAGATGATCGTGTTCGTGAACCAGCGGCCGGTGGACAGCCGGACGCTGAACTATGCGCTGATCGAAAGCTATCACGAGTCGATCCCGAAGGGCCGCTATCCGCTGGCGTTCGTTTTTTTCGAATGCGATCCGTCGGCCGTCGATGTGAACGTGCACCCGGCGAAGCGCGAGGTGCGCTTCCGCAGCGAGGCGGCGGTGCGCGGCTTCGTGATTCGCGCCGTGCTGGAGCGACTGCGCGAACTCGGCGCGCCGCCTGTGGCAAATGGCGAGGACCGAAGGCCGAATTTCGAAGTCGCCGCCGTTCCGCCGGTGCGGCCGGTGATCCTGGCGGAAGTTCGCAGTCCCGGCCTCAACCGGAATTTTTCCGAGCCGGCAAGAATTGCGGCGACCAACCCGTCGCCCGCGTCATCGGCGATCACCGATCGAGCTCCCGTGATTTCCGCGCCGCTCGCGCCGGCGTGGCGCTTTGTCGGACTTGCGCACGGCAGCTACGCGCTGTTCGAAACCGCCGCCGGACTCGTGTTGCTCGACCGGCGCGCGGCGCACGAGCGGATTTGGTTCGAGCGGTTGCAGGAGCAGTTTCGTGCCGGCGAAGTGCCGAGCCAGCGGCTGCTGCTGCCGGTGCCGGTCGAACTCGATCCGATCGCGACGGCGTTGCTGCTCGACCGCCTCGAGTTTCTCAACGCGCACGGCTTCGAGGTCGCGGAGTTCGGCCGGAATTTTTTCCGGATCGAAGCCGTGCCGGCGTGGATGGAGCCGGCGGACACGGAGCCGTTCCTGCGCGACCTGCTCGGCGCGTTTCGCGACGGCCACTGGCCGGATGCCGATCCCGATCTGGCGCGCGAGGAACTGGCGCGACTCGCCGCGGTCAAAGCCGTCCGCCTGCCCGCGGGCGTGGGCGAAGCGGAACTGCGCGAGCTGGTCGCGCAGCTTTTCGCCACGCGCACGCCGTTCACGAGCCCGGCGGGCCGGCCGACCTACATCGAGCTTAATCACGGCGAGCTGGCGCGCCGGTTTCAAAAATAATAGGCGTGCGCCGCCCGCGGCGTGGCACGAAACTTGGTTCGCTTCGTTTTCCGTCTTTTCTTTATGTCCACTTTCGCCACGACCCCGCCGATTCCGCCCAAGTCCGGCAAGGCTTCGAAAAAGGCCGCGCTGCTCGCCGCCGCCGCGGCCGAGCACCGCCCGCACAGCGATTCGCCGGAGGTGATGCTGCGCTCGCTCATCGTGCGGCACCTGACCTCGACGCTGGCGCGTCATCCCGGGGCCGCGACGCCCCGCGACTGGTGGATCGCCACCGCACTCGCCGCGCGCGACTGCATCCACGAGCGGATGATCGAGACGCAGGCCGTGCACAACAACGAGAACGTCCGCCGCGTGTATTATTTTTCGATGGAGTATCTCATGGGCCGGCTGTTCGAAAGCAACTTGCTCGCGACCGGCCTCACGAACGACGCGCGCGCCGCGCTCACGTCGCTCGGCGTCGATTTCGACGCGGTGCGCGAGGCGGAGGTGGACATGGGCCTCGGCAATGGCGGCCTCGGCCGGCTCGCGGCATGTTTTCTGGATTCGCTCGCGACACTCGATTACCCGGCGCTCGGCTACGGGATTTATTACGAGTTCGGGCTGTTCAAGCAGGAGTTCGTCAACGGCCACCAGATCGAGCACCCCGACGCGTGGGGCATGTTTGGCGATCCGTGGGAAGTCGTCCGGCCCGACTACACGCAGGAGGTCCGGCTCTACGGGCGCGTGGAAAACGTGTTCGATGACCGCGGCAATTCGCGCCCGCGCTGGGTCGGCACGCAGACGATTATCGGCGTGCCGCACGACATCCCGATCGCGGGCTACGGCACGAAGACGGTGAATCTCCTCCGCCTGTGGGCGTCGCGCGCGTCGAAGGACTTCGACCTCGCGGCGTTTAATTCCGGCGGATACGTCGAGGCCGTGCGCGAGAAGGCCGTCGGCGAGACGATCTCAAAGGTGCTTTACCCGAACGACAAGACCGAGAACGGCAAGGAGCTGCGGCTTGTGCAGCAGTATTTTTTCGTCGCGTGCTCGTTGCGCGACATCCTGCGCCGCCATTTCCGCAGCCCGGAAAACACCTGGGCGAACTTCGCCGGCAAGATCGCCGTCCAGCTCAACGACACGCACCCCGCGATCGCGGTCGCTGAGCTCATGCGCATCCTGCTCGACGAGCATAACATGGCGTGGGACGCCGCGTGGTCGATCGTGGTGCGGACGTTCGGCTACACGAACCACACGCTGCTGCCCGAGGCGCTCGAGAAGTGGAGCGTGGCGTTGTTCGAGCGCGTGCTGCCGCGCCATCTCCAGATCATTTATGACATCAACACGCACGTGCTGAAAGCCGTCGAGGCGAAGTGGCCGGGCGACATCGGCAAAATCCGCGTGTGCTCGCTGATCGAGGAGAACGGCGGAAAAATGATCCGCATGGCCAACCTCGCCGTCGCCGGCTCGCACGCTGTCAACGGTGTGGCCGCACTGCACACCGAGCTGCTGAAGAAACACCTGTTCCCGGAGTTCGATGCGCTCTATCCCGGCAAATTCCAGAACAAGACCAATGGCATCACGCCGCGCCGCTGGCTCGCGCAGTGCAATCCGAGCCTCGCCGCGCTCATCACGCGCACGCTCGGCGGCGACGCCTGGATCCGCAATCTCGACCTTCTGCGCGGGCTCGAAAAATCCGCCGACAACGCGACGTTTCAAAAGGAGTTCATGGCAATCAAGCGCGCGAACAAGGTCCACCTTGCCGCCGTCATCAAGACCGAGTGCGGCCTCGACGTGTCGCCCGACGCGCTCTTCGACGTGCAGATCAAGCGGCTGCACGAATACAAGCGGCAGCACCTGAACCTGCTCCACATCCTCGCGCTTTACCGGCGGCTGCTGCAGAACCCGGCGCTGAACATCGTGCCGCGCGTGTTCGTTTTCGCGGCGAAGGCCGCGCCCGGCTACGACCTCGCGAAAAACATCATCCGTGCGATCAACCTCATCGGCGCGAAGATCAACACCGACCCGCGGATCGCCGACCGGCTGAAGGTCGCCTTCCTGCCGAACTACCGCGTGTCGCTCGCCGAGAAAATCATCCCCGCAGCCGATCTGTCGGAGCAAATTTCGACGGCCGGCAAGGAGGCGTCCGGCACCGGCAACATGAAGCTCGCGCTCAACGGCGCGCTCACGATCGGCACACTCGACGGCGCCAACGTCGAAATCAAGGAGGAGGTCGGCGACGAGAACATCTTCATCTTCGGCAAGACGGTCGCTGAGGTCGAGGCGCTGTGGAAGGCCGGCTACCATCCTTGGGACTATTATCAGGGCGACGAGGAATTGCGCGCGGCGGTCGATTGGCTGGGCAGCGATTATTTCACGCCGGGCGAGCACGGCGCGTTTTCCGTCGTGCACGAAAGCCTGCTCGGCGGCGGCGATCCGTTTCTGGTGCTCGCGGACTTTCGCGCCTACTGTGACTGCCAGGCACGCGTCGATGCGGCGTATCGCGGCACGGCGGGCTGGGCGAAGAAGGCGATCCTCAACACCGCGCGCGTCGGTAAATTCTCCAGCGACCGCACGATCCGCGAATACGCGGCGGAGATCTGGAATCTTTCCCCGGTGCCGGTGAAATGATCGTTCGCGACCGATCGGAGACGCGCAGAGCGCCCGGTCGGAAGGTCGTTGCCGTCCGGCATGAATTTAGCAGCGTGGGCCGCAGTTCCGTTTCCCGATGATCCACTCCCCCCGACTTCTCACGCTGTTTCTTTCGCTCAGTGCGGCCACGATCGCACCCGCGAAGGATTTTTTGCCGGCGATCGTCTATGACTTCGGCGGCAAGTTCGACCGCTCGTTCAACCAATCGGCAAGTGAGGGCGCCCAGCGCTTCAAGAAGGACACGGGCATCGCGTTTCGCGAATTCGAGATCACCAGCGCCGCGCAACGCGAGCAGGCGATGACACAACTCGCGCGGCGCGGTGCGACCGTGATCGTCGCCGTCGGTTTCACGCAGGCGTCCGCCGTGGAGAAGGTCGCGAAGGAATTTCCCGCGGTGAAGTTCGTCGTGATCGACGCCGTCGTCGATCTGCCGAACGTGCAATCGGTGAATTTTCGCGAGCAGGAGTCGTCGTTTCTGTGCGGCATGGCGGCGGCGATGGCGACGAAGACGGGGAAGGTGGGCTTCGTCGGCGGCATGGACATCCCGCTGATTCGCAAGTTCGCGCTCGGCTACACCGAGGGCGTCCACTACGTGAACCCGCAGATCGAGATTTTTGAAAACATGACCGGCACGACGCCCGCCGCGTGGGGCGACCCGACGAAGGGCGCGGAGCTTGCGACCAGCCAGTTCGGCCGCGGCGCGGACGTGGTGTTTCACGCCGCCGGCGCGACCGGCCTCGGTGTGATGCAGGCGGCGAAGGACGCGGGCAAACTCAGCATCGGCTGCGACAGCAACCAGGACTACGTGCACCCGGGCAGCGTGCTCACGTCGGCGGTGAAGCGCGTCGACGTCGCCGTGTATCGGGCGTTCATGGACGCGAAGAACGGCACGTGGAAACCGGGCCGGCTCCTGCTCGGCCTGGCGGAGGACGGCGTCGATTACTCGATCGACGAATACAACCGCCCACTCATCACACCGGAGATGGAGGCGCGGCTCAAGCAGGCGCGGGCCGACATCGTCAGCGGCAGGATCAAGGTGTCGGAATACAAGCCGTGAGCGGCGAGCCCGACGCACCTCCGGCCCTCGAGCTGCGCGGCATCGACAAGCGCTTTGGCGCGGTGCACGCGAACCGCGCGGTGTCACTCGCGGTCGCGCGCGGGAGCGTGCACGGGCTGATCGGCGAAAACGGCGCGGGCAAATCGACGCTGATGAATATCGTCTATGGCTTTCATCCGGCGGACGCCGGCGAAATTTTCGTGCGCGGCCGGCGCGTGCACATCCACCGGCCGCACGACGCGATCGCGGCGGGGATCGGCATGGTGCACCAGCATTTCATGCTCGTGGAAAATTTCACGGTGCTGGAAAACGTCGTGCTCGGCGTCGAGGGTTCGCGGCTGCTCGCCGGCGGGCTGGCCCGCGCGCGCACCGAACTCGAGCGGCTCGCGCGCGACCACGGCCTCGAAGTGCCGCACGACGCGACGATCGAAAACCTGCCCGTCGGCTTGCAGCAGCGTGTGGAGATTTTGAAGGCGCTTTTTCGCGGCGCGGAAATCCTCATTCTCGACGAGCCGACCGCGGTGCTCACGCCGCAGGAGGCGGATGCGCTTTTCCGGATGCTCGGCCAGTTGCGCGCGCAGGGGAAAACGGTGATTCTCGTCACGCACAAGCTGCGCGAAATCATGGCGATCACGGACCGTGTCACGGTCATGCGCCAGGGCGCGGTCGTGGCGGAAGTGGACACGCGCGCGACCTCGCCGCGCGATCTCGCCGAAAAAATGGTCGGTCGCGCGGTCTTGTTGCAGGTTGAAAAAAAAGCGGCGCAACCGGGCGAGGTGCTGCTGAAAGTGAACGATCTCGAAGTGCGCGACCGGTTCGGCGTGTCGCGCGTGAAGGGCGCGAGCTTCGAGCTGCGCGCGGGCGAAATCGTCGGCGTGGCCGGTGTGTCGGGCAACGGCCAGTCGGAACTGCTCGAGGCGCTGGCGGGCATTCGCGCGCCGAGTCGCGGTGAAATCTGGTGGGCGGGACGCGACCTCGTGCGCGAGAGCGTCGGCGCGCGCGAGCGCCGGATTCTCGGCCTGGCGCACGTGCCGGAGGATCGTTTGCGGATGGGCGTTGTCGCGAAATTCTCGGCGCAGGAAAATGCGATCCTCGGTTATCACAACGATTCGACCTACAATCGCGGCTGGCTGCTGAACCGCGCGGCGATTTTCGCGGACTGCGAAAAGAAGATGGCGGATTTCGACGTGCGCCCGCCGAACCCGCGGCTGCGTTTTTCCGGATTTTCAGGCGGCAACCAGCAAAAGCTCGTGCTCGCGCGGGAGATCGAGCACGAGCCGCGCGTGCTGCTCGTCGGCCAGCCGACGCGCGGCGTGGACATCGGAGCGATCGAGTTCATCCACCGACGGTTGGTGGCGCTGCGCGATGCGGGCAAGGCGCTGCTCGTCGTCTCAGTCGAGCTCGACGAAATTCTCGGGCTCGCGGATCGCATTCTCGTGATGGCGGGCGGCGAGATCGTCGGCGAGGTGCCGCGCGCTGAGGCGACGGAGGAAAAAATTGGATTGATGATGGCGGGCGTGCGCGAGGAGGGAAGGCGATGAGCGCGCCGGCAAAACTTCCTCGCTGGACCGAGTTCGGGCTTTTGCCGGCGATCAATCTCGTCGCGGCGCTGCTGCTGTCGGGCGTGATCGTCAAGTTGATCGGCGAGAGCCCGTGGGCGGCGCTCAAGCTGATGCTCGACGGCTCGCTCGGGTCGCAGGACGGCATCGGCTACACGCTTTATTACGCGACGAATTTTATTTTCACCGGGCTCGCGGTCGCGGTCGCGTATCACGCGGGCTTGTTCAACATCGGCGCCGAGGGCCAGGCCTACGTCGGCGGACTCGGCGCGGGGCTCGTTTGCCTGGGGCTCGGCGACTGGCCGTTTTGGGCGGTGCTGCCGCTGGCGGTGGCGGCGGGCGCGGTGTTCGGCGCGGCGTGGGCGTTCATCCCGGCGTGGCTGCAGGCGAAGCGCGGCAGCCACATCGTGATCACGACGATCATGTTCAACTTCATCGGGTCGGCGCTGATGACGTATTTGCTCGTGAACGTGCTCATCAAACCCGGCCAGCAGTCGCCGGAGACGCGCGAATTCGCGCCGAATGCGTTTATGCCGGCGATCCACGAGCTGCTCGCGAAAGTTGGGATCACGTTTGCGCCGACGCCGTTCAATTTCGCGTTCGTGCTCGCGCTGGCGGCGGCGGCGTTCGTGTGGGTTTTTGTGTGGCGGACGCGGTGGGGTTATGCGTTGCGGGTCGTTGGCGAGAATCCGGCGGCGGCGGTTTACGCGGGCATCCGTCCGCCGCGCGTGATCGTCGGGGCGATGCTGTTGTCGGGTGCGCTGGCGGGCTGCCTCGGGCTCAACGAGCTGATGGGTTCGCAGCACCGGATCGTGATCGATTTTCCGGGCGGCGCGGGCTTCGTCGGGATCGCGGTCGCGTTGATGGGGCGGAATCATCCGGTGGGAATCGTGATTGCCGCGGTGCTGTTCGGCGCGCTGGCGCAGGGCGGATCGCAGCTTTCGTTCGACATGCCGAAGATCAACCGTGACATGGTCGTCGTGATCCAGGGCCTCGTGATTTTGTTCTGCGGCGCGCTGGAGAATTTGTTTCGCGCACCGCTCGCGCTGTTGCTGGCGCGGCGGAGAAAACCGGACGCGGGCGACTGACGATGGAAACCTACACGCTCATCGTCCTCACGCTGGCCGCGACGATCCGCGTGGCGGCGCCGTTGTTGCTCGCGGCGCTGGCGGGGATGTTTTCCGAGCGGTCCGGCGTGATCGATCTCGGGCTCGAGGGGAAAATGCTCGGGGCGGCGTTTGCGGCGGCGGCGGTTTCGGCGGTCACAGGCTCGGCGTGGGCGGGGCTCGGCGCGGGCATTGCGACGGCGGTGGCGCTGGCGGGGTTGATCGCGTTTGCGTGCGTGACGATGCGCGGCAACCAGGTGGTCGCGGCGATGGCGGTGAATTTCATCGTCGCCGGACTCGGGCCGACGCTCGGGCTCGCGTGGTTCGGACTCGGCGGACAGACGCCGCAGCTCGATGCGCCGGGCCAGCGGTTCACGGCGATCGTGTGGCCGTGGGCGGAGCGGGCGCGAGAGACGCCGCTGCCGGGGCTGCTCTACGCGGAGTTGTTGAGCGGCCACAATCTCATCGTTTATTTCGCGGCGGCACTGGTGCCGGCGAGCGCGTGGGTGTTTTACCGGACGCGGTTCGGACTGAGGCTGCGCGCGGTGGGCGAGAATCCGCTCGCGGTCGATACGGCGGGCATCTCGGTGGTCGGGCTGCGTTATCAGGCGGTGGTGATTTCGGGCGTGTTGTGCGGCGTGGCGGGGACGTATCTCTCGATCGCGGCAAGCGCGGGGTTCGTGCGCGACATGACCGCGGGCAAGGGCTACCTCGCGCTCGCGGCGCTGATTTTCGGGAAATGGAAACCGTGGCCGACGTTGGGCGCGTGTTTGCTGTTCGCGTTCACCGATGCGCTGGCGGCGCGGCTGCAGGGCGTGGCGCTGCCGCTGGTCGGCGCGATCCCGGTGCAGTTCATCCTCGCGCTGCCGTATGTGCTCACGGTGCTGCTGCTCGCGGGGTTCGTCGGCAAGGCCGAGGCGCCGAAGGCGATCGGCGTGCCGTATGCGAAGGAGAAGTGAGCGGCGCAGCGGCGCGGTTTTGTTTTTGCGCCGGCGGCGGCGTTGCGCGACGGTGATGGGATGACCGTTCTGGAACGCCTCGCGCAACATCTCTCGAAAACGCCCGATACCGCGCGGGCCAACTGGATCGCGCCGAATGCGACCGTCGTCGGCGACGTGACCCTCGGGGCGCTGTCGAGCGTGTTTTACGGCGCGGTGCTGCGCGGGGACATCGCGCGGATCGTCGTCGGCGAGGGCTCGAACATCCAGGACAACGCGATCGTGCATCTGGCGGACGACCTCGACGCGATCATCGGCGCGTGGTGCACGGTCGGGCACGCGGCGATCGTCCACGCGTGCACGATCGAGGACGAATGTTTGATCGGCATGGGCGCGGTGGTGCTCGACGGCGCGCGGATCGGCGCGCGCAGCATCGTGGGCGCGGGCGCGGTGGTGACACCGGGGACGATCGTGCCGCCGGGCTCGATGGTGCTCGGCGCGCCGGCGAAGGTGACGCGGGCGCTGCGCGAGGACGAGCAACGCGCGATCCGCGGCTGGGCGGAAAAATACGTCGAGGTCTCGAAGGCACACGCGTTGCGCGCGGCCAAGGCGTAAGGCGGGTCGGAGCGCGGATTTTGCGCGACGAGGGTTTGGCAAAAAGTGCGGAGCCGGGATTCGCGGGCGGTGCTAGAGTCGCATCAACCCCGATACCCCATGAAAAAGAACGTCGGTTCCTACGATGCAGCAGTGCGGTTCGTCGTCGGCTGCGGACTGCTGGTCATGTTCAATCACAACTACGGCTCGTGGTGCCTGCTCGGTCTCGTGCCGATCGTCACCGCGACCATCGGTTTTTGCCCGGCCTACCGGTTGTTTCGTTTCGAGACGACGTCCTGCGACACACACGAGCATCATATATAGATCGCGGCGACTGCGGGCCG
>Ga0265313_10002807_pt1 | contig 14693 bp, 6 predicted proteins | sample 4123metaG_FD_203122 | JGI IMG/M metagenome (GOLD analysis project Ga0265313, IMG submission 203122) | Rhizosphere microbial communities from Carex aquatilis grown in University of Washington, Seatle, WA, United States - 4-1-23 metaG | ecosystem: Host-associated > Plants > Roots > Rhizosphere >...
ATCCCGACGGCTTCTACACCTTCCCGAGCGATGCCTTCATGCGCGACGAGATCCTGCGGTCGAAGCGCCTGGGGCTGAATGCGAACCGGATCCACATCAAGGTGGAGGTGCCGCGCAAGCTCTACTGGGCCGACCGGCTGGGCCTGCTGATCATGGCCGACGTCCCGAACTTCTGGGGGGAGCCGGTGCCCGAGGCGCGCGCGGAGAGCGAGTCCGCCCTGCGCGCCATGGTGGAGCGGGACTTCAACCATCCTTCGATCTTCAGCTGGGTGCTGTTCAACGAGACGTGGGGGCTCACCACCGCGAGGGGAGGGAAGAAGAGCTACCTGCCCGAGACCCAGGAGTGGGTCGGCTCGATGTACCGCCTGGCAAAGCGGCTCGATCCCACGCGGCTCGTGGAGGACATTTCGGCCTGCAACAACGACCACACCGATACGGACCTGAACTCGTGGCACGCGTACCTCCCGGGCTATGCCTGGGGGGAAGTCCTCGACCAGGTTTCAAAGGACACGTTTCCGGGATCCGCGTGGAACTTCACCGGGGGCCGCGTCCAGGGCGGCCAGCCGATGCTCAACAGCGAGTGCGGCAACGTGTGGGGCTACGACGGGAGCACCGGCGACGTGGACTGGAGCTGGGACTACCACATCATGATGAACCAGTTCCGCCGGCACCCCAAGGTCTCGGGCTGGCTCTACACCGAGCTGCACGACGTCATCAACGAATGGAACGGCTACTACCGCTTCGACCGGTCGGAGAAGGTCACCGGGCTCGATTCCTTCGTGCCGGGAATGTCCGTCGCCGACCTGCACCGGCCCCTCTTCCTGTCCATGGGCGGCGAGCTGTGCCGCGACGTGAAGCCCGGTGAGTCGGTAAGGGTCCCCGTGTTCGCCTCGTTCCTCACGGATGAGTCCCCGGGGAAGGACCTGGTCGTCCGCACCGAGCTCTTCGGCTGGAACACGCTCGGCCGGCGCGAGACCTACCAGCGCGCGGAGCGGACCATGGCCTTCGAGCCCTGGCTCGCACGCGAGCTCCCGCCGATCCCCGTCACCATGCCGGACCACCCCGCGCTGGCCGTCCTCGCCCTCACGCTCGAGAACGGGGCCGGCGTGGTGCTCCATCGCAACTTCACGACGTTCCTCGTCTCCGACGGACCCTCGCCGCGCGCCGAGACCGTCCCGTGCGCCAACGGCGAGCTGCGGGTCGTGCGCTTTGCGCCGGACACGTTCGCGTCGGCCCGATGGTCGCTCAAGCAGTGGAACGTGCTCGGCGGGCTTAAGGTCGACGGCGCCGGCTACGGCTTCTTTGAATACCGCCTGCCGTGGCCCTCCGGGCTCGACCCCCATGCGGTCTCCGGGGCCTCGCTGGTCCTCGAGGCGTCGGCAAAGCAGCTGTTCGGCAAGGACCGCGACCGCTCGACGCCGGCGGAGGGAGACTACATGCGCGGCCAGGGCAGCCACGACCCCACCGCGAACCCGAACGCCTATCCGATGACCGGCGCCGTGGCCTTCCCGAGCGCGTTGAGGGTGCGGGTGAACGGGGTGCCGGCCGGGACCTTCTGCCTGCCCGACGACCCGGCGGACCACCGCGGCGTGCTGTCGTGGCACGCGCAGCCCCGCGACAAAAAGCTCCGCGAGGCCGGGTCCTACGGCTACCTCGTCCAGGCGGCGATCCCCCGGGAGGCGCTGGGCGCTGCGGCCGCGGCCGGCGAGATCGTCCTTCGCCTGGAGGTGGACGCGGCGCTGCCCGGCGGCCTGGCCGTCTACGGGGAGAGGTTCGGGCGCTACCCCGTGGACCCTGCGCTCATCTTCGAGGTGCCTTCGCGGGGCCCGGGTCCGTGAGCGCGCCTACTTCTCGAGGAGCAGGAGCCGGGACGACTTGTTCTCCAGCGTGGACTCGATCGAGAGGAGCGCGCCATAGTCCTCGGGCGCGACGACCGCGGGCAGCGCCGAGAGCTCCTGCGTGACCGACCAGTCGCCGCCCGAGACGCCCGCCGCGACGCGGACGCCGCCGGCGCCGTCGGGCGCCGTGAGGTTCTGGCTCCTGGGCGCGATCACCACGTGCGTGAACCCGGCCGGCAGCCCGATCTCCGCGTGGATGGTCTCCAGCCGGTCATCCTTGATGAAGAGGGGAAGCGTGTGGCGGTCGGTGTACGTGGGGTAGAGGTTGAGGGCGTACGGCAGGTCGAGGTACATGTACCGCCCGTCCACCACGGCGTAATGGTCGATCTCCACGGTGAATTGCTCGAGGCCGGGGTAGGTGCCGAAGTCCGTCTTCAGGTCGCCGACCGGGCGGGCCCCCTGCGCGACCTTGCTGACCGCCTCCTGGTAGTAGCGGCGCCGCTCCTCGGGCGGCAGCTCGGAGAAGAACTTGTTCATCTTGCCGTACGCGGCGCCCGAATACTCCCTGCGGATCTCCATCCGGACCTTGCCGGCGGGGTCGAGCGCGATCCGGTACGTGGTTGCCCGGCGGTTCTCGTCGCCGCGCGCCGGCGCGACGGTCCCGTAGCTCTGGTCCGCGAGGTTGATCGCGAGCTTGCCCTCGTGGGAGACGGACCCGAGGCGGGCGTACTGATCCGTGTCGTTGAAGTAATAGCTGTCGTCCCCGATCCTGACCCTCACCAGCAGCGCCTGGAACTCGTGGGGAAGCGGGAAGGTCGTCGCCACGGCGCTCAGCGCGCCTATCGCAGGATCGGGCGAGGCGAGGACGAACTCGGGCTTGAATCCCGCGGCCGCGAGCATCGCATGCAGGAGGATTCCCTGGTCGGCCTCATGGCCGTAGCCGTCCGAGAGGGTGGTGTCGGCGTCCGACAGCTCGCTGAGCGGAAGGTCCGTGAACGACGGCCCCGCCTGCCGGACCGAGCGGCTCACGTAGTCGCGGATGGCTCTCGCGGCGTCGAGCCTTGTCGCGGCGTTCGCGGTCAGCTTGCGCGCGAGCTCCTGCGCCTTCGCGGAATGCCCCGACCGGTCGAGGAGCGTCCGCTCGAGCTCCGCCAGGTAGGCCGAGGGGTCGCCGACGTAGTACGCGACGCCGGCCTCGTACAGCCAGCCCGGCGGTAGGTCGTATTCGGCGGGCATGGCCTTCACGTTTGAGGCCGTCCATGTCATCGCCCGCGCGCCGGCGGCCTCCCTGCTCGTGGCGGTGACGATGCCCGCAGGCCCGCGGTCGAGGGTGCGCAGGGCCAGGCCGGACGGCGCCGTGAGCTCGAACACCTTTTGCACCAGCTCGTCCCGCTCCTGGAACGGCTGGAAACCGGAGAGGAACGCCTTGTCGTGGAAGGCGAGCTCGTACTCCACCTCGAGCGTCGAACCGACGTCCACGCCGGGCAGGTTCGCGACGAGGATCCGTCCGCCGGTGTAGCGCTTGGCCGAGGCGTTCCATCCGGCGTCCATGACGTTGATCTCCTCCTTGGAGATCTCCTGGCGGTGGCCGGCCTTTGACGTCACGACGGCGCGCACGAGCCGGGCGTCCGAGATCGAGGGGTTGTAGTCGATCTTGACCTCGGACTCCTTCTTCTTGCCGCTGTAATTGAGGATCTCCTTGGCGATCCGCACCTTGAACACGGCGCTGTGTGCGTCCTTGACCTCGAGCTGGAGGCGCTCCTCGAGCACGCGTGAGTCGGACTCCACGGGCGCGCCCGGGCCCGCGTCCGCCTTGGCCACGGCGGGCTCTCCCTTCGCGACCGAGGTCGAGAGGACGGGCGCCTTGCGGTCGTCGTACTGGATCTCCTTGAGCGACTGCTTGAGTCGCAGGTACTGCGGCGGCGAGAACTCCACGACCTTGAGCCTCACGTCGCGGGAGCAGGCGAGCACCCCGTTCCTGAAGGAGAAGGCCCTGTGGTAGCTGGAGCACTCATCGTCCTGCGGGGGGCACGAGGGCATGGACACGGAACCGGTGAAGCTGGGGGCGAGACGCAGGGAGACGTCCTCGTGCAGCCCGCACGCCACGAAGGTCTCCATCGGAAACCTCCGCTTCTCAAGGCCGGTTCCCCCCAGGATGAAATTCACGATGCCCATGTCCTTCCCGACCCAAGGCACGTTCACCACGGCCTTGCCCTCCCCGAAGGCCGTCGTGTTGCCCGCGGAGAACTCGATCACGGCGCGCACGGGCACGGACGTGTCGAGGATGTTGTCGGGCGTGATCGCGAGACTCTTCAGTGTGGCCCCGGGCAGCGCATGCTTCAGGTTCGCCTCGAAGAAGCGCCGGCGGTCGTCCGGCTTCATCTGCGCGAAGGCCTGGCGGTACTCGTTGTCGTTGACGCCGTCGAACGACATCTCGGAGCGCGCCTCGAGCGCGCCCGCCGCGTCGATGGTCCCGGTCGTCGAGATCCGCATCATGCTCTTCTCCGGGGGATCCACGGGGCTCAGGCGGAGGTTGTCGCCCTCGGGGCGGCACGCCAGGAAGCTCTGGTTGCTCTCGTACGTGGGCAGCAGGTCGCGGGTGTTCTCGTCGGTCGGGTCCATGAGGACGTAGTCGCCCTTGCGCAGCTCGACCCCGACGATCGCGTGGTTGAAGAAGGGGTTCGGCACCTGAGGGTCCTTCTTCCAGCCGACGCTGACGAGCACCGGGTACGCGTTCTGCCCCGCGGCCCGAAGCAGGGACACCAGCAGCGCCGCCTTGTCCCGGCAGACGCCGTATTTCTTGTCGTAGGTGATGCAGACGTCATGGGGCTCGAACCCCGGGCGGTCCTTCTCGGGGGTGATGCCCATGTACCGGATCTTCTTCGAGACGAAGTAGAACACCGCCTTGATCTTCTCCATGTCGGTCGAGGCGCCGACCGTGAGGTCGGCGACCTGCTTCCTCATCTCGGGCGTGATCGCGTCCAGGTGCGGCTTGCTCAGGCCCCAGTACCAGCGCGACACGACGCTCCAGTCCGGCGAGGTGCTGACCGAGAGGTGCTGCAGGACCTCCTGGTAGGGAGGCATCGCGGGCTCGTCGAACATCCGGGGGACCCGGTTCACCTCCCAGTGGTAGACCATGAAGCCGCCCTCCGTCCTCGTGGTCGGCGTGACCGTCCCCGGGATCTCGTCGCGCAGGGCGACCTGCCGGAGCGGCTTGTCGGCGGGCATGCGGACCTCGAGCGCAAGGTGCCGGGTGTAGCCCGAGCCCTCGAACATGAAGTCCTCCGCGTATTCCCCTGGCAGGAACGGGCGGGTGACCGTCGAGCGCACGACCGAGTGGACGACGTCGCCAATCTCGAGCTGGGGGATGTTGACCCGCAGCACCTTGGAGTTCGGGTCATAGATGTTCATCTCCATCTGGCTGTCGTCGATGCTCTCCTTCGAATTCGCCGCGACGTCGACCGGCACGACCTCGCCGCCGGGCTTAATGACCTCCAGCAGCGTCACCTCGGCGGTGTTGTAGGGAAGCATGAAGCCGAGGTTGAGGGTGTTGTTGTTCCTCTTGCCCTTCTCCGTGAGGACCTTTGTGAACGTCTCGTCCTGGACCTCGGCGGTCCCGTCCTCGTGGATGACGCGCAGCGACTTCTGGTCGACAAGGGCCTCGTCGCAGTCGGGCAGCTTCGCCAGGTTCACGTCGGCCGCCGCGGCCAGCACCGCCTTGGCGTCGGACGGCGCCCAGTCGGCGCCCTTGTACAGGGGGCCCTCGTCGGCCCGCGCGGGCGAAATGGACGCCAGCGCGGCGGCGGCGAGGAACAGGGACAATGGGGCAGGGTTGCGGAGGGTCATGATGTCGGGGAATTCGGCTTAGGCGCCAAGAGGCGGTGATTTAGGCCGATTTGCAATGTTTTCAAGGAATCCTAGGGACCGTGCGCGGGGTCCCGGGTTCCTCGGGGCCGAGGGGCGCCGCGGCAAGGCAAGGGGACCCGCCGCGCAGGCTTGCCTGCGGCGGGATTCGCCCCAATGCCTTGTGTCCCTCCGCGGCGAACCGGTGCGCAGACGCGCCGCCGGTTGCGAACCCCCTTCCCATGCCCGACAAACTCCTGCAGCTTTCCAACATCGGAAAGCGTTTCGGCGCGAACCGGGTGCTTGATTCGGTCTCGTTCGACCTCTTTGCGGGGGAGGTGCACGTTTTGGCGGGCGAGAACGGCGCGGGCAAGACGACGCTTATCAGGATCCTGGCGGGGATCTACCCTGAGCACGAGGGGACCCTCGAGCTCGGGGGGCGGATTATCAGGTTCAGGAACCCGATCGAGGCGAGCCGCCACGGGATCTCCGTCATCCACCAGGAGCTTTCGTTGGTGGATTCCATGAGCGTCGCCGACAACATCTGCCTCGGCCGCGAGGCGGCGCGGGCGGGGGGCCTGTGGCTCGACCGCCGCGCCCAGCTGGAGCGGGTGGGCGCGCTCTGCGCCCGGCTCGATCTTAGGTTCTCCCTCGAGGACCTCGACCGCAGGGCCGAGCAGTTTCCCCTCTCGGTGAAGAACCGGATCGAGATCGCAAAGGCCCTGGCAGGCGACGCGCGGGTCATCGTGATGGACGAGCCCACGAGCGCGCTCAACCACGCGGAGGTCGAGCGGCTGTTTGCGCTGATCGAGAACCTCAAGGGCAGGGGCTGCGGCATCATTTACATCACCCACAAGATGGAGGAGATCTACCGGGTGGCCGACCGCATCACGGTCCTTCGCGACGGGCGCCGCGTCGGGACGGCCGCGGCCGCCGAATGCCCGCCTCCGACGCTGATCCGGTGGATGATCGGGCGCGACCTCGCGGAGCAGTTTGCCCCGCCGGCCGGGATGCCTGCGGCGGGCCCCCGGGCCCCGCGCTTCGTTGCGAGCCACTTCACCGTGCCGCGCCCCGGTCCCGGCCGGCCGCCCGCCGTCGAGGACCTGTCCATCGCCGTCGGCGCCGGCGAGATCGTGGGCTTCGCCGGCCTCCAGGGCGCGGGGTGCTCCGAGCTCTTCAACGGCCTGTTCGGCGCGTACGGCGCCGTGTGCGGCGGCCGGGTCGAGATCGACGGCGAGCCGGTCCTCCCGGAGAGCCCGGGCGCTTCCATCCGGCGCGGACTCGCCTTCCTGACGGGCGACCGCAAGGGCACCGGGCTCGTCTTGGGGATGAGCGTCGAGCGCAACGTGAGCCTGGCGTCGCTGGCGCGGATGTCGCCGTGGGGCGTGCTGGCGCCCGGCCTCGAGCGCAGCCTTGCGGAGCACTACGTCGGCGCGCTGGGCATCCGCCTCGACTCGGTCGGCCAGGAGACGGGCGCCCTCTCCGGGGGAAACCAGCAGAAGGTCGCGCTGGCGAAGTGGCTCGCGACGCGGCCGCGGGTCCTGCTGCTGGAGGAGCCGACCCGCGGGGTCGACGTCGGCGCGAAGCACGAGATCTACCGGCTCCTGCGCAGCCTGGCGGCCGAGGGTCTCGCCATCCTGCTCATCTCAACCGAGTTGCCGGAGCTCCTCGGGCTTTGCGACCGCATCGTCGCCCTGCACCGCGGCCGGGTCACGGGGGTCTTCGACCGCTCGGCGGCGACCCCGGAGCGGGTGCTCGCTGCGGCCATGGGCGCCGATTCGCCCGAGGGGAACTAACGGCATGAGGACCCTGCGACGCTGGATCGAGCGACCCGAGGGGCGGGCCCTGTTCGCCCTCCTCTTCATCCTGGCGATTGGCTGCGTGTTCAACGCCCACGACGCGTTCTTCCGCTGGGGCACGCACCGGGACATGCTCCGGCAGGTCTCGGTGTACGGCATCCTCGCCTGCGGCATGACGCTGGTCATCGTCACCGGAGGGATCGACCTGTCGGTCGGAAGCGTGCTCGGGCTGTGTGCCGTCGTGTTCGCGCAGCTGTCGCTCCACCGCGGCCAGCCGGCGGTCCTTGCGGTGCCCGCCGTCCTGGCCGTCGGCGCCGCCGCGGGCCTCGCCTCGGGGGCCGCCGTCGCGCGCTTCCGCATCCAGCCGTTCATTGCGACGCTCGCGATGATGGTCTTCGCGCGCGGGCTGGCGAAGTGGCTTTCCGGGGGCGAGAAGGTCTCCCGGGCCCTGCAGCAGCCCGACGGGAGCTTCGCCTACCTGGACCTGCCGGGCGCCTTCGAGCGCCTGGACGCGAAGGTGTGGGGCGGGAACGTGGCGGTGGTGACGCTGGTGTTTCTGGGCTGCGTCGCGCTCTCCTGGGTCGTGCTCACGCGGCTTCGCTACGGGAGGTACCTCTACGCGACCGGGGGCAACGAGGAGGCGGCGCGCCTGTCCGGGGTGCCCGTGCGCCGGGCGAAGCTGCTTGCCTACGGGCTAAGCGGCGTCTTCAGCGCGGTCGCGGGCATCTGCCAGGCGGCGCAGGAGCAGCAGGGCGACCCGGAGGCGGGCGTCTCGTACGAGCTCACGGCGATCGCCATCGCGGTCATCGGCGGCAACAGCCTCGCGGGTGGCCGGGGCGGCGTCGGGCTGACGCTCCTCGGGGCGATGACGATCGGCTATCTCGAGAAGATCCTGAGCATTAACGCCGTCGCCGAATCGAGCAGGCTGATGCTGACCGGCGCGATCATCCTGGCCGCGGTCCTCCTGCAGCGGCGCAGGGTTGCGTGACCGGGCCCACGGGACCTTGCGCCTTCACCCCATCCGAACCCCCATGACGACCCCACGAACCCCGTTCGCCCTCCTCCTAACGCTCGCCCTCGCCTCGAACGCCTTCCCCAAGGACGCGGGGAAATGGGTGGTCGGCATGAGCCAGTGCAACCTGGGCGAGCCCTGGCGCGTCCAGATGAACGCCGACGTCAGGAGGGCGGCGGCGGCCCACCCGGAGCTCGAGGTCGTCTTCAAGGATGCGCAGAACGACACGCTCGCGCAGCGGGCCCAGATCGAGGAGTTCGTGAACTCGGGCGTCGACCTGCTCATCGTCTCTCCGAAGGAGGCCGCGCCCCTCACACCGCCGGTCGCCGAGGCGTACCGGCGGGGGATCCCGGTCATCGTGCTCGACCGGCGGGTGCTCGGGAGCGACTACACCGAGTTCATCGGCGCGAACAACCGCCTGATCGGGAAGGCCGCCGGCGCGTGGGCCCTCCGGCGCCTCGCCGAGCTCCCCGCGGTCAGGAAGGGGGCCCGGGCGCGCGTGGTGGAGCTCCAGGGGCTGATGACCTCGATCCCGGCCCAGGACCGCGGGGCGGGGTTTCACGAGGCGCTCAAGGGGGCGCCGGTGGACATCGTCTACACGGCGGACATGAAGTGGCTCGAGCCGCAGGCGCGGCTGGAGATGGAGTCGGCGCTGGCGGTGCAGCCGCGGATCGACCTGGTCTTTGCGCACAACGACCCGGGTGCGCACGGCGCATACCTGGCGGCGCAGGCCGCTGGCCGAGAGCGCGACATCATCTTCGTGGGCATCGACGCCCTGGCGCAGGAGGGCCAGGTCTACGTGAGGCAGGGCGTGCTGGCGGCGACGTTCGAGTACCCCACGGGCGGGCGCGAGGCGGTGGAGGACGCGCTCAAGATCCTTCGCCACGAGAGCGTGGAGAAGGAGGTGACGCTCCGGTCTCGCGTCTTCACTCCCGAAAACGTCGCCGGCGGGGGCGAGTGGCTCAGGTAGGCGGGCGTCCCCGCGGCCCCGTCACACCGCCCCGCAGATCGACACCTCGAGGCCCAGCTCGGCCATGGCCGCGGCCTTGGTGAAGAGCGCCCTGCGGGCCGCGGATCTTCCCGGGGCGTAGGCCACCTGGATGTGATTGCTCTTGTGGCGCGCCATCATCTGGTCGCGCGAGATGCCCTGGAGGACCGCGTGCATGATGGGCCATTGGGGCGTGGTCAGGCGCCAGCGTTCCTCGGTCTCCCGCTTTGGCAGCCGAACCACCTCGGCCAGCCCGGTGTCGAACTTGAGCCTCCCGTCCTCGATGAAGACCCGGCTCCAGACGACCCAGCCCGGCTTGCTCACGCCCTTCAGGGTGCCGCCACCCAGCCGGAAGAACATCGGGGGCTGACGCTCGCTGGACGCCCCCCTGAAGCCGCCTGCGAAATGCGCCGGCGGGGCGGCGCCGGAGATCAGGAGCACCCAGACGTAGGCGTCGACGGCGCGGCCACGGTAGGCCCTTCCCCAGCGGATGTCGTGAAGCGTGGTCTCCGGTGGATACCCGAGCCTTCTCCAGAGCTGGTAGGTGACAATCGCGTCGAGTCCGGCGCACTCGTCGACCTCGTTGAAGTGGGGCAGCGCCTCGCCCCGGTACAGCACCTTCCCGGTCTGCTCATCGCGGACCGGCGGACGCACCGAGCTGTTAAGCAGGCCCTCGGCAAGGTCGGACGCCGGCGCGAGGTCGCGCAGGCCCTGCTGGTACTGGATCCCGATCGCCGCGGCGCCGAACTCCGCGGCGATGCGAACCGCGGCCACGTACATCTTGCACTGGAGGAGCACCTGGCCGAGGGTCAGCTCCCTGGCCCCGTCGGTTCCGAGCGCGAACCTCACGCCGTGGTCCAGCATCCACCGGTAGACGGCGCGGGCCTCGCTGTCCTTCACCGTCAGCATCCTCGCGTACAGGGTCGACTGGCTCAGCCGCTCCTTGAAGACGCCGGTGGGGTTGAGCAGATGGTCGGGGATGATCGCGTTGAACATGCCCATGCATCCCTCGTCAAAGACGCCCATGATGAGCTTGTCGCTCCTGAGGCGCCGGGCGTAGGCGCGGCCCATGCCGGCCGCGGCGGGCGGGATGCGGTGCGCCGCCAGCGGCCTTGCGTGGGAGGTGTCGTGGCGGACCCTGCCCGTGCCCAGCCACGAGCGCAGGCCCCGCAGGAAGAACGGGTCCGTGAACTCCTCGCTCCAGAGCGTGCTGTAGCGCACGCCCGCCTTGGTCAGGGAGGCGTTCAGGTTGAGCAGACCGACGAGCCCCGGGTACGTGCCGCTCCAGTTCGCAACCGTGAGGATCGGCCCGCGGTGGGAGATGAGGCCCGCCAGGACATGCTGGCTGTACTGCCACACGGCCTCGGCAACGATCAGGGGCGCGTCGGGCGGTATCCCGCGAAAGACCTCCATGCCGTGCTTCTGGCTGTCGATGAACCCGTGCCGCTTGGCGCGGTCGAAGCCGTGGGCGCGCCGCACCCGGCGGCCCTCCCTTTCGATGGCGGCGACGAGGAGCCGCTCCATCGCGGCCTGTGCCTTCTCGCATTGCCGGTTCGCCGAAAGGCGCAGGTCGCCGTTCGCAATGAGGTAGATGATTCTGGATTTCATGGGCGTGGGGCAAGGCGGGCGGATTGGAGCCCGCAGGTCGGTGCGTGGGTTCTAGAAGCCGGGAATGCCGTCGAGGAACAGGTAGCGCCCGCGGTGGCTGTCCGCCGAGGCGCCCGAATGGGGCGAAAGGTGCATCACCGGGTAGCCTCCCGAGGCGGCGTACTCGGGCCAAACCGGCAGGCCCGGGCCGTTCGGGTTCCCGGTCTTCGCGAAGTTCGTCCAGTACGTCGATATGAGCTCCGACAGCTCGTGGTCCTCGGGCCGCCACGGCAGGTTCTCGGTGTAGAGCGTGCGGAAGACAAACTCGATCTCGCCGGAGTGGTTCGCCCTGGGCTCCGCGCCCGGTGCCGCGTCCCTCGGCAGTGGCAGGGGCTGGTCGAATTCATACCGGTAGACGGGGCGCCCGCCGGTCCCCAGGTGCAGCTCTAGCCACTTCCACGTCGGGTAGCCCATGAACTTGTCCCCTTCCAGGTCCTGCGCCGCCCGCTTCGCCTCGGAATCGGTCGCGGCCGGGTAGAGCGCGAGGAACGCCTTGGCGCGGGCGCCGAACCGGGCTACGGCGCGCGCCTCGAAGTTCGCCACCGTCGGGGCGGCGCCGTCAAAGAAGGAATCGAAGCTTCCCTCATCAAGGTTCCATCCGGCAAGAAGCGGGATCTTGCTCTGCCTGCCGCCCGCGTAGGTAGACAGGCCGTCGTCAGGCAGGAGGTACCCGTCGACATCCGGCGAGAAGGACTCCTGGGGCATCTTGAGCGCAGCCCCGAGGATCTCCTGTGCCGGTCGCGCGCGCAGCGCCTCGATCGAGGCCCCCCCGAACGCTGTCTGCGCGAACTTCAGGCCCTCCGCCTCGGCGTCGGCGCGTGCCTTGAGCGGCAGTGTCGAGCCGAAGATCGCGCCGCTTTCGCCGATCGCACGTTGGAAGAGCCCCTGCGCCAGGGGAGACGCCATGAGGGCGCAGACCGAGAGCGAGCCGGCCGACTCGCCGAAGAGCGTGACGTTGTCGGGATCGCCGCCAAAGGCGGCGATGTTCCGCTTCACCCACTGGAGGGCGGCGAGCTGGTCGAGGAGCCCGTAGTTGCCCGACGCGTGGCGACCCGACTCCTCCGCAAGGCCGGGGTGGGCGAGGAACCCGAACACCCCCAGGCGGTAATTCATGGAAACCACCAGGACGCCCTTCTTCGAGAGGTTTCCCGCGTCCTGGCGGGGCTCGGAGGAGGCTCCGGCCACGAAGCCCCCGCCGTGGATCCACACCATGACCGGCAGCTTGCCCGGGGGCGGATTCGCCGGCATCCACAGGTTAAGGTACAGGCAATCCTCGCTCGGCCCCGAGTCGTGGAACACCATGTCGTCATAGATGCGCCCCTGCATGGCGCGAGGGGGGTAGTCGACCGCCTTGCGCACCCCGGACCAGGGCACGACGGGCTGGGGCGCCTTCCAGCGCAGCGCGCCGACGGGCGGCGCGGCATAGGGGACGCCCTTGAAGGTGCGCACCTTGCCGTCGCCGCTGACGACCCCCTCCAGCACGCCGTCAGCGGTCTTCAGCTGAACGTGGCGCACCTGCTGCCCCTGCAGCATCCCGGGCAGGAGCGCGAATAGCGAAATCAGTTTCATGTGTCGGTGATTCATCTTTTTCCTGTTTCAAGCTGGGAGTTCCTTGGCATACGCTTGCCAAAGCGGCGGACCGGGCTGCGGGCGCCTGCGGGCCTCACCCGAGCACGGCGACGATGGTGGCGCCGTTCCTGAGCAGCACCTTCGGCACCGCGTTCCCGTCGACCGGCTTCCCGTCGACCGTGAGCGACGCCACGCCGCGGCATACCCCCGCGGGGTTCCTCACCTCGATGTTCACCCGCTTCCCACGGAAGTTGCGGACCGCCGTGAAGCCCGCCCACGATCGCGGGATGCACGGATCGATGACGAGCCCGCCGACCTCGGGCCGGATCCCGAGGATGTGTTGGGTGGCCGTGTGGTGGGCCCACGACGCCGTCCCCGAAAGCCAGGGGACCCGTGAGCGGCCGTACTTCTTCGACGCCGGCGCGTGGGTGCTCTGGCAGTGCACGTACGGCTCGATCTCGCGCAGGTCGGCGCGGTCGTTCTGGGCGGACGGCATGAACGCCCGGTAATAGGCATAGGCCTGGTCGCCGTCGCCCTGGGCGATCTCCGCGAGGACCGCCCAGCTCTGCGTGTGGCTGAAGATCCCCCCGTTCTCCTTGTTCCCGGGGTTGAAGAGGACGGCACGCATCACCTTCACCGGCGTCTTCGCAAAAGGCGGGTTGCACAGGGCCACGCCGTACTCCGAGGCCAGGAGATCCTTCACGGCGCCGAGCGCGAGCCTGGCCTGCACCGGCGTGGCCGCTCCGGACATGACGGCCCAGCACTGCGTATTGAGATAGATCCGGCCCTCCCGGGCCTTGCGCGTGCCGAAGACCTCTCCCTCCTCGCTGATGGCCCATATGAACCAGCGGCCGTCCCAGCAGACCTTGGCGATCTTGCGGTCGAGCTTCTCCAGCTCGGAAAGCGCCCACCGGCGCTCGCCGGGCCTCCCGAGGCCGGCCGCGATCTCGGCGTAGGTCGCCAGCCCGAGCCTCAGCTGGAACGCGACGAAGACCGATTCCCCTTTGTAGCCCAGCTTGAGGCAGTCGTTCCAGTCGGCGAGGAGGCCGCACGGGAGCCCGTGCTTGCCGACGCGACCAAGGTTGAACTCGAGGGCCCGCCGCAGGTGGCCGAAGACCGTCGCCCGTCCCCGGTCGGCGTAGGGGACAACCTGCCGGTAGAATGCCACGTCGCCCGTCTCGGCGACGTAGGCCGGGATCGTGTTGAAGAACCACAGGCAGTCGTCGCTCCGGTAGTTCTGGGGCGGCGTCGGCTTCATTCTTCCCGGCGCGTGCGACCACGGCCGTATCTCGGGCTGGGCCCCTCCGGTCGCGTCCTGCCCCGAGAGCATGAGGACCAGCCGGCCTTTCACCTCCCGGGGCAGCATCCCCGCGACGCCAAGCATGTCTTGGACCGTGTCGCGGAAGCCGAAGCCGTCGCGCTGGTCGCCGGTGTACACGAGCGAGCATGAGCGCGACCACTCGAACGTCATCAGGGCGTTGTACGCGCCCCAGACGTTGGTCATGTGGTCGAAGTCCGGGTCGGGGGTCTTCACCTGGAGCACGTCGAGGAGCCCGTGCCAGTGCCGCTTGAGTTTCCCGAGCTCGCGGTCGACGGCGGCCGCGGACGAGAAGCGCTCGCGCGTCCGCTTGGCGCGCGCATGGTCGCCGATCCCGAGGAGGACGAGGACGTCGGCCGAGGTCCCTGGGGCGAGCTCGACGTCGCTCTGGATGGCGCCGCATCCGTTGTCCGAGAACTGCTCATGGTTGCCGCACAAGCCGCGCTCGACGGCCTCGGGCCGGTCGAACCCCCGATAGACGCCGAGGAATTTCTCCCGCTCGCAGTCGAAACCGGCGATCGTGCCGCCGACCTGCGTCATCCACCAGTAGCGGCCCTGGTCCTTGTTCGCGAAGTTCCCGGGGTCCCGGGGCAGGCGGCGGCAGGAGGAGGCGAGGATGAACCCGTCGCGCCAGACGGCGTCGGAGATGAACTGCGCGTACTGGAGGTTCAGCGTGTCC
>Ga0265313_10002809_pt1 | contig 14682 bp, 9 predicted proteins | sample 4123metaG_FD_203122 | JGI IMG/M metagenome (GOLD analysis project Ga0265313, IMG submission 203122) | Rhizosphere microbial communities from Carex aquatilis grown in University of Washington, Seatle, WA, United States - 4-1-23 metaG | ecosystem: Host-associated > Plants > Roots > Rhizosphere >...
GGCGCTTGGCTCGGCCGCATAGGGTGCCTCGGGCCTACGACGATGACCTGCCGCGCCTTTGGCACGCTGCCCAGTGGCGAGGCCGTCGAGGCCCATACCCTGTCGAACGGCTCCGGCGCCTGCGCGGAGATCCTGACCTATGGCGGCATCGTGCGGTCGCTTTGCATGCCTGACGCCGAGGGACGCCTCCGCGACGTCGTGCTGGGGCATGAGCGCCTCATGGACTACGTTGCCGACCCTTCCTACCTCGGGGCCATTGTCGGGCGCATTGCGGGCAGGGTGCGCGGCGGGCGCCTGGTCATCGACGGGCGGGCCCTCGCGCTGGCATGCAACGAGGGTCCCAACCATCTGCATGGCGGGCGGTGTGGCTTCGACAAGAGGGTTTGGTCCGCAACGCCCGCGCCGAAGGGCGGCGGCTCATCCTCGCTGCGTCTCTCGTACCTGAGCCCAGACGGGGAGGAGGGATACCCGGGCACCATCAGCGTCAGCGTAACCTACACCCTGACCGCGGCCAACGAGCTCGTCGTTGAAAGCGAGGCGGAGGCTGACCGGGTGACGCCGCTCAGCCTCACCCAGCATTCGTATTTCAACCTTGCGGGCGAGGGTTCCGGGCCGGCCCTTGGCCACGAGGTTCAGATCCTCGCCACGGACTACGTGCCCGCCGACGAGTCGATGGCCCTCATCGGCCGCAGGGAGCCGGTGTTGGGCCGGGGCTCTGATTTCACGCGCCCGCGGCGGCTGGGTGACGCGCTGCCGGACGTATCGAGGGGTCATGGCGACCTCTATCTGCTGCGCCGGCCCGGGGAGCCGCCTCCGCCGAAGCCGACCCTAGCCGCACGGGTGGCGGAGCCTCTCAGTGGCCGCGCGCTCGAGGTGTTCACGGATGACTCCTGCCTGCAATTCTACACCGGCATAGGCCTGGGCGGAATCATCGCGGGGAAGTCCGGACGTCCGTACGGCGCCCACGCCGGCATATGCCTCGAGTGCCAGGGATATCCCGGCGCGTTGGGTCGTGGCGAGTTCGGCGACATCCTGATGCAACCGGGAACGACGCAGCGCCGGCGCACGATCTATGCGTTTTCCACAGCCTGACTCCCTCAACCGCGCGTTGACGCCAACCTCGAAACCCCCGACCCGCCTTGATCGCGACGCCAACGTCGGCGTACTTAGGCCCGCGCAAGACGGCAATACCCCATGAGCACCGTTCCCGATCCCTTCCGCAAGAAACGAAATGAGGCGGGCATCCTCGAATGCGAGTTTCAGGGTGAGCATGTGCCCATGATCCTCCGCCACGAGGACGTGCGCCGGGCGGCGAAGGACTGGAAGACGTTCAGTTCCGACGCCCCGTTCCGCGTCCCCATCCCTTCGGAGGAGGACGTCAGGACGATGCGCCAGCTTCCCATCGAGACGGACCCGCCCGACCACACGGACTACCGCGAGATCGTCGAGCCGTTCTTCCGCAGGGCCAAGGAACCCGCCGTGTCGGCCCAGGTCGAGGCCCTGGTCGACCGGGCGCTCACCGACGCCCTGGGACGCGAGTCGATCGAGGTGGTCCGGGAGTTCGCGCTTCCCCTGCAGTCCCGCGCGCTCACCTACCTGCTCAACATGCCCGAGTCGGAGGCACAGACATGGATCAGCTGGGGCACCCATGTCTTCCGTGACGGAGGCGCCGGGCAGAAGAAGGGCGCCGCGCTGGAAGCCTACCTGAACCGGAAGCTTGACGAGGCCTGTGCGAATCCGGGCGACGACTTCTTCAGCGCGCTCACGAAGGCGGAATTCCGCGGGCGGGCCCTCACCCGGGCCGAGATGATGGGCTTCGCCAACCTCACGTTTGCCGGGGGCCGCGACACCATCATCCACACCATATCCTCAATCATGGCCTACTTCGCCGGCCACCCGGAATCGCTCGAGTACCTGCGGCAGGACCCGGCGCGCATCGCCCATGCCAGCGAGGAATTCTTCAGGGTGGTCTCGCCGCTCACCCATATCGGACGCGTCTGCCCGGTTGAGACCGACGTCCACTCGGTCACCGTAAAGGCAGGCGGCCGCGTTTCGCTCTGCTGGGCGTCGGCGAATCAGGACGAGAAGGCTTTCGACGAACCGGGCGAGGTGCGCCTCGACCGCAAGCCCAACCCCCATGTTGCGTTCGGCATCGGCGCCCATGTCTGCCTTGGCGCGCCCCACGCAAGACTCCTGGTTCGCGCGCTCCTGCAGAAGTGCGCCGGGCGCCTGCGGGGCGTCACCCTCCTGAACGCCAGGGAGCACGCCGAGAAGGAGACGGGCTACGTGCGCAGCGTCGGGTATGAGCTCCTGGAGGTCAGGCTCGCGCCCCTTTGAAGGGACGGATGGACGCACCGATTCAAGATTGGACCGCCCCGCACGGCCGCAGGGCGCCGCATCGACGGGCGGGCCGCGACCCGAAGGGGTCCCGCTGCGCCGTCCCGGTGGCACGTGGCGTGCTTCGCGCAGTCACACCAGAGCCGGCATGCTTCTACTAAAGAGAGCCCGCGTGCCCGCGGCCGTCCTCCCCTCGGCGGTCGCCGGCCCGGCACCGGATCCGGTGGATCCGTCTCTTGTCTGCGACATCGGGGTTGAGGGAAAGAGGATCGTTTCGGTGACCCGATCGGCGGACGCGGCGCACGCGGGCGGGGCGTCCGCGCAGGGAGCGCTGGACCTGGACGGGGCCATGGTCTTCCCGGGGTTCGTCGACGCCCATGTCCATCTCGACAAGGCGCACACGTGGGAGCGCGCCCCGAACCGGAGCGGGAGATTCTCCGAAGCGCTCGAGGTGCTGGCCAGGGACAAGGAGAAGTGGGACCGGGCCGACCTGATGCGCAGGGCGGGCTTCGCGCTCCACTGCGCATGGGAGCACGGGACCCGGGTCCTGCGCACGCATGTCGACACGTGGCTTCCGTGGGGTGAGGTTAACCATGCGGCGATGCAGGAGCTTCGCGAGGCGTGGAGCGGGAGGATCACGCTCCAGACCGTGCCCCTGACCGGGATCGCGAACTACTCCGGTCCCGAAGGCGACGCGGTCGCCGACCTCGCCGTGAAGTACGGGGCGTGCGCCCTCGGCGGATGGTCGCCCATGTCGCCGGAGCTGCCCGGGCAGCTCGACCGGCTGCTGGCCATCGCGAGCGACCGGGGCCTGGGCCTCGACCTGCACGTGGATGAGAACGGCGACCCCAGGGAGGAGGTGCTTCGCACCCTGGCCGATGCGGTGATCCGCAACGGGTTCGGGAATCCGGTCGTCTGCGGGCACTGCTGCAGCCTGGCCGTACAGCCGGCGGAGCGCCAGAGGTCCACGATCGCCCTGGTCCGGGAGGCGGGGATCCGGGTGGTCTCGCTGCCCCTCTGCAACCTCTACCTGCAGGACCGCAGGGGCGCCGAATTCCCGCGCACGCCCCGCTGGAGGGGGATCACGCTCATCCACGACCTCCTCGACGCGGGCGTTCCGGTCGCCTGCGCCAGCGACAACGTCCGCGACGCATTCCACGCGTACGGGGATCTCGACGCGGCCGAGGTCTACATCCAGAGCGTGCGCCTCGCCCACCTGGACTCTCGCCTTGCGCAGTCCGTGGGCGTGGTCACGTCGACCGCCGCCGACATCGTTGGGCTTCCGGACATGGGCCGCGTGGCGCCCGGGGCGCCCGCCCACCTTGTCGTCTTCCCCGCCCGCTCGTTCAGCGAGTTCCTGAGCCGGCCCGGGTCCGACCGCAGGCTCGTCGACGGCGAGACCGTCCGGGACGCGCGGCTCCCGGATTACGCCGAGCTCCGGTGAACGCACCCGCCGGCAAGGATTGCCCCAAGCCCATCACCCAAACGAGACATCCCCGACCATGAACCTCCGCCTCTGCAAGATCGTCATCACGTCCCTGTCGTCCGCCTTCCTGCTCGTCGTCGTGTTCAACAACCTGACCGACCCCAATTCCAACTACCAGTTTGTCCGGCACGTCCTCAGCATGGACACGACTTTCCAGGGCAACGCGGCAATGTACCGCTCGATCCGCGAGCCCCTGTTCCACAAGGCGTTCTATGCGTCGATCATCGGGTGGGAGGCCCTCTGCTGCGCCCTGATAGGCGCGGGCACGGTAAGGCTGTGGAACTCACGCAGGGCGCCGGAGGCGCAATGGAGGAAGTCAAAGCTCCTGGCGTCCCTTGGCCTGACGGCGAGCCTCGTCCAGTGGTACTTCGCCTTCGTGACCGTGGGCGGCGAATGGTTCCTCATGTGGCAATCGAAGACCTGGAACGGGCAGGATGCCGCCATGCGGATGTTCGTGTTCATGGGCATAAGCCTTGTCTTCCTGAACCAGGCCGACGACTGACGACCGCGCGAACGCTTGTGACGCCCAGCAGGGGCCGTCAGGGATTTGCGGCGCCGGATTCGACGGCGTTAAGGATCCACGGGAAGACCCGGCTCCGCGGATGGCTCGCGATCACCTGCAGCCCCGTCGTCAGTCCGGAGGGCAGCGGGACCGGCACCGTCAGCGCGGGAAGGCCAGCAAGGCTCGCGGGCGTCGTCAGATCGAGCATCCGAAGCCGGTTGGCCGGCGTGCAGTCGGCCTTGGCGAGCGCCGGGAACGGCGAAGCCGCCATGACGAGGAAATCGTAGGCCTGGAAGAAGCCCTTCCAGGCCAGCACCAGGGCCTCGAAGCTGGGCTCCACCGCCGCCACCTGCGCCGGCGATATTCCCCGGGCCCTCTCGAGGCGGTCCTGAAGGAGGGGTCCGTACTGCGCGCGGTGCCTCTCGACCCATTTCTTGTGGATCTTCCAGGATTCGGCGCCGGCAAGGACGCCGTAGACTTCCGCCGCCGGAGCGAATCGCCCCAGGAGTTCCCCGCGGGTGGACTCGTCCGCAGGACGCGCAAGCCCGGCCGCCGCCGCGCGGCATGCCTCGGCGACCTGGGGCTCGAGGTCGGGCATCTCGAGGTAGCAGCCGCGAGGGGCGGGGCCAGCCTCGGGCGGTCCGATAAGGGAGCCCATGACCGAACGCATGTCCGCAGCCGAGCGGGTGAACCAGCCGGCCGTGTCGAATCTCGGCGACAGCGCGACGGCATCGGAGATCAGGGCGTCCCCAGGAGTGCCACGGTAGCCGAAGATCCCGCAGAACGCGGCCGGGACCCGTATCGAGCCCCCCGTGTCGGTGCCCACCGCAAAGGGGACGACGTCCGCCGCGACAGCCAGCGCGGATCCGCTGCTCGACCCGCCGGTCGTGCGTCCCGGGAACCGGGGATGCTCGCAGTCCCCGTAGTGGGCGTTCTCGCCGGTCAGCCCCCAGGCGAACTCAAAGAGTTGGGTCTTGCCTGCCATGACGGCGCCCGCCGCGGCCAGGGCCTTCACGATCCTCGAGTCGGATTCCGGGCTACCTCGGACCTCCGGGAGAAACAGGGAGCCCGCGAATGTGGGCAGACCGGCGACATCGAACAGGTCCTTGAGCAGGTACGGGACGCCGCAAAGGGGGGTCCCAGGGCGCGACCTGGCGAAGGCCTCCGTAAGTTCCGATTCATCAGCAACCACCGCCAAAGCGGCCCTGCGTTGGCGAGGCGGGAGAAATGCCTCGACCCGCCGTCGCAATTCGCGAGCGGCTGCCTCCGGTGCAAGCTGCTGCCATTCGCCGAAGTTCACTGGGCGTCAATTTCGCCCAAGTACGTGCAAATCGCAACCAGTGAGTGCATTACCCCTTTCAGCCGCGGTGGCGGCAACCGGTTCAACGCCAACTTTGTTAGACTTGTCTAATTAACGTGTTGACTTGCACCCGAACCCGGGCCTGGCTTCGCGCCCCACCCTTCCCTTCCCCGTGTGCAAGGCCCGACGAACCGCCATCACCGTGATCCGATTCTCCAGACGCGTCGCGCGCCAGTGCTCGGCCGCGGATTCGCGCCTGCCCGATTGGCTGGTGTGCGACACGATCGCAAACGGCGCGAGGTTCGCCACAGGGCTCCGGGGACCCGGCGGGGGCGGCGTGGTCCGCTTCGAGCGGACGTTCGGGCCCGGCCTCCGGGGAGCCTTGCCCACCGTCCGGGTGCTGGCGGAGGTCGCCGGCGGCAGCTGCGTTGCGCTGCGGCTCCTCCCGGCCTCGGGGCGTGGAAAAAAACTGGGAATATTCGGGATTTTTGAATCGCGCCGGTTCAAAATGAATGCGTCAACAAGGGTCCCCTTCTAATCCATGTCCAAAGCCACTCCCTCAAAAGCCGCAGAGACGAAGTCCCCCGCATCCGCCCCCGCCGCGCACATGCGCGACAAGAACATCGAGCTGGCCCTTTCATCGATCACCAAGGAGTTCGGCGAGGGCTCGATCATGCGCCTTGGCAGCAACGCCAAGATGAAGGTCGAGACCATGTCGACCGGCTCCCTCGCCATCGACCTCGCGCTCGGCGTCGGAGGCCTGCCCCTCGGGCGGATCGTGGAGGTCTACGGACCGGAGTCGTCGGGCAAGACGACCTTCTGCCTGAGCGTGATCGCGGAATGCCAGCGCAAGGGCGGCCTGGCCGCGTTCATCGACGTGGAGCACGCGCTCGACCCCAAGTACGCCCGCGTCGTCGGCGTGAAGCTTGACGACCTCCTCGTCTCCCAGCCCGACAGTGGCGAGGACGCCCTGAACATCATGGAGACGCTCATCCGCTCCAACAGCATCGACGTGATCGTGCTGGACTCCGTGGCCGCCCTGATCACGAAGGCCGAGCTCGACGGCCAGATGGGCGACATGACGATGGGCAGCCAGGCGAGGCTCATGTCCCAGGCGATGCGCCGCCTGACGTCTGTTGTCAGCAAGACGAAGTGCGTCTGCATCTTCACCAATCAGATCCGCGAGAAGATAGGCGTCATGTTCGGCAATCCCGAGACGACGAGCGGCGGACGGGCGCTCAAGTTCTTCTCGTCGATCCGGATCGACATCCGCCGCAAGGACCAGATCAAGACACCCGAGGGCAAGGTCATCGGCAACCGCACCAAGATCAAGGTGGTGAAGAACAAGGTCGCCCCGCCGTTCACGGAGGTCGAGTTCGACATCATGTACGACGAGGGCATCTCGGCGTCCGGCTCCCTCCTCGACCTCGGGCTCGAGCACCGTATCCTCGAGAAGAAGGGGGCTTGGATCACCTACCTGGGGGAGCTTGTCGGCCAGGGCCGCGACGCCGCAAAGCAGGCGATACGGGAGAAGCCCGAGCTTGCGGAGAAGATCACCAAGGCGATTCTCGAGAAGGTGAACGTCACCGGCGGAACCGTCGTCACCGGCGAGACAGCGGCTTAAAGCCGACGGCTCGCAGAAAGGCGTGGGCCAGGACCCTGTGCCCGATCTCCGTCGGGTGCACGCGGTCGGGGGCCACGACCTTGTAGTCGAGGCGCGTGAGCACGCTGTCAATCGCCGCTTGGGTGTCGGCGAACAGCGCCCGGTGCCGTGCCGCAAGGTCCTTCACCACCCGGCCGTACTCGTCCATCTGCAGGCGCATGATGTCCCTGCGCTCTGCCTGGACGTAGTAGGGCGTCATGAGGACGAGCCCCTTGAGCATCGGGCGGGTCCGCGCGAGGAGGCCGTCGTACGTGTCCCAGTACTCCTCGAGCGGGACGGCCGCGGCGCTGTCGACACCGTCGAACTGCCTCCACACGTCGTTGATGCCGATCATCACCGCAAGCCACTCCGGCTCGAGCGCGATCACGTCGGAGTCCCAGCGCGCCGCCAGGTCCCTCACCGTGTCCCCGCTCACGCCCATGTTCGTGATCCGGACGGGGCGTCTCGGGTGCATCTGCGCCAGGAGCCGGTCCACCTCGGCCACATAGCCCTCGCCGAGGCCGTGGCCGGACCCCTGGCCGACCGGGCGCAGCCGGTTGCAGTCGGTCACCGAGTCGCCGATGAATAGGAGCCGGGCCCCGGGGTTGAGCTTCACGTTTCCATTGATCACAAATCGTCCGGGGCCGTCAATTCAGGGCGGGTAGTTCTTGCTAATGAATCGGGGGCGTGAAAAACCTCGCGGACGCCGGCCTTGGGGCACCGGGGCCCCCGCGCGACGGCGCCGACGTCGAACCAGCCTTCAGCCATGAAAAACAACCGACTGCTTTCCCTCGCATGCCTCGCGCTCCTCGCCGGGGGCGCCGCACTGGCCGACACGCCGCAGACGCCTCCCTCCACGCCCCTCTCGCCGCTGCCGCCCGGTGCCGCCCTGAGGGCCGCCACGGTCAAGGTGATCGTCGCCCCGGACCACCGGGACTGGACCTACCAGCCAGGCGAGACCGCCCACTTCTCGGTCTCAGTCACCGCGGACAGCGAGCCGCTGGACGGCGTCACCGTGGCCTACACGGTGGGCCCGGACCTGTACCCGGGCGAGGCGAAGACCGCGGCGGTGCCGCCGTCGGGCCTCGTCATTGACGCCGGCACGATGACCACGCCCGGTTTTCTGCGCTGCATTGTCACCACGCAGGTCGCAGGGCACAAGTACCGGGGCCTGGCCACCGCGGCCTTCGCCCCCGACCAGATCAAGCCCACGCAGGTGGATCCGCCGGACTTCGACGCGTTCTGGGCCGCGGGCAAGGACGAGCTGGGAAAGAATCCGGTCGACGCGCGGATGACCCTCATGCCCGACGCGTGCACCTCGAAGGTCGACGTCTACCATGTGAGCTTCCGCACCGTGAGCCCCACGTGGAGCCAGACGCCCGCGCGCATCTACGGCATCCTATGCGAGCCGAAGGCGCCCGGCCGCTACCCCGCGGTGCTCAAGGTCCCGGGTGCGGGTGTGCGCCCCTACTTCGGGGACCCCGAGCTCGCCGCCAAGGGGGCCATCGTCCTCGAGATCGGCATTCACGGCATCCCGGTGAACCTGGCCAAGGAGGTCTATGACGAACTAAGCGTGGGAGCCCTCAACGGGTACCCTCTCTTCAACTTGGACAACAAGGAGACGTACTACTACAGGCGCGTCTACCTGAGCTGCGTCCGCGCGAATGACTTCCTCACGTCGCGGCCGGCCTGGGATGGCAAGAACCTCGTGGTGATGGGCGCGAGCCAGGGCGGCCAGCTCACGATCGTGACCGCCGCCCTCGACCCGAGGGTGACCGGGCTTTCGGCCACGCATCCCGCATTCTGCGACGTCACGGCGGAGCTGAACGGCCGCGCCGGGGGGTGGCCCCACCCCTTCAAGGCCGGCGAGGACGGGAAGCCCTCGGCGCAGGTCACTCCGGCCAAGATCGCGACGACCAGCTACTACGACACGGTCAATTTCGCCAAGCGCCTGAAGGTGCCCGGCTACTACAACTGGGGCTACAATGACGAGGTCTGCCCGCCGACTGCGGCCTATGCGGCGTACGGGGTGATCACCGCGCCAAAGACGCTCGGCGTCACCCTCGAGATGGGGCACAGCTATTCTACCGAGCAGTATGACGCGATCTCGGGCTGGGTCACCGCCTTCCTCGGCCTGAAATAAGCCGACCCGGGATGAGAGTCGTTCCGCTCGCGCCGCTGCCCTGGAGGTTCCGGGACTGTTCGGGCTCCTCGTGGCTCCCCGCGACAGTCCCCGGCTGCGTGCACACCGACCTGCGCCGGGCCGGGGCGATCCCCGACCACCTGCGCGGCACCAATGAGGCCGGGCTGCAGTGGATCGACGAGCGCGCCTGGGAATACTCGGCCGAGTTCGAGGCGGGCGCCGCACTGCTCGGGGAGGAGGTCGTAGAGCTCGTCGCCGACGGCCTCGACACCGTGGCGACCGTCCGGCTCAACGGCACGGAGGTGGCCCGCACCGAGAACATGTTCATCGGCTACCGGTGGGACGTGAAGCCGCTCCTCAGGGAGGGCCCCAACCGGCTGAGCATCCGTTTCGACAGCGCGATGCGCTACATCCGGACCGAGCGGACCGGCCACAGGCCGCGCGAAATCAACGACCCGGTGGGCGGCTGCACGATCATCCGCAAGGAGCAGTGTCAGTTTGGCTGGGACTGGGGCCCGCGCTACGTGACGGCCGGGATCTGGCGCGACATCAGGCTCGAGGGATGGAGCGTCAACCGGCTGGACGGCGTCGCGGTCACGCAGCACCACGCCCGGAACGGAACGGTCACCCTCACCCTCGCGCCGGAGCTTGCAAGGCGCGGCTCCCGGGCGGTGTGCCGCTGGCGGATCTCCAACGGCTTTGCCGTGTCGTCCGGTGAGGGCACGAGGATCGTCATCCGCAGGCCGCGGCTGTGGTGGCCAAACGGCCAGGGCGACCCGTCGCTCTACACGCTCGAGGTCGACGTGGCCGGACCCGGCGGGGTTGCCGTCGGGAAATGGACGCGCCGGATCGGCCTGAGGACGATCTCGCTCGACCGGCACCGGGACCGCTGGGGGGAGTCGTTCCAGTTCGTCGTGAACGGGAGGCCCGTGTTCGCCAAGGGCGCCAACTGGATCCCCGCGGACTGCTTTGTCGCGGGGCTTGGCCGCGCCGCTTACGCCCGCGACCTGGAGGCGGCGGTCGCCGCCAACATGAACATGGTGCGGGTCTGGGGCGGGGGCATCTACGAGTCCGAGGACTTCTTCGACCTGTGCGACGAGCTCGGGCTCCTCGTCTGGCAGGACTTCATGTTCGCCTGCACGCTGTATCCCGGTGATGAGCGGTTTGTCGCAAGCACGCGAGCCGAGGCGGAATACCAGGTCAGGCGGCTGCGCCACAGGGCCAGCCTCGCGCTCTGGTGCGGGAACAATGAGATATGGAGCCTCAACGCCCGGGAGTTGACCGACCCGAAGAAGAAGCGGTGGCGGGCCGACTATGACCGGCTGTTCCACCGCGTCCTGCCATCGGTCGTGCGCAGGCTCGGCGGGGAGACCGCCTATTGGCCGTCCTCGCCCTGGAGGGGGAACGAGGATTCGGGCCACGCCGCGGGGGAGAAGCGAGGGGATACGCATTTCTGGGACGTCTGGCACGGGAGGAACCCGGTGACGGACTATGAGAAGTGGGCCTTCCGGTTCGCGTCCGAGTTCGGCATGCAGAGCTACAGCTCCTCCGCCACGCAGGCGGCCCTCTACCCGAGCGGGGATCGCAACGTCTTCGGCCCGGTGATGGAGACCCACCAGAAGAACAAGGTCGGCAGCCAGATCATCCTGGACTACGTGTCCCGCCGATACCGTTTCCCGAAGGGCCAGGACGCGCTCATCTACCTCTCGCAGCTCAACCAGGCGCACTGTGTGCAGACCGGGGTCGCGCACTACCGCAGGCTCATGCCGCACTGCATGGGCTCGCTCTACTGGCAGCTGAACGACTGCTGGCCCGTGGCGTCCTGGAGCTCCATCGAGTTCTCGGGGCGATGGAGGGCGCTCCACTACGCGGCGCGGCGATTCTACGCCCCGGCCCTCGTGAGCGCCCACGTGCCGGGCGACGAGGTCTTCGGGATCAACAACTACCGGAGCTCGACCGTGCGGCTCGTGCACCTGCACACGAGCTTTGACGGGTCCCGCACCGCCAGGGGCGTCGTTCGCTGGGACCTGTTCCACCTCGACGGCCGCGTGCTGCTCGCCGGAACCAAGAAGGTCGCGCTGCGCCCAATGCGAAGCGTCCGGCAGGTGACGCTCGACATGGCCCGGCCCCTCGCGCAATTCGGGCGCGACAACCTCTACCTGCGCATCGCCCTGGACATCGCCGGCGCCCGGGTGAGCGAGGAAACCGTTTTTCTCACGCTTCCGCGATTCATGGAGCTGCCCGTTCCGAGGACGAAGATCTCCCTCCGGATGGGATCCGAGGGCAATACCATCGTCGGTTTCACCTCCCCCGTGTTCCAGCACCGGTTCGAGTTCGACTTCTCCGGCCACGCCTTCACTTGCAGCGACAATTTCTTCGACCTCTATCCGGGCGAAAAGCGGGTGATCCGGGTCCACTTCGCGAAGAAGGCCCCGGAGGCCGACCTCGCGAGGTCCCTGACCCACAGGTCGCTCGCCGACACGTACTAGGGAGGCACGATTCATCCTGCTCGTCGCGGGCGGCGCAATGGGCTATGGGTTGCCGTGAAAGCCGCCATGCCCCCAACGACCTTCCCAGGAGCAAAACTTTGTTTGGGGCTCGGGCTCCTTGGGTACGCTGTGCTCCTGATCATCATGATCGGCGCCGTTCCGGGAGGCTCCGACAATTCGGGGTACTTCAACGAGGCGCGCCTCTTCTCGCAGGGCCGGATCCACGCCCCCATGCGGACCCTTGCCGGCGTTCCGCCGGACGCGGCCACGCAGTACCTCTACGTCCCGCTCGGGTTCAAGCCGTCCCCGGGCGGCGGCGCGAGCATGGTGCCAACCTACCCTCCCGGACTGCCGCTGCTCCTTGTCCCGGCGGCACTCGTCGCCGGATGGGACCACGCCGGCGACTTGGTGCTGATCCTCCATTCGCTCGCGGGCATTGCGCTCGTCTTCGCGCTCGGGAGAGCCTGCGGCCTACCCGGGGCATGGTCCCTCGCCGGCGCGACGGTGCTCGCAGCAAGCCCGCTCTACCTGTTCACCTCGCTGCAGGCCCTGAGCGACGTCCCCGCGACCGCCTGGGCGACGGCGGCGGTGGTGGCGGCCATGAAGGGTCGCGACGGGACTCGCTGGGCGCTCGTCTCCGGCGCCTGCATCTCGGTGGGATTCCTGGTGAGGCCCACCAACTTGCTGATCGCGGCCCCCGTGGTCCTAGCCGTCGGCACTTCGCCGAGGCGCCTAGCCCTCGTTGCCCTGGGATCACTCCCCGGCATCGCAACTTGGATGGCGATCAACCACGCCGCCTATGGGGACGCCCTCCAGAGCGGCTATGGCGCGATCGGGGGCGAATTCCACGCCGGGTTGGTTGCCGGCACGCTTCGGTACGGCGCATGGTGGCTGCCGCGGCTCCTCAGCCCGATCGTGGTCCTCGCACCGCTGCTGGTCGCCTTTCCGAGGCTCTGGCCCAGGGTCGCCGCCATCCTGACCGCGTGGGCCGCTTGCTTTGTCGCATTCTATGCGCCCTACCGGTGGACCCACGAGCAGTGGTGGTTCCTCAGGTTTCTCCTGCCCGCGGCCCCCGCGCTCATCGTGGCCGGCCTCCTCGTCGCGCGCCACCTGCTGGAGCAGGCCGCCGGGCGCCTTCCGCACTATGCACGGCGCGCCCTGCCGGCCCTCGTGCTTGCCGTCGCCGTCGCCGTCGAGCTGGACCAGAGCTCGCCCCTCCGGGAGGCCCGGGCCGTGGGCCATGGGGAGCTCAAGTACGGACGGGTGTCGAAATGGCTCACGGCGCACGTGCCGGGCAATTCCGCCATCGTCGTGTCGCAGGCTAGCGGCGCCCTCTTCTACTTTACCGACCTTACGCTGCTCCGCCACGACCAGATGGGGCCGGCCCTCTCCAAGCGGGTATTTTCGTCGCTCCAGGCCGAGGGCCGGCCCCTGTATGCCGTCCTCTTCCCGTTCGAGGCAGATGCGCTGAAGAAGCTGCCCGGCACGTGGGTCCGTGTCGGCTCGGTCAACGACGTCGGCATCTGGCGTTGCGATTCGGCCGGATCCGCCGGGTAGCCCGCGCGCGCCGCCGTTTCGCAGCGGTCCCTTGGCGCTTGAGTCCGGGGCTCAGGGGCGGTTGGTTGGGCCCCAATGGCGCGCCAAAAGGATACGATCGCCGCCCTCGCGACTCCCGCGGGCACCGCGGCGCTCGCGGTCATACGTATCAGTGGTTGTGATACAAATCGCCTCGCGCGGGACGTCCTCGGCTCCGTTCCCCCGCCGCGCGTCGCCACGCACGCCGACTACTCCGACCTTGGGGGTGACGTCGTGGACGACGTCGTCGCGACCCTCTATGCCGGGCCCAACTCCTACACCGGAGAGGACTCGCTCGAGGTCTCATGCCATGGGAGCCCGTTCATCGCCCACAAGATCCTCGCCGATCTGCTCGTCCGTGGATGCCGGCCCGCTCAGCCCGGCGAGTTCACGCAGCGGGCGTTCCTGAACGGGCGCATGGACCTGAGCCAGGCGGAGGCGGTCATGGACCTCATCAACGCACGCAGCGAGCGTGCCCTCTCGGCCGCCCGCCAGGTGCTCCGGGGCGCACTCGGCCGCCACATGACCGGGCTCGTCGACGGCGTGCTCGGCGCGCTCGCAACCGTGGAGGCCTACATCGACTTTCCCGATGAGGATCTTCCCCCGGAGGACCGCGGCCGGCTCGCGGAACGGATCGCCGCCGTGCTCAGGGGCGCCGAGCAGCTCCTCGCCACCGAGCGCACGGGCGCGTTGCTGCGCGAGGGCATCGCGACCGTCATCCTCGGCGAGCCCAACGCGGGCAAGAGCTCGCTCCTTAACCTGCTTGTCGGGACCAGCCGCGCGATCGTCAGCCCCCATCCGGGAACGACGCGTGATTTCATCGAGGAGCGCATCAGCGTCGGCCCGCACGGCCTGCGCCTCGTGGACACCGCGGGCCTCAACGCCCGCGCCGCTGGGCTCGAACTCCAGGGCGTGGAGAAGACCCTTGAGTGCGCCGAGCGCGCGGACCTCTTTCTCGTCGTCCTGGACGCCACCCTACCCACCCCAAGCCTTCCGGAACGGATCACGGCGTGTATTAACATTTCAAATACACTCTGCGTGCTCAACAAGGCGGACCTGCTCGGCCGGGGCGCGCCTGTCGCCGGCGCGTTGCCGGGGTTTGCGACCGTCACGGTCTCGGCATTGAAGGGCGAAGGGCTCGATTCGCTTGTCGCGCAGATGGAAAGGCTCGCGGACGGCCTTCAGCAGACGTTCGGCGAGGAACGCAT
>Ga0265313_10002813_pt1 | contig 14667 bp, 14 predicted proteins | sample 4123metaG_FD_203122 | JGI IMG/M metagenome (GOLD analysis project Ga0265313, IMG submission 203122) | Rhizosphere microbial communities from Carex aquatilis grown in University of Washington, Seatle, WA, United States - 4-1-23 metaG | ecosystem: Host-associated > Plants > Roots > Rhizosphere >...
ACCGTTCTCGGGATGCTTCTTGTGCCGTGGACGCTGCGGCGGGCACGCGACCCCTACGATCCGCCTCCCCTCGCGCGCTACCTGGTCTGGTGGCTCCTGTTCCGGCTCATGTTCCTGTCCGGCGCGGTCAAGCTCACGAGCGGCGATCCCACGTGGAGGCACCTGACCGCGCTCACGTTCCACTACCAGACGCAGCCGCTGCCGACGCCGGTCGCCTGGTACGCGCATCACCTCCCCGGGTGGTTCCAGGCGGTGTCCTGCGCGCTGATGTTTGCGATCGAGCTCGGTGCGCCGCTCTGCATCCCGGCGCCGAGGGCGGTCCGGCACGCGGGCGCGCTCGCGCTCGCGCTTCTCCAGCTGCTGATCGCCGTCACGGGAAACTTCGCGTTCTTCAACCTGCTGTCGCTCGGCCTGTGCCTCACGTGCCTAGACGACGGCTGGTGGCGCGCCCGCCGCTGGCCTGTCGGGGAGCCCGCGCGCGACGTCGCCGGGCACGCTTCGCGAGGCGTGTCGGCCCGGGCCGCGGCCCTCCGCTGGTTCGCCGCCATCTACGTGGGCGTGACGTTCTTCCAGGCGTCCGCCGAGTTCTCGGCGAACGCGGCGAGGTCCCCCCTCGTGCGCGCGGTCGAGGCGGCGATCGGGCCCCTGCAGAGCATCAACAACTACGGGCTGTTCAGGGTCATGACGGTGGAGCGCCCCGAGCTCGTGATCGAAGGCAGCGACGACGGACACGACTGGCGCGAGTACGCGCTTCCGCACAAGCCAGGCGACCTGTCCCGACGGCCGGATTGGGTTGCGCCCTACCAGCCGCGCCTCGACTGGCAGCTGTGGTTCGCGGCGCTCGATTCCACCGAGAGCAGCCCGTGGGTGGGCACGCTCTGCGAGCGGATCCTGCGGGGAAGCCCCGCGGTGCTCGGGCTGTTCTCGCGCAATCCCTTTCCCGACCACCCGCCGCACTACCTGCGGGTCGTGCGCTACCGCTACGAGTTCACCGATGCTGAAGGTCACGCTCGGAACGGAAATTGGTGGCGCAGGACGCCGACCGATTTCTATATTCCGGCCGTGACACTCACCCCAGAGCCACGATGACGCCGTCCGGCCGAAAGCACTTCATGGTCCTGCTGGGCGACGCCGTCCGAGGCGGCTCGCTTGAGAAGCTCACCCTCGGCAAGCCGTCGGGTCGGGACCCGACGCTCGCCAACCTGTTTGTCCGCCCGGTGATGCTCAAGTCCGGCCCGCGTCTCTCGTTCGTGTGGCGGCACGACACGAAAGACGTCACGAAGAACCACGGCGCGGAGGAGGCCCTCCGCCTCTTGGATGCCCTGATCGGAGCGGACTTCCTCGACGCCCACCTCTTCACCTCGACCCAGAGCGCTCAGCTTGAGACCGGGCCCGGTGTCTCGCGGATCCGCATTAAGCCGCGCGCGGCGGCGGCGCCCCCGTCCCGAGGAAACGACCGGCCCAAGGCCCGTCCCATTGCCCAGGAAACCCCATGGCTCCGGGCGCTCGGGGTCACGGACCCCCGGGGCATGCCGCTCGCGGCCATGACGGACAAGTTCCGCCAGATCGAGAAATTCGCCGAGATTCTCGGCCATCTCCTCAAGGAGGCCCCGCTCGAGGAGGGCCGCACCCTGCGCGTCTTCGACATGGGATGCGGGAGGGGCTACCTCACGTTCGCCGCAAGCGAGCTTCTCGGGGACCGCGCCGAGGTCTGCGGAGTCGAGGCCCGCCCCGACCTTGTGGAGTTCTGCGGCAGGACGGCCGCGGCGCAGGGCTTCGCCCACCGCCTCTCCTTCCGTCTGGGGTCGATCGCAGAAACCGACGTCGGGGCCGTCGACGTCCTCATCGCGTTGCACGCCTGCGACACGGCCACGGACGACGCACTCGCGAAGGGGGTGGCGGCCGGCGCCGCGCTGCTGCTGGTCGCGCCCTGCTGCCAGAAGGAGGTCCGGCCGCAGCTCGTCTCCCCGCCGGTCCTGTCGGGGGCGCTCAAGCACGGGATCTTCGAGGAGCGCCAGGCCGAGTTTGTCACGGACGCCCTCCGGGCGCAGCTGCTCGAGTGGGCCGGCTACCGGACGCGCGTGATCGAGTTCATCTCAACGGAGCACACGGCGAAGAACACCATGATCACCGCGGTCAGGGCCCGTCCCGGTGGGGACGAGGCGATCGCCGCGCGAATCAGGGAATTCGCCGCATTCTACGGGGTTAGGCGCCAGACCCTGGCCGCCCGGCTCGGATTCGGCCTAAAATGACCTGGTCGGAGCTGGACTGGCCTTCCCTCGACCGGCACCGGGAGCGGTTTCTCGGCGGCGCGGCCTGCGACGGACCGTACTGGACGTCCGAAACGGACCTCGCCAGCTATGACATGACGTTTGGCGAGCGGATCGGATGGAAGTGGGACGCCGTCCTCGACGAGCTTCAGATCCGCGGGTGGAGGCCGCGGGGAGGACCGGTGCTGGACTGGGGATGCGGCAGCGGAATCGCCGGCCGGCGGGTCATCGGCCGCTTTGGCCAGGGGAGCTTCGAGTCGCTCAGCGTCTGGGACCACTCGCCGGTCGCGGCGGACTTCGCCCACGACATGGCCACCAAGGAGTTTCCCGGTCTCTCCGTCGCCGCGGCGACCGCGGGCTATATCAGGGGCGCCGAGCCAATCGGCCTCCTGCTCGTCAGCCATGTCCTTAACGAGCTCCGCCCCCAGGCCGTCGACGAGCTGCGGGCGCTGGTCGCCCGTTCGCGCGCGGTGATCTGGGCGGAACCGGGGTCCCGCGACACCAGCCGGGCGCTCGGGGAGCTGAGGGATGAGTTCGCCGGCCTTTTCAGCGTCGTGGCGCCGTGCACCCACGGGGGCCCGTGCCCGATCCTCGCGCCCGGCAACGAACGGCACTGGTGCCATCATTTCGCGGCCCCGCCTCCACACATCTTTACGGATTCCAACTGGATGAAGTTCGGCCGCCGCGCGGGAATCGACCTGCGGAGCCTGCCCTACGCGTTCCTGGCGCTCGACCGCGACTGGGCCGGCCAGGCGGGCGCGCTGTCGCGCGTCATCGGCAGGCCGGAGCATTTCAAGCCGTACGTCAGGCTGCTCAACTGCGACGGGGAAGGCCTCGCCGAGATGATGGTCATGAAGCGCGACAACCCGGGCCTCTGCAAGGAGCTGGAAAGAGCAAGGCACCCCCTGGTCTACAAATGGGAGCGGACCGGCGAAAAGATCACGGCCGGCACGTATTCCCACCCTAGGTCTTGACTCGCCAATCGCGACCGGGTCTGATCACCCCTTTCCCCAACATAAACACCATGGGCCAGCAGACGAACAAGATCATCAAACGCAAACGCCGCGCCGCCTACCTCAAGCGCAAGAAGGTGGCCGCCGCTGCGGCCAAGAAGAAGTAGGCTGCTGCGCGCCAAGACGTTGCTGCCCGAGGCGCCCGGCATGATCAAGGTCAGCCTCATTTCGCTTGGGTGCGCTAAGAATCTCGTGGACAGCGAGATAATGGTGGGTCACCTGCAGGGCGCCGGAATGCAGGTCATCCCCGACGCCGAGCACGCCGATGTCGTGATCGTGAACACGTGCTCGTTCATCGACTCCTCCAAGGAGGAGTCGATCGGGCATATCCTTGAAATCAACCTGCAGCGAGGGCTGCGCAAGCGCCGCCGAGAACAGAAGCTGATCGTGGCCGGCTGCATGTCCCAGCGCTTCGCCAAGGACCTTCCGGGCTCGATGCCCGAGGTGGACGCGTTCATCGGGCTCGACCAGGTCACCCGGATCGTCCCGATCATCGAGGAGATCTACGCCCGGGAGCGCGGAAGGAACGTCCCGCCGGCGAGCTTCGTGACGCCGCGCTCGACGTTCATCCCGGACTACAACACGCCCAGGTTCAGGCTCACGCCCCCCCACTTTGCCTACGTGAAGATCGCGGAGGGCTGCAACCACCCGTGCACCTTCTGCATCATTCCGCAGATCCGCGGACGTCACCGGAGCCGGACGGTCGACAGCGTCGTCGCCGAGGCCCGGCAGCTCATCGCGGAGGGAGTCAAGGAGATCAATCTCATCTCTCAGGACACGACCTTCTTCGGGATGGACACGTGGGACGAGCGGCCGAACCCGAGAACCCAGGTGGATTCCTCGAGAGGCGCCGCGCTCACCTCCCTGCTGCGGGCGCTGAACGCAATCGAGGGCGACTTCTGGATCCGCATTCTCTACACCCATCCGGCGCACTGGAGCGACGAGCTCATCCGGACCATCGCCGAGTGCCCGAAGGTGGCGCGGTACGTCGACATGCCGCTGCAGCACATCAGCGACCGGATGCTGTCGGCCATGCAGCGGGAGACCGGCGGCGACTACATCAGGGACCTTGTCCGGCGAATACGCGCGGGCATCCCTGGGATCGCGCTTAGGACGACCTTCATCGTCGGCTTCCCCGGCGAGACGGAGGCCGACATCGACACGCTCTGCGAATTCGTCAGGGAGGCCAGGTTCGAGAGGCTCGGGGTGTTTCGCTATTCCCAGGAGGAGGGAACCCGGGCGGCCAAGATGCCCGGGCAGGTCCCGTCCAAGGACAAGGAGCGCCGCTGGCACCGGGTCATGGCGCTTCAGAAGGAGATCGCCGGCGCCGTGAGCGCCGCAAGCGTCGGGAAGACCCTCAAGGTCCTCGTGGACGAGCCCGGGGTCGCGCGCGGCGAGGCCGATGCGCCGGATATCGACGGGCGCGTCTACGTGCCCCGGGAGCTCGAGGTCGGCAGCTTCGCGACCGTCACGATCAACGGCCACCACGACTACGACCTCTTGGCACTCCCCGCCGGGCAGAGCCCCGCCGAATTCAAGGTGGCGAAGCAGGCTCAGTAGGCGGCCGCTCAGGCCTTGGCGGACGCGGCGTACCTGCTGATGATTCCGTCAAAGGAGCCGTTGGAGAAGAAGATGACGACCCGCGGCTGGCCGCGCGCTGGAAGCGTGTCGGACGCCAGGGCGTCGTGAAGGTCGGCGTTTGACGCGAAATGGCGGGCGTGGATCCCCTGGGCCTCAAGGTTCTCGGCCACCGCCTCCGGGTCGAACCGCTCCTCGACGCGCAGGGCCCCCGCGCGGCTCACGGGCCCGAGGTAGACCTCGTCCGCGTCGGAGAGCGCCCGTTCGAAGCCCGACTGTAGCGTCTTCACGCGCGCCGTGTTGCTCCGGGGCTCGAATACCGCCGTGAGCAGCGCCCCGGGATACTTTGCCCGGAAGGACCGCAGCGTCTCGCCGATCGCCGTGGGATGATGCCCGAAATCCTCGACGACCGTGAGCTGCGGCCCCGCGACCAGGACCTCCTGGCGCCGCCTCACGCCGCGAAACGCCCCCAGCGCGCCTAGCGCGAGGGCCGTCGGGCGATCCGGAGAAACCGACAGGCCCGCGGCGGTGGCCGCCATCGCGGCGTTCCGCGCGTTGTAGAGGCCCGGCAGCGACCAGGCCACCCTTCCCCAGACCGCGCCGCGCCAATAGAGCGTGAAGCTGGAGCCGGACGCCGTCTCCGAGAAGTCCGCGATCCGGGCGTCGTTGCCCTCGTCCAGCCCGACCCGGACCACGGTCGTCCACGGCATCGAGCCAAGGACCCTCAGGTTGCTGTCGTCGCCGTTCAGGACGGCGAACCCGCTGCGCGGGATGATGCGGGAAAAGTGGACGAACGTGCGCTGGACGTCGGCCAGGTCCCGGAAGATGTCCGCGTGGTCAAACTCGAGGTTGTTGAAGACCGCAACGTGCGGCGCATAGTGGATGAACTTGCTGCGCTTGTCGAAGAACGCGCTGTCGTACTCGTCGCCCTCGATGACGAACGGGTCCGTGTCTTTCCCCAGGTGGCTTCCGGTCGGCGGGTCCTGGGGCACCCCGCCTATGAGGTAGCCAGGATCGCGGCCGTTGGCCATGAGCAGGTGGGCCGCCATCGCCGTCGTCGTCGTCTTCCCGTGGGTTCCGGAAACGACGATGTTCCTCCTGCGGCAGAGCACCTGGTCGTGGAGCATCGCCGGAAGGGACGTGAAGGGCACCGCTCGCTTGTCGAGAAGCCACTCGACCTCCGGGTTGCCGCGCATCATTGCGTTGCCTATGACGACCAAGTCGGCGCCCAGGGACGCCAGCCGGGCCGGATCGTAACCCTCGTGGGCCGCGATGCCCGCCTCCGAGAGCACGGTGCTCATCGGCGGATAGATGTTGGAATCGGCTCCGATCACCTCGTGACCGGCGGCCCGGGCGAGGAGCGCAGCGTTCCCCATCGCGGTTCCGCAGATGCCCATGAAGTAGATCTTCATCTGTTCTCGTTGTGGCTGGTGTGCGCGCCTTCGTGGAGGCGCCTCCTGAATAATCGGATCATTCCGGCCAACGCAACAAGGCCTTTCCGGCGCCCGGCGGCGGTCGCGATGCGCGGAAGGACCGGCCGCGGGTGCTGCAGCGTCAAGAAGGGAACGTTCTCGCCTGCATAAGCCGGGCTCGCGCGTGCCGGCCATTTGCTGGCTTGATTTCTCACCCGCCGCTTCGCACCCTTTTCCCCTTGAGCGATGGCCGTCTGGCAGCACCCGTGCTGACGCGCTTATATCAGGCCCCAACTTCTCCCTCCTACGCCATGCAAGTCACGTTATCCTGGCTCGATTACCTCATCCTGCTGACCTACACCGGCTTCGTCGTCGGCATCGGCTTCGCCCTCAAGAAATACATGAGGAGCTCGTCGGACTTCCTGACGTCCGGTCGCTCGATTCCGACCTGGGTGACCGGGCTCGCGTTCATCTCGGCGAACCTGGGCGCGCTCGAGCTCGTGGGCATGGCCGCCAGCGGCGCCAAATACGGCATCATCACCGCCCACTTCTACTGGGTCGGCGCGATCCCGGCGATGGTGTTCCTGGCCGTGTTCATGATGCCGTTCTACTACGGATCAAAGGCCCGGTCGGTTCCCGAATACCTCAAGATGAGGTTCGACGAGCGCGTGCGCGCCCTGAACTCCATCTCCTTCGCCGTGATGACGGTCTTCGCCTCGGGCATATCGATGAACGCGCTGGCCAAGCTCCTGCACCTCCTCCTCGGCTGGAACTACCACGCCAGCCTGTGGATCTGCTCGGCGGTCGTGCTGGTCTACGTCCTGAAGGGCGGGCTCACCTCGGCCATCTACACTGAGGTGCTCCAGTTCTTCATGATCGTGCTCGGCTTCGCGCCGGTCGTCTACCTCGGGCTCAGGGACGTCGGCGGCTACGGCGCGCTCACGAACGCGCTGAAGGGCGTGGCCACCAACCCGAGCGCGGTCCACCTTCGCGACCCGGGGATCAGCTTCGGGCCCAATGCGTGGACCAGCGCGTGGCACACGCTGCTCTCGGGGCCGGCAAACAACCCGATGGGGGTCGATTGGTTCGCGATGGTCTTCGGCCTAGGCTTCGTCCTCTCGTTCGGGTACTGGTGCACGAACTTCCTCGTCGTGCAGCGCGCGATGGCCGCCCGCAACATGACCGCGGCGCGCAACACGCCGCTGGTCGCGGCGGTGCCGAAGATGCTCTTCCCCGCCCTCGTGATCCTTCCAGGCATGATCGCCGTGGCGCTCATGACCATACCGTCAAAGGGCTACAAGATCCCGGCGCCAATCCTCGACAATTCGGCTTACGAGCGGGCAATGGCGGCCGTCGCGGCCGACGGCGCGCTCCCGCCCGAGCAGGCCTTCAAGGACATCAGCGCGGCCGTCGGCAAAAAGATGGACGCGGAGAAGGTCGCGGCGCTCGTCAGGGATTACGCCGTGAAGCCCCTCGACCCCGACGTCTTCAAGGACCGCCTGTGGAACGCCGTGGCGGAGTACGACTACGACGGGGTCATCCTCTCGCTCGTGAAGCGCTATTGCCCGCCTGGCCTGCTGGGCCTCGCCCTCACCGGCCTCCTCGCCTCGTTCATGTCGGGCATGGCGGGCAACGTGACCGCGTTCAACACCGTCTGGACCTACGACCTCTACCAGGCGTACCTGGCGCCGAACAAGAGCGATGAGCACTACATGCGGATGGGCCAGGTCATCACCTTCGTGGGTATCCTGCTGAGCATTGCCTGCGCGTATTTCGCGGCGATGTACAACAATGCCATGGACATCATCCAGCTCGTGTTCGCCTTTGTGAACGCGCCGCTCTTTGCAACCTTCCTGCTCGGCATGTTCTGGTCGCGCACCACGGGCACGGGCGCGTTTTTCGGCCTGCTCCTCGGGACGGCGACGTCGGGACTGGTCCATGCGCTCACCATCTCCCAGGGCAACGTCCCCGGGTTGAAGGGCGGCTACCTGGGCGTCATGCACACCTTCCCGAGCGAGATGGCCCAGAACTTCTGGCTGGCCATCTTCGCCTTCATCGTGTGCTTCGGCCTCACCGCGGGCATCTCGCTGGCCACCGCGCGGACCAAGTCCGACGCCGAGCTGAAAGGGCTCGTCTATTCGCTCACGCCCAAGGTCAAGGACGAGGGCCTGGCCTGGTACCAGCGACCGGCTGTCCTCGGCTCCGTGCTTCTCGCCGCGTGCGCCGTCCTCAACCTGATATTCTGGTAGAAAGGAACCTATTATGGGACTCGATATTCGCTGGCCAATCGGCCTCATGTTCTCGTTCGTCGGGGTCTTGATGACGGTCTACGGCCTCGTCACCGGAGGTGACGCCGAGATGTATCACCGCTCGCTCGACATCAACATCAACCTCGTCTGGGGCGTCGTCCTGCTAGTCTTTGGCGCCCTGATGCTGGCCATGGCCATCCGGGCCAAGGGCGGCGAAGGCCCGCCGGGCCCGAAGTAGGCGCCAGGGCCCTGCCCCTGGCGAAGGGGCCCCAGGCCGAACGGCCGGGCTGACGGTCTCACTGCACGGTCAGATTCACGTCCGAGTAGAGGAAGAACCGCTGGACCTCGTAGGCCGAGGCTGCGGTGGCCCCCCTCCGGACGACGATCATGCGGCCGGCCAATATTCCGGTCGCGAAATCGGGAAGCGAGCTGCTGACGACGGTGCCGGTGTTCGGCGCGGCGACGATCTCGTTCGCGGACGGTCCGATGTCCACCCACGCGGTGTCGGTCGGGCTGTTGTTGGCGAGCGTCAGCGTGTACTTTGGCTGCACGATCCGCTCGACCAGCAGCCTGGAGGCATTGCTGCGATTGTTCGCGGAGGCGGTGTTCCACAGCGCATAGCTGGCGGGTGGGAGCAGCGAGGACCACAGCGCGGGCGCCTGGGACTGCGTCGACTCCCAGCTTTGGTCCCAGATCGAGTCAAAGGTCTGCGCGGCGTCCGCGGCCGGAAACGCGAGCGCCCTGTAGGGCGGCACCATGAGGGACAGGAGGAGGTAGCGCTGCTGTCCGGCCTCGCCCGTCGGCCCGATGACAAGGGCTCTCTCGACACCGTAGGCGTTGAACGCGATGGCCGAATACTGGTTTTGGGCCAAGTTCGAATAGCTCGCGCCGACAACGTAGGAGGTCACGCCGCGCTTCTGTGCCAGCTTGGTTACCCAGCCCGCCGGGTCCACGGTCACCGTGGGGCCGAACATCCTCGTCGCAATCCCGGTGGCCCCGTCAAATGTCGTAAACACGGTCCCCGCAGGCAGGCCGCTGCCGGGAACGGACGCCTCATTGAGTCTTGCGAAGTCAAGGGCGTCGTAGGTCGCCTCAAAGTCCTTCCGGAGCGATCGAAGCGTCTCCGCCTCCGACCGGATCTGCGCCTCGTCCAGCTTGTTCGCGAGGACCGGCGCGAGGATTCCCGCCAGGATCCCCACGATCGCCACCGCGATCAGCAGCATGAGCAGAAACTCGCCCGATGCGCCGTCCTTCTCAGTGGATCTCATTGATCACCTCCACGACGGGCAGGACCACGGCGAGGGCCACCCCGAGCACCCAGGCCAGCACGAAAAGGAGCATGACCGGCTCGATCAGCCCCAGCGCCAGCGCGACTCGATGCCTCGCCTCCGACTCAAAATAGGCGGCGAGCTTGCCAAAGACCCGAGGGAGAGCCGCCTCGCCGCTCCTGATGGCAAGCACCACCTCGGGAGCGAAGACGCCAGACCGCTCGAATCCCTCGCCCACGGTCGCATTCTCGCGGACGGCGGCCACGACGCGGTCAATCCCTCGCGAATAGGCGTCATTTCCCGCGACCGCGGCACAGGCCTCGAGCGCCTCGACGACGCGGATTCCCGACTCGCTCATCGCCCGGAAGGTGGCGCAGATCCGCGCCATGCACAGCGCCTCTACGGCCTCCCGCACGACCGGAACGTGGAGCACCATCCGGTCGAGGCCGGGCCGGAAGCGGGGCCGAAGCGCCAGCCAGAACGCCGCTGCGGGCGCGGCAAGCGCGGCCGCGTCGCACATCGGGTGGTGAAGCACGAATTCGCTAATGACGAAGAAGAAGGCCGTGACGGGGTTCGTCTTCGCCACGCCCATGTCGCTGAGCATCCTCGAGAACCTGGGCAGCGTGAAGACACAGAGGACCCCGGTCGCCCCAAGGCCCGCGACGAAGACCAGGGCCGGGTACGCGATGGCCCGCATCGACTCCCGCCGGATCCCGCGCATCTGCGCGACATAATCGCGCACATGCCTGACCCCGTCCGACAGAAGGCCCGCAGCCTCGTGTGCCATGATGATGCCGACCATGGACTCGCTGAACACCCTTGGGAACTGCCTGAGCGATTCCCCGAAGCGGCCCGTTTCCTCGACGCGCCTCGCCACCTCCGCCCAAAGCCCTCGGGCTGCGCCGGCCGGCGCGCAGTCCGCCAGCCTTCTGAGCGCCGTGTTGATCCGCACTCCGCCGCCGAGCATGAGTTCGAGCGAGTCGAGCGCGGCGAGCAGCATTGATCCGGGAATCCTCGTTCGCGCAAGGGCTCCGACCCTCGGCGCGAGCCTCCTAATGTCGACGACATAGGCCCTGCGGTGCGACTCGATGTGTTCCGAGAGGCTCGCAAGGTCGACCGCGTCGATCGTGGCCGCCCTCCGACGGCCGTTGCGTCCGACAAATCTCGCCCTGAAGCGCGGCATGGACGCTCACTCGCCGGCCGAGCCGACGGTGGTCCGCCGGCTCCGGGGCAGCACAAAGTACGAGCCTGAGCGCTCGAGGAGCACCGTGGCGGGGGCGATCCGCGCAACGGTGAACTTTCCGAGCGTGTCGCCCGTCCTCAGGCCGCGGCCGTTCACAAAGGCCAACGGGCCGCCCTCGCCCCCGGCGATGATCCCCGCGTAGAGGAACACCGCGTCGTTGCCGCCTGCCTTCGGGCGCACGCGCACCTCCCAGGGGTTCCTGATGCCGGCCTTCTGCCGCGGGTCGCCAGGCTCCGGCGCCGCCGCCTCGATCCTGCCGCTTGCATCGGGCCAGTGGGCATTCGCAGGGACCTCGTCCGCGGCGGGCGCCGCGGCCGGCTTCCCGCCGGCCCCCGCATCCTGCGAGACGGAGAGGTCGACCGCGACAACCGGGCGCGGCCCGGCCGCTGCGGGAGCGATCGCCCCGTGCGCCCCAACGAGCCGCACCACGTCATCCGACGGGATCCACGGGGCGTCAAGGACACCCGACCGGTGCGCGTCGCGGGAGGCGGGAACGTACGCCCAGCCGGACTCGGCCCTGGCGGGCGCGAGGGCGCACAGCAGGAATGCGGTGGCCGCGCCCTTCACGGTGCTCCGGCGATGAAGCTTATCTCGACGCCCCCCTGCGGACCGGCGCCGCGCCTGACCGCGAAGCGCGCGCCGTTGGCGAGGTACTCGCAGCCCGCGGCCTGCGGCCCAGCGGCGCCCGGAACGCACGCGGCGCCCAGGGCGCCCGCCACGGCGTCCGGCTCCACCGGAAGCCCCGTCGCCCTCATCCTGTCGACGGCATTTCGCACCAACACAAGCACGCGCTCCTCCGCCGGCGAGAGCACATCGAGCGGCGGGTCCGCGCCTCCCGGGGCGTTGTCGGCGAGGGCGTTCAATTTGCGGTGTCCTCCACGGCCTTCCTGGCCTGTTCGACAGCGGCGGCCAGCGCGTCCAGCGCGGCCCTCTGCCTGACCAGGCGGGCGGCCAGCCTCGATGCCTCCCTCTGCTTGAGGGCCAGCTCATTCAGCAGGTCCTCGCGCCGCTTCTCCAGGTCCGACAGTTCACGCTGCAGCTCCTTCTGGCTGCGCGCCAATCGGAGCCTCTCCTTTAGTTGCGCAGCCCTCTCCGTGTCGTTCGTGAACACCTGGAGGAAGATCGGGTCGCCATACAGCTGGGCGACCTCCTCAACGGCCGCCTGCATCTTCGCGAGCATTTCCTCGTACCGCTTGCCGGCGCGGCTGCTTGCCTCGCTCGCCGCGGCCTCCGCCCCGCTTGCCCGCGAATCCACCTTCTGGGCCTGGCCCGGTGGCTGCGGATCCGGCGCCGCGTGACAGGGCCGGAGCATCATCAGCGCGGCCGCAATACAGGCCGTTCGTGTCGCGTTCATCTTGATTCCACGGAGTTGCCGCCCCTTCGGCTCATTTGCACGGCCACTCGGACGGTCACCAGGTCCAATGATCGTCGCTCAACGCCGCCGCTCGTTCTCATCTCGATGCCCGTGATCCCCACGCCGGGCAGCGCCTCCGAATCCCCGAGGGTCTCGACGATTTCTGGCCAGTCGGCCAGCACCGGCGATATCAGCCGGAACGTTCCGAATTGCACCGAGGAGCCGCTCCTTTCGTCCCTGGGTCCGGATTCAACCGTCCAGCGCCCCCCAAACCGCCTGACCAGGCGGTCCCACGTGTCCTCCGCACCCAGCAGGAGCCGGGTCCTTCGGACGCGGTCCCGGAGCGCGTCAAGCCTCGCGCCCTCGAAATCCGACTTCGCGGCGATTTGGGCCGCCAATCCGGATCCCACGTCCGCGGCGAGGCGCTGGCGCTCGGAGATCGCTGACCCCAAGTGGGCATGAAGCCAAAGCGCGGCGCACGCCACGGCAACCGCCGCCGAGCTCGCGGACGCAAGCGCTTTGGAAAACACGAGGCCCCGCGTCATGGAGGAGGTGCCGCGTACCGGCCGCTCACCGAAACTCTCCCGAGGGCCGCGTTGAACTGCCAGCCGCTTGGACCCTCCGGCTTGAAGCCCGCATGAGCCAGGGCCTTGCGCGTCCCGTCGGGATCGAAGTCGGCGCCCACAACCAGGGCCTCGATCTCGAAGCGGTCTTCCCGGTCAATCGTCAGCGAGGTGACCGTGAGAGCGTCGGGCACCGCCTCGGCCAAGCCGAGCAGCGCCTCGCGCCTGCCCAACTGAAGGGGCCCCGGGCTCTGCGACGCCTCCTTTCGAAGCGCCTCCATCTCCCTTTGGTTGCTCGCCAGAACCGAGAGGTGCGCCTCGAGCGCCGCGGCGCGGGCGGATCCTGACGCCTCCTCGGACCTCAGCTGCCGAAGCTGCCCGGGGACCGCCGCCCCAAGGGCGGATGCCGCCGCAAAGCAGGCGACGGCGGTTCCCGCGAGGCATCGATCCAGCCGCCGCGGCCTCGGGAACCCCTCGACAAGGTTTCCGGGATGGCGGGGACCGATCCTCGCGGCGTTTCCCGCAAGCGCGTCCACTCCCGCCACGGCCTCCAGCCTGCCCGTCGCGCGTAGCTCCGGCCAGACGGGGCAGACGCGCTCGGGTTCCCCCTCCGCGATGACCGCGATGCTGCCGCGCCTGAGCTCCACTTCGGCCATCGGCAGCCCCGGGCGCGCCTCGGAGTCGCCGAGAAGGGCGCAAAGGGCCTTCCAGTCCCTGTCCGCCATCGCCCCCGACCAGCCCCTGAAGGAGTTCCTTCCCCTTGCTCGGATCGCGACCGCGACGAATCCGGGCAGCAAGATGAGGATGAACCTTGCCCTCGACAACGCGGAGCCTGCCCGCGCGCAGGCGGTCGCCGCCGTGAAGGCCGACCACGCCGCGGGAAGCTGCGAACCCGTTCGCAGGCACGCATCGTGAAGGTACACGAGTCCGGGCGCCAGTTCGGCGTGCATCAGCGTTGAGAAACCCCCACCCGGAACCGGCTCGGGCAGCTCGATACCCCAGCCGAGGCTCTCGGAGCCGACCACCGGGTGCTCGCCGCGGACCCGGGCGAGCGTCGCGAAGACTGAGCGGCCCACCTTGGGGCAATCGACGGTCTGGTGGGCGAGCCCCTCGGGCTCAAAGACGACCACGGTCCTCTCTCGGCGTTCGCAGGAGAGCAATTCCGCGAGCCGGGCGACCGCCGGGTTCGCCAGCTCGCCTCCCCCGTCGAATGATTCGCGGCGCCATCCCCTGGAGTCGCAGAGCCAGACGCTTCGGCCGAGGAGCATGACGATTCGCGGCGCCATGGCTCAGAAGTTCCCGAGATAGACGTACACATCCGTGACCCCGCCAACGGCCGCGGCATACGCGACCGAGCCACGGACCTGGGCTGTTGCGGCCGATCCCGTCGTGTCGTCCATGAACGCGGACGAGTTGATTGCCGTGGCTATCTGCGAGGCCTCGGGCCCGGACACGGCCTTGATCAACGCGTACGCAACACGGCCTGCGGGCAGGCTGCTGACCCCGTCTGTCTTGAAGTTCGTCCCTCCGCTCGCGTCCATGGTCCCCGGGGTCTGCGCTGCGTTGACCGCCGCGCATTCCAGGCGGGACACGCCGGAATATCCGTATCCCGCGGCGATTCGGGTGTCGGGAAGGTTGTAGAACGTCCCTGTGGCGGCGTTGTAACGCGGGTCGACCACGGACGAGCCGCCCGAGGGAAGGAAGACCTGCGAGCCGC
>Ga0265313_10002816_pt1 | contig 14662 bp, 12 predicted proteins | sample 4123metaG_FD_203122 | JGI IMG/M metagenome (GOLD analysis project Ga0265313, IMG submission 203122) | Rhizosphere microbial communities from Carex aquatilis grown in University of Washington, Seatle, WA, United States - 4-1-23 metaG | ecosystem: Host-associated > Plants > Roots > Rhizosphere >...
TTCGTGTGGACGCAGCCGCGGAAAGGAAATGCTGAGGCGCGAACGCCAGAAGCGATTTTCCAGGTAGCGAACGTGAAGCCCCACGAACCAGGCTTCGGCGCGCCAATCGGACAGACCGTACAAGGCACCGAGGCCCATCTTCTTGATGCCTGCTTCGCCGAGACGATCCGGCGTTTCCAGGCGGTATTTCATGTCGGATTTGGGGCCGCGCAGGTGATGGCGCGGGTAGGTCTGAGGATCGTACGTCTCTTGGTACACCATCACGGCGTTCATGCCTTCGCTTGCAAGCCGGACGTAGTCGTCGACCGAAAGTGGTTGCACCTCGCACGACAGGCTGGCGAAGCGCGGACGCAAGACACGCAAGGCGTGCGCGAGGTAATCGGCGCCGACGCGCGGGCTCTCGCCGGTGAGCAGAAGAACGTGCTGCAGACCCATGGCCGTCAGGGCATCGGCTTCGGCGAGGATTTGCTCGTCGTCGAGGACGATGCGCGCGATGCGGTTGTCGGCGCTGAAGCCGCAATAGGTGCAGATGTTGCCGCAGATGTTGGACAGGTAAAGCGGGGCATAAAGCTGCATGGTGCGGCCGAAGCGCTCGACCGTGCGCTGCTGGCTGAGGGCTGCCATTTCCTCCAAGAAAGGAACGGCGGCCGGCGACAACAGAGCAGCCAAGTCGTCGAGCGAAAGCTCGCCGCGTCCGCGGCGAAGCGCGCGGCGGACGTCGTTCGCGGTTTTCGCGGCGATGCATGCCGCGCGTTCGCCAAAGTCGTGCTTGGACCAAAGATCGGCGAACGTCATGCCGGCCTTTCGGTGAGAAAGGCGGTGAGCGGCGACGAAGCGTGCGCGACCGTCTCCTGCGCTGGCAGTCCCGCCTCGTAACCTTGTCGCCCGGCTTCGACCGCTTGGGCAAACGCATTGGCCATTCGCACCGGATCGACCGCCGTCGCAATCGCCGTATTGACCAGCACGGCGTCGGCGCCCATTTCCATCGCTTCCGCCGCGTGCGAGGGCGCGCCGAGCCCGGCGTCGATGACCACCGGCACCTGGCGCTGAGCGAGAATGATTTCCAGGAAGGCGCGCGACGACAGTCCTCGGTTGCTTCCGATGGGCGCACCGAGCGGCATGACCGCGGCGGCGCCGGCTTCGGCGAGCTGCCGGCACAGGACGGGATCGGCGTGCACGTAGGGCAGGACGACGAATCCGCGTCGGGCCAGCTCTTCGGTGGCGGCGAGTGTTTCGATCGGATCGGGCATCAAGTACTTCGGATCGGGATGAATCTCGAGCTTGAGCCAGTTCGTGTGCAGCGCCTCGCGGGCCAGCTCGGCGGCCAAAATAGCTTCGCGCCGGTCTCGCACGCCCGACGTGTTGGGCAGCAGCCGGTAGCGCTCGGGCTCGAGGTGCGACAGGATGTCGTCGGTCGCGCCGTCGGTGCGCACTCGGCGAAGCGCTACGGTGACGAGCTGCGTGCCCGAAGCGGCCAAGCTTTTTCGCATCAGGCTGGGCGAGCCGAATTTTCCGGTGCCGAGGAAGAGGCGCGAGCCGAGCTCGACGCCGCCTATGACGAGAGGTGTGTTCATAATGGCGTCCTTGTAGTAGCAGCGCTGAGCGCGGAAGCAGCAGTGTTTAGTGCCACGAACGCGGCGACAGGATCCGGCGCATCCCAGACGGCGCCAAGCACGGCGGCGCCATCGAATCCCAGCGCGTGGCAATCGGCCAGGCTGTGCATCGTCACGCCGCCAAGGGCGACGACTTCGGTGCTTCGCTGTGGTTTGGTGCGTGCTGCAAGGAGAGTGCGGAGGGCATCGCGGGCCTGCGGCTGCATCGGACCGTAGCCTGGTTTGCTCAGCGACGCGAAGACCGGACCGATGAAGACGGCATCGTAACGCCCGAGGGAAGCTCTCACCGTCCCGACATCGTGGCATGAGCGACTGGCGAAGCCACCGGTACCTTTCTGCAGGCCCGGATCTTCGGGCGCCCGGCCGTCGTCTCGAAAATGGATTCCGCCCGCTCCGAGAGAACGCGCGATGTCGTGGTGGCCGTGCGCAATCACGCGACGTCGCCACAGCGGCGGCAGCGACCCGAGCAGGCCGGCCGTGCGCTCGGCCGACCACGTCGGCTTGCGCAGGTGGTAGCGCTCGAGCCCCGCCTCGAAGAGGACCTCAACGGTCTCTTGCTCGTCGGCGCGGTCATCGGGAGGGGACAGCACCACGAGCTTCATCCGCCTTGGCTGGCATGAATGATAAGGACGCTGTCACCCGGGCGCAACGCGTGCGCTGACCAGTCTCCTCGCGAGACTACCGATGCATTCACGGCCACGGCTACGCCTGGCCGCCCCGCCAGCGCCAGCTCGTCGAGAAGCGCGAGCAACGAGGTGCCGGCAGCGACGGATCGCCGCGCGTCGTTGACGAAGATGTCGACGGCGTTGGAGGTTGGCGGTGCTGTGGAGGGCATGAGGTCGGTCTTTCCGCGGCCCGGAGCCACCCTCGGGCTCCTGCCTCCTCTGCGCTGCAGCGAGGCCTGTTTTCCCTACGGCGGTACGAGACGCATCAGGTTCGAAGGCTTTTCGGACGGTTCTTGTCCTGATCTCAGCCTGGAGCCCCAGGCTCGCCTAAACGAGGCGGCACAAAGTAAGACTCGGATAGGCATGGTTTTCAACACCAAAATCGACGGCCAGACATTGGAACAACGGCTTCGCGATCCGATCGCCTTCGTCGCAACACGCGATCAACCGGTCGTAGGGACGATGCGGCGAGTTTTCACCGCTTTTACGGACGCGAAACAATGGTGCGATTACCGTACCCATGTAGCGCGAACACGCTCGAAATGCCGAAAGAAACTGTCAAAGCTCTTATGAGCTCGGCTCGCAGCAAGGCGGAGCTTCTGTCACGAAGTCCTCTTCAGTACTTCGTTTTGTCGATGTTGGAGAACGGATGCCTCAAGGTACAGATACGTGCAATACCTGTTACGGAACAGGTGAGATCGCGACCGAGCATGGACTGACGAGTTGCCCGGATTGTTATGGTGACGGCAAGGCTGCCAATGCCGGGAGCAAGCTCGAGTGGCGGCTGCGCGAGCTCGAAAAGAGCTACCGCACGAGCAATCACGAGGCTTTCTCCGACGTGATGTGGTTGGTGCACGAGCTGCGACAGGCGCGCGATGCCCTGCTGCTGATTTTGACCCGCTGCCAGGACGCGGACGAGGGAGATGAGGTGGCGAGGTACGTTCGGAGCAAAGCCATGGCCGCGCTTGGGCTTTATCCGCGCACGCCGACCGAGGCGCACGCCAGCCGGGAGCGCTCATGAATCCAAGCCGCATCATTGTCGTCGGCAACGGCATGGTCGGCCACCGCTTCTGCGAGAAGCTGGTGGAGTACGACAAGGGCGACAAGGGCGACAAGGGCGACAAGGACAGCGCCTTTCGCATCACCGTTTTCGGCGAAGAGCCTCGACCTGCGTACGACCGGGTGCATCTGACCGATTATTTCAAAGAGCGCTCGGCAGAGCAGCTCGCGCTTGGAACAAGGGAATGGTACGCCGAGCGCAACATCGAGCTTCAAACTGGGACGCCCGTCACCGCGATCGATCGCGGAGCTTGTAGCGTGGTGACGGCAGACGGCAAGCAGCACGCTTATGACTATCTCGTGCTGGCCACGGGATCGGCGCCCTTCGTGCCGCCCGTGCCGGGCGTCGACAAGAAGGGCATCTACGTTTATCGCACCATCGAAGACCTGGATGCGATTCTGAACCATGCCATGACGGTGCGGCGAGCCGTGGTCATTGGCGGGGGACTGCTCGGCCTCGAGGCGGCTCGCGCGGTCAAGGATTTCGGCCTCGAGACGCACGTCATCGAGGTGGCTTCGCGTCTGATGCCGCGTCAGCTGGATGTCGCGGCAGGTGCACTCTTGGAACAATCCATCCGCGACCTCGGCGTCACCGTGCACATCGACCGTCGCATCGTTCAGTTTGCCGGCGAGGCGTCGGTCAAAGGGATCGAGCTTTCAGACGGCGAGACGATTGACGCGGACCTGGTGATTCTGTCTGCGGGCATCCGGCCGCGCGACGAGCTGGCGCGCAAGGCGGGCGTGGAGATTGGACCTCGGGGTGGGGTGGTCGTCGACAATCAACTGCGCACGAGCGACAAGCAGATCTTCGCGATCGGCGAGGTGGCTCTGCACGACGGAATGATCTACGGCCTGGTGGCGCCCGGCTACGAAATGGCAAACGTCGTCGCGAAGACGTTGACGGGTGACGAAGCTGCCTTCACCGGCGGTGATCTCTCGGCAAAACTAAAGCTGATGGGAACCGACGTCGCTTCGTTCGGCGATCCGTTTGCCGTGGGGCCAAGCACGCGCGCCATGACCTTCGAAGATCAGGTCAAGCGCATCTACAAAAAGCTGCTGGTCGACGTGACCAGCAAGCGACTGGTGGGCGGCATCTTGGTTGGCGATGCCAAAGATTATATGCGCCTGCAGCATCTGGCGCGTTCGCAGACCACGCTGTCGGACAGCCTCGACGAGTTGGCGCTCACGGCGGCGGCGGGCGGCAAGCCGTTCGAGCTTCCGGACGAGTCGCAAGTGTGCTCGTGCAACAACGTCTCTGCGGGGCGCATTCGCGCCTGCGTGCGCGACGAGGAGTGTACGACGGTCGACTTGCTGAAGAAGACCACGCGGGCAGGCACTGGCTGCGGTGGTTGCATGCCAGTGGTCTCAGATCTGCTCGGCGTTCAACTCAAGGCGATGGGTAAGACGGTTCGACCGCGACTGTGCGAGCACTTCGCGTACACAAGACAGGATCTGTTCCAGATTGTTGCCGCCAAGCGGATACGTACTTTCGCACAATTGATTGCCGAGTACGGCGAAGGGTGTGGCTGCGAGATCTGTAAGCCCACGGTGGCGTCCATTCTTGCCAGCATCTTCAATGAACCGGTCTTGAAAGAGGAACACCGGACGTTGCAGGACACGAACGACCGGTTCTTGGCGAACATTCAGCGCAACGGTACCTATTCCGTGATTCCGCGCATTCCTGGCGGCGAAATCACACCCGAAAAGCTGGTGGTGCTGGGCAAGGTGGCGGGCAAGTACAATCTGCACAGCAAAATCACCGGCGCGCAGCGGGTGGACATGCTGGGCGCGCGACTCGAAGACTTGCCCAGCATTTGGCAGGACCTGGTCGCGGCGGGCTTTGAAAGCGGCCACGCCTACGGCAAGGCGCTGCGCACGGTGAAGAGCTGCGTGGGCACGAGCTGGTGCCGCTTCGGTGTGCAGGACTCGACGGCGATGGCGATTCGCCTCGAAGAACGCTACAAAGGCATCCGCGCGCCGCACAAGCTGAAGAGCGCCGTGAGTGGATGCATTCGCGAGTGTGCGGAAGCCCAGGGCAAGGACTTCGGCTTGATTGCGACCGAGAAGGGCTGGAATGTCTTCGTCTGTGGCAACGGCGGCGCCCATCCCCGCCACGCCGATTTGCTCGTCAAGGACGTCGACGCCGAGACGGCCATTCGCTACCTCGACCGCTTCCTGATGTTCTACATTCGCACCGCCGATCGCCTCACCCGCACCGCGGTTTGGCTGGAGAAAATGGAGGGCGGCATCGACCGGTTGCGCGAGATCATCGTCGACGATTCGCTCGGCATTGCCGCCGAGCTCGAACGCGATTTGCAGTACCTGGTCGACACCTACGAGTGCGAGTGGGCGGGTGTGGTTCGCAACCCCGAGCGCCAAGCGCAATTCAAACAATTCGCGCAGACGCAGGCGATGCCGGAAAAGGAGCCTCGCGCGCGCGACGGACGTGCGTGGGTGCGACTGGCGAAAGTGGCCGAGGTTCCGCAGAACGGCGGCATCACGGCCCGTTACGGCGATACGGAAGTCGCCATCTTCAACTTCGCCGCGAAGGGGGAATGGTTCGCGTCTGAAAACCTCTGCCCGCACAAACAACAGATGGTGCTGGCGCGTGGGATCCTCGGCGACGCTGGCGGCAAGGCCAAGGTCGCTTGTCCTTTGCACAAGAACACATTCGATCTCGAGAGCGGTGCCTGTCTCAATGGAGATCTGCGAGCCATTGCGACGTTCCCGGTGAAGATCGAAGGTGACGACGTGTGGGTCGAGTTGCCGCCCGCCGAAGAGCTGCGACGCAAGTCTGCGGCATCACACACGCCGGCGCGTCAGCCGCAGCCGATCGTCTAGCTTATGCCGCGGCACTGACCGGGGGGCGAGCTGTTTGGGCTGGCGGCCGAAATTTTCCTGGACAGAATTCTAGGAGTGCAGTCGGCGGTTGAGGCTAGACGTCGTTCGTTTGCAGTGCCGTGCCTGGCCGTGTTTGCGCTTGGCGCGGCAGCGTGCTCCCGACAAACCTCGACGGGGGATGCCGCGGCGGATGAGGATTCCTCAGCAGCCGCGGTCGATGGCGCGGGCGAAGCGGGCACAGCGTTCGAGCCGGCAACGCCGTTCGCCTACGTCGCGAAGGTGAAGAACGTTTTGGTTGGGTTGCAGGCGACCGATGACGAAGTCGCCCAGGTTGCGTCCGATCCGACCCAGTTGAAGACACTGATAACGGCGTGGATGCAGCTTCCGCAGTACAAGCAAAAGATGAAGCGCTTCTTCGAGCTGGCGTTTCAGCAGACGCAGATTTCGACCGCAGATTTCGCCGATCAAGTCTATCCGGGACAGCTCGCGCTGAACGGAACGACCACGCCGCTCTTGCTGCAAAACATCGAGGAGAGCTTCGCCCGAACGATGCTGGAATTGCTGGACGAGGGCAAGCCGCTGACGGTGAGCGCAACGACCGACACCTTGATGATGACCACGGCGCTCAAGGAGCTGTACGCTTTCCTGGACGTTTGGCAGGTGGACGACGCCGGCAAGGTTACGGATCGCTTCAAGCAGGCGAACCCCAAACTGTCGATCACGGTTGGCACTAGCCAGGGCGCGATTCCAATCGCAGACACGCTCAATCCCAGTAGTCCCAATTACATGCACTGGTACAATCCCGACGTCGCGACCGAGGACACGCAGATCGGCGACTGTGCCAAGGATCCCATTGTCTACCCGCCGAGTGCCCAGACGCTTCACTATTTGCTCTACGGCTCGCTCGATAACCGGAAGAGTGCGACGGGCGTCGCCTGTCCCGTATTGGGCGGAAGCGCCGCCGCGGCTCAGTTGAGCACGGATGATTTTGCGGACTGGACCATGGTCAAGGTACGCCTGCCCGTCGCGGGCGAAGCCACGTCGCTCTTCTACGATCTGCCCGCCCTTCGCTCGGCCAGCGAGCTGGTCCTTTCGATTCCCCGGGTCGGCTTCTTCTCGACGCCCGCCTTCTTCGCGAATTGGCAGACGAACATCAGCAATCAGATGCGGGTGACGCTCAACCAGACGCTGATCGTCGCGTTGGGTACCTCGGTGGATGGGACCGATGCGACGGTCACTCCGGGCAATCCGCCGCCCGGTCTCGACACCGCGCACGCCATGTCGCCGAACTGCTACTACTGCCACCAGTCTCTCGATCCAACGCGTTCGGTTCTGGCTTCGACTTACTCGTGGAATTATCACAATCAACTCGATCCGAACTACGTCAGTCAGAAGGGCATGTTCGCGTTTCAAGGCGTAGTCAAGCCGGTTGCGACGATGACTGACTTCAGCGCCACGCTGGCCCAGCATCCCTTGTTCGCGCAGGCATGGGTGCAGAAGCTTTGCACATACGCGAATTCGGCTCCTTGCGCTGCCGACGATTCCGAGTTCAAACGGATCGTCGGCCTGTTTCAATCTTCCGGCTTTTCGTGGAGCAGTCTCGTTGTCGAGCTGTTTGCCTCGCCGATCACGACCCACGCGAGCGAGACGCGAACCGCTGATGTGAATGGCGAGACAATCGCGGTATCGCGTCGGGATCATCTTTGTGCTGCCCTCGATGCCCGGCTTGGTTTCGTCGACGTTTGCGGTCAGGACGCGGCAACAAAAAAACAACAACAGCCCGCCATCGTCCAGCTTGTTTCGGGCTTGCCTTCGGATGGCTATGGCCGCGGCGCCACGCTGCCGGTGCTCCCCAACGATCCGACGCTGTTCTACCGAGCGGCGACCGAGAATCTGTGCGAGGCCATAGCGGCCGATGTGATCGATGTGCCGGCGGCGAAGGTCGTGGCAGGCGTGAAGGCGTGGTCGAGTGGCAACGCGGATGCGGCCATCGCCGATTTCGTGAGTATCGTCATGGCGCTGGTGCCGTCGGATCCGCGTTCGGCGCCAGCCACCACACTTCTCAAGGACCACTTCGCAGCAGCGAAGGCGCAGGGCGCAAGCGCATCGGACGCTCTGAAATCGACGTTCGTGACGGCTTGCCTTGCGCCGTCGGCCCTCTCGATTGGTTTGTGAGACAGCGATGATTACGCGGCGGCAAAGTCTTCTTTCCCTTCTCTTCGGAGGTAGCGGCCTCGGACTTCGGGCGCTTGCTACCGGCTTGCCGGTGTCGTTCTTGGCGGCGCCACGCAAAGCCTTCGCCGGTGGGGCATCGCCGGTCTGCGACGATAAGAGCAAGGCCCAGTACATCATCTTCAACACCTCCGGTGCGGGCGATCCCATCAACACAAACGCACCGGGAACGTACGATGACCCGGCGATCGTTCACAGCAGCGACCCCGCGATGGCTCCCACGCCGCTCACGTTGAATGGCCAGAAGAGCGTCGCGGCGGCGCCATGGGCCAGCCTGCCGCAGACGGTGCTCGATCGCACCGCCTTCTGGCACATCATGACCAACACGCCTGTGCATCCCAAGGAGCCCGACGTTCTGAAGCTGATGGGCGCGACCTATGCGGGCGAGATGTTACCGTCGTTGCTGGCCAGCATTTGGCTCCCTGCCTTGGCACCATCCAGGCTCAGCCAATCAGCATCGGCGCATCTTCTCCGTCGGAAGCGCTGACCTTTGGCGGATCGACGTTGCCCATCATTCCGGCCCTGGCCTTGAAAGCGACGCTGACCAATCCCACCGGCGCGCTGACCAAGCTGCAGCCCCTGCGCGATCAAACGCTGGCGCAGCTTTATGACCTGTACAAAAACGGCGCGACGACTGCGCAGCGAGCTTACATCGATGCACTCGTGACGTCGCAGGCGCAAGTGCGCAACATCAGTCAAAGTCTGCTGTCTGCTCTATCGTCGATCAAAGACAATAGCGCGGCGTCGCAGATGCTGGCGGCAGTGACACTGATTCAAATGAACGTGACGCCGGTGGTGGCGGTTCACGTCCCCTTCGGCGGCGACAATCATCGGGACATCGGTCTGGCGACAGAAACCGCGCAAACCGTGTCGGGCGTCGCTACTCTCGCGTCGCTGATGCAGCAACTTTCCGCCGCCGGGCTTTCGGATCAGGTCAGCTTCATGTCTCTCAACGTCTTCGGGCGCACGATCGGCCCCAGTACCACCGATGGTCGCCAACACAATCCCAACCACCAGGTCTCGATCGTCATCGGCAAGCCCTTTCGCGGCGGCGTGGTGGGCGGCGTTGCGCCGGTCCAGACCGACTACGGTGCGACGGCCATCGATTCGAAGACGGGGCAGGGCGGCGCCTCGGGCGACGTGCATGCGGTGGACACGCTGGCCGCGTTCGGACGCACGATGCTTGCCGCCGTGGGCGTGGATGCGGCCTCGATCGCCAGCGATATCCCAATGGGCACTGCTATTCCCGCAGTGCTTGCCTAGCCCGCGCGGGGCTTCTGCCGTCTATGCCGGACTGCAGCAGTAGGGGGCCGAATCTTCGTCCGTGGCCGTGCATCCAACGGAGCAATGAATCCTGCGTTATTCCCTCGGCTTGTGGCGGTAGAGACCACCAGTTTCTGCAGCGCTCGCTGCGTCTTCTGCCCAAATGATTCGCTCAAGCGCGGAAAGCGGCACATGTCGGACGAGCTGTTCGAAAGCATCATCGAACAGTGTCGCGAATTTCCCCTGCCGGCCATCGAGCCGTTCATCCAGGGCGATCCGTTTTCCGATCCCAAGATCCTCCCGCGCTTGGAGATGATTCACCGGCGGCTGCCGAACACGAAGCTTCGCTTGTACAGCAACGGCTACAACCTAACGCCCGAGCGAACGGATGCCATCTCGGAGCTCGGGATCGACCACCTTTACATCAGTCTCAACACGACGGATCCGGCACGCTACAAGGCCGTGATGGGTCTCAAGCTCGAGCGGACGCTCGAGCATCTACGCTATCTTTCCGATCCTGTACGCCGCCGTCGCGTCGCGCGCGAGATTACGGTGCGCATGGTCCGCATGACGGACACCACGCTGGAAGAGCAGGAACGCTTCCTCGCCCTTTGCAAAGAGCTGGGCGTGCAATCCTTCATCGTGGGTCTCTTCAACTACAAGGGCGATATTCAAAGCCCACTTCCGGTGCCGAACTATCCGTGCGAGCACATGGACAGGCTCGACATCCTGGCGGACGGAATCGTCACCCTGTGCTGCATGGACCAGGACGGTGAGTTCTCGTGGGGAGACGTCAACAAGCAGCCGCTGCTCGACGTCTACCGCGGATCGGTCGCGGCGAAGTATCGCGAGATGCACTGGAGCGGGCGTCGCAAAGAGATTCACCCCTGCGATACGTGCAACCTCTTCTGGCCAGGCCTGCAGGGCCTGCCGGTGGTCAAGAAAGCGCGTTTTGCCGCCCAGGCCGGCTGGTACTTCCTTCGCCACCGCCCGACCGGAAAGCGCGCCCCGAATTTGGTGCCCGCGGCGGCCTTGGTGCCGCCGCGTACGTCGGATCCCTAGTAGCTAGTCCACCGGCAAGCCGCTGACGATGATTCGTCGCAGGCCACTCGTCGGCATGGGCAAGCCCTTCTTGGTCTCCTCGAAGATGATCTGACAAAGCGTCGCCGAGGTGAGATCCTTGCCGGTGTCGTGCTCGGTAACGCGAATTTCTTCGCCGTCGCGGATCAGCTTGGCGAGATCGGTGAGGGTGACGTAGCAGCTCTGCTGGGTGTCGTAGAGCTTTCGGTTGGAGTAGCGTCGAATGATGCGCATGCGCGGATGATGGCACGGCCTCGGCTTCGAGGGAAAGAGAAAGCTTTGCCACAAGTGGCGCTTTGGCTTGACGCGTCTCAGTCAATGGCTAGAGTGGTAGTGCACCTATGGCGCTACTCGGTCGCGACACTTCGATCACCGGTCCCTTTCCAAAGGGCGTGCTGCTCTTGGAAACGCTCCGAGGGCGCGAAGCGCTCGGCGTACCGTTCGTCTACGACTTGGCGCTGCTGTCGAAAGATCCGGTCATCGCTCCGGACGACGTCATCGGCAAGCCGCTGGCCGTGAGCATCACGCTGAGCTCGGGCAGCGAACGCTTCTTTCACGGCATCGTGACCGACTTTCGCAAGGTCGGCGTCACGCGGCTGCACGCGCGCTATCTGGCTCGGCTGCAGCCGCAGTTGAGTCTGTTCGACTACACGCGGGACTGCCGCGTTTTCAATGAAGCATCGCAGACCGCCCTTTCTATCGTGAAGGCCGTGCTGGCCCAGCGCGGACTCACCGATGTGGACGCCGATTCCGTCGGCGATCACACGTTTCGCGCTCGCGAGCTGTGCGTTCAGTATCGGGAAAGCGATCGCAACTTCGTGCAGCGCCTGCTGGAAGAGGAAGGCATCTACTATTTCTTCCGGCACGAGGACGCGAAGCACACGCTCGTGCTGGCCGACTCGATTGGCGCGCACAAGGTTCCGGATGGTTATGAAAGCGTTCTCTATCGACCGAAAGAGCGCAAGGTGGCCGCTGCCGAGGAGCACTTTTGGGGATTGACTGCGCGCAAGTCACTCTATCCCGGCCGGCACACGGTTCTGAGTGGCTACGACCCGACGCAGATGCGGCCCAAGCAAATGCAATTTGGTCGCGATACTTCTGAAGACCTGGTGACTGCCTATCCGTTCGAGCACTACGACTATCCTGGCGGTCTTTCCAATCCGGACGAAGCGCAGCGCGAAGCCGCCTTGCGGACCGAGCGCCGACAGGCATCGACTCTTACCGTCGAGGCTGAAGGCAACACCATGGGGCTTGGCGCCGGCGATCTGGTGTCGCTCCGGCGCGGCGCGGAAGGTTCGGAAGGTGTGCTGGATCCGTTCTGGAAAGAGGCGGACTGGGACAGTCAGTATTTGATCGTCAAGGCAAGCTACAGCCTCAGCATCAATCAGTTTGAAACTGGGGAAGTGGCGGATTCTGACGAGCCGTTTCGGGCGCGCTATCAGTTGATCGATAGCAAGATCCCGTTTCGCCCAGAGCGCACCGCCATCAAGCCCGAGATGCCCGGCCCGCAGACGGCCCTGGTCGTCGGTCCTGCGGGCGAAGAAATCTGGACCGACAAGCTTGGCCGCATTCGCGTGCAGCTCGACTGGGATCGCGAAGGCGGCCACAACGAGAAATCCACGTGTTGGGTGCGCGTCGCGCAGGCGTGGTCCGGCAGCAACTGGGGCGCCATCTACATTCCGCGCATTGGGCAGGAAGTCGTCGTGCGCTTTCTGGAAGGCGATCCCGACCGCCCGATTGTGACCGGCGCTCTTTACAACAAAGACAACAAGCCGCCCTACGATCTGCCGACTAACCGCACGCAAAGCGGCATCAAGAGCCGTAGCAGCAAAGGCGGCACGGCGAACAACTTCAACGAGCTGCGCTTCGAAGACAAGAAGGGCGCTGAAGAGCTGCACACGCAGGCCGAAAAAGACATGTCTACGCTGGTCAAGAACGACCAGGACCTGCGCGTGGGCGTCGATCGCAAGATCGAGGTCGGCCACAACGAAGACGTGACGGTCGCCAACGACCGCAGTCTGGAAGTAGGTAGCGACAAGGCCAAGAACAAAGACGTCGTGGTCATCAACGGCGCGCACATCAAGCTGGTGGAAGGCGAGGTGTCGCAGTTCTTCGCGGACAACTACAAGCGCGACGTCGCTGGCCAGCAAGAGTTCGCCGTCGACAAGAACAAGGACGAGCACGTCACCCTGGCCTACACGCTGAAGACCGACAAAAAATTCCAGCTAGACCAGGGCAAGACAAACATGACGTTCAAGAACACGAACGTCAGCGTGAACGCTGCCGGCACCATCACCATGACCGCCGGTGGAGCCACCGTCACCCTGTCCAAGAGCGGCGCGATGACCTTGGATTCGCCCACCGGCATCAACCTGGTCTGTGGCGGCAGCGGCCTGTCCATCTTGCCCGGGGGCATCGCGTTCGCCACGCCTGCCATGACCGCCGCAGCCGGCGGCAGCGCCAAAGTGTCGATGGGCGAGGGCAGCGCCATCCTGAACGGTAAGACCGTGATCATCGAAGCCGATGGCGTGTGCAGCATCAAGGGCAAGAGCAAGCTGAAGCTGCAAGAGTCGGAGTCGAGCAAGGGGAAGGGGAAGGATGCGAAGAGCAGCGCGGGGGACGAGGTGGCGGATGGGGGAGACGAGATCGTCTTCAAGGGACGGGCGGCGCGGAAAGGGAAGGCTGCCGGAGATGGGGCCAGCAGCTCAAGCAATAGCTCGTCCACGAAGGCGATTGACGAGGGGCCGGTTGAGAAATCCGCCGAGGGGCCCAAGCGAGATAAGCTTTGGGTGCGCATCGATATGTCCCCCGAGCAGGCGGGCAAGGACAAGTTCGTGCTGACCTCCAGCGATGGAAGCTTCAGAGTCATCAAGACGGCCGCCGATGACAAGATCCCGAACGACGACAGCCTTGATCTCTTTTTCGGCGAGGTCGATATCTCGCTCAGCTACACCCTGGAAGTTGCGGCCGAGGATGGGTCGTCGTTCACGCTATTCGAGGACGTTGCCTATTCGGAGCTAGGCGCCCTAGTCGGCGAGCCGGGTGGCCCTGACGAGGCCCAGGATTTGGGCGAGTACACGGGCGAGGTCGAGCAAGTCGACCCGACACGCGGGAGAGATCTATGAGCTACAGAATCGCCAGTGCGCCGGTAGCTGGGCCTGCCAGGTCGGGCACGGTCGTGCATGTGAAGCCGCCGGTGAAGCTGATTTTCTATCCTGGGGAGGAACGCTTCCCATGCACTAACCCGAAACATGACAAGGAGATCGTCATACTAGGGCACATCTACGTCGTAGGTGGCGAGGGGGAGGTCTACGAGGCCTGCGGCGGGCCGGCGAAGCGTGAGAAGGATCGTGGGCACTGGCAGGGCCCCACGCCCAAAGGCAAGTATCGTCTGGGGCCCAGGCATCACCACGTGACAGTCAACTGGTCCTCGTCTTGTATCGCCTTTGGCCGGCCACTGCGGCAAGGCGCGGTCGAGTACGAGTATCAGGACGAGGAAGGCCATTGGCACGTAGCTAGCGGTCCGGAGGGCAAGGTCACCAAGTTGAGGTTCAAGGAACGGCGTGTGGAACTCGGTCGTCCGCTCACCGAAGAAGATCGCAAAGAGGTCATCAGGGATGTTCGCCGCTGGTTTCGATGGAAGGACGGTACGCCGATGGACAGGTGGGGGGGCAACGACTTCGGGGAGTGGGCATGGAATCTGCCAGGGACCGTTTCCTACATTCATACGACTCCGCCTGACGAAGTCGCTTGGCATCTCCTCGGGGCCAAGGACCTCCAACTCGAGAACTCGCATGGGTGCATCCACGTGCATCCCAAGGACCGCGACGAGATGATCAGGAAGGGCTATCTCAAGCAGGGTGTGTACTTCGAGGTGAAGGGCTACAGCGAGAAAGGCCCGCCGTGACT
>Ga0265313_10002817_pt1 | contig 14660 bp, 12 predicted proteins | sample 4123metaG_FD_203122 | JGI IMG/M metagenome (GOLD analysis project Ga0265313, IMG submission 203122) | Rhizosphere microbial communities from Carex aquatilis grown in University of Washington, Seatle, WA, United States - 4-1-23 metaG | ecosystem: Host-associated > Plants > Roots > Rhizosphere >...
ACCCAGGACGGTGTTGCGTTTTCCGCGAGCGCCGGGGACATCATCCTCTTCTCGTGCGCGCATCTGCATCAGACGGTGAAAAACGCGTCCGGTCTGACGCGTTTCAGCATCGACTTTCGTACCGTGCATCTTCAGGACCATGAGGCTGGAAAGGGCGCCGTCAATGTCGACAACAAGTCGCGTGGCTGCTCTCTGAAGGACTACCTGGTTCCTAAGGTGTAACGCGTCATCACCAAACGCAGCAGCCTGCTCAATTCAGGGTAGGCTGGGTTGCAAAAAATCTCCTTTCCAGGAGAAAAGAAAACCATGAGCACAAATTACGATCCGACAGAGTTCAGTTCGGACGAGGAATACGCACGCAGCCGAGCCGCCGCTGACGCGGAATTCGGCATGCCGCGCAAGCCTTATCCGAACGATGCAGTTGGTCGTCGCATCAACGAGATCCACGCGGATCGCGAAGATGACATGAACCGCGAGTTCGGCGGACCGTCGCGCGAAGAGACCCGCCGCAAGTGGGGACTCGGCGACGTGCCGGATTCGCGCAAGCCGATCAACGGATACGATCCGTAACGCCTGGCTGCCGTCGGCAGTCAGTTAATCAACGATGGGGAGAGCGGCAGCAATGCCGCCTCCCCTTCCGTTGCGAACTGAAGAAACAGGAGAATCATATGCACGGACTAATCATCGGCGTCGAGCCGATCGAGCAGATTCTCTCTGGGCAGAAGATCTGGGAGATTCGCGGAAAGAAAACTTCGATTCGCGGCAAAATCGCCTTGATCAAGAAGGGCACCAAAACCGTGGTCGGCACCGCTGAAATCGTTGCTGTCCATGGACCTTTGTCCCTGGAAGAGCAGCGCCGGCAAGCGGACAAGCACCTTCCGACGCCGGAAGAGTTCGAACGCGGTTGCTACCCGAATACCTACGCCTGGGAGCTGAAGAATGTGAAACGGTTGCGTAAGCCGGTTCCATACAAGCATCCATCGGGCGCGGTGATCTGGGTAATGCTGCCCGACGATCTGCTCCAGTGAGTTTATCTCCAACCCCATCAACAGTGGAAACCTGAGTTTCCCAGAAAGAAGGCTTCACATGACCGCACTTGGAATACTGTTCCTCGTCCTTCAAGTAGGAGGATTCATCGGTGGCGCCATCTTCGGTGGTCGCGCTTCCGACAAGCTGGCTAAGGCCAACCGCTGGTATCCCCTCATCCTCGCGGGCGTCATCATCGCCGGCTTGCTGGTCTACATGTTCGCGACCGGTGGCGTCATTCCCAACGAGTGGGTGCGGGCGATTGGCTTCACGGCTATCGCCTTTGCCGGTGGGCTGGTGGTGAGGGCGCGCAGCCGCATCATCGACGAGTCGTAGAATTACAGTCTGAGCCGCGCAGCTCGCGGGTAGTGATTCTTGTTTGACGAGAGGGCTATCGTGTTTGCTCGAGAGCACACGCTAGCCCTTTCGTTTTGTTGAAGGTGCAACTACAGAATACAGTAGAATTGGGTCAAAAAACAAAATTGGCAGAGCAAAAGTTTTGTGAGAATGGTGCTGCCTGTGGGATTCGAACCCACGACCCTCGGTTTTAGAGACCGGAGCTCTACCGCTGAGCTTAAGGCAGCCCTGGTAATCCAAACGAGAACTCCGGACCTCGCACCTGAAGATACGAGGCCCGGAGGCAGGAGTTGGCGTTGGTAAAAGCCTTTACGAGGCGGATTTAGACTTGATCCGCTCGATGATGCGTTTACCCATTTTGTCGAGATGCTTCCACTTGATCTTGAAGCCGGTGGACTCAATACCACCAGCTCCACCAAAGAGTCTAGCATTGCTGTGAATCTCGCACAGACCCGTCAGCAAAAGAGAGATCGCTTCCTTGCGGTTGGCGAACTCGTCCAAGCCTTCGGATTTAAGCAGATGGATGTCCATGTCCATGCCGATCAGCTCAGCGATTTGCAGAGCCTCCGGTGAACCATCGGAACATTCCAGCCACCTTTGTTTTGAGACTTCAGCGTGATTGGGAAAGTGCTGTTTGCCGTTTTCGTCGACCGTGCGACACAAGGGTTTACCGCAATCATGGTAGATCTGGTAAGTCTTGAGGATGTCGAAGTCGAGGAGGTTTTCCTTGATGAGCGCCTGCGCATCGCAGAGCCATCCAGGCAGTCTCCAAATCTTCTTAGATTCCGTTAGCGGCTTTCCGTGGAACAGATGATCGTAAAGGTCACTGTACCACTCGTGAATGCTTTGACCGTGCTGAAGGACATTCATGTCCTCGAACTGGAAGCAGGTCAACATCGGGGTTTCGAGCTTGTCGAAGTCGCAAATCTTGCGTACCTACGTCATGACTTTCTCCTTTTGGGGTTTTGGTATGTTGATGACTGCAGGCGCGGCCGCATCGTCCTGTTCAAAAGAACAGTGCAAAACGACCGGCCTGCAGTCATTGGGCTGATTGTCATAGCGGCGTGATGCCGTTAAACCAACCAGTCCGGTGTCGCCGACCTACTTCTTGTGGGGCGAAAAGAATGCGTTGACCAGACCGAGCAGCGCACCGGCGCCGACCGTCTGCCAGAAGCCGATCAGGGCGAGACCAGGCAGGAGCCAGGCTACGCCGGCGATGGCGATGCCGTAGATGAGCGCGCCGAGGAAGAGGTTGAAGAGCGCCACCCCGAGCACACCGCCGACCGCACCCGAGAGCAGGCTGCCGATGATGTCGACGCCCGCAAGCAGCGGGAAGAGCGCGAGGACTGCAACAGCGCCGACGGCGCCGACGAGCAACGCAGCGAGAAGACCGGTGCCGAGGCCGCCCGTGAACGAAACCAGCCCGAGCGCGGGCAGGACGAACATGAACAGCAGAACCTTGATGATAAAGCGAAGCAGCATGTTGTTTTTCCCTTTGTCTGTTTGTTTTCTGGTCCGCGAAATGCAGCCAGAATGGCAACCCACGCCCAGTGCGGGGTTGCTCGAAGATGCATCTCATCTCGCCGCATTCACAAAAAATCCAAAGCCTCGATTCCACTCACAACGTGAGCTGCTGAGTGTGTTTCAGCTGGAATGTGCGATGGGTGTTTCTTGCGAAAACAGGCGAATATGAAATGGACAGGATGAATGCCAGCAGCCTAGTGAAACTGCTTATGGCTTACAACTTCTGGTGAAGCAATGATCTCTTCAGCGCTGTTAATGTTTCTGGCTGTATAACCAGGCCAGTCATTATTTCTCCGGCTTCATTGCTGGCAAACGCCAAGCCAAAACGTAACTGGCGCGCCTCGCGCAGGGCAAAAAGATGGCAGAAAACACATCTACAAGTCTGAAAGAAACTTCACTGCCACTACCAGGCATAGACCTCACTAGAGAACGCGGCGTAGGTAGAGTTCGATCAATTCCTGAGAAGGTTTTGGACAGTGAATTGACGTTCCTGCAAGCGCTTTCTTGGTGTTCGTGCAGTCGAAAGCAATATCTGTAGCTTGGAACAGATCCATGGTGCGAAACTGTGAAAAGCTTTCGTTGTTTCCCAGTGTTCTGCAAAGCGCCAGACAGGCTGCTGATTCTTCTGAATTAAACTTACTTGCTTTGGTTTGAAGGTTGGAGAGAAACATTTCGGCGGGCAGTACATCCAATTCAAACCCAAGTGTCTTCATCACTTCCAGCAATGAGCTCAAAGACAAACTGGTGTCATTGGCAATGTGATATGTGTTTGAAATGGCTGATTTGCTGTCTGTTACAGCGATGTGCGCCATAGCTGCGGCGGCGTAATCGACAGGTGTTATGTCCACTGTCATGTTCGAATTAGATTCAGGAACGCAGCCTAAAGTAGAGATGCCGCGTGCAAACATGTTCAAGAAGTCATCCTTTGCCGACCGTCCCGAATGCGAATCTCCGGTCAATAAACCGAAGCGATAGAACGAGATGGGGCCAGCGTTTTGTCCGAGAGAACGCAAGAGCAATTCGGCGGCAAACTTTGTCTGTGCGTAGCCGCCATAGACTGTAAATGGTCTGTCGAGGAGATCGTCTTCTCTGGCGACGCCGGTATTGTGGTTGGTCGCTACAAAAACTGAGAGCGTGGAAGCGTAGTGCAACTGTTTCTTTCTACCTTCCAAAAAGAATCTGGCGATTTCTCTTGTCCCCAGTACGTTTGCCGGTCTCAGCTCGAAATAGTCTTTGACCATGTTTACGGTGGCAGCGGAATGAAAGACAGTGTCTATTGAAGCGGCCAACCGGTGCCATTCGTCATCACTCATGCCAAGATTTTTCGCAGTCAGATCTCCTAAAACCGGCACGATACGGTTCTTCTCTTCTGCCGAGAGAGTGATGCCGTGAACAGACATTGCCTGTTCGATTCTTGATAGAGCGGCTTCAGTACTGTTTGCGCGCACAAGGCAGTACATTGAGCCATCAGTGTTTTTCAGAAGTTCGCTCAAGAATCTGGCACCCAGAAAGCCGGTTGTGCCTGTGAGAAAAATGTTTTTCAGCGCTGTGTTTGACGCACCATTTGCCGGTGCGGGATTTTGAAGCAGTGCACGGATTGATTTGTCGAGCTGAACATCTTCTCTAAGGAAATCGCTATCTAATGCGCTTTCCGACTGGCCGGAACCGTTGGTTTCACTGCTGGACTGCTGATCGACAGCCTGGCTCAAGTCGTCTATGGTCGAATGTGCTGCCAACAAGTCCGGGCTTATGGTTATGCCTCGTAAATGTGCTGCCAGCACTGCTTCAATGATGTTTAAAGAATCACCGCCCAGATCAAAAAAGTCGTCGTATATGCCAATTGCATCAACTCCGAAAATCTGTTTCCAAACCTCGGTGAGAATCTCCTGCGTCGGTGTCTTTGCCTCTGAGGAAATGGCAACAGGAATGGCTCTCAGTGGGACCTGGCGCAGGAGTGAAAGATCGACCTTTCCCGTCACCGTTAGAGGTATTTTTTCAACCATCTCAAACAGCTGTGGTACCATCCATGGTGGTAGAGATTGAGCAAGATGGCGTTTCAATTCGGCCGGTTCGAGAGCCTTTCCTTGGCGAGGTTGTACGAAAGCAACCAGTTTGTCCCCGGGGAAACCCGCTCGTAGTGGGCGTTTTAATACGCCGACCCGGGCGACGCCGCCATGGGCGGCCAGGCGTGCTTCGATTTCCTCCGGTTCTACAAGCATTCCGCGCAACTTGAATTGCCTGTCTACGCGCCCGATGAATTGATATTCTCCGTCTTTGCATTGAACCACCAGATCGCCCGTTCGGTAGAGGCGTTTGCCGTTCAAAGTGACAAACTTGCGTGCCGTCAATTCCGGCTCATCGACATATCCTGTGGCGAGCGAAATCCCGCCGATATAGAGCTCTCCCGGCGTGCCCTGCGGCACCGGTTTTTGCTGTTCGTCAAATAGAAGATATTCGATATTTGGGAGGGGCTGACCAATCAACGGGCGATCCCAGGTTTCAGAGTCACATGCACCCAAACTTGTGCAAACGGTGGCTTCTGTCGGACCGTAAACATTGACGACCAGGCATCTTTTCGCCCAGGAGCGCACCACATCCGGTGCACAGGCTTCGCCTCCGATAATGATTGTTTCGAGAGACCGCGGAGCCTGATCGCAAGGAATTGTCTTCAAAAGAGAGGGAGGAACATCCATATGAGTGATGCTTCTTTCTTTCAAAAGATCCAAAAAATGGGGGCCGGGTGCAAGCAGACCCGGAGGTTCAATGAAAAGCGTGGAACCGGCTAAAAGAGCGCATCCAATGTCGGAAACGGAGGCATCGAAATTGGTGGAAAGAACAAATAGGGAATTGCTTTTTTCAGTGAACTTGAAGGCTTCTATTTGCGCAGCCAGGAAATTACCGATTCCCGCATGCGGCACCATAACGCCCTTTGGACGCCCTGTCGAACCGGAAGTGTAGATTATGTACGCCAGGCGATCGGCCGGCGTTTTGAAGGTTTTCTCTGCGAAGTCTTTGAAGCTGCCGTCGTCTGTCCAGTCTCCGTCAACTGGAAGCGTTTTTACCCCCAGGCTTGAAAGTGCGTTTGCGCCCGCATCGCGAACTAGAACAACACGCGTACCGGACTGGTTGATGATGAATTGTGCCCTTTCTTTGGGTAAAACAGGATCAATGGGAACGAAGGCCGCACCTGAGATCCAGGCTCCCAGCATAGAGGCAATATATTCCGCCGACTTGCTGATGCCAATGCCGACTGGCTCGCCTTCAGCGATTCCCGTTGCCTCGAGCAGTTTTGCAATCCGGCAGGACTTGCTGAAAAGCTGCCCATAAGTGACGGTGTGCCTGCCCTCGGTGACTATCGCAGTCTTTTCTCGATGTGCATCTACGACACCGGCGAATATCTCTAGAAAGCTGCGTGGATCTATTGTGGAAGTCATTTTGTCAGGACGGACTCTGGACGGGAGAATCGATCATGGAGATTTGTTGACGAACAATCATGGGCCGGGCGATGCATGGCATCGCCCCTACAAACTGAAGCGATCTTGAATACAGGACGCCGAAACAATCATCATAAAGACGGGATCCAGCGCGGCCCGCTCACCCTCGCTCAATTTGGGAAGATTTTCAAGGAGCTGGACGACCTTCTTCTGATCGAAAAAGGGCACTTTGGCGAAGTTCTGGCTACGCAGAGAGTCGTTCAAAAGCTCTTTGGCCGACTCAGTGGCAAAGGCGCTGACTGGCGGTGCTACGAACGGGTGCTTTTGCCGCTCGTAAATCGTTTTGGTTATGAACGGCTTCATCGCTTCTTTGAGAATGTACTTCTCGGTTGTGCCGTGGATCTTCATGGACAGCGGCAGATCGCGGATATATTCAAAAAAGTGATGATCGAGGAAGGGCAGTCGACCTTCCACCGAATTGGCCATCTCCATGCCGTCGCCCAGTGTTTTGAGAATGTAATTGGCCAGCGCTGATTTGGTCCACAGATACAGAGACTGGTAGACATGGTTTCTACCGGACAATTGCCCGTCTACATCAAAGGCAGACAGAAAGCGCTCGTAAGCGTCATATTTGGCAAAACGACTGGTGAAACCATCGTTTAAGAGCCCGCACATTTTGTGACCGAGCGAACCTTTGGCTTCCAAAAAACCTGGAGTATAGCCGAGTTTGTCCTGCACAGCTTGGAGAGCCAGCGACTGCCCGTGCATGAGCATGATGCCTTGCGAGGCTTTGTTTGTGGCATGCAAGTCGGCGAGCAAATGTTCTCTGCCGTCTGTTTTGAACAGGTCATTGCGCAGGTGCGCATAGCCGGCCAGCACTTCATCCGAGCCTTCGCCTGTGAGCGCCACTTTGTAGCCGTTTCGGGCAATCTCTTTGTTCAAAATATACTTGGCCGTCAAATGCCCGTTCACTGCCAGTCCTTCGCTGTAATAGACGGCATCGGACAAATGCCGGATCAGATCGGCTTGAGAAACACTGACCGGATGAAAGTCTGCACCGGCTTTCTTGGCCATCTCCGCCGCCAGCGCCCTTTCGTCGTATGTTTCTTCTTCAAAACTGACGGAGAAACATTTGACAGGAGTTGTCGCTACCTGCATGGCCAGCGCGACTACGGCACTTGAATCGAGACCGCCGCTCAGGTGGGCGCAGACAGGAATATCAGCGCGCATTCTCAGGCGAACCGCTTCTGCAAGCTGGTGGCGGCAACCTTCGATCATCTCTTGCTCATCGAGTTTGGTGACCGGTTCTGTCCGACCGTAATTCATATCCCAGTAGGTGAAAGTCTGCACGTTATTGTCGTGAGCGAGCAGATATTTGCCCGGCTCCAGCTGCTTTACACCGGCGAAAAGAGTGCGGTCTGGCAGCGTATATTGCATGTTTGCCGCCTGAAAGAACGATTCATCGTCCCAGGCTTGAGGAAGCCCCATAGCAAAGAGCGCTTTGGCTTCAGATGCCAGAAATAGCTGTCCGTTGTGGTGAGCATAGACAAGCGGTTTGATGCCGAAGCGGTCGCGGGCAGCAAAAAGACGCCTGGCGCGTTCATCCCAGATGATAATGGCGAACTCGCCGCGCAAGTATTGGAGGCACTCGACGCCGTGCTCTCTGTACAGATGCAGTGCGATTTCGGAATCGGACTCGGTGGAGAACTTGTGCCCGCGGTTTTTCAATTCGTCGCGGATGCGCTCGAAATCATAGAGTTCGCCATTGACCACGATTTGAATCTGACCGTCGTCTGTGGCAATCGGCTGAGCGCCGTTGTTTAAGCCGATGATGGACAAACGGGCATGGGCCAGACCGGCCTCGGCATTGGGCGAAATCCACTGGGCGTTGCTGTCAGGACCGCGGTGATTGAGCGCTTTTATGGCGGCGTTAAGCTCTGACGTGGAGACTTGTCCACCGGGCGCATACTTGGCAATAACTCCGCACATGGTTAGCGATTACCACCAGGGGCAAAAAATGGCTTCAGCGATTCCCTGTGCTTGGCGGCGTTGAGAACTTTCGGGAAATCTTCAAGTTCGTAGATGCCATCCACCAGCTCATCTATGTCTATTTTCCCTTGGGCAAGCAGCTGGATGGCATCTTCAAAGGAGCCATAATTGCAGACATGCAAGACTGGTTCTTTCTTGAGCATTTCCAGCATGTTGAGGTCAACCGGCTCGTATTGCCTGCTTTTGAGCACGATTTTGCCGCCGGGGCGGATGGCGCGCACCAGGCTCGACAGGGTGTCGGTGTTCATGATTGTTTCGATTACATAGTCGAAAGCGCCCTCTTCGAGCTGGTCTTCATCGGCTATGGGATCGTAGATGGTGATGTTGGTGAGTGAATTTACACTGAGAATTTGCTTGAGCAAATGCGCAAAACGGTTGTTGCCGTAAATCAGGCCTTTCTCGTCGGGGGAAAGGTTGGCCTTCAGGACTGCCAGAGAGGCAGCCACCGGCTCAGTATAGGCGGCAGCCAGATCGGAAATGCCGTCGGGAAGCGGCAGAACGGCAGTGGCCGGAACGCAGACAAATTCTGCAAAACAACCGCAGCGATCCACGCCTAGAAAGGTGGTGTTCTGGCAGCCGGCTGTATTGTTGTTGGCGCAATACTGGCATTTCAGGCAGGGCAAAACAGGATTGACAGTGACGCGCTGCCCGGTTCGAAGCGAGCAAACTTCGCTGCCCAGCTCTTCAACGACGCCGGAAAATTCATGACCCAAAACCAAAGGGTCGCATACTTTTATTTTGCCTTCGGCCGCATAAAGGTCGGTTCTGCATAAGCCCGCCATGGTCACGCGCACAATCACGGAGCGCGCATCGGTCAGCTCCGGTTTGGGCATGAGCTGCACGGATACGCGGCTGCCTTCTTTTAGCAGCGCCTTCATTCTGCCTCGAGGCAGGCGTTTTGCATGAACCGCAAAAATCCCGCGACTGGTGGTCGAAGTAAACATTGAAGTAGAAAAACTCCCGACTATAAGACTGATTGTCTAGGAGATCTGACTGGTGTCAAGATCTCAAAGAAAGAGTATTGCTTCATGGGCAGCCAATAGGCATAGCGAAATCGGCTGCGCATGCCAGTTTGCGGAAAACCCCACTGAGTCTGCAATCTGCCTACACAATTGAGAAAAATTCAATGTGGTGAGGACGCCAAATATCCTACAAAACGTTACGTATCGGCAAACAGCATTACCGGTTTTTCGCGTTGAACGGCAGCCATTTTCGCATCGCGGGCGGCGGCAAGAAGAATACCGGGGTGCGAAGTGTCCTCCGGGAAGCTGGCTACTCCTATGCGAACTATGAGCGACTTCGGCTCCATGTCAGGCAGAAGAGGCTGCAACAGAAGGGTTTTGCTGACGCTCTGCGCGAAATCCGCCGCTTGCTGGCGGGATGTGGCGGGTAGAAGAATGGCGTAGTCGGTTTGATCGTAGTGAGCAACCAGATCAAGCTGTCTTGTAATCGAGAAGATTTTCTGCGCTGCCGCTCTGATTCCCCGGGGCGGCAACGGGCGGGGCAATTGTGCACCAACGGAGCCTTGAATTATCACATTCATTTCCATGATGATCAGTGAAAACGGCTCGTTGTTGACCTGAAAGCGGCTGAACTCGCGCACCAGGAAAAACAGCAAACTGCCTTGATTGAGCAGCCCTGTCTCAGGATTTGACAGTGATTTGAAAACTGCATCGACAGCCGCTCTGTCCAGATCGACTGGGGCAGGCAATGGCTTGGCCGGTGCGCTTGATTGTGGTGTCGAAGGTGGTGCGGATTTCGCCGGGGTTGGCTGGTTCGCTGCGCCGGTTGGTGAAGAGTTTGAATTATTTTTTTGATTGGCCGGTGCAGAAACCTGGTTGACCACTGAGGGCGCTTTGTTCTGGTTGTAATTTACCTGACCTTTAGGGTTTAGCGCCTGATCTTGGTTTACGCTCACGGCAGGATAAGCTCCCGAGCTGGTCATGGCCGCGAAATCCGGCACACGTGGATGGGCGTGCCCCGCTTGATTAATGAGAGGGCCTTGATTCGACTGTATTGCTTTATTGCTCGTTGATGAGACGCTTTGCGGAAGCACTGGAATGACGGGATTGGAAGATGTGAATGGTGCGGCAGACTTGGGCGGCGGCGGCGGCTGATTGCTGGGAGCCTGTTTGATGCCGGCGCCGGAATTGGTGAGGGCATCGTAAGGGTTGGCAGATGGATCTTGCGCCTCTGACATGCTGCTGCCAGGCAACTCCGGCTTGGGCATCTCGAGCTTGGGCGGCTCTGGCTTAGGCGGTTCTGGCTTAGGCGACTCTGGCTTGGGCGGCTCTTGTTTGGGCTGCTCCGGCATGGGCTGCTGAGGCAATGACTGGTGGCTCATCAAGGCATTAAACGGATTGACCGGCTTGGGCTCTTCAACTGTGCCTTTGAGCGCGGCAAACGGGTTGGAAGCCAAATTGCCAGATGCAGGCTCCGCACTTTGCACGGATTTTTGTCCCCATCCTAATTGCTCAGGCGCTGGTTGAGGGGCGTTCCAGCCTGGGGCTGCACTGCCTTGCCATTGGGCCGGCGGCGCCGGTGCCGCCGTTGAGCGTTGTGGCTGGTTGGGAAAACCGCCTCCCAGTACGATGGGAGCGCTGGGATTGGAGCCGGAATTGTTCCAGTGGGGATTGCTTGAAGGGCTGCTCTTTCCAGCTTCTTCTTCCTTTGCTTCCGGCGTCACAGGTGCCCGCCCTCCCGGGCGCGACTTGATCGCCATCTCTTCTTCTGCAGAGAGCAGGGACTGAATCAACGTCGTGTCGGTGGTTTTATGATTCCACACGTCTTTTGGTTGTCCGTTTTCCTCACCTTTTTGCAGCAGCCACTCGGCGTCCGGCCCTGCACCGCCGGCGGTGACTGAGAGCCAGAATACCATCGGGGTTTTCGTGCTTTTCCAGTTTAAGACCACAGGGCGTTTGCCGCTTTTTCTAGCCTGAGAAAGGGCCTGATTCAAATCGTCCGCCGTGGGAACGGTGGACTGACGCGTGCCTTGTTGTTGGGATTGCCCCTGCTTGAATGAATTATGAAGTGCCATGGAGGGCTCACGCGAGGTCGAGGGTTATGCGCCCTTAGATCTTTTACCTACCCATTTCAAGGGATAAATCACAGGAACACGCCACCCACTGAAGATTTTAACGCCTCAGGAATCTGCTTGAAAACGCCTGTTGCCTTAGTTTTTAGCGAAGCTAGCGTAATATTTGGACCGATGTCAGGAAGTGCTTCGGGAAGCTCTGCCTGAGCCGGTTTTGAAGGGGTTCACCGGTGGCTGAGCTTACGAAGCTTCAGATTTTGAATTCTTAAGCCTGAGTTCCCTTGTTCCTAGTCTCTTTGAATCAGTAGCTTCGATGGGCTAACTCATTTCTTTCAACTTCTTTCGACTCTCTCGAAAACAAAACAAACCCTTGCTCCGTCATAACGCTCCGCTTTAGATCGGCTCTTTGAGCCGGTGCGACTCTAACTCCTGATTGGAGTTTTTGGAGGTTTACTATGGTTTTAGCCCAGCCGCTTTGGCTTGCTCTACTTCTACTCGTGCCCCTACCTTGGCTCCTTCTCAGGCGCAAAGGCTATGTTGGTTATTCGGACGTGCGTCTGGCGAAGACGATTGGTGCATCCAATCTGCTTCACCTGATTCCCATCATCCTGCTCTCTGTCGGCTTTGCCTCGCTCTCCATAGCGATGGCTCGCCCCCAGAAAGTGCAGGTGATTTCGACCCAGACCATCAAGGCACGGGACATCATCATTGCCGTCGATAAATCGGGCTCTATGGGCTCCTTTTTCGAAGGCACGATTCCGCCTCGCTCCAGCGTCGGTTCCGACCTGGACAAGGCGCTTCCGCCCCGCCCCAAGCCTGTCAATCAAGACGGGTCACCTCAGGAAAATCACAGACGCATCGACGCAGCCCAGGCTGCCGTCCTCAACTTCATCCGCGACCGCTATGCAGCGCAAGCCGGTGACCGCGTCGGTGTGATTCTCTTTGATTTCATGCCGTATTACTCATGGCCTCTGACGCACGATCTGAAGATGATTTATCGCAAGATCGAGTTTGCAGACGAAGGAGTGGGCGGCGGAACCAATTTCGGTGAATACAAACCCGGTCCGATTGATTTTGCAGCGGACCACTTCGATGAGCTTGGCCAGTCAGTCACCAAGGTTTTGATCATGGTTACCGACGGCGAAGACAGAATCTCCGATGGTGCTATGAAGCGCCTGCAGGACGTCCTGAAGTCGCGCGGCATCAAGCTCTACGTGATCGGCGTCGGTGAGACATTGGCTCACAACGACGTCGACATTCTCAAGCTTGCCGAATCGGTCGGCGGCAGAGCTTTCCGAGTCGAAAACGCCAAAGATCTCGACGACTGTTTCCGCAGCATCGACCAGCTCGAGCGCTCGGCAGTGCAGATTGAGACCTCGCAAAAGCGCGAGGAGATGTTCATGGCCTTCGCTATGGCGGCGGCCATTCTTCTCGTTCTCGGCGTCATCGGTGAAGCGCTGGTTCTCAACCAGTAAGTGGGCTGGCACAGCCCTGCTTCTTATAACTATGCAGGAGACTTTCCATGAATTTCGGACAAAATCTGAAAGCATACTTTTGGGAAAGGCGTGTGCCGTTCGCCACAATGCTCGCCATCGCAAGCGTAGTGCTTGCGCTATGGGGCTCTTGGCGAATGATTGCCTACACGCTTCCCATGCAGGTCGGTGATTACCAGCGTGCCGCTGAAAGCGGTGCCGGTAACGCGGCCAATGCTTACTATGACGCCGGTTTGAAGGCGTATCACAACCAGCAGTACAAGGAGGCCAAAGACCTCCTCACGGCTGCACAGTCAGCTTTGACCAGCTCGAAGGGCGACTTGCCCCCCGAGGCCAAGGCCATGGCTGCCAAAATCCAATTTGCGCTCGGCAACAACTACTTCCGCCAAAAGCAGCTCAAAGCCGCTGCCGAAGCCTACCGCCAATCACTTCGCTTTGATCCGGACAACCTGGAGGCGAAGTACAACCTTGAACTCATGCAGAAGCTGTTAGCCTCCGGTGGAGGAAGCGGCGGACCTGGTGAGCCCAAGGATCCAGGCGGCTCAGGTGCCGGCGGCCCGAAGAAGGGCATCTAGGAGACAATTCTATGCACTTTCTCAACCCGCAAGCGCTCTGGCTGCTGGCTGTCCTGCCTCCTCTGGGAGTCCTGGCAGTGTGGTTCGCCTTCAAGCGCAAAGATCAGTTCATCAAAGATTTCGGAGAAGCCCGGCTCGTCAACCGTAATTCCATGCATTTGGAACCCGGTCGTTACTGGCTCAAGGGTGTCTCTGTTCTGATTGCCTCAGCCGCCCTCATTGTGGCCGTCGCCAGACCATCGTTCGAAAAGGGCTACACCGAAATTCCGGTGGGCACTGTCGACGTGATCGCGATTGTCGACGTGAGCCGCAGCATGGCAGTCCAAGACTATAAAGGCGTCCTGACTGAGAGCGGCTACACGGGCGGCACTCGCCTGGACATGGCTCGCTATCTTATCCTCAACGATGTGGTGCCGGCCCTCAAGTACAACCAGCTGGGTGTGGTCAGTTTCGCAGGTGAAGCCAATCCACAGGCTTTCCTTTCCGACGACTTGCCGGCACTTAAATGGGTGCTCAAACGGGCGCTCACCGTCGGCAGCGCGCCCGGTGAAGGGTCTGAGTTGGGCAAGGCGTTCAATCTCGCCTTTCAGCTCTTCGACCTGGACGGCGACAAAAGCCACCGCAAGGTGGTGGTGCTCTTTTCCGACGGCGGCAACGACGCCGGTATGGACGCACTGAGTGCGCTCGTAAAGGAGCTCAGGGACAGGAATATCGAGCTGGTTATCGCCGGACTCGGCAAGACCACTCCTTCTGCCATTCCCATCAGTCAGCTACCGCAACAAGACCAGGATCAATTCCGCGGTCAGGAGTGGTACCAGGTTGACGGCGAAGTGGCGATGTCCGGTCTTGAGGAAAACACTCTTCTCTGGCTGAAGAACGCCACCGGCGGCCGCTATGTGCGTGTCGTCAATCCCTCCGACTTCCACATCGGCAACCTGCTCGGGCGCATCGAAGTGAAGCGCAAGAAAGGGGAGCAGGAAGTCTTCTTCTACCCGTTGTTACTGGCAGTTGTATTTTTCGGGATCGCCGTCTTCGCTCCCCGCGAGCGTAAGCCTACCGGCGACGAAGATACAGATTCCAACAACAGCAACCCCGGAACCCGCCTCAACAGGCGGTGGTAACAGGGCGTCAAATAGGAAACAGGTGACTGATGAAAAAGACATTAGTT
>Ga0265313_10002818_pt1 | contig 14653 bp, 11 predicted proteins | sample 4123metaG_FD_203122 | JGI IMG/M metagenome (GOLD analysis project Ga0265313, IMG submission 203122) | Rhizosphere microbial communities from Carex aquatilis grown in University of Washington, Seatle, WA, United States - 4-1-23 metaG | ecosystem: Host-associated > Plants > Roots > Rhizosphere >...
TTCTTGGTCTGAGCGACGTGCAAGCGGCCGTCCAGAGAAGCTGGACCGCCTTTGATTCCTGGAATGTGCTTGAGTATCACAAACGCGCCAGAAAGATCCTGGAAATCCGGCGCGTCATCGAGCAAAAGCAAGACGAGATTGCCGATCTGGTTTGCCGGGAAGTGGGCAAGCCCAGGGTGGAAAGTTATCTGTCGGAGCTTACCGGACCGCTTGACACCTGCATATGGCTAAGCGAAAACGCAGAGCGTCTGCTCAGGGACCAGATCATTCAGTTGCCCAATCCGCTTTTGACAAGCAAACAAAGTCTTGTCACATTCGAGCCCCTGGGCGTGATTGGTGTGATTGCACCCTGGAATTATCCGTTTTCAATTCCGATGATGACTACGCTCATGGCTGTCATGCTGGGCAATACAGTTGTTTTGAAACCATCTGAAAAGTCGCCCCTTACCGGCATAAAAATCGGCGAGCTGTTCGAGCTGGCCGGTTTTCCCAAAGATGTGGTCAGCGTAGTTACAGGCGATCGCTCGACGGGCGAACACCTGAGCAATTGCCGGCTGTCAAAGCTAATCTTCACTGGTTCGGTGGAAGGCGGCATGAAAGTAATGGCCCAGGCGGCACCGCATTTGACACCCTTGACCCTTGAATTGGGCGGGAAGGACGCTGCCATCGTCCTTCCCGACGCCCCTGTCGATTGGACGGCTCGCGGTCTTGTCTGGGGCGCTTTCACGAATGCCGGACAAGCTTGCGCGTCCATCGAAAGGCTTTATCTGATCAAAGGCAAGAAGACAGATGCCTTGATCGAACGGATTCTTCATCATACAAAAGCACTTAAAGTCGGCAATCCCAGCGACATGAGCGTGGATGTCGGTCCACTTGTGGACGAGATTCAATTGGAAAAGGTAATTTCGCACGTCGACGAAGCGCGTGCGCTGGGCGCCAATGTGCTGACGGGCGGCAATCGCAGAGACGAACTGGGCGGTTTTTTCTACGAGCCGACAATTTTGACCGGCGTCAATCACAAAATGGCGATCATGCAGAAAGAGAGTTTCGGCCCGGTATTGCCTATCATGGTGGTGGACAGCGAAGACGAAGCAGTCGAGCTTGCCAATGATAGTGAATTTGGGTTGACCGCCTCTGTCTGGGGCAAAAACCTGGCCCGTGCTGAAGGCATCGCCCGCGATCTCAATGTCGGCACTGTGCTACTCAACGACTGCCTTTTCTCACACGCGGCACCGCAACTGCCGTGGGGCGGCTTGAAAAAGAGCGGCTTCGGCAGGAGCCATTCGCAATTCGGATTGCAAGACCTGTGTAATATCAAACACATCAATATTGATTCTCCTTCCGGCTCAGAACGAATCTGGTGGTATCCATACGGCGAGCCACGAGTGAAAGTTGCCAAAGGCGGCATCGGACTTTTGCACGGAACATTTCCTCTGGGAAAAACCAAAGGACTGTTCACTCTATTAGGCAATATGTTCCGCAAAGCAAAATGAAGCGACACGCATTCCGGGTTGTCTTTGCTGTTTTACCTATAGTTTTGCTTTGCGCGGCGCCAATCTATGCTGCTCCATCCGGCACCGCTTACAATACCAGTCTGAAGTCTGCCAATCCTCAGGTGCTGGCCGCGCAGCAATTGTCTAAAGCCGGCAAGACAAAAGAAGCAATAGCATTGTTGAGCAATTCAATTCAACAAAACTCGCTTAGTGCAGACCTTTACACTATGAGGGCAGAACTGCGCGATCAAGAGAGAAACTTTGAAGGTGCCGTTGGCGATCTCAATCAATCGATCACGCTCAACCCGCACAATGACGATCTGTTCGTCAGACGCGCTCGCATTTTTTTGAAGGTTTCTCAGCTGGAGGGCGCTCAGTCAGACATCAATTATGCTCTCAAACTAAATCCCAAAAACTATATGGCCGTTGCCCTGCAAGGAGCGTTGTACTCAAAATTGGGACGCCTGGATAGCGCCCTTAGAGAATTGAACAATGCCATTGCCAATGACAAAACCATCGCTATGGCTTATTTATCTCGCGGCGGCGTCGAATACAAAAAAAAGGAATTGAAAAAAGCAATTGCCGATTTTACAACGGCAATCAATATGGACCCCGAGCACTCTCATGGTTATCAGAGCCGTGGATGCGCTTACGGCGAGATCGGTGACTACAAAAAAGCGCTGGATGATTTCGACCGGGCTGTCAAAATTCCAGTTGTCGGCCCGCAAGTTTATTTCAACAGGGGCCGAGTCTACCGGCTGACAAAACAGTTCAACAATGCACTTAAGGATTTCAACGAATCCATACGTCTGGGAATGTTTGAGAAAGATCCAGCTGTTCCAATCTTTCTCGAGCGTGCCCAGGTCTATCTGGCTCTTGGACGATCGCACCAGGCGCTTATAGACCTCAATCATGCCATCAAGAACAATGCCACAGACGCACGTGCATATCTGCTCAGGGCTCAAGCGCACAAGCAATTGGGCAGCGTGCAAGCTGAATTGCGAGACATCGCCAGGGCAGAAGAATTGGGTGCCACAGTGCGCGGGCTGACGTCGACTCAAGGAAAGATGGAAAACCAGGAATAAAATAGATATGGAAAAGACTAAGCTTTGCTGCTTAAGTTTGCGGACTTTGCGGCAATCTGAGCGATAAGTTCGGCCGCCTTTTCACACTCTTCCAGGGTATTGAAACGTCCGGCCGAGATTCTCAGTGAACCTCTGGCTTCCAGATCGGGCAATCGCAAAGCGCGCAGCACAGAGGACGGCTCGATAATGCCTTTGTGGCAAGCAGAGCCGCTGGAGACACTTATTCCTTTAAGGTCGCACTTCATCACCAGTGCCTCTCCTTCTGCACCGGAGATGGCAATACTGACGTGACCGGGTAATCGTTTTTCAAGATCGGCCGGTCCGGTCACGCGCAATCCGGCAATCGGTAAGAGCCTATCCAGAAGTATTTTTTGCATGGCCCGCAAATTCTTGCTTGTTTCGGCGCATTCGATTGCCGCCAGTTCGGCGGCTTTACCAATGGCAACCAGGTTGGGAACTGATTCAGTGCCGGGCAAAATGCCCATCTCCTGACCACCACCAAAAGCAGTCGGCATCACGTTTTCACCTTGCTTCAAATAGAGTATGCCGATGCCTTTGGGCGCATAGAATTTGTGCCCGGAAAGTGAAAGCGCTGAAATCGCATGCTTGCTCACATCAATCGGCAATTTGCCGGGCACCTGCACGGCATCAGTGTGGAAGAAGATTTCACGAGCAAGGGCAATTTCGGCAACTCTCTCAATCGGTTGCAACGAGCCGATTTCATTGTTTGCCCACATGATTGAAATTATGGAGGTATCCTGGCAAATGGCATCTTCAAGGCGACTGAGATCGATGATGCCGTCCTTATCAACCGGCAGATAAGTAACGCGCCAGCCTTTTGATTCCAGATGCTGGCAAGGTCCGGTCACGGAAGGATGCTCGATAGCTGTGGTGATCAGGTGGCGACCGCCGTCATTGGCTTCAATAAAACGAGCCCGGCCCAGGATGGAAACATTGTTGGCGTAAGTGCCGCATGGACTAAAATAAACTTCAGACGGTGAACAATTGAGCAGTCCGGCCACGCGCTCTCGTGCCAGCTTTACACCGGCGGCAGCCTTGATTCCATGCGAGTGAATGGAAGACGGATTGCCGAAATTGCTCTCCAGAAACGGCAGCATTTCGTCGATTACTTCCCGGCGCACCGGCGTTGTTGCGCTATTGTCCAGATAAATTGACATGGCTGCAATTATACATATAAGTGGCAAGGGACCATGTAGAATTCATTGTTTAGTCGCCCCAGGGAAGAAAGCCGGGAGGCAATGACAAGCGCGGCTCAGACCAGATCGAATATGGCGCTTCGGCTTATACTTCTCACGGCCGCGCTTCTGGCCGGCTTTTTGACTTCTGTGTGCATCGGCGATGTTTTTATCGCTCCCAGGCAAGCGCTGGAGCTGATTATGGGAGGCACGGCCGATATTCAAACGCCGGGACTGGCCGACATTCTTACTCAGATTCGCCTGCCTCGCACCCTGATTGCCACTACAGTCGGTGCAGCACTGGCGGTATCCGGATATATTTTGCAGGCACTCTCGAGAAATCCTCTGGCCGATCCTTATCTGACCGGAGTCTCAAGTGGATCCGGTCTGGCAGTGGCAACCTCGATTATACTGGGGCTTGATTTTGCCTTTATGCCCGCCTCTGCTTTTGCCGGCGGACTATTGGCGGCGCTTTTGGTTGCCCAAATGGCCAGGCGGGCAGGCGGTCTCTCGGTGACCCGCTTGATATTGGCAGGCGTTGCCATCTCCGCCGTATGCGGTTCTTTGATCACGCTGATTATCACACAATCCGGTGGTGCTCCGCAGGCCCAGGGCATCATTTTCTGGTTGGCAGGTGGAATTGCCGGGCGCGGCTGGAGCGATTTGAGCACGCTGGCGATTTACACCGTAGGCGGTATCATTGCCACGCTTTTATTGAGCAAACAAATAAGAGTGCTCACACTTGGAGACGAGACCGCACAGGCCCTGGGAGTAGACGTTTCCAGACTGCAGTGGATACTTCTGGCCTGCGCGGTGTTGATGTGTGGAGCGGCGGTTTCGGCCTCAGGGCTGGTAGCGTTTGTCGGGCTGATTGCCCCCAATCTTGCCCGCATGCTTTTTGTCAGAGACGAGCGCCTGGAAATCATTGCCTCGGCGCTCATTGGTGCGGTGCTCGTCACCCTGTCGGATCTGGCCGCTCGCACTCTTGGTCAGGGTCAGGAATTACCACTGGGAACGCTTCTTTCGCTTGTGGGCGGACCGTTCTTTCTCTACCTTATATCGACAAGCAAAGGGCAGGAGGTGTAAATGGCGGAAGAATACATTCTCCAACTGGACGAAGTGTCTGCCGGATTTTCTGCCCAAGCCGTCGTCCAGGATGTCTCCTTGAAAGTGAAACGCGGCACCATAGCGGCGATTGCCGGAGGAAACGGAGCCGGAAAATCGACATTGTTGAAGACAATCGCACGACTTCTGCCTACAGTAAAAGGAAAAGTGTTTGTCGAAGGCCATGACATCAATACTCTGGCTTTGCCTCTCCTGGCAAAAAAAATCGCCTATGTGCCGCAAGACATCTCAAATTCGCGCGACCTTACTGTCGAAGATATGGTTGCCCTGGGGCGAAATCCGCACCAAAAATGGTGGCAATGGCGCAGCGACCAAAACGACAAGAGGGCGATCGAAGAGTCAATTAAAGCAGCGGAGCTGGAAGAACTGCGCGGAAAATCGATCACTGAGATTTCAGGCGGAGAAAGACAGAGGGCGGCAATCGCCATGTCACTGGCGCAAGAACCGGAAATTCTTTTGCTGGATGAACCGACCGCCCATCTCGACTTCAAACATCAAAAGAGTCTGCTCAAACTCTTGCTTCAACTCAAGGCTCAAGGCATGACCATCATCACATGCCTGCACGATTTGAACTTCATATCGCAAGTCGCCGATCAAGTCTTATGCCTGAAGAAGTCCAGCCGGCAGCCTTCCATACAGCTTTTTGCCGGCCCGCCCCGCCAGGTTCTCACTAGAGAAAACCTTAAGCAAGCGTTCGACACTGATCTCAGAATCATTCAAGATTCAGCAGCTGCCGACTCGGACGTCATATTTTTTGGACTTTAGGTCGTGTAGCGCTGTTGACGGCGCATCTGATTGTAAGCGTCGTGCTGGGCGCGTTGCTGAGACAAGAGGTCCTGGCGCTGCTGGTTGTAAGCCATATGCGAGTATGAATCACCGTTATTATTGTTGCGATAATAGGGTTGAACATTTGCATAGGACTGATAGTGAGGCACTGAGCGTTTGGCAATGTCATAAGCCAAATAGCTTTGAGCAAACGGCATCACATCGTCGAGAACTTGCTCAACTCCGCTTCTCGGTCCGTCCCATTGCGAATATGAAGGGGTCGAATTATAGAAGCTCAGACCATCCGACCCACCGTGAGAGTAGCTGGTGGAATTCGGATCGAAGATTTGCGGGCTGTAGCGATCCCAACGATTATTTCCATTGATGGCCTGGGCCATCAACATTTGATCCATTGGATTCATGCGGCCATCGTATCTGTCGCCGTAGCGGTCATGGCCTGGGTCCCAGCGGCTCTGGTCGTGGTTGGCGCTGCGACGAGCAATGTCGAAAGTCATTCCCATCCGGAGCGCGTTTTGCACCATGCGCAGGACCTGATCGTCGTTCCCCTGTCCGAAACAGTCATTATTCATCCAGGGACGATCACGATCGCGTCCATAAGTAGGCCCGCTTTGAAAATAGGACAAACCGTCACGTCCACCGTGAGCATAACTGGTGTACTGCCCATTGCGGTCAAATGTGTTCGGTGAGAAACGGCGGTCGTAGTAAGGGTCTTCACCCATCGAAGAGCGGATCATTCTGTCCTGGTTCTGGCCATCGCGAATCAGCGCCTGGCGCCTCATATCGGATGGGCGCATCTGCTGCATGTTGTCGCCGTCCCAGTTGTCGTAACGGCCGGACGTCATGTCCTTAAGTTTCAAATACTGCTGATATTGCCAATCGTTAGCGCCGGCGCCACCGCGGCCGCCGCCATCGACGATCATGTTAATAGTGCCATAGTTGATAATCGGGCAACCCTGCCCATCTCTTTGCCAGTCAAAATTGACGGTCTTACCTTGCGGGATTACCTGATAAGCATCGCGACGCACGTCGCTGAAATCAGGCTGGCCGCCATTGAACCCGGACTGATATAAGTCAGGCTGTCCATCGCCCTGGTTGTGGCCTACATCTTGTTGATTTGGTCTGTTGAAACCTGGCTGATAGAAATCAGGTTCTCTCGGACCACCGCCCGTACTCATTCTATGTGACCTCGCAAAGGGGATAGGTCTATGTATAGTCGTGCTGGCATATATACATAACTCAACCGGGATTGGACAGTCAATGGGAATATTCCCACGGCACGCCGGAAACGCCGCACCAGACGGGGTTTTAATTTAACGCACCTACATATAGGTTATGCCCGAGCGAGGCCTTTTTAAACGCCAAAATAGGCACAGAGTCTGGGCGCAAAGACGATTGTTCCGACCGCCAGTGCCGCCAGGGCAGCGACCAGAACAGCCGCGGCGGCGGTGTCTTTGGCTTTACGGGCAGCCGGATGGTAATGCCCTCCGGAGGTGAGGTCCACAACATGCTCGATGGCAGTATTTAAAAGCTCGGCTCCAATCACCAGGCCAATTGAAAGAGTCAGGGCCAGCCAGCTGATCACATCTACATGTAGAAAAATTCCCAGAAAAACGACTACAGCCGACAGCACAAAATGAATGCGCAGATTGCGCTGTTCTTTCAGTCCTTGAAGGATGCCGGCAAAGGCGTGATAGAAGGATTCAATCATACTGCTCGTGCGGCCGGTCTTGCGCTGCCAGCTAGCCGGGACAGCGGGGACAGCAAAAAGCTTGCTGGTCGCCCTTTCTTTGGTAATGGACGTCGGCTGGTTTTGAGGGCCGGACGGGCTGGCTTTCGATGCGCTTGCTGTGGTCACTTTGGAATTCCTCTCTCATTGTGCAAGATATCACGTTGAATAAGAGGAAAGATTGTCTGTCTCTTACTTGTATTTACTTAGTACGGCTAATCCCCAGAGATTCAAGCACAGCGTGTTGTCTGGCAAACATTTCCTTTTCTTCTTTTTTCGTTTCATGATCAAAGCCCAGCACATGCAGGGCGCCGTGCACGAAAAGAAAGCACAATTCACGCTCCAGGCTGTGCCCGTACTCATCCGCTTGCTCTTCGGCTCTTTCAACCGAAACAATTACGTCGCCCAACTCCCAGGGCTCTCCAGCCGGAGGCTCATCGGCTTCAGTAGGAAATGAGAGCACGTCGGTCGGTGCATCCTTTTGCCGCCACTGACGGTTCAATTCTTGAATTTCTGTGTTGTCCACAAAAACTACATTGAATACACCTCGGCGAGCAATCTTTTTCAACCACTGCTTTTGCAAATGCGGCGGTGGTTTGTCTTGAAGATTGCGAATTATTGCAAGGGCAAGCTGATCGAACTTGCCTTTCCACTCTCTTTTTTTGAGCTTGACGCCCTTTTGATTATTGGAAAAATCGACGGAAACCGGCACTTATAGCCCCTTATTTAAATTTTGAGTGAGCCAATGCGAATGCTTTACGACCTTTCGTCTGAAACAGGCGCCAGCTCTGATTGTCCATGCCCGGATTGCTTGAAAATGCCCAATATGCTAACATAGCGGCTTGCAAGGGAATCAATTGAGACGTAGGCACAAAGCAATAGCCTACGCCCTCTTTGTTTTTCGGCGGTGTCTCTGGCTTGAGTTTGCTCGAGTCGGTAAGCACAGCCGATTTGATGTAAAAGTCTGCGGGCGTTTTTCAGTAAGCTTTTTCAATAGATGAATAGAAGAAAACCTGAAGAGCTGATTTTAGAGGTGACTGCGCTCGCCGAAAAAATCGCCGCCCCGCTTGGCTTTCAAGTCGTCGATGTGCGGCTGACGCAACAGGGACGCCGCAAAAGTCTGGAAGTGACGATTTTCTCACATACAAAACCGGTCGGATTGACCGATTGTGAAACGTTGAGCCGGCAGTTGGGAGAAATCCTGGAGCCTGAATCAAACGGACAGGCACCGATTATCGAAGGTCCATACGTACTGGAAGTGCAAAGCCCGGGCATCGAAAGAGAACTGAAAACCGAAAGAGAATTTCTGGTTTTTGCCGGTTCTCAGGTCTTTATCAGAGCCAAAGAGAACGTGCCGGATGTCGGATCGGAATTTACCGGCAGAATGGAAGCATTGCTGGACGGCAAAATTCACCTGAAAAACGTCAAGCCTGTTCTGGCCAAGAAAGCAGCCGGGCACAATGCCAAGCCGTCCAAGAAAACGGCCGAGCTGCATAAATCCGCATTCCCAGGCTGTTCTAGCTTGAGCCTGGATATGAAAAAAGTTTCTTTAGTTCGTCTATTCCCACAGGATGTGCCTAAAATGCACGCCCTGGATGGAGACTTAGAAAAGAGTTAGAGGAAATACTGTTGGCAAAGACTGGTCCCAAGCCAGTTTTAGCGAACAAACCAAATAGACAAAGCAGGAAAACTGAATACTAAAATTGAATAAACTGGAGGAGTCAATCCGTGATTAAAATCGGCGATAAGCTCTTGGAAGCCGCAGAGGAGCTGGAAAGAGAGCGCAATATTCCGCAAGCAGAGTTCATCTCTTATGTCTGCGATGCCATCGTTGCAGCTTACAAAAAGAAAGTCCCAGACCACGATGTGGAAGGCGTACGGGCAATCTTCGACCATGAGACAGGTGAAATCGGCATCTTTGCCCCCAAAGAAGTTGTCGACAAAGCGGAAAACGAGTATCACCAGATCAGCCTGGAAGACGCCAAGGATCTGATTCCTGACGTATCGGTAGGCGAAGTTTTGGAAATCGAAGTGACGCCGGCCGACTTCTCCGAATTCGGACGGATCGCTGCCCAAACCGCCAAGCAGCTGATGACGCAGCGCTTGAGAGAAGCAGAAAAAGAGCTGATCAAGAAAGAATTCGAAGCGCGCAAAGGTACTTGCACGACCGGTCAAATCGAGCGTATCGAAGTGATCAGCAATACCCGCAACAACGTCATCGTCAACCTCGGTCGCGTGGAAGGCTGCATGCCCACTCGCGAACAATTGCCCGGTGAAACATATAGAGTAGGCAATCGCGTTCGTGTGTACGTTCTCGAACTAAGAGAAACAGGGCGCGTTCCGCAGATCATTGTTTCACAAGCTCACCCCGAGCTGGTCAGAGAATTGTTTGAACTCTACGTGCCGGAAATTGAAGACGGCACTGTTGAAATCAAATCGATCGCACGGGAAGCCGGCTACCGGACCAAGATCGCCGTTCATTCCGATGACGCCGATGTCGATCCGGTCGGTGCCTGTATCGGTCCGCGCGGTGTGCGAATTCAAAACGTGGTTGCCGAATTGCGCAATGAAAAGATTGACGTAATCCGCTTCTCCGGCGATCCGGTCGACTATATTTCCAACGCTTTGAGCCCGGCCCGTATCACCACGGTAGCTCTTTACGAAGAGATGCCCGAGAACGGCGGCAAGAGAGCCGAGGTAATTGTGCCTGACGATCAGCTCAGTCTGGCCATCGGCCGGGGCGGACAGAACGTTCGTCTGGCTGCTAAGTTGACGGGCTGGAAGATCGACATCAAGTCGGAATCTCAGGCCGGCGGTTCCTTCAAATCTCTCAATCAAACCTTGGAAGATCTGGGCGCCCAGGCATAAGTGGCAGGTGGGCCGGGCCTTTGCCCGGCCCACCTTTAACTCTCTTTTTTGCGCATGCTTGATCATGCCTGAATTAAAGAGAGCCTATTTTCAACTGGCTTTTGGCGAATTTTTGACTGATTCTTTGATTGTTTTTTTGACGTTACATTCTAGTTCTCGGGGAGATTGCCCGTTGCTTTCTACGCGAATCTGCGTGGCATGCCGTTTGAAGAAAGCGCAGAAAGATTTAATTCGCCTCACCTGCGATTATCAAAGCGGCGAAGTGCGCCTGAACACGGGCGATAAGAGCCTGTCAGGGCGGTCTTGTTACATCTGCCGCCAGAAATCCTGTGTTGACCAGGCTTTGAAAGGCATCCGCCTGAAGGGTGCGCTTGAGGGTCGGAAAGTAAAGGGCAGACCGGCCGGGCGCTCTGTGGCTTTCCCGCTCCCAGAGCAACTGATACAGCTTGTATACAGAGAGTGCACAGATACGGCCAAAACATGCCAAAATACACAGAGCAAGGAGTAAAAGCCTGATGAATGATCGCGTCCGAGTGTACGAATTAGCGCGCCAGATGAACCTCGAAAACGGGGATATCATCACGGCTTTGCGCGAACTCGGCTACGACATCAAGAGCCACTCCAGCACCATCGACGCAAGCACAGTCGGACTGCTGATTTCCCACTTGGGCAAGAAAAACGGCAAGGGCGAGAAAGAAAAACCAGCCGCAAAAACAGCTGCCAAGCCCGCCGGAAAAATCCCGCCGCCGCCGCCGCCGGAGAAACAAAAGCCGCGCGTACTGGCCCGTTACAGAAAAGAGACAGCACCTGAAGACGTGCCTGCCGATGCCATCCCAGCTGAGGCCCCCCCGGTTGTAGAGCCTGCCGAACAGGCAGTGCCGAAAGAACCGGTGGCACCGCCTGCGCCGCCCGAACCGGTCGTAGAAGTGGCGCCGCCGCCGGTCGTCGAGGACGCTGAAGAAAAGGCGAAAGCTAAGAAAGCCAGCGAACCGATCCAAATTGAAGAAAAGCCCGAAGAGCCGCCGCAGGCGCCGGGCAAAGAGCAAGTTAAGGAAACTCCGGAAGATTCAGCGAAAGTCGATGAAACCGCTCGTGACGACAAGTCAAAGGTAGAAGACATAGTGCCTGATGCATTCCAGGGTCTCGCGACTCGTCCCTCGGTACCGGTCAGAGTGGCCGCGCCGTCCAATCGCGCCACACCGCCCAGACCACCGAAATCCCACAGACATTCGACGCCTGAGCGCCACGGAGCCAAGAAAGAAGAGAAGTCGCGCCAGACAGCAGCCCCCATAGACGTTCCCAAAGTAATCACATTGACGCAAAATCTGACCATCAAAGAATTGGCAGACAAAATGAATGTGCAGGACACTGAAGTGATCAAGCGTCTGTTCATGAAAGGGCACATGCGCACGGTCAACCAGTTGGTTGAAGTGGAACTGGCTCGCGAGCTGGCTGCCGAAATGGAATACGAGGTCCTCACGGAAGAAAAGGTCGAGGAAGTCGTTCATGTAGAGGAAAATCTTTCTGCCGAAGATATCGCCGCGCTTGTGACCAGACCGCCTGTGGTCACGATCATGGGTCACGTCGACCACGGTAAAACCAGTCTTCTGGACGCCATCAGACAGACGAAATTCTTGCTCACCGATGCCGAACACGGCGGCATCACGCAGCACATCGGCGCCTATCACGTCGAAGTTCCCCATGAAGATGGCACGCTGCGTCAGATCGTCTTTCTGGACACGCCCGGTCACGAAGCCTTTACGGCGATGCGTGCCCGCGGAGCCAAAGCCACAGACGTAGCCATTCTTGTTGTCGCCGCCGACGACGGAGTCATGCCTCAAACAATCGAAGCAATCGACCACGTCAAAGCAGCTGGCGTGCCGATTATTGTTGCCGTCAACAAAATAGACAAACAAGACGCCGATCCGGATCGAGTTCTTACTCAATTGATGGAGCACGGACTGCTTCCCGATAAATTCGGCGGCGACACCGTCACAGTCAATGTTTCGGCGAAAAAGCGCACCGGACTGGATGAGCTGCTGGAAATGATTTTGCTCGTCTCGGAAATGCAGGATCTAAAAGCCAACCCGGAAAAACCAGCCAACGGCGTCATCATCGAAGCCGAATTGTCTCGCGGAAAAGGTGCTGTTGCCACAGCGCTTGTACAAACCGGAACCCTGAGAGAAGGCGACTTATTGATCGCCGGAACTGCATCCGGCAGAGTCAGAGCCCTCTTTGACGATCGCGGGCAGCGCGTCAAAGCGGCCGGACCGTCGATGCCTGTAGAAGTTCTTGGATTGGATGATGTTCCGCAAGCAGGCGATCGCTTCGAAGTAGTTGCCGACATGCAGATTCAAAAGAGCATCGTCGATGCACGCAAGATCGCCCAGGGAGACAGACGTCCTCATCACGTCACACTCGAGTCTCTGCACGACATGCTGGCCACAGGCGAAGTGAAAGAACTCAACATTATCGTCAAAGCGGATGTGCAAGGTACAGCCGAAGCGATCGCAGAGCAAATACGCAAACTGACTTCCAATGAAGTGGCTGTTCGCGTCTTGCGCACATCGTCAGGCGACATCTCGGAAAACGACGTCAACCTGGCCGCATCTTCCAATGCCATCATCGTCGGCTTCAATGTGCAGCCCGACCAGAATGCGCAGAAAGTCAGCGAAAAAGAAGGTGTGGACGTGCGCACCTACAACATCATTTATCAGATTACAGACGACCTGGAAAAAGCGATTCAAGGTCTTATCCAGCCGCTGCGCTCGGAAGTGCAAATCGGTCAAGCCGAAATTCGCGCCGTATTCAAAAGCAAGCACCTTTCAGTCGGTGGTTGCATGGTTACATCCGGCAAGGTCAAGCGCGGCGGAATCGCCAAAATCGACAGAGAAGGCACGATCATTTATGAAGGCAAAATTGAAACGCTCAGGCGCTTCAAAGATGACGCCAAAGAAGTCGCGCAAGGCTTTGAATGCGGCATGAGCTTCGAAAAATTCAATGACCTGCAGGAAGGCGACAAGGTCACTGTCTTCGAGATTCACGAAACCAAGCGCGAAATCACCCGTTCTTAATTGAGGTGAACCATGTCTACACAACGTGCTCTGCGTGTTTCTCAGTCAATCAAAAAAGAATTGTCCGAGATTATTCGCCGCGATTTGAAAGACGACCGCATTAAAGGACTGGTCTCGATCACCGATGTCGAGTCGACTCCTGATTGCCGTTCTTGCCGAGTTTTTGTTTCGGTCTTCGGACAAGAAGGCGATTCCGACAGCACTATGGAGGCTCTCAACGAGCATCTCGGCTACATGCGTGGAGAATTATGCCGCCGTCTGCATTTGCGTTTTGCTCCCGAAATCAGTTTGAAACTGGACACGTCACTGGAACGTGGTGCTAAAGTTTCTGATCTGCTCGGAAAAATCGCCCGCGGCGAAGTTTAGAAACGACACGCCTTAAGACCATCAGTCTGAAGACGACGGGCGCTTAGAAAACTAGTTGAGAATCCATCAGGATCAGGCAAAGCAGTGCACTTCGGTTTTCTAAATGTGATGAAGCCACCGGGCATGACTTCACATGACGTGGTCGCACGCGTACGGCGCCTGACCAAGATTAAACGCAGCGGGCATGGAGGAACTCTAGACCCCCTTGCCGAGGGTGTCTTACCAATGGCGCTCGGTCAGGCCTGCCGGCTCATCGATTATCTTCCGTCCGAAAAAACCTACTACGCCGAGATTCTGCTCGGCAAGAAAACCACAACCGACGATCTAGAAGGCGATGTCGTAGAGGAAAACACTGCGGACCATATAACTGAAGAACAAATTGAGAAAGCCCTCAGCCAATTCCGCGGTCAGATCAAGCAACATCCGCCTGTATACAGTGCAATTCGCATTGACGGACAACGCCTTTATGATCTGGCCCGAAAAGGACAGGCCCCGGCTCAGGCGCCGGAGCGCACCGTGACTGTGCACAGCCTGGAGGTCGTCTCCATCAAAGTCCCCATTGTCGCCATCCGCGTGCACTGTTCAAAAGGAACATACATTCGCTCTTTAGCGCGCGATCTTGGAGACGCCTTAGGAACAGGCGGTTGCCTTTTCAAATTGGTGAGAGAAAAGGCCGGTTTTATGAATTTGGAAAATTCGCTGTCGCTGGAGAGAATTAAAGACCTGACTGAAAACAACGATTGGCAACCGCTTTTCACAGACCTGACTGATGCCCTTGGCTTTAGAAAGGTGGAAATTGAAGAAAGCGATGCCGATAGAATCTTCAATGGACGAAACATTGATATTGAACATTCAAAAAACGGCGAGAGCGGCCGGTTTTTGCTCGCGGTCAAAAACGGTAAATATCTAGCGCTTCTAAAACATGTGGATGAAA
>Ga0265313_10002819_pt1 | contig 14646 bp, 17 predicted proteins | sample 4123metaG_FD_203122 | JGI IMG/M metagenome (GOLD analysis project Ga0265313, IMG submission 203122) | Rhizosphere microbial communities from Carex aquatilis grown in University of Washington, Seatle, WA, United States - 4-1-23 metaG | ecosystem: Host-associated > Plants > Roots > Rhizosphere >...
TTCAAAATGCCCTAATGGGAGCCTGCTAGCCTGTCAGGGAGAGACCGCGTGTTCGGGTTTGGAGAACCGCGTCATGGACGACATGCTGGATGACCTTCGGGAAAAGGACATCCTCATCCTGGATTCCACCGGCCACAGCAGGAACCTGCTGCGGCAGATCCTGCTGCTGCTCGGCTTCACGCGCGTCGCCTGCGCCAGCCGGACGAGCGACGCCTTGGCGATGCTGCGCGAGAAATCCTTTCACGTCGTGTTCTGCGACGAGAATGTGACGCCGAATTCCCCGGCGGATTTCATGAAATCGCTGCGCTGCGACCTGACCACCGCCAATGTCGTGATCCCGGCGGTGCTGGTTTCCACCGCGGCGCGCTACGACAAGGTCAAGGAATGGCGCGACGCCGGCGGCAACGACGTGATCGTCAAGCCGGTCAGCATGGAGGTGATCAAGCAGCGCATCGCCAGCCTGATCCGGAGCCCCAAGGCCTTTGTCACCACCAAGACCTTCATCGGCCCGGACCGGCGCCGCGACGACCGCCGCCGGGAAGGCGAGCGCAATCCGTCCGCCGGGGACCGCCGCAGCGGCCATCGCGAGGCCAGGGTTTTCGGCCTCACCCGCGCCCGCTGCGAAGGCGCCGAGGAGCATGGCTAGCGGCTGACGCGGGCGGCGGCGCTGAAGGCCTGAGATTACCGATAAGACCGCGCGAACAACCCGCCAATGCTGGCGCTGGTCAGCAGATGACCCCGGGCGGCGTCGAGAAACTGCTCGCGCGTCAGCCCGCTTGCCAGGTTGGGCTCCAGATCCGTCGCCATCACCGTGATGAGATAGTGATGCGGGCCGTCGCCTTGCGGCGGACAGGGACCGAGATAGCTGGCATTGCCCCGCGTCCCCTTGCCGCCGGTGAAACCGATGCCGGCGGTGGCCTCGCCCTCCTTCAGTTCGGTGCGGCGCGGATCGATATTATAGGCCACCCAGTGGGAGACGCCGGCGCCATACTGGCCGTCAATGTCATACATGAGGATGGCGAAGCTTCTGGTTCCGGCCGGCGCGTCATGCCAGGCCAGCTGCGGCGAGACGTTCTTGCTGGGACAGGGACAGATGGCGAGATTGCGGGGGCTGCAGGCGCGCTGGGGATCGTCGGCGCCGAAGCGGACGGGAATGATCTGGCCATCCCGGATCGAGGTGGAGGTCAGCGTCATCCAGGACGCCGGGCGGGCCGGCGACAGGCCCGCCGCCAGCATGAGGACGGACAGCAGGATGGCGGAGGGCCGCCGCATCACATGGCGTCCCGCATGCCGCGGATGCGGTGGGCCATCGCCTTCATGATGTAGAGCGCGAAATTCGGCACCTCGTCGATCATGAAAAGGAATTTGCGTTCGTCGACAATGGAGATTTCTGCCGTCTCCTTCACCCGGGCGCTGGCGGTGTGCCGGCCGCCGTCGATCACGGTCATGAAGCCAAGCGCGTCATTGGGGCCGCAGACATCGGCCACCGTGTCGCCGGCGACGATCTCGATCACGCCGGACTGGATGACATAGACGCAATTGCCATTGTCGCCTTCCTTGAAGACCAGGCTGCCGGGCTGGAAGGTCATGGTGGTGCCGGCATTGCGGGCGAACATCCGCATGTCGATCTGGCTGTTGTGATCCAAGCTGTCCCCCACTCGTTCTTTATCTGGCTGGAGCGGGTGATGGGAATCGAACCCACGTATGCAGCTTGGGAAGCTGCCGTTCTACCATTGAACTACACCCGCACCGATTGGTGCCTATACCATGCCGCCGGTGTCTTCGCCCGGCCCGTCGCTTTCGCTCCGGGCGTTCGCGGCTCTCGCAGGTCCACCGGACCTGCTCGTTCGCTTCGCGAACCGCCGCTCACCCATTGAACGACACCCGCACCGATTGGCGCCTATACCATGCCGCCGGTGGCGCCTCATAGCATGTGAGACCAAGCGCGCAAAGCCGGACTGTCAGTCGGTGACCTGGTCCCATTGGTTCACCGGCCCCAGGTCTTTTCCGCCCACCGGCAGCAGCGGCATCCGGGACAATCTCGGCCTGGGCCGGAAATCGGGATGGAGAAAAAGCGACGTCACGCAGCGGAAATGATGTGCCGGCCGGAAATCGGGGAAGTCGACCTGGATGAGATCCGCCTCGCGCAGCAGCCTGCTGGCGTTGGGATACCAGTCCGAATTGTCGAGCAGAATAAATCCGCCCGGCTTGAGCAGGACGCGGGCGGCCTTGGCGGCGGCGTAGCGGTTGGATGCCGAGTCGATGACGATAATGTCGAAAGCCCGGCCCGGCTTGCGCATCGTATCGGGGATATTCCCGGCGGCGCTCTGGAGAAAAGTGACATTCGCCGGCGCGGTCTGCCGCAGCGAGTCGATAAAGCCCTGGTCGGTCTCGATCGTCACCACCGACGTGACGCGCGAAGCCCAGAACAGGGTGGAGGAGCCGCCGCCCACCTCCAAAACATCGCAGGAGGAAAGATCGATGCCCATCAGATACTCGATCAGGGCATACGACATCAGGGGCACCGGGCTGCCGTCGCCCCACAGGCCCTGCATGCGATCGGCCGATTGCAGGAAGCCGAGACCGGCGCCGAGAATGGCGGTGGCGGCGCCCAGATACATCGCCGATTGCGGCGCCTCGAGCACGTCGCTGTTGAGGCGCAATTCCGTTTCCTGGGCTGAGCTTGAAGGAGAAACTTTGGCCCAGAGCATCATCGCCTCCAGTGTTTCAAATCGCGGACAGGTCCGCCGATCGCCCGCGCCCCCGCAGCCGCAAAAGCCTGTTGGGCGCCATTTCCAGCCTGACGGGACGATCCGATGGGCGCCGCGCCAGTCCTCACGTATGCGTCCACATCCGCAACAGATTGTTGCGCACCACGTCCAGCCGGGTGCGGTGATCCCAATCCATCTTCGGGCCCGCCACTTCCGCGATCCGGCTCAGCTCATAAAGCTGGGTGCGCTGGAACGCGTCCGGGATGCGGCTCTCGATGAAGGTGATGGAGACCAGCCTTTGGCCGCGCGTTACCTTCGTGACCTCATGCAGCTGGGTCGAGGGATAGATCACCACGCTGCCGGGCGCGCCCTTGACCGCCACCGGCCTTGTGCCGAAATGCACGACCAGCTCGCCGCCGTCATAGCTTTCCGGCGGATTGAGCCAGACCGTCGCCGCCAGATCGGTGCGCAGCCTGTCCTTGCCGAGCTGGATATAGGCGGTGTCGGAATGGACGCCATAGCCCATGCCGGCGTCATAGCGGGCCAGCAGCGGCGGAATGATGCTGCGGGGAAAGGCGAAATCCTGGAACGCGTCCGAACGCAGGAAGGCGTCGGCCACGATGCGCGAGGATTCGGCGTACAGCGGGTCGGTCTCGCTGGCCTGGAGATTGTTCTTGGTCTGGTTGTAGGGATTGGAAACCTTGCCGTCCACGAACGTGACTTTCGCGGCGATGTCCCGCAGCCGTTGCACTTCCTCAGGCTTGAGAAAGTCCTGCAATTCAAGAAACATCGGAAGGCTCCGATCCCATTGAAGACACGCGGCCCGCAAGCCTCATAACACTCTCCAGCCGCTGCTGGAAAGCCGCTTCCCCCCGCCTTTCCCAGCGTGTAGAGGAGGGCTGGACTTTCCGCTGCCCGGGACCAAGACGAATGCTGGAAGACGCCCTCGCCCTGCACGCCCAGGGCCGCCTTGCCGAGGCGGAAGAGGCCTATCGCGCCATCCTGGCGCGGGAGCCGGAAAATGCCAGTGTCGGCCATCAGCTCGGCCTGCTGGCGCTGGAAGCCGGGATGCCGCAGGCCGCGGCGCCGATCTTCGAGCAGGCCTGCCTTCTGGCGCCGAACGAAGCCGCCTTTCACGCCAATCGCGGCCTCAGCTATCTGCGCTGCCGCCGCTTCGCCGACGCCGTGGCGGCCTGCGACCGCGCCATCGCCCTCAATCCCGGCCTGTTCCAGGCGCATCTGCACCGCGGCATGGCGCTGAAGGAGCTGCAGCGGCCCGAGGAAGCGCTGGCCAGCTTCACCCGCGCCGCCGAATTGCGCGATGACGCCGCGATCCACAATTTGCGCGCCCTGATGCTGGACGAGATCGGCCGCTACCCGGAGGCGCTGGCAAGCTTCGCCCGCGCCCTGGCGCTGGACGGCGACAATCCCCTGGCGCACAGCAATCATGGCAATGCCCTGCTCCGGCTGTTCCGCTACGAGGATGCGCTGGCCAGTTTCGAGCGGGCGGTGGCGCTGGCGCCGGACGTGTCCGGGCTGCACTACAACCTCGGCGACCCGCTGAAGGCGCTGGGCCGGCTGGAGGAAGCCCTCGCCGCCTATGACCGTGCCATCGCGCTGGAGCCGGGAATGGCCAACGCCCATGTCAACCGCGGCCTGGTGCTGACGCATCTGGGCCGCGGCGAAGAAGCGCTGGCGGCTTTCGACCGCGCCATCGCGCTGGAACCGGACTCCCTCGCCGCCCGCATCGGCCGCAGCGGCGCCCTGCTTGGCGCCGGCAGAGTGGAGGAGTCGCTGGCCTATGACCGCGAACTGGCGTGCAATCCGCTTTTCCAGCCGGAAGCAGATTTTCACAGCGCCATGGTGCTGCTGCACCGCGGCGACTGGGAAGAGGGATTGAAATTCTACGAGGCGCGCCGCCATCTGAACCGCCCCGGCGGCGATGTCTATCCGCATTTCGCCCAGCCCGAATGGGACGGCCAGGCCGCGCTGGCGGGCAAGACGCTGTTTGTCCATGGCGAGCAGGGCCTGGGCGACAATATCCAGTTCGCCCGCTTCCTGCCGATGGCGCGGAAAAAGGGCGCGCGGGTGATCTTCTCGCCCAAGGGCCGCCAGGCGCGCCTGTTCGACGGCCAGGGCCTGGCGGACCAGGTCCTGCCCCCCAAAACCGTGCCGGAGTCCTTCGACCTGCATATTCCGCTGGCCAGCCTGCTGCAGGCCTTCGCCATCAGGCCGGACAGCATCCCGGCGCAGGTCCCGTATCTGCAAGCCGAGCCCGCACTGGTGGAGACATGGCGCGCGCGCATCGGCGCAGAGGGCTTCCGCATCGGCCTGTGCTGGGCGGGCGCTTTCGACCCCATTCAGGGACTGGACCGTTCCTTCCCCTTGCGGCATTGCGCGGCGCTGGCCGCGCTGCCCGGCGTGCGGCTGATCTCCCTGCAGAAGTTCGACGGCCTGGAGCAGCTGGCGAACCTGCCCGCCGGGATGACGGTGGAAGACCTGGGGGAGGATTTCGACGCCGGGCCGGACGCCTTTGTGGACGCCGCGGCGGTGATGGCATCGCTCGACCTCATCATCAGTTGCGACACCGCGACCACGCATCTGGCGGGCGCGCTGGGCCGCCCGGTCTGGACGGCATTGAAGCGCCATCCGGAATGGCGCTGGGGGGGCGACACGGGCGAGGCCTCGGCCTGGTACCCGACCATGACGCTGTTCCGCCAGGAGGAGCCCGGCGCCTGGGAGCCGGTCTTCGCCGCCATGCGCGGCCGCCTGGCCGCGCAACTGGGCCTGGCGTGACGGCCCGCTTCATCGGCGGCGATTGGGGCACCAGCCGGCTCAGGCTGTTTCTCTGCGACGGGCAAGGCGCGGCGCTGGCGCGGCGGGACGGCCCGGGCATCGCCGAGGCGGGCGGCGGCGCGGCGGAGATTTTCGCAAACCTGACAAGGGACTGGGACGCCGGCCTGCCGGCGGTGCTCAGCGGCATGGTCGGCTCGACCATCGGCTGGCGCGAAGCGCCCTACCGCGCCTGCCCCGCCGCGCCCGCCGCCATCGCGCAAGCGGCGCTACGCTTCGAGGATAACGGCCGGCGCATCGCCATCATTCCCGGCCTGTCCTGCACCAACGCCAGCGGGTTGTTCGACGTGATGCGGGGCGAGGAAACCCAGCTGCTGGGGGCGCTGCGGCTGAAGCCCGAACTGGCGCGGGGACGCCATCTTTTCTGCCTGCCCGGCACCCATGCCAAATGGGCGCTGCTGCAGGACGGCGCCGTGGTCCGTTTCCAGACCGCGTTATCGGGCGAATTGTTCGCGCTGCTGGCGCAGCACAGCGTGCTGGCGCGGGGCGCGGACGCGGCCAGCCCCGGCCATCCCGCTTTCGCCGCGGGCGTGCAGGCGGCGCGCGATCCCGCCGGGCTGCTGCATCTTCTCTTCAGCACCCGCAGCCGCCAACTCAGCGGCGAGATCGCGAAAGAGGAAGCGGCCTCCTATCTCTCCGGGCTGATCATCGGCGCGGAAGTGGATGCGGCCCTGCGCCTGTTCGCGCCGCAGGGCGCCATCGCGCTGGTCTGCACCCCGGCGCTGGCGTCGCTGTATGACGCGGTGCTGAAAACCCACGGCCTTGCCGCCTTCGCCTTGGATGGCGACGGCGCCGTGCTGGCGGGCCTTGCCTTTCTTCACGCGCAACTATTCGCCCCGTTTCAGGGATAACGCACCATGACCGACATGCTCGCCCAGCTTCCCCTTGTCGCCATCCTGCGCGGCGTCACGCCGGCGCGGGTGGAGAAAGTGGCGGAGGCGATCTTCGCCGCCGGCATCCGCGCCATCGAGGTGCCGCTGAATTCGCCGGAGCCTTTCCGCAGCATCGAGATATTGGCCAAGCGCTTCGGGGCCGAGGCGCTCACGGGCGCGGGCACCGTCACCACCCCCGAGGAGGTGGACCGCGTCGCCGACGCGGGCGGCAGGCTGGCGGTTTCACCCCATACCGACGCCGCCGTGATCCGCCGCGCCGTGGAAAAGGGCCTGTTGCCGATGCCCGGCATCATGACGCCCAGCGAAGCCTATGCCGCCTTCCATGCCGGCGCGCGCGACCTCAAGCTGTTTCCCGCCACCAGCCTGGGCACGGCGCATCTGAAGGCCATGTTGGTGATACTGCCGCCGCAGGTGCGGGTCTATGCCGTGGGGGGAGTCAATCCGGGCAACATGAAGGAATGGCGCGCGGCGGGCGCGGCGGGCTTCGGGCTGGGCAGCGACCTGTTCAAGCCGGACTATGACGACGCCGAGATCGCGCGCCGGGCCAAGGCTGCGGTGGAAGCCTTCAAGGCCGCGACATGACAAAAGAGCCCGGCCAAGGCCGGGCCCTTTCGCGGGATATCCTGGCAAAGGGTCACAAGGTGACCCAGATGCCGCCTTTCCAGTAACCGCGGCCGGAATGATATTCCCGGAAGTGGCGATTGGTGTCCCAGGTCTGGTGGAAGTACCAGTCATCGGGATGGAAGGTGAATTTGACGCCGGGGGGATGCCAGCGGCTTTCGGTGTGCCAGCAATCGCCTTCGGCGTTGCAGGCCACATAGGCCGAAGCGCCGAGCGTGGAAAACGCAAGGCCGGCGGCGGTCAGCAGCGCCGGCAGGACAAGGGATTTGAGACGCATGGACAGCTCCTTTTGGTACAGCCGCACAACGCCGGAACGCGGCCCCTGGTGCCGGACACCCGGGTGAAATATTGGAAAGCTTTCGGCGCTACCAGTTGGTGAAGCTGCCGTCGGGGCGGTGGTTCAACTGGATGGGCGTGTATTTCTCGGTGTAGTCCCCCACCAGGGTCAGCTTGCTGAGATCGACCGTCACGCCCAGGCCGGGCCGTTCATTGGGCCAGAGCTTGCCGTCGCGGAAATCGAAATTCTGCGGCAGATGCGGGAAGACCGTATGGCCGGCATTGGTCATCTCCATCAGCGCCGGCACCGAGGTGGCGGTGAGGCAATGCACCAGCGACGCTTCGCCGATGGGACCGGTGAAGTGCGGGATCATGCCGACGAAATGGGTTTCGGCCAGGGCGCAGATCTTCATGTATTCGGTGATGCCGCCGACATTGGGGCTGGTGACGCGGGCATAATCGATCAGCTGGTTCTCGATCAGCATGTTGATGTCCCATTTGGCGCCATATTCCTCGCCCACCGCGATGGGAACATGGGTGCGAGGGCGGATGGAGCGATAGACCTCGACATTCTCGGTGCGCACCAGGTCTTCGACAAAATAGGGCTTGAGCGGCTGGAGCAGGTCGCAAAGGGTGATGGCATCCTCGGGGTCCAGTTCCTGGTGGAAGTCCAACGCCCAGCCGCCCGGTCCGGCGCCCTTCGCCAGCAACTGGCAATCGGCATGCATCTTTTCCACCAGGGCGAAACGGTCGACCTCGCGCGAGGGCAGGTTGGTGGCATGGCGGTAGGCGCGGAAACCGGCGGCGATGCAGGCGCGCGCCGCGTCTTCCAGCGTGCCGCCCGCCGGCACCGCAAAGCCGCCGGTGGCATAGCATTCGACATGATCGCGCGCCTTGCCGCCCAGCAGCTGCCAGACCGGCACGCCCAGCGCCTTGCCCTTGATGTCCCACAGCGCCAGGTCGAGCGCGCCCAGGGCATGCTGCTTTTCGTGGCCGGCGGGATAGAAATAGCCCCGGTACATCTGCTGCCACAATTGCTCGGTGCGGAAGGGGTCGGCGCCGATCAGCATGCCGGCACATTGCTGCATGGTGTCGGGCGAGCCGCCCTCCCCGATGCCGATCAGGCCGCCCGCAGTCTCGACGATCACGACATTGGTGGACTGGTTGAAAGTGGGCTGCTGGCGGGTGCTGGTGGTGTTGCGCCGTCCCGCCGCATCATTGGCGGTGACATAATAGCGGATGCGCTTGATGGTGTCGGTGGGCAGGCCCAGCGCTTCGGCCGACGGCGGCGCCCAGAGCGGGGCGGTGGCGGCGCCGGCCATCAGGCCCCCCAGCAGCTTGCGGCGATTGAGTTTCATGGCGTTCCCCCTGCCCTGTTGTCGTTTGCGGCAAGACTAGGAGGGGAGCAAAGATGGCGCAATCGTCTTAAGGGATCGGAATCAGCAACCCAAGGCTGACGCCAAGCGACTGTTCATGGCCATGGCCGAAGCCATAGTCATAGGCAGGCTCGAGATAGAGACCGTATTTGCGGCCGGGCCAGGGCCAGAACATGAAGTCCAGGGCGACTTCCGCGGCGAACGTGTCCGTCGTGCCGGCGCGGGTGACGGTGTGCGCCCATTCCGGCCCGATCCCGGCCATGACTTCGACGGTGTCGCTAAGGGTCCAGGGCTTCTTGAACAGGAAATCAACGTCCCACTCGGTCTGGCCGCGGCTGAACAGGCTGGTGACGCCGCCTTCCAGTTCCAGCACGTCGGGGATCGGCGTGGTTTCCACCGCGAGGGTGGGGCCATAGGCGGAACCGCCCTTCAGGCCCCAGCTTGCCGCGCCGCCCAGTTCGATGATGGCCGAGGGCTCCTTCTCTTCCTGGGCGAAGGCGGGAGTGACGAGAAGCAGGAGCGCGACGATCAACTGGCTGCGGTGGCGCTTCATGTGATCAGACCGCGATTGGCGCTTTGATCGACGGATGCGCCTGGTAGTTCTCCAGGGTGAAATCCTCGAACTGGAAGGCGAAGATATCCTTCACCGCCGGGTTCAGCCGCATGGTGGGCAACGGCAGGGGATCGCGCGACAACTGCTCCTTCGCCTGGTCGATATGGTTCAGGTAGAGGTGCGCGTCGCCGAAAGAATGCACGAACGCGCCCGGCTTGAGGCCCGTCACCTGCGCCACCATCAGGGTCAGAAGCGCATAGGAAGCGATGTTGAACGGCACGCCCAGGAAGATGTCGGCGCTGCGCTGGTAAAGCTGGCAGCTTAAGCGCCCATTGGCGACATAGAACTGAAACAGGCAATGACAGGGCGGCAGCGCCATCCTGGGCACATCGGCCGGATTCCAGGCGGTGACGATCAGCCGCCGCGAATCGGGATTCTTCTTGATATCCGCGATCAGGTTGGCGATCTGGTCGATGGTGCCGTCGGTTTTCGACGGCCAGGAGCGCCACTGATAGCCATAGACCGGGCCGAGTTCGCCATTGGCATCGGCCCATTCGTCCCAGATGCTGACGCCGTGGCTCTGCAGCCAGTGCACATTGGTTTCGCCGCGCAGGAACCAGAGCAGTTCATAGATGATGGATTTCAGATGCAGCTTCTTGGTGGTGACCATGGGAAAGCCCGCCGCAAGGTCGAAGCGCATCTGGTGGCCGAACAGCGAGCGGACGCCTACGCCAGTGCGGTCATGCTTTTCCACCCCCGTTTCCAGGGCCAGGCGCAGCAGATCCAGATATTGGCGCATTTTCCGAAGGTTCCGGCGCCCAGAGTCGGGCAGTTTTAAAATTAACTGCCAGCACCTATATTGGAAAGGCCGGGCAACCGGCTATGGCGATAAACGGCTTCGTAATAAGCGGCCCGGACCCGGGGGCAGTACCCGGCGCCTCCACCATAAGCCCATTCTTGGAGTGGGTTTCTGTGGGGGCGAAACAGGATCGACGGACGTGTAAAGGCTGTCCTTTTGCTCGGTATGGTTCCGCCGTTATCGGGCTAATCGTACAAGTGCCAACGATAATGAAATGGTGCTCGCTGCCTAATTAATTAGGTAAGCGCGGCCCGGGGGGCGCCGGGCAACAGAAGCCCCCCACTTGATCTTTACTCTCGAGGCAGCGCCCCCCAAATTGATTGAACGGCGCGATGCGCAAGCGCATTGCGCAGGGTGGGTGTACCGGGCAACAGAGACACCCGCCACTTATTTCTCGTAAATTGTGACGCATGGCCGTCACCCTCCCCGATTGACTTGGGCGGTGCCCGGCTTAGTCTTGGGCGCAATGGCGAAGGACTTCATCGGCTACCAGGCTCTCACCGACGCGGCGCTGCGCGGCGTGGTGCGCGAGGCGCTGCGCCGGATCGAGAAGTCGGGCCTGATCGGGGCGCATCATTTCTATCTCACCTTCAAGACCCATGCCGATGGCGTGGACATTCCCGATTTCCTGCGCGAGCAGTATCCCGACGAGATGACCATCATCATCCAGCACCAGTATTGGGCGCTGAAGGTGAAGGAGGATTATTTCGAGGTGACGCTGACCTTCAAGAAGCTGCCGGCGCCGCTGCACATTCCCTTCGCGGCGCTGACCGCCTTTTTCGATCCCGGGGTGCAGTTCGGGCTGCAGTTCCGCGGCGAACTGGACGCCAAGGCCGTCACCTCGCCGGTGGCGGTGCCCAACCCGGTGGGCGACGCGCCCGAAAAGGCCGCCGACGACACCCCCGACGCCGCCCTGGCGCCGGACAAGGCCCCGCCCGGCGAGGTCGTCAGCCTCGACTCTTTCCGCAAGAAATAGTAGCCGGTTGTCATGGCCCGCGCATGCGGGCCACCCAGGTGACACAGCCTCACCTGCCGACATTTTGCGCGCTTCACCTGGATGGCCCACACTCCGGTGGGCCATGACGGTGTGGGGTAGTCCGGGACGATAGGCCATGACCACAACCCGCACCGAAACCGACACCTTCGGCCCCATCGAGGTCGAGGCCTCCCGCTATTGGGGGGCGCAGGCGCAGCGCAGCCTGGGCAATTTCAAGATCGGCTGGGAGAAGCAGCCCGCGTCCATCATCCGGGCCCTGGGCATCATCAAGCGCGCCGCCGCCGAGACCAACATGAAGCTGGCGGGGCTGGACCCGAAATTGGGCCAGACCATCATCGCCGCCGCCCAGGAAGTGATCGACGGCAAGCTGAACGACCATTTCCCCCTGTCGGTGTGGCAGACCGGCTCGGGCACCCAGTCGAACATGAACGCGAACGAGGTGATCTCCAACCGCGCCATCGAGATGCTGGGCGGGGTGATGGGCTCCAAGAAGCCGGTCCATCCCAACGACCATGTCAACATGAGCCAGTCGTCCAACGACACCTATCCCACCGCCATGCATGTGGCGGCGGCGGAGGAAGTGGTGAAGACGCTGCTGCCCGCGCTGAAGCATCTGCTGGCGGCGCTGGACGCCAAGGCGGAGGCCTGGAAGGCGATCATCAAGATCGGCCGCACCCACACCCAGGACGCCACGCCCATCACGCTCGGCCAGGAATTCTCCGGTTATGCCCAACAGGTGCGCAACGGCATCGAGCGCATCGAGCAGACCCTGCCCAAGCTGATGCAGCTGGCCCAGGGCGGCACCGCCGTGGGCACCGGCCTCAACGCCCCGGTCGGCTTCGACAGGATGGTGGCCGAACGCATCGCCGCCATCACGGGCCTGGCCTTCACCACCGCGCCCAACAAGTTCGAAGCCCTGGCGGCGCATGACGCCATGGTGTTCAGCCACGGCGCCATCAACACGGTGGCGGCTTCGCTGTTCAAGATCGCCAACGACATCCGCCTGCTGGGCTCGGGCCCGCGCTCGGGCCTGGGCGAACTGGCGCTGCCGGAGAATGAGCCGGGCAGCTCGATCATGCCGGGCAAGGTCAATCCCACCCAGTGCGAGGCGCTGACCCAGGTCTGCGTCCAGATCTTCGGCAACAATGCCGCCCTGACCTTTGCCGACAGCCAGGGCCATTTCGAACTCAATGTCTACAATCCGGTGATGGCCTATAATTTCCTGCAGAGCGTGAAGCTGATGAGCGACGCGGCGGTGTCGTTCACCGACAATTGCGTCGTCGGCATCCAGCCGCGGCTGGACAACATCAAGGCCGGGCTGGAACGCTCGCTGATGCTGGTGACGGCGCTGGCGCCGAAGATCGGCTATGACAATGCCGCCAAGATCGCCAAGACCGCGCACAAGAAGGGCACCACCCTGAAGGACGAAGCGGTGGGCGACGGCTATGTCACGGCGGAGGAATTCGACCGCCTGGTGCGGCCGGAAGACATGATCGCGCCGAAATAGCGCGGATGGGCAGAACCAGCCGCATCATCGCCGCGCCGGGCCACACCATCATCCGCGACGAGAAAAGCGGCAAGGTCAGCTATTGGCAGGGCGAGTACCACCAGAGCGCCGCCGACAGCCATGGCGTCTCCACCGCCGATTACATCCACGCCATGCATTTCTTCCTGACCCAGGTTCAGGCGAAGGAGGTGCTGATGATCGGCTGCGGCGGCGGCACATTGGCGACCATGCTGACGCGCGGCGGGGTCAGGGTGACGGTGGTGGATCTGCACCGCTTCAGTTTCGCCATTGCGCGCAAATATTTCGCGCTGCCGCAAAACGTCGCCTGCCATGTCGGCGACGGCATCGGCTGGCTGAAGCGCCATCGCCACCGCTACGACGCCATTGTGCTGGATGCCTTTGGCCGCCACGGCATGCCCGACGCCTTCATGCGCGCGTCTTTCTTCAGGCTGGCGAAAGCGCGGCTGAAACCGCGCGGCGGGCTGTTCCTGATGAATGTGATCGTCGCCGATGACGATGACCGCACCCCCGACCGGCTGGTGCGGCGGATGCGGCGGCACTGGAGCCGGGCGCGGCTGCTCGACACCGATGGCTGGACCGACCGCAATGCCGTGATCGCGGCAGGCGCGGTGGCCCGGCTGAAAAAGCCCAAGGTGCTGCTGCCGCCCCGCCCCGGCGGCGGCAAGCTGGCGCGGCAACTCGATATCCTGGACTGGCGGGCCATCAGATGAGCAGCTTTTTTTCTCACCATGGCCGGCCCCCGAGCCGGCCATCCAGAGCCGCAAGCATCGACGGCTGTTGCCCTGGATGGGCGGGTCAAGCCCGCCCATGGAGAATGGATAAAAATCGGAATGGTGTGGAGTTGCCGCCATGCTGAAGAAAAAGTCCTTCTCCCTGTCCGGCCATCGCACCAGCGTGGCGCTGGAGGCGGAATTCTGGGCGGTGCTGGAAGCCCATGCCGGCGCCAGCCTGGCGGCGCTGGTCGGCCAGATCGACGCCCAGCGGGGGCCGCGCCCGCTGGCCAGCGCGCTGCGCCTGCATGCCCTTGCCCTGGTGCGGAGCCAGACCTAGCCTGCCGCCATGGCCGAACTCATCAACCTGCGCCGCGCCCGCAAGGCGAAAGCCCGCGCCGAAAAGGACAAGGCGGCGGACGCCAACCGCATCGCCCATGGCACGCCAAAGGCGCTGCGCAAGCTTGACGCGGCGCGCAAGGACCAGGCGGCAGAACGCCTTTCCGGCCACAAGCTGGAAAACGAGGCTGACGATAATTAGATGGGTTTTTCCGCCCCCTCGTTCTAATATCGTTCTCATGCCCTTCGAATCTGCGTTCTTGCCATGAGCGGCTATTCCGATCCGCTGGATTCCGCCTTTGGCGGCGACACCCAGCCGCCCGTGCCGCGCGAGCCGGACTATCTCAAGGGCCTGAACCCCGAGCAGCGCCTGGCGGTCGAAACGCTGGACGGCCCGGTGCTGGTGCTGGCCGGCGCGGGCACCGGCAAGACCCGCGTGCTGACCACGCGCCTGGCCCACATTCTCGCCACCCGGAGAGCCTGGCCGGGGCAGATCCTGGCCGTCACCTTCACCAACAAGGCGGCGCGGGAGATGAAGGAGCGCATCGGCGCGCTGATCGGGGGCGTGGTCGAAGGCATGGCCTGGCTGGGCACCTTCCATTCCATCGGCGCGCGCATGCTGCGCCGCCATGCCGAACTGGCGGGGCTGAAATCCAATTTCACCATCCTGGACGCCGACGACCAGCTGCGGCTGATGAAGCAGCTGATCGAGGCCGAAGGCATCGACGAGAAGCGCTGGCCCGCCCGCACCCTGGCGGCGATGATCGACGGCTGGAAGAACCGGGGCCTGCGCCCCGATGATGTGAACGAAGGCGAGGCGCAGGGATATGCCTTCGGCAAGGGCAAGCTGCTTTACCGCCAGTACCAGGACCGGCTGAAGGCGCTGAACGCCGCCGATTTCGGCGACCTGCTGCTGGAAGTGCTGCACAT
>Ga0265313_10002822_pt1 | contig 14636 bp, 12 predicted proteins | sample 4123metaG_FD_203122 | JGI IMG/M metagenome (GOLD analysis project Ga0265313, IMG submission 203122) | Rhizosphere microbial communities from Carex aquatilis grown in University of Washington, Seatle, WA, United States - 4-1-23 metaG | ecosystem: Host-associated > Plants > Roots > Rhizosphere >...
TCGGCGCGACCGACAAGAGTCCCTGGCAGGCTGCCAATTTGCCCACTCTTATCTCTTGGAGCCGGCTGTCTCTGCCGTTCTTCTAGCCAGTCGCCACAAGGCAAACTTAAAATGCTGCGTGCGGAAACGATGAAAACCGCAGCTCACCATCTCCTGATAGGCCTCCTGAAACGACCATCCACAGCGGACAACTCGATAAATGGCCATGAGCAATCCAGTCCGGTCGGCGCCATGGAAGCAATGCACAAATATGGGATGATTCCTGTCATCATCAATAATTTCAAGAAACTCGTCAATTTGAGATTGCTCGGGAAAACTCCAATAATTCAGCGGAATATTGAGGTAAGTCATGCCGAGCTCCTCCACTAGCGCTCGTTCCTTTGCAACAGGCGCCTTTCGCCAGCGAAATGACAGCACTGTCTTAAAACCCACCTGACTGAGCGCCTGCAAGCCTTCCCGAGTCGGACGCGCGCCGCGGTAAATGCCATCAGTGACCTGATGAAAGTTTTTGATTGGTATTTCTACACTGCGTACAGACATGGCACACATAAGATTCTTTCCTGTCTCACCTTACCAGACTTAATCAATTAATTTGTAATTCGCGACTCCAATTATTGATTTAGACCAACTGCCGCCGAAAGCGATTGGCGCTGATCATTAAAACCAATGTGGCAGAAAGAGCTAGCAGTCCAACCTGCTGCCAGAGCATCCCAAGGGTGGCACCCTTGAGTATCACGCCGCGAGCAATCAGAGTGTAGTAGCGCAGCGGATCAAAGATGGAGATTGCTTGCATAACTGGCGGCATCGTGTCGAGAGGCACGACAGTGCCGGACAGCAAAATCAAAGGAATATTGATGAAAAACGATGCCAATTGCGCCTGGCGCTGACTGCGGCAAATCGACCCAAGCAGCATGCCAAACCCGATGCCGACGAACGCATAGAGTGCAGAAGCAAAGAGAAACAGCAAGAGATTGCCGCGGAAAGGTAAATGGAAAATCAATTCAGCCGAGATCACTGCCAAAATTACATCACCCATCAAAAAGGTCAAAAGTGGAATAATTTTTGCCAGTAAAATTTCCCAGGACGCAGCCGGTGTCATGAGCAATTGCTCCATTGTGCCGCGCTCGCGCTCTTTGAGAACTGTGGCAGACGCCACCAGCGTGCCGGTCAAAGTCAGGCAGGCGCCCAGGATGCCAGGGATGAAGTACCAACTGCTTTTCTGATCGGGATTATAAAGTATGTCCACCTTCGGACTAATGATCTTGGATGCATCGCTCATCTTTTCCGTTCTGACTGCACTGGGCAGCTCAAATTGAGGCGCCTTCATACCCTCGGGGTGAAACTCATGAATTGTCCGCAGAACAAAAGCGCGAGCAATTCCGGCCGTATAGGCATCCGCCCCGTCGACAAGAATCTGAATGTCAGCCCCCTTCTTGTGATTCAGCTTTTGAGAGAAGTCCTTCGGAATCACCATCCCTACGTCCAACTCACCTTTCTCGAGTTTATAAAGCAACTTGTCCTCATCGGGCAAATAAACGTTCTTTGGAAAAACTCCGCTGGATGTAAGACTGCCAACCAGATCGCGGCTCTGTTGCGTCTGGGCATGATCGACCGTGGACAGGGACAAATGACGAACCTGCGGATCAAGCGCACCGCCTAAAATAAGCAGCTGAACTGTCGGCGGCACCAGAATCAAAAACAGCAAATATGGGTTGCGTACGATCTCTCTCGACTCTTTGAGAATGAGAGAGAAAAGGTGGCTGGCTTTAATTTTTTGAATATTATTCATGTCATTTTCTCTTTTTCGGTTTCCTCATCTGTGAAATCTATTTGCTGATTCTTCTTGCCACAACGCATCAGTCCTTCAACTGCATTCGCCGCAATCCGAGCCAACTCAAGCCGAGGAGCACGATGGCGAATCCTGCCAAAATAAAGGGGATAGGCCAGACCGCCGGCCATCCACAGCCACGCACAAAGGCATCGCGTGTAAGTTCAATGTAATAGCGAGCCGGAACAATCAGCGAAAAAAGGGAAAGTGGAAATGGGATATTGCTAATCGGATAAACGAAACCGGACAAAAGCAAACAGGGAAAGAAACCTAATGTAGAAGTGGCTTGTACTGCGGTTGTTTGTGAGTTCGCCCAGGTGCCGAGAAAAAGTCCGAATGACACGGAGACAAGAATGTAAATTGGAGTGGAAACCAGAAGCGGAGTTGGATCCCCGACCGGCTTGATGCCGAATAATGCAAAGCCGGCGATCATGATCAATGCGGCCATGATCAAACAGACGGAAAAATAAACCACGGCTTTACCGAGCAAGAACTGCAGGGGATGTGGATTTGCGGAATAGACGCGAATGATTGTCTCTTGCTCCTTTTCTCGCGAAGCGGCGACTGCAGCAAGCAAAGCTGGGAACATCCAGAGGATCACTCCGAATGCTCCAGGCACAATGAACAGCGTCTCCTCACGACCGGGATTGAAGAGGAGGCGCAAGTGCGGCGTCACCCATTGCACAGCTGCATCAGGCATTCGCTCTGCCTTCAGCAAGGCCAAATAATACAGATTGGCAGCATTAATACTATTGAAAATTATTTGCGTGTTGGAGATGTCGGTTCCGTCAATCATCACTTCCGGCGTCGCCGAATTGCCTCGATAGATCTGGCGAGTAAAATCCTTTGGGATCACCATTGCAACTTTGGCCTCACCGCTCTTGATGGCATCAGAAGGAGTTTCCTTAGCATCAGCGGTAGAAGGCTTGAAAATATTTGTTGCATAGAGGCGATCGACATACTCACGACTTATGTAAGTATTGCTCAGGTCGCGGACCACAATTGGAATATTTTTCGATTCCAATCTAATGCCGTATCCAAACAAGAAAAGGGAAAACAAAGGCAAAAGGAAAGCAAGTGCCAGGCTGAAACGATCGCGTCTCAGCTCGCACCATTCCTTATTGGCTTGCACCAACACTTTATTCACGAGCTTCTCCCTCTTTCACTTTTCTAATTCCTTTATGCTGCACAACATCGATAAAGGCATCTTCTAGTGAAAACGGAATCGGTCGAATCGACTCGATTGAGATATCTTGTGACTCTAGAATTGACTTCACATTTTCCAATTCTGCCTTCGAGTCGTCTAAGAGCACATGAAGATTACTTCCGAAAATGGACACCCTCCAGTGATCGATCGCTTCCGTCAGGGACTGAAAACCAGCTTGTGCGTCATCAGTTCTGATTTCGAACAACTCACCGGAAGGAAGGGCCTTAAGCTCTTGCGGAGTGCCTTGAGCGACAATCTGACTGGACGCCATGAAAGCCATTCGATTGCAAAATTCTGCTTCATCCAGATAATGTGTCGTAACGAGAATGACTGCACCGTTTGCTGCGAAGTCTCTGATCAATTTCCAGAGTTGTCGACGCGCCAGAGGATCGACACCGGCCGTCGGTTCGTCCAGAAAGATTATTTCAGGATCATGCATAACAGCAGCACCAAAGGCGATCCGCTGCTTCCAACCAAGGGGCAGTTTTTTCACCAATGAGTTCTTCACCTCTGACAAATCACACGCATCAACAACCCAATCTATTTGACGTTGTCTCAACTCAAACGGAATTTCATAAATGCCTGCGTAGAATTCGAGATTTTCTTTGACTGTCAAATTGTCATACAAAGTGAATTTTTGGCTCATATAGCCGATCTTCTTACGTATCTCTTTACTACGATTTTCGCTTCGATCGCCCAAAATTGTCACGCTACCGGACGTAGGTTTGAGCAATCGGCAAAGCATTTTGATGGTGGTGGTTTTGCCGGCACCATTGGCTCCAAGTAATCCGAAAATTTCACCAAAGCGCAATTCCAGATCGACGTTGTCCACAGCCAGGAATTTGCCGAATTGCTTGTTCAGTTTCTCTGCTTTAAGGGCCACTGCTGGATTTTCGCCGTTTACTCTCGACTTAGCACTGCGAACGCGACTGGCAGTATTGCTCCTGATACCTTCTAAACTTCTCTCCAATGCTTTCTCTGAACTGTTCTCTGAATTGTTGTCTAATTTATTCTCAGAGCTTTTTTCCGGAGACTTCTCTCGAATATGCGGAAATGGGACAGAATGAACATCCCTAGTGGCTAAGGATTTCAGTTTGGTAATAAAAACATTTTCGAGATTAGGAGCGATTTCACTAATATCTTGAACTTCAATATTTTTCTTGGCAAGCGCAAGCGCTACTTCTTCTCTTCCTAGATTTGCATCCTTGCATAAGATTTCGATCCTATCTCCAAAAGCACAAAGATCGGAGATATTTTCCGATTGTTCAAATGAGAGGTCGCCGAGTGCTTTGATGCTTTGAGCATCATTTTTCATCGCAATTTCCAGACGTTTCAGCCCAAGTGCTTTTTTCAAGTCTGAAGGCTTGCCGATTTCTTGAACGCTTCCGTCATACATCAGCGCCACGCGATGACAGCGCTCCGCTTCGTCAAGAAATGGAGTTGCCACGATTGCCGTTACGCCCTCTCGTCCGAGTACTGCCAGGGCCTGCCACAACTCACGTCTGGAGATTGGATCGAGACCGGTTGTCGGCTCATCTAGAAGGATCACTTTAGGCTGAGTGACAAGTGCACAGCACAATGCCAATTTCTGTTTCATGCCGCCGGAAAGTTGTCCAGCCAGTCGGTCGGAAAATTGAAGCAGACCCATACTTTTTAAGTAGGTCTCGCGAAGTTTTTCAAAGTCGGCATCCTTAACTCCGTGCATTCCTGCTTCGTAGCGCAGATTTTCATCCACGCTCAATTCGGGATAAAGGGCACCACCTTGTGCCACGTATCCTATATATCGTCTTGCTTGGCTGGGTCTGCTGTTGAGTACGCTCACGCGGCCGGAAGTCGGCTCCATGATGCCGGCAAGAATTTTCAGTGCCGTAGATTTACCGGCACCATCCGGTCCTACCAGACCCAGAAGTTCGCCGGGCTGCACTTCCAATGTCAGATTCTTGAGCGCTTCAGTGCCGTCCTTGTAGCGTTTAACCAGTCCTTCGACCCGGATGACGGCGCCTGAGGCTTGCTGTACTTCTGACTTCGTTGACACCGACGTAGTCACTAGTTATTTTGCCCCTTTAGAGTAATTCTTGCTTCTGCGGAAATTCCCGGCTTGGCTAGTCCATCTGGACTATCCAGATCTAGCTTGACGCCAAACACCTGCCTAACTCTGTCATCTTTGAAGTAAACATTTTCAGGCGTAAAGGACGGCGCGTGATCGATGGAAGCGATATGGGCCGAATGAGCTTTCTTGCTGTCTGAATCCAGGTAAACATCAGCCTGTTGACCAATCTTGATCTTGCCGATGTCGCCTTCGGAAATATATCCTTTCATGTAGACACTGTGCGGATCCAGAATCGTGAGCAGCACTTGCCCGGCAGCGACCAGTTCGCCAGGCTCAATACTGCGAGTTTCACAGATGCCTGAAATTGGGCTTTTGATGTTGAAGTTCGTTTTCGCGCTGGACACTGCCGACGACATCGCTTGTGCCTTGGCTGCAGCTGCCCTTGCTTGCATTTGCAGCAATCTTGCTGACAGCATTTCGCCGCGCAATTGCTCTCCTTTCTTAGCTCTACCTTTCGGACTGGTAAAAACCTTAGCCCAAAAGCCTGTGGATTTTTTCCTGGCCTCGGCCACCTGCTGCTCCACAGCCGCTGCATGGAGATCAGCTTGCTGGTTGGCTTTTGATGCTTGCGAGATAAATTTCTTCAGGTCACCAACCTTTGCTTTTATGACTCCGGTATCCAGCTCGATCAGCAATTGTCCTTTCGTCACCCTGTCGCCTTCATTGACAAGCACCGATTTGACACGGGTGGCAGCAATCGCAGAGATGTGGGTCTCGGGAGCTTCGATCCGACCGCTGATTTCGATCATGTTGTGGTTGCGCGAATTAAAGAAAAGGCTCGATGCATAAATGATCAGTACAATCAATAGCGCAAAACCGATCAGCATTGCCAGCCAGTGAAATTGCACCACCGACTGGGGTTTAAACCCACTAAATGAAGGATTCATTGCATTTTCCGGGTGCACCGGCTCGCGGCCGGTCTGCTCCTTACCTAATGTTTCGCCCGGCGATTTTGCGGACATTCTGGCTTCCTCCACTTTGGGCTCCGCCGGAAGGACGCACCCAGGGTCTGTAAGTTCCAGAACATTTGTATAGCGATTTAGAGCCAGTTTTTACCACCGGCGTCTGGGTGAGGCGGCTGGCTAGCCAGTGCATTACCACCTTTGCCGCCGCCGGTGGGAACTTTTGAGGTTTCCTCACGCCTATAGAGTGGTCACACTGGTACAAACACATGCCAAAACATGCACTCGTCATCTACAATCCTGCCGCCAAATCCCAGGTACAGGCTGAAGTTTGGATCGGCAAGGTAGTCGAAAAGCTCAATGAGCACGATGAATACCTGGTTTCCTTTTATCCGACTACTGCAGAAACCGGACCCGAACACCTTGTCCCTCTCTTCAAGCCGCCGCTGGACCTGGTCATCGCGGCCGGCGGTGACGGGACTGTACGCTTCGCACTGGCCGCCCTTGCCAAAGCGAGATCCCGTATACCTTGTGCAATTTTTCCTCTGGGCACAGGCAACGTCCTGGCCCGCAACCTAGGCATTGTCGGAGAGGGCATTCTGGCTGACCCGCTCGAGCATGCATATGACTATATAATCAATGGCCGTCCTTTGCAGATCGACATGGCCATGATGAATGGCGAATACTTCGCAGGCATGGCCGGAGTCGGTCCAATTTCCGACGCATTCATGCGTCCTGCCCGCGACTTGAAGAACAAATACAGGCTATTGGCATACATCAGCGCAATGCTCCAAACCATTGCCATGTCGCCGCGTGTTTTCCGCATCACGACCGGCGGAATGTCTTTCAATGTGCAAGCCTCCGGTATATTTCTCGCCAATGTAGAAGACCTGGGAATGGGAAAACACAGCGAATTTGGCACACTCAGCGATGGTTTTTTGGAATTGCACATTGTCGCTCCCGTGAAGTTCACCGACTACGTCAACCTTGGCTTCCGTTTTGCCGTCGGCAGCGTAGACGAGAAGACTCCTGATTGTATTTTGCGCGTCAAAGAAGCAGTTGTCGAAGCCTTACCCAGACGCGGCGTCAGATCAAAATTTCAAGGATTGGCCAGAATAATTAGAAACATGCTGGCCGGAAAGAAAATTGCCGATCCCGCCCGCGTGTCAGAAACGCCAACTATGATTGACGGCGAAGAATGCGGCACCACTCCAATGCGAGTCACTGTTTTGCCGAGAGCTGTGACAGTCCTGGTGCCTCCTCAATCAGCGGAAGTGCCAAGAAAGCTGGTTGAGGAAGAACCTATGGCCCATAGCCTGCCCGGACTGCTCGAAAATCTGGACATCACACACCAGCTCAATCGCGATGACTTCGAACTTCGCGATACGGGTTAGTCTACCCTTTCAGTTTTCGTATGTGAATAGCCTGAGCAAGGAAAGTTGACAGAGTGGTGCATAGCTGCCTGTCGGACGGACGATAATCGCGACTGTTGGGGAGGCGTTGCCACCATCCCACGACACCAAGGCGCTCACCTTCGGAAATCAAAGGCATCACTACAGCCATGTCGTGCTTGAAAAATGAATCTGATTTACGCGTATGTTCAGCATTTACGATTGAGCCTCTGCCGGTTTCAAACACGTGAGCAAAGGGATTTTCTGTTTGCAAAACACTAATATTCTCACTTGAACCATTGCCGTTTTTCATCAGTGGCTTGAGTATGTTCTCAGTCGGTTCATATATGTATACCTGGGCATGGGAAAACCCGGTGTGTGCTGCCACCAGTCCAACACTTCTGACAAGTGACTGCTCAGAGTTAGCGCCTTCTTTCGAGCGGAAAAGGTCAGAAATTTCAGTGAACAATTTCATGTCGCGCGCGCTCAGCTCTATATTCTTTTGTCCGAAAGATAGCTGAATTACAACCGACAACGTCTCCGCCACTGCCTGCACGACGCCTGCATCCAGTGCTGTCCAATCACGAGTGCACGCGCACTGTTGAATCTCGATAAACCCGGAGAATACAGCTCTGGATCTCAGTTGGGCAAGCAGTCGTGCCCCAACATTTCCCAGCTCCAGTAGTGACTTAAGGGTCGGTGACACCTGGCAGAGAATAGTGTCTTTAGAAGTGTCTGGAAAGCTGATGCATCCAGAGCCTGTTTCATCTGAGAAACTGGAGAGAAATTCGAGAACGATCGAGGTTGATTCTTGCGCGCCTAACTGATTACCTTCAAAGCATTTATGTCCATTTCTGGAGAATTCATTTAAGGCAACAAGGTGATCGCCCTCAATCTGCCAGAGAATGCCGCGATCAGCTTGAACGGCTAGTGTGAGAGCTTCAATTGCATCCTGGAGAATGGAAGCAATGTCGCTGGAATGCAGCAACTTATTGTGAATGGTGCGAATAATCGAACGAGCAGGAGCAGGAATGTTCGAGACGTCGCCTTGCACTGCCACTGAAGCGTCCCTTTGAACTTTCACTGCACTAAAGGGTGTTTCAGCCTTGGACATAGGGGCTTTGCAATAGCGACAGATTAATGCCTCTTTGCGGATCATCTCACTGCATTGCCCGCAGGCTCGAAAGTATTCTTGCGAAAGGCCACTGTCGCAAAAGCGGCAAAGTATTGCCTCAGATTGAATCAGCTCACCGCAGCTTGGGCACTCCATCTTTCCAGAATCAGAATCGGCATCTTCTTTGAATTTGTCTGTCATTGGCCTATCTCTTTTTGGACGTTTCTAATCGTGACACCACATCAATTGAAATTCTCATCCTCAGGAGGTGGAAGCGGCAAAGCAACTGCAGATGATCTGAGCGGAGTACGCGGATTGCGGGGTACAGGTGCTCCATCTGGAGGCTCTCCACTGCCGGGAGGCGCATCGGCAATCTCGGATAAGCAAAACCGGCAACGTTTTGCTGTATGCCTGATCGACTCGGCACAGTATGGACAATTTCTGTAATGTAAGGGCGAAACGCCGCGCCGACAAAATCGGCACATAGTTGCAGCCGAAGCTAATTCTTCAGCGCAATTTGGGCATCGCGCAGGGTCTTTTATTGATTTCATTCTCCGCCATCGCCATAGTCAGAGGATATGTCTATTATGCTCCTCGATCGCCGGATCCGGCAAATCGGCATAATTCGGACCGACTCATTTTGTCCGGGTGAAATATAAGTGATTGGACGACAAAGGGATCCAGGGACAGGATCGGACCCAGCACGTGCCCGGTATGGAGACCGGCTATCTCACGCCATCAGGCAAATTCGATGGTCAATTGCACGTATTCCTCCTCTTCGCGGTCGCAGTCCAGGCTGGAGACCTGCACGCCAAGCAGGCGAACATTGCGTTGTTCTATCTCGGTGGCACTCATTAAGGTCTGCACTACTTTCATAATGTCGTGAGCACTTTTAATCGAATCATTGACAGTCTTGCTGCGAGTCACCTGCTGATAGTCGCCGTACTTCACCTTCAAGGTTACGGTTCTGCCGCCTGTGCCGTTTTTGTCGAGGCGGCGTTCAACAGTATCGGCAAGCTCTTCAAGGGCAGCCACCATCGAGTATCTGTCCGCCAGGTCTTCGGCAAAACTTTCTTCAGCACCAATTGATTTCGGAATTCGATTCGGCACTACAGGTCTATCGTCGTGAGCGCGTACAATTCTGAAATAATAACTGCCTGTCTTGCCGAATTTTTTGATCAATTCGACTTCGCTCAAACGCTTTAAATCGGCGCCATTGTATATTCCATAGCTGTGCATCTTCTGCGCAGTCACTTTGCCGATGCCGTAAAAATCCTCAATCGCCAGTTTTTCAATGAATACTTCTGCCTTCTCAGGTGGTATCAAAGTCAAGCCGTTTGGTTTGTTGATACCGGATGCAGTTTTCGCCAAAAATTTGTTGATTGAAACACCAGCCGACGCTGTCAAATTGGTTTCTCTAAAAATGCTCTCTCGTATCTCGCGCGCAATCAGTGTCGCAGAGGGCATGTCAAACTTGTTTTCGGTAACATCCAGATACGCCTCATCCAGAGAAAGTGGCTCGACAAGATCGGTGTATCGATAGAATATCTCGCGAATTTGTTCTGATACATCGCGATAAACATCAAAGCGAGGACGCACCAGGACCAGATGCGGACAACGCTGCACGGCAGTGCGCGAAGGCATGGCGGAATGAACGCCGAATTTCCTCGCTTCATAGCTGGCTGCAGCAATTACTCCCCGCTGTGACGGAGTCCCGCCTACCCCAACCGGTTGTCCACGCAAATCAGGATTGTCGCGCTGCTCTACAGACGCGAAAAACGCATCCATGTCGACGTGAATGATTTTGCGGACTTGTAGCGGAGGCAACGCCATGCAATTTATATACGAAAGGCAACCTGCCTATTTTAACTGCTTGGCAGTGAACCTCACCGATCAGATTGAGAACCGATTATTCTCCCCCACCGTTCACAGGGTCTTGAGTCCAGCATCCGGCAACTGCTCACAAGACCACAGGCGACAAAGACAGGCACCAACTGTATGATTGATTTTAGAGAATTCGAAAATGGGCGACCGGAAATATGCAACTGAGTAAATCCTCTGTAAAACCGCAAGACAGCCCTGTGAGAGGCAAGAGCGAACGGACAAATGCGATTTAGCCAACATAAACATTGAAACCGCTCTATCCATCAGCCACAGCACAGCTTTCCAGGATAAATATTGAGCATTTCCTTCACCGGCGAATGCTAAAAAGACGCAAAAGAATGCGCCAGGTTCCTAACTTTCAGTGACAATGGAATCTCCTCTATTTCCATTTGCAGCAAATTGAATACAGATGGAAATTCGAAAGGCTGGCTGAGCCTTGGCTTTAGCGGTTCCCAGCGCACGTATGAAATTGTTGAATTGAAACATCTATTTACAGATCAAGCGCTAGAACACCATCTGCATGCGGGTTTTAGGGCCCGATGCTAGGATGAATTGATTCGGTTGCGTTTTCTCATGGCGGGTATTATCTATGGCATCAAGATGCTTTGGTTTTGTGGCGTCCTTGTTGGTCTCCACCTCTCTCTTTCTCGGTCAATTTCCAGCACAAGCAAGTTCGACAAACGAAATTGCACCACAGGCAACAACAAGCACGTCAGCCACAGCTTCAGTGCTTTCACAAGTCATCCCCAATTTCGGCATCGTTACTCCCTTTCTCATGCGCGGTGCTCAGCCTTCCGCGGACGGATTCGCGGCACTGAAGGCGGCCGGAGTGAAAACAATCATTACTTTTCGTGATGGCAAGAAAGATATTCAAAATGAAAAAGAAGCAGTGGAAAAACTGGGCATGAAGTCAGTCAGCATTCCACTCAGCGTCTTCAAGTCCGTTTCTGATGACGATGTAAATCGTTTTCTCAAAGTTGTAAATGACCCGCAAAATCAACCGGTTTTCGTGCACTGCCGGCAAGGTCAAGATCGGGCCGGCACCATGGTAGGAATCTATCGCCTCACCGAGCAACATTGGGGAGCCACACAGGCTTATAACGAAATGATTAAATATGGTTTTCACCCATTTTTCGTCGGCTTGAGCACCTCCATGTACCGCGTCGCCAGCAATCTTGGACGACCGGAAGCACCACCTTCGGCACAGGACATCTATACAGACCTGAAATCGCGATTCAAGCAAACAATTTCAACTATGTAAGCTCAAGGTTTGTAGAAATCCTTTAAGTTTGGCCATACCTGCGAGGTAGCGTGAAAGCGTTACCTCGCTCGGTGTTTCGCTAAGCATTTTGAAAATAATTGCAACCTTGGATTTCGCCTTGCCAACTTGGAACAACACAGAAACCTATTGGTCATTTTCTATTACTAAATAAACGATTAAAACGATCATGAAAAGGAGATTGGCTTATGGCTGAAAATAAAAAGATGAAGGAAGAAGAACAGGAGCAGGAACAGAAAAACAAAGATTTCGACAAACAAAACAAGAAACCGAGCGACGACAAACAACAAGCCAAAGATCGCAAGGAAAACGAATTGGAGCCAAAGAAAACGGAGGACAAGAAAGAGGGGGGCCCTTGTTGTCACTGATACCAGGATGGTTTCTAAGCTAGATGGTTTTTATGAGAATCTCGCTCATCCGAGCGGGATTCTCATTATTTCGTAATTCTCTGGGCTGAGAAGCGACGCCTTGATTCTAAGCAGCTTCTCTAAAACCAAGATTTTCAAAGAGATTATTGACTGTCCGCTCCAGATGGCTTTGCGATTGCATGCTGCGCAGCCTGCGTTTATGAGCCAGTTTCCATTCATAAGCCGTGAAGAAGTTCTCCTCGTCGTCATTTTCCTGTGGAAAGTCTTCCTTAACATGGTCAAGCCAAACAGAAGAGAGTTTCGGTCTGCGAATATTCGTCGGTTCTAAAATCATGAGATAGGTCCTCATTCTTCACCCACTGCTGTTGCCGGCAAAGACCTTTCTCAACTGGAAAAGTTCCTCAAATTACCGGACACACAGCAGATTGGCTCCCTCGCGCGAGTGAGTTTTGTCTTCAGAAAACACGAAAACGCCATCACCACCGAGGATAAATTCTTCACACTGCGCAAAGAAGCGTCCCAATTCCTCGAAACGACGACCAATTCAGGGTCGCAGGCGTTATAGTAAAAATAGCGGTAAAAACGGGCGTGGCGTCTATACCGAGTGCCGAACATCAGATTCGTCGGCATTTTCAATAACGAGGTGTTTGATCTTGCGCCCTTACATTATTGCGCTGCTTCTTTTGAGCTGTCTGCCGCTCGGTCTTGCCGGCGAAGCGAAAAACGACTTTCGCATTCAACGTGATATTCCTTCCCAGCAAGGAACATACGGCACTACCAATGCTGTTGCTACAACATCACCATCGAAGAGAATTCCACTTAACGGCCAAGTCGAAGTTCAAGATGAAGGTTCGCTATTAGATCCACAGCAATTCGCGGGCAACCCGAGAAATCCTTTAAATGGCAACGCGGGCAGGGGGAATTTGGATGGCAACGTCGATGACCGCGGTCCTCTCCAAGCAGGATTGATGGACAATGGTCCTTTGCATCCAGGGTTAGAAGACGGACGGATGCAGCCTCGCAATGCCGGCATCGATCAAATGCGCTTTGCGCCTACGACAGTCACTACCCGGCTGAAAGGCGACCTTTCCGATCAAGAATTGAAGCAACTGGCCTCTCACGATATCGTCATTATGCAAGATCGCTCCAGCTCCATGAGCGAGAAAGAATACTTTCCCATGGTGTCGGACAGAATTTCAAAATGGCAATGGTGCATGTCTCAAAGCATGGATCTAACCAGGCAGGCAGCGCGGCTGCCAAAGTATGGCTTCACGCTGGTAGTTTTCTCAAGCCAATATGAAGTCTTTCAAAATGTCCGTCTGCCTCAATTACCTCAAATTATTGCCAGTGCTCGCAATGGCTTTTTCATTGGCACAAAACTTGCCGCTCCCATGCACGATCAATTGAGTCAATATTTCCAAAGGCGCGCAGCTGGCAGAGCTCGCCCGCTCATCATCGCCGTGATTACAGACGGCAAGCCGCAAGACGATCATGATCTGCGCGATGTGATTGTGCAAGCGACACAGCTGATGCAAAATCCCAACGAAATCAAAATCAAATTCCTTCAGATTGGCAATGACGATGAAGGCACGAGAAAATTGCACAAACTCGATGACCAGCTTGTTGATCATGGTGCACGCTTCGACATTGTTGGCGTCGAGCCTTTCTCTCAGCTCAGTGGCGAGGGCTTGCCGCGCGCACTCCTGCGGGCCATTCGCGGTTAGAGTCTGGGATCGACCGGTTCTGTTTCCATTGCCAGAACCCCAAAGACACATTCATGAACGCGGTAAAGCGGCTCCTCACGGACAAAGCGCTCCAGCCCTTCCACACCGAGGGCAAACTCGCGAGCTGCCAAGGCACGCTTTCCACCTACGCCTCTGACGCGCAGGCGCTCAAGGTTTTCCGGTGCGGTATATTCCGGTCCGTAAATGATGCGCAGATACTCTTTGCCTCTGCATTTGACTGCAGGCTGCACAAATCCCTTTGCTCCTCTGGCAATGAATTCCAATGGCTTAACGACCATGCCTTCGCCGCCCTTGTCCGTCAGCTCCTGCCACCAGTTGATGGCTTGTTCCAATTGCTCAGGCGACGTCACGTCGATTACCTTATACGGCGTCGCCATTAGCAATCCTTCAGTCACACCGGACAGTTTGGAAAGTGTATCCATATGCCACTGATGATCTTTATCAAAATATGTTTTCTTTTCGGTAGCCAGCAAATGGAAGGGTGCTAATTTCAGGTCATCGAGCGAATCGACAGCCCAGCAGTATTGCCTGTAGGCATCGCGGAATTTGCCTGCTAATGTCTGGCGCTCTAAATAGCGGGCCAGAAGATCTTCAGCTCCAGGCACCCGCGCCGCCGTCTTTTGCAAAGCAGACACGGCAGATTTCAAGGAAACGTGAGAGGCTGCTCCCACGGCAGCATATTGTTTGCGCAGCAGTTCTTGCGCCTTGGCGGACCAGGGCATTAATTCGCAATCGAAAACAAACCAGTCCGTTTGAAACTCATCCCACCACCCACAAGCATCAATTGCAGCGTGTACTCTGGCAATGA
>Ga0265313_10002824_pt1 | contig 14618 bp, 14 predicted proteins | sample 4123metaG_FD_203122 | JGI IMG/M metagenome (GOLD analysis project Ga0265313, IMG submission 203122) | Rhizosphere microbial communities from Carex aquatilis grown in University of Washington, Seatle, WA, United States - 4-1-23 metaG | ecosystem: Host-associated > Plants > Roots > Rhizosphere >...
CCGGGCAGGTCGCCGATGGAGCTCATCGACCCGACCGTGATGGGCTACAATTTCGACGCCGCCGAAGGCGTGACGTACGAGATCGACATCACCCGCCCGGTCGGCGAGCGCATCCGCAACCTCAGCTTCAAGGGGGCTCCGCTCGATCCCGGAGCGAAGCTCAGGCTGGCCCTCAACAACTACCGCTTCAACGGAGGGGGGGGCTACGCAATGTTCAAGAACGCGACTATTCTGTCCCATCCAAGCGAGGAGATCCGGGACCTGATCATCGACTGGGTCGAGCGCCACCACACGATCCCGGCCGAACCGACCGGAAATTGGCGCGTTGTCTACTAGAGGGTATCCGTCTCGCTAATCCTCCGACTTTGGTGATCGCAATCCGGCGGCGGATGCGGTAGGAAATCGGCCGTCAGACAGAGTTTCACTCCAGCTTTCCCGATTATGCACGCCACGTTTTTCCCGAGGGCGGCGCTTGTTCTACCCCTGATCGCCTTGCTAACCGCCTGCGGCGGGCCCAGGCAAAGCCCCGAGACCCAGCGCTATCTCCAGCAACTGACCGCGACGATCGGCCAATTCAATGGCGATCTCGCCAAGGAGGCCGCGCCCAAGGCCCCGCAGGTGCCGAATCTCGTCAAGATCGAAACGCCCGCCAACATGGAGGAGTTCGTGCAGGCGAGCAAAGACCTCAACGCCTACTATGCGGCAGTGGGCCAGACGATCGCCCGGGTTTCGGCGGTCTGCGACCAGCTTCAGGCTAGTATCCACAAGGGTGATACTGTTGGCGTCGATCCCGCGGCCATCAACCTGTGCGACCGCTACGGCAGCATGACCGACCGCCGGTGGCAATTGTCGGTGAATCTGAAGGCCTTCATCATGACGCAGCAGGCGGGCCTCGCAAAGGGACGGATGTCGCTGTTCGCGTCGAGGCTGGTTGCCTCCGGCGTCGCCGCCCTTCTGGCTCCCACCAACGGTGCCGGCGGGAATGAGTTCAAGCCCACGGCCGAGGAAAAATCCGAGATGGATTCGCAGGCAGGCTCCGTGCAGCAGGCAGTCCTCCTGTTGCAGGGCGACGCCGCAGCCATCACAGCCTCCAGGAAGGATCTCGGCGCCGCGCTGAAGGTCCAGTTCCCCGGGACCGATTGGAGTTTCCTCACCGCCGAATAGGCGGTATCGTCCCTGCATGCGTAATTTCGGGCGCGGCGGAATCCGGGCTTTGGCGCGGGCTTTGGCGGCATTGGCGATCGTCGCGGGGGGGGTGCGCCTGCGCGCGGACGGGGACAACCACCGCATGATCCTGATCACCGACCTCGAGGGGGAGCCGGACGATTCGCAGATGATCGTGCGTTTGCTGATGTATGCGAATGAAATGGACATCGAAGGCCTTATCGCCGTCAGCATCAGCGATCCCGGATACCCCGCCCGCCCCCCCTCCGAGCCGCACCGGATCGGCGTGCACACGGAGGGCCTGGTCAGGGACATCAACGCGTACGCGCTTGTGCGTCCGAGCCTCCTGAAGAACGCCCCTGGCTGGCCGACGGCCGCTTTTCTCATGGGCAAGGTCGCGGCCGGTCCGTACGGATATGGGATGGCCGCGGTGGGGGACGGTCAGGACACGCCCGGGACCAGGCTCATCGGCCGCGCGATTGAAAAGCCCGACCCGCGTCCGGTCTATGTTTGCATCACGGGCGGCGCCAATCCGCTCGCGCAGACCCTTTGGGACTACCGAAGGACGCACTCGCCGGAGCAGGTGAAAGCCTTCACCGCCAGGATTCGCGTCTACGAGGACTATGGCCAGGACGACGCCGGAGCCTGGATCTGCCATAATTTTCCCGAAATACCCTGGATTCGAAGCCTCGACCAGGTCTTCGGACTGATGGGGCCCGGGCCGCCCCACATACCGCCGGGCCGCTCCCTGACGAACAGGGAGCCCTACGTCTGGCAGCCATATCCCCCAACCGATGAGGGCGAGCATCTCTGGATGAAAGCGCACATCCAGCACGACCACGGCCCGCTGGGCGCGCTCTATCCGGACCGCACGGAGCGGGACGGGCGATTCCGCTATCTCGAAGGCGGCAACACGAGCACCTGGATCGGTCTTGTGAACAAGGGGCTTTACGATCCCGAGCACGTCGAATGGGGCGGCTGGGGAGGCCGCTATCAAACCCGCATGATCCAGATCCCCGCGGGCCAGGGCCGCGTGCGCTACGGCGCAGGCGAAAAGCCCTACGAACCCTTCGCCATGCATCCGGACGCGAGCGACAAGTGGACGGATCCCGAGACCGGAAAGAACTATGATGACGTGTGGACGCCGATTCAGCGGTGGCGGCGCGCCTGCGAAGACGATTTTCAGGCGCGCATGGAGTGGTGCGTGAACGATTTCAAGAACGCCCACCACAATCCGATCGCGGCGTTCAACGGCGACAAGACGCGCACGGTCGCATACCTGACGGCCGGGCCCGGCCAGCGCCTCAGGCTCGACGCGTCCGCATCAAGCAGCCCGGACAATGATTCCCTCGGCTTTCGCTGGTATCCCTACCCCGAGGCCGGCACTTACGCTGGCGATATTCCCGTCCAGCATTCCGACGAGCCGGTGGCGGAGCTCGCGATCCCGGCGAATGGGGCCGGAACGCAGATCCATGTCATCGAGGAAGTCAGGACCCTGAACCCGGCCGTCCAGCTGTTTGCCTACCGCAGGATTGTGGTCACCGTGAAGTGACGGGCCGCCGATCACTGGCCGGCAGCCAGTTTTTGCCGCAGTTTTTCGATCTTTGGCCGGATCACGACGGAACAGTAGGACTGGTCCGGGTGCTTTTCAAAATAGTCCTGATGGTAGTCCTCCGCCGGCCAGAACTTTGTCAGCAGGACGATTTCCGTCGTGATCGGCAGGGAAAGCCCCTTCTGGGCCACGGCCCGGGATTTTTCAGCGGCGGCCTTTTGCTCGCCATCTGAACAGAGGATGATCGAACGGTACTGCGGTCCCATGTCATGGCCCTGACCGCCGACCTGGGTCGGATTGTGACTTTCCCAGAAGTGGGCCAGCACCCCCTCCAGGCTCACCTTGGCCGGGTCGAAATCGACCTTCACCACCTCGGCATGGCCGGTGGTCTTGGTGCAGACCTCCTCGTAGGTTGGATTGGGCTCCGAGCCCCCGGCATAGCCGCAGGTGATATGGGTCACACCCGGCAGAAGCTTGTAGGCGGCGTCGACGCACCAGAAGCAACCGCCGCCGAGAACGATGAAGTCGGCTTTCGCCGGGCCTGAGAGGGTCATGGCAAGAAAGAGGGCAAGGAAGTTGGAAGAACGAAAGGCGATGGTCCGTGGGGTGTTCGATTACTTCGTCTGGGCGGCGCTTTGCGATGCGACCCAGGCCTCGTATTCCTTGCGGGCCATGAACCGCAGCGAGGCCGAATTGATGCAATATCGCTTCCCTGTCGGAGCGGGACCGTCGGGGAACACATGGCCCAGGTGAGAGGAGTCCACCGGACAGTGAACCTCGTGCCGCACCATGCCATGGCTCCTGTCGGTCGACACCTCGACGAAGCTGGCCTCAATCGGCCTGGTAAAGCTCGGCCAGCCCGTGCCGCTCTCGAATTTGTCGCGGCTGTCAAAAAGCGGCGTGTCGCTGCAGACGGAAAAATACACCCCATCCTCGTGGTTGTCCCAGTATTCGTTGCTGAAGGGCCGTTCCGTTCCCTGCCGGCGGGCGACATGGTATTGAGTGGGAGTCAGGAGCTTCTGCCATTCGTCGTCCGAGTGCTGGACAGCCGCCCTGGACATGTCGATTACGACCTTCGACGGAAGTCCGCAGGCTGATTTCGGGCCGTCGATGGCGCAGGCGGCGCCGCTTGCGGGTGTTGAGGAAGGAGCTTTGTCTTGCATCACAGGTAAGACAGACAGCGTAGCGGCGGTTGCGGCGATTGCAACGGACAGAAGCAAAAGCAACCCGGCGCCAGCCGTCAGGGGTCCCAGGCCCGCCAACATTTCAGGCGAACTGCGACCGGGCCGAAGTTTGCATTGCCTGAAGCCGCGCTTCACCCCGCAATAGTCGCCCACGCTCGCATGCATGTCGTCAAAACCACCGCCGGCCTGCCCAAACCCGCCGCCTACCGCGAGCTAAACGGGCAATTGACAGCGGTATTTGCGGGCGAACCCGATGGCCTCGCCAACACGGCGAACATGGCGGCTCTCCTCTATCAGGCCTTGCCCGACTTGAACTGGGCCGGCTTTTACTTTCTGCGGGGCGGCGAACTGGTCCTGGGACCCTTCCAGGGAAAAGCGGCCTGCGTTCGGATAGCCATCGGCCGAGGGGTATGCGGAACGGCGGCACGGCAGCTGAAGACAATCGTGGTCCCCGACGTGCATGAGTTTGCCGGCCACATTGCCTGCGATTCGGCTTCGCGCTCGGAGATCGTCGTGCCGCTCGTGCGCGACGGGCGTTTGCTCGGCGTCCTCGATCTCGACAGCCCGCGCGTCGCGCGATTCGACCGGGAGGACGCCGACGGCCTTGAAGCCGCGGTTGAGCTGCTCCTTCGTCACTCCGAATTGAGCTGGCTGGCCGGTTAGGGCGGACTCAAGGCTTGCCGGCGAAAGGGCGCGACCAGGCTATCGCCGGGTTCAAATCGACGCCGAATCCCGGCGCATCGCCCAGGCGCACATGGCCATCGACCGGCACAGTCTCATTTGTGAAAAGCGGGGAGAACATCGGTTCCACCCGGTCGGCCTGGGGCGCCATCATCAGGAATTCCGAAAACGGCGTCACATCGCTTGCGATGGCAAAATGGTAGCTATAAACCGACGAGGCGTGGAGGACGCAGAGCCGGCGCTTGGCCGACGCCATGGCCTTTATCTTGAGCAGCTCCGTCAGGCCGCCGCACCAGTGGATGTCGGGCTGCACCATGTCGACTCCCGTATTCAGGAGGGTCTCGAACCCCCAGCGGGTGTATTCGTGCTCCCCGGTCGAGATCATGATCGGGTGGCTCCGGGACTCCACCAGACGCCGGTAGCCATCGTAGTCGCTCGGCGGCAGGCATTCCTCGATCCAGAGGAAATTGTACGGCCGGAGAGCCTCGATCAGCCGGAGCGCATAGGCCGGGGTCAGCGCCATCCAGCAGTCGAGCGCGAGCTGAAAATCCGGCCCGCATGCCTCCCGCATTTGAGCGGCGAGTTCAATGTTCTTGCGCAGGCCCTCTTCGCCGTGGGCCGGCCCGTAAGGAATCGGGATCTTGCCGCCGATGAATCCCATCTTCTTTGCAAGATCGGGCCTGGGGCCCGTCGCGTACATCGGCTGCCTTTCACGCATCTTGCCGCCGATCAGGGCCCAGACAGGCTCCTGCTTGAGTTTTCCGATCAGATCCCAGACGGCGCAATCCACGGCGGAGATGGCATTGATCGGCAGGCCCTTTCCCCCGTAGTAGAGCGAGGCGTTGTACATCTGGTCGAACATCACCTCCGTGTTGCACGCTGGCTGTCCGACCACAAAGCGGCTGAAATGCTTTTCGATCAGGTAGGCCGCGGGCACCCCGCCGGTCGTCATGGCGAATCCGACCGTGCCGTCCTCGGCCTCCACCTCCACGAGCACGGTTCCCAGGACGTCGATTCCAAACGACCGCCGTGTCGCCTGGTATTCCGGATACTTGCTCATCGGTGTGGCGATCACGGTGCTGTTGATCCAATGGCCGTCAGGTTTGGCGTGATAGTCGGCGCCTTGATCCTGGCCGCCTTGGACCAGGGCACGCAGGGCAATGATTTTCTTCATGGTTTTGGGGAAAGGACTGCGGGAATCAAAGGCTTCGCGCGGTTCAGGAGCAAGAGCGCGGACCCGACCAAGGCGGCCGCCGCCACGCTCAAGCTGCCCGCGGCACCGGAGTGGAACGCGGCATTGGCGGCAGCCCGCAGGTTGGGGGCAACGAACGAGCCCACCGCGCCGATTGAGTTGATCAGGGCGATTCCGGCCCCGGCGCCCAACGCCGGAAGCTCGTCGGCGGGAAAGGTCCAGAACACCGGCTGCGCCCCGATGAAGCCGGCGACCGCGACGCAAAGGGCGGCCAGTTCGATCCCGGGCGGGGAAACGGCCGCCACGGCGATGCCGACAGCCGAAAACGCAAGTGTGCCGGAGGCGACCGCCCTCCGGCCGAGCCTGTCCGCCAGGCGGGGTATTGCGTAGGCGGCCGCCAGGGCGCACAGCCAAGGGAGGGCGCTCACCACACCGACGACGAACCCTGTCTCGCGCCCAAGGAGTTTGGCCACGTCTGACGGCAGATAGAAGGTCACGCCATAGACGCTTGCCTGAATGAAAACGTAGATGAGCCCAAAGCGAAAGACCGCGGGCGTGCGCAAAGCGGACAGCAACCTCGCCCGGCCTGTGCCTTCGGAGGCTCCGTGACCCTCGTTTTGAAGCGCAGTGGCCAGGGCCTGCCGTTCGTCATGCGTCAGCCACTTCGCCTCCGAGGGACCATCCGTCAGCCGGCGCAGGGTCCACAGCCCCGCCAGGCTCGCCATGGCGCCCTCGACAAGGAAAAGCCATTGCCAGCCCTTGAGGCCGGCCGTTCCGTCCAAATCCAATAGCAACCCCGATATCGGCCCTCCCGCAATTTGAGCCAGCGGTGCCCCGAAGTAGAACAGGCCGAAGACCTTTGTCCGCTCCCGGCTGGGAAACCAGAGCGTCAGGTAATAGATGATGCCGGGAAAGAACCCGGCCTCGGCCGCCCCGAGCAGAAACCGAAGCGTGCAGAACGACGTGGCCGTCCGGGCGAACATGGTCATCGCTGAAACCAATCCCCAGGTGATCATGATCCGGCCGATCCAGAGGCGGGCGCCGTACCGCTGCAGGAGCAGGCTGCTCGGCAACTCGAGCAGGGCGTAGGCGATGAAGAAAACGCCAGCCCCGAGGGCGTATGTCGCCTCGCTCAGCCCCGCATCCCGTCCCAGCATCTCCTTCGCGTAGCTGACATTCACCCGGTCGAGAAAGGCCAGGATATAGAGAAGGAGGAGAAACGGGACGAGCCTCCGGCCGGCCTTTCGGACCGCGGCGGAGACAAGCTCGTCTGCGGGAGGCGATGTCGGGGCGGTGGGAATCATCGTGCTTAACAAACGGGCAGCCGTCGGCAACCCCGACTATTCCTGCCAAAACGAACCGATTCAAGAGCGGTCGCGAGGCAACTCCGAAAATCAAGCGCGCCCGACCGCGCCCGGGATTGGAATCAGAGCAGACTGCCGAGTCCTTCCACGCCGTGATCGGAGACGAGAACGTAGATATGACGGTCGGCGATCCAGGTCACTGAGGACATTTCGCCTTGTTTCTGAAACGCGGGCTGGCCCGGGCCCATCTGGGTTTTGAACTCGCCGGTGCGGGCGATGTAAAGATGGAACACATCGCCCCGCTTGAAGCAGATTTCAAAGACATCGCGGCCGGCCACTTGCACGTCACGGCAACCCTTGGCGCGCAATTCGTCCTCGGTGACATTCAAGCCCGGCGCAAGATGGGTCTTCGGATCGGCCAGCGCAGTCTCCAGGTCGGCCAGCCCCGCGACAATGCCCTCATGCAGCTCCGGTCGGGTCGCGTCGGACAGGGCGAACGAGGTCAGTTGCTGGACATCAACGGAGGCCGCAGGACGAAGTCGCACAAGGGTGAAGAACAGCGCCGCGATCGCAGCGGCAACCCCAAGCCAGACGGGAAGCCGCCAGGTGCGGCGGTGCCAAAGGCCTGCCCGGGCGCCCGCCATGATGTTGTCCTGCAGTTCCAGCGGCGGATTCACGGCACGCAGCTTTGCGGCGATCGCCGCATCGAACGCCTTTTCGCGGGCAAACCACGCGCCCAGTTCAGGATCGCGGTCCGCCTGCGCAAGGGCTTCGGCAAAAAATGGATCGGATGAGTCGGCTCCGTTTGGCCGGTAGGCCTGCAAGATGAACCTTGCCTCTTCGCTTTTCATTTGAGCCCCCCTTTTTGAGCGGGAAACGGAACGATGCCGCCGCCGTTTTTCCGGGCGGCCATCGCCGCGCGCAATTGCGCCTTCCCCCGGGAAAGGCGCGACATCACCGTGCCAACCGGCACGCCGAGGGTCTCGGCGATCTCCAGATAAGAGAGTTCCTCCAGGTAGAAGAGCGCCAGCGGCGCCCGGTGCGTTTCCTCCACTTCCATCAGGCTCTGGACGACCACCTCGCTATCCAAGCGGCGGGCTTGATCGACATCCTCGGCCGCCACCTCCCGCTCGCCCAAGGGCAGGTCCTCCACCGAAGTCACCCGGGCAGACCGTTTTCGCATCCTGAGAAATTCCCGATAGACCGTCGTAAAGAGCCAGGTCTTGGCTTTGGAAATATCGCGAAGGCCGTGACCCTTTGTCGCCCAGATATAAAACGTCTGCTGTGTCAGGTCGCAGGCGTCCGGCTGATTGCGCGCGAGGCTCAGCGCGAAGCGGAAAACGCCCGCGTAATGGTCATCGACCAGGCGGGCAAAGGCCTCATTGGACATGGCGCAATCAGTTCAGGTTTTGCCGAGGTGCAACATTTGAGCGTCAGCCCGGTTCATTTTATCGCATGACCTTGCATTGGATTCAGATAAGAGCATCCAGCCACGCGCAATATTCCCGGCAGGCCCGGCATCCCGCCTGGCGAATGGCTTCCGCGGCAAATTGGCTGGCCAAGGGAGATGAAGAAACGAAGGCTCGGGACGCTGCGTCATACCCTCTCACCATGCTGCTCCAGACCCGCCGTCAATTCGCAAAGCTAGCCCTGGCCGCCCTGCCCGCCTCCGGGCTCCTGATGGCCCAAAACCGGCTCCTCGCCCAGGAGGCCGGGCAACCCAGATCGAAGCCGGATTCCAAGGTGTCCGGCGTGCAGATAGGCCTAAACGTGCCTTACAGCTTTGCCGATCTCCAGATGAGCGGACCTGAGGTCCTCGCCCGCTGCACTCAGCTGGGGATCAGCGGGCTGGAACTGCGAACGCAGCCGGTCGAGGCGTTTCTCGGCGCGCCGGCGCACCTGGTCGGAGCCAAGGCGCTTGTTGCCGCGGCAGCCGGGGCGAAGTCGGTCGACGACCAGGTGAGGCGCTGGCGCCTGTCGGCCCCGGTCGAGCGCATCCCTGAATTCCGCCGCACCTACGAGTCGGCTGGCGTCCTCATCGAAATCGTCAAGGTCGACGGCATATTCAAGATGTCGGACGAGGAGCTGGACTATGTGTTCGAGCTCGCAAGGGCCCTCGGCGCCCGCGCCATCTCGACCGAAATCAGCAAGGATGAGGGCGACCTTAAACGCCTCGGCTCCTTTGGTGAAAAGCACTCGCTCTGGGTGGCCTATCACGGCCACACCGCCGTAACCCCGGCCCATTGGGAGCGGGCTTTCGCCCTTTCGCCGCGCAATGCGGCCAACGTCGACATCGGGCACTTCATCGCAGGCAACAGCTATTCCCCGGTCCCCTTCATCAAAAAGTACCCCGGGCGAATCACCCACGTGCACATTAAGGACCGCAAGCTGCACATGGGCCCGAATGTCCCATTTGGCGAGGGAGACACGCCGATAGTCGAGGTCCTGCGCCTGATCCGGGACAACCGCTGGAACATGCAGGCCACGATCGAATTTGAATACAAGGTTCCCGCGGGTTCGGATCGGATGACGGAAATCGCAAAGTGCGTTAAATATTGCCGGGAAGCCCTGGTCTGAGCCCCGCTGCGACGTGCCTTCGCAGGCGACGAAAATCGCCCGACTTTAACCTTGCGCAGGAGACATCGCAGGGCGCGTAGTTTCGCAATGAAATGGACATGGCTACGCGCGTTGCCGGTGCTGGTTGGCCTTTTCGGCGGCATCGCCCGGGCGGAGAATTATCCGGCGCCCTCCGAGGCGGATTATGTCATCCGGGATTTCAAGTTTGCGTCCGGCGAAAGCCTTCCGGCCTTGCGCATCCATTACCGGTCGCTCGGCCGCCTCGAGCGCGGGGCCGATGGCGCAGCAACGAACGCGGTCCTGATCCTCCACGGCACCGGGGGCTCCGGGGCTAATTTCATCAATGCCTATTTTGCGAGTGAACTATTCGGGCCGGGACAGCCGCTCGATGCGGCGACTCATTTCATCGTTATCCCGGATGGGATCGGCCACGGGGGTTCTTCCAAGCCGAGCGACGGGTTGCACGCCCGTTTTCCTGCGTATGGCTATGCGGACATGGTTGACGCCCAATTCCGGCTGCTGACTGAGGGGCTCGGCGTAAAACACCTGCGCCTGGTGCTCGGGACCTCCATGGGCGGCATGCACACGTGGGTATGGGGCGAGCGATACCCCGCGTTCATGGACGCCCTGATGCCGCTGGCGAGCCTGCCGACCCAGATTTCGGGGAGAAACCGGGTCTGGCGCCGGGCTATAATCGATTCGATCCGGAGCGATCCATCGTGGAAGGGAGGGGAATACGCGGTGGAGCCCCCCGGCCTGCGGGTCGCCGAGGAGATCCTTTTCTTCATGGGCAGCAATCCCGTTCGCAGGCAGGCCGATATGCCGACCCTGGCGCAGGCGGACTCGGTCCTGGACCACTACGTCGATCAGGCCGTGAAGACTGACGACGCCAACGACCTGCTTTACGCTGTGTCAGCATCGCGGGACTACAACCCCGGGCCGGGCCTCGGGAAGATCCGGGCGCCTCTGCTCGCCGTGAACTCAGCCGACGACCTGATCAATCCGCCGGAAATTGGAACGCTGGAGCTGGAGATCACCCGGGTGCCGCACGGCAGGGCAATCGTTGTACCGCTGAGCGATGCCACATTCGGCCATGGGACGCATACCCATGCCGCGGTGTGGAAATCATACCTGGCCGACCTCCTCCGCCATTGATCCCCGGTGGCGGCCCTCACGGCCTGATTGGCGGTTGCGATCTGTGGCGCGCAATACGCACGGGTTTTCGTGTGGCCAAGCCCCCCCAGTTTCGGAGATACATGGGGAAAGCCCGCCGTTCGCGTAGGGGTGGCGGGCGCACCGCGCCAATGGCATCCATTCATTCAAACGAGGGCGTCATCCTGCTCGATCCGCATCCCCGCCGGATCGATCGAATCTTCGACGAGCCGACCAAGCGCCGGCTCGAGCGGCTCGGCCGCGTGATCTGGCACGACGGCTCCCCGTGCCCCGCCGAACATGTCGACAGCCACCTGCCGGACGCCATCGCGCTGATCGGCCAGTCGCCCCTGGACAAGGCGCGCCTCGACCGGGCGCCGCACCTGCGGGCGGTGTTCAATGTCGAAAGCAATTTCCTGCCGAACATCGACTACGCCGAGTGCAACCGCCGCGGGATCCCCGTCCTCTCGACCGCCCCCGTCTACGCGCGGCCGGTCGCCGAGATGGTCCTGGCGATGGCCATTTCACTTGCCCGCCGGATGCACGAGGCCGATGCCGCCCTGCGAGTCGGCAGGGAATCCAAGGGAGACAACCACGACTCCTTTCTCCTGCACGGAAAGACGCTCGCCCTGGTGGGGTTCGGCAACCTTGGCCGGGCCCTGCTTCCGCTCCTTCGGCCCTTTTCCCGGGAGATCCTCGTGCACGACCCGTGGATCCATCCGGCGGTGCTCCGGGAATTGGATGTCATTCCGGCGTCGCTCGACGAATGCTTCGCGCGCGCCCGCGTCGTCTTTCTCCTCGCTGCAAACACAAGCGAAAACACCGGCCGGATCGGCCGGCGACAGTTTTCGAGCATGCAGAAAGGCAGCGTGGTCGTCCTCGCGAGCCGGGCCGCGTTGGTGAACTTCCCCGAGCTGCTCGCCGCGGCGGCCAGCGGGCAGATCCGCGCCGGCATCGACGTCTGGCCCGAAGAGCCGATCCCGCCCGGCGAACCGGGCCGGACCACGCCAAACACGCTGATACAGGCCCATCGCGCAGGCAGCGTCCCGGAAATCCAGGCACTCATCGGGCAGCTCGTCGCCGATGACCTGGAAAGCATCCTCGCCGGCCTGGCGCCCCAGCGCTGCCAGCGTTACGCGCTGGAAACCGGCAGCAAGCTGCGCAGCATCCCCGTCGGCGCCTGGTCGCTCCAGGCCAACAGCTCCTAGGTTTTCCGGGTAGACTCTGGCGCCTATCGCATTTTGACGGGAATATTGGCGGCAGCCCGCGGCCTGCGGCCCGACCGGGGCATTACGCCGCGGCATCGCGCTTATAAGATCGGATGGAAGCGTTCCGATTCCCCGACTTGTCCGTCTGAGTTCCCAGGTTCATCCGTCTTGCAATGCGGAATGAATGGCATGTCCGTTGGATACTTGGCAGGGGCGCTGTTTTGCGGCGGATGCTGCGCCGTGCTTGCGGTCCCGGCGGCCTGTTGCGCCCAAGCCGCGTCCGCCGCCGGCCCGGTCGCGATAACGAGGGCGGGCCCGGTGCGGGGCTGCGTCGAATCCGGAATCAATGTCTTCAAGGGAATTCCCTACGGGGCCGATACCGCAGGGCGTCGCTTTCAGGCGCCGCTGCCCCACGATCCGTGGGAGGGGGTGCGCGATGCGGTCGGATTTGGGTCGGAATCGCCGCAGCCGACGGTAAACCCGGATGGTTCGAACGCCGGCGAGCTTGTGCACCAAAGCGAGGATTGCCTGAACCTGAACGTTTGGACGCCCGCGCTCCGGGACGGACAAAAGCGGCCGGTTCTCGTCTATCTTCATGGCGGCGGCTTCGACGGGGGATCCGGAGAAAGCGCCAACGGGCTGTTCCTGAGCAAGCGTGGGGATGTCGTCGTCATCACGGTGAATCACCGGCTCAACGGCTTTGGCTATCTTTATCTGGCCGGGCTAGGCGGTCCCGAGTTTGCCGACTCCGGCAATGCGGGTATGCTCGACCTCGTGCTCGCCCTGCACTGGGTGCGCGACAACGCCGCCGAGTTCGGCGGAGACCCGGCCAACGTCACCCTCTTCGGCCAGTCGGGCGGCGCGGCGAAGTGCGCGGTTCTCATGGCAATGCCGGCGGCGCGGGGGTTGTTCCAGCACGCGTGGGCGATGAGCGGGCCGATGCTCAGCGGACTTCGGCCGGACCAGGCGACGGCACAGGCCCGGGCGGTCCTGAAAAAGCTGGGAATCCCGCTTGATCGCGTCGATGCGATCAAGACAGTGCCAATGCGCGCCCTGGTGGCCGCGATGGATGGCGGCAACTGGGCGCCTGTGACGGACCGCGAGGTGCTGCCCCGCGATCCATTCTCGCCCGATGCCTCGCCGCTGTCGGCGGATATACCGCTTGTCCTCGGCACAACCCACGACGAGATGCACAGTCTCCTGGCGCGGCTTCCTGCGCTCGGCGCATTGACGTGGCAGAGCCTTCCCAAGGCCCTTGAAAGCCTGCGCCCGCCGGACACCAGCTACACCGCGAGCGAAATTTTGGACGAATACCGCAGGCTCTATCCGGATTATTCCCCGAGCGACGTGTTCCTGGCGGCGAGGACCGCCTCCCGGCTCTGGATCGGCATTGTCGCCGAATCCGAAAGGCGCGCGGCTCAGGCCGCCCCGACCTACGACTACTGCGTGAACTGGCCCGGCGGGCTCAACGCCGTGCATGCGATCGACCTGCCTCTCGTCTTCAACGATATAGACTCCAACGCGCTCACGGAGAGCGCCGCCGGGGCGCATGCCCTCGCAGACCTCATGAGCGACTCGCTTGTCGCGTTCGCCCGGACGGGCAATCCCAACACATCCGCCCTTCCCCATTGGCCGCAGTTCAATGTGAGAAAACGCCCAACCATGGTCTTTGACCTGCCGCCGCGGGTTGAAAATGACCCGCGCGCGGATGAGCGGAGAATTTTCGCCTCGGCCGTCACTCCAGGGTGACGAGCTCCGGGTGCCGGTTGGCTAAAGACGTTTCCTGCCGGGGTTCAGCAGGGCTGGTGACCCCAGTCGTTCTCCTTCAGGTGCTGTTCGAAAAGCGCCATCTGCTCCTTGTGGGTCAAGGGCTCGGCCTGGGTCTTCCCCGGTTTGGAAGGCGCCGGCCCGGCTGCAATCGGCTTTCCCGCGGCCGGATCGGGCAGCGGGCCTTCAGTCGGATTCGGTTCCGTCGCCATCCCGCCAATCTACCACCATAAAGGCTCCCTGTCACGGGGCAGCTGCCGAATGCGCGGGATGCCGCGCAGATCGCGACGAATCGTTCTCAGGGAGCTGGGATGAGGCGCAACAGCGCAACCCCGTGAGGGGCGACAACGGTATCGAATTTTCCAGTGAAGGTGCCGATATCCTTCTGGCGCCAAAGATCGCGAACGCGCAGCGCCCCCTGCGCCGCGGTAAGGTCGCCCCAGGGCCCCCAGCGCACCGCAATCGAGGTCGCAGACGACCCGCGATTGAACAAACCAACCGCGAACGAGCCATCCTCCAGGGTCTTTGAATAAACGACCTTCTCCCCGTCGTTCGCGATTTGCGTTGCCTGCCGGCCCAGCGGGTCCTGGTCGATTGCGAGCACTTCGTCGTTGGTCAGGAGGCCCAGCGTGAAGTCGTCGAGGCGGTCCATATCGCAACCGATGATCAAGGGAGCGGAAAGCAGGCACCAGAGAGACACGTGCGAGTACTGTTCGTCGGGAGTCAGGCTGCTGGCGTGAAGCCGGGGTCCCCAGCCTACGAGTCCGACGACCAACATGTCGGGATCGTTCCAATGTCCGGGCCCCGCGTAGCCTGCCCATCGATCCTGGCTGAAGC
>Ga0265313_10002826_pt1 | contig 14615 bp, 11 predicted proteins | sample 4123metaG_FD_203122 | JGI IMG/M metagenome (GOLD analysis project Ga0265313, IMG submission 203122) | Rhizosphere microbial communities from Carex aquatilis grown in University of Washington, Seatle, WA, United States - 4-1-23 metaG | ecosystem: Host-associated > Plants > Roots > Rhizosphere >...
GCATCTCCTCCCCAGTCCTGTTTACGTCCCACGCGGGAAAGGCGGCGCGCCGACCGTTGACGTCGAGGCTGACGGCAGGATACGAACTGAGCATGTTCAAGGTGCGAGATTTGGCGGCGGCGGTCGCTCCGCTCACTGAGGCCTCGGCGGCCCCCCCCGAGAATCCAGGGACTACGGTGTGGCACGAGGTCGCTGGCTCGACCGACTGCGCCTCGAGCGTCCGAGCCCGACGTTCTTGAGAGCGCGGCGAGAGCGGCTTACATTAACGGCGCAGCGTTGCTGCCTATCACACGCCAAAGGGCACCTGTAGGTGGAACGGAGATGGGACGCGTCGACCTAACGTCGTCGAAGGGAGACGGCAGCGCCGTGGGGGTTGACCCGCCCGCAGGTGCCGCTGGGTCCGCCGTTCGCGCCCATGAAAACCGGCCCGGCGGCGCCTGGACAGTCCTTGTGGCGGCCGCGAGTCGTGTGCCGGGCGGCAAATGGGTTTTTGGTCCGATCGCCTTGGGTGCTGCCGCCACGTTAGTACAGGGACTTTTCCTGGGCAGTGCTCGGCTCGCCCTGTTCGGGACCACCGTCGCGTTCATTTTTTGCGTGCTCTTCTACGCGTTTGCGAAGGGCACTACCGGGCTCAAGCACCTCACTGGCCCGTTAGTGCTCATCGTTTGGGCGCTTGCGTCCTTGTTTATCCTCTCGCTCGTAACCATTTACACGAGCGTCTTTTGGGCTCATCCTCTTGATCTCCGCAATTGGATCGCCCTGACTCCCACTCCATCACTGCGGCCGGAAGCAATTGCCGAGGCGCTCCCTACGCCAGGCCACTACGACTGTGATATCGCTGGCAGGCGAATGACAGACTGCTCAATTTTACCACAGCCGGCTGGTCCAGAGCTCTATTTTCGAGTCCCAGAAGACGGCGAGCACGGGCTGAAAAGCGTATTCGTTGGCCCGACGATGCAATCGGGGCACAACTGCTGGACCGCCTCGATATCGAATACCTTCAGCGCCGGCGGACGAGAGATGCATACGACTCAGGGGCAGATCATCGCATGCCGACCACCGGAGTCCCAAGACCGTCCGACATCTTGGACGGGCGAATGGAAATACGGCGATGCCACGCAACCTTTTCGAATGACCCCTTCACAACCTTCCGCCCTTTGAGCCGCTTATCGCGGGCACCCCTTTAGCAGCTCGGCGGGGTCACCGTAATTGAAGCCACCGAAATAGCGATTTTCTGCCCCAGGCGTGAAGGCTGGATACGTTTCTAAGTCTTCGAGCTCTGGGTACATGATCAATGGATTTTGCTTATCATAAGCGGGCGAAGCAACGCAACCCCAGTTGGCCATACGTACGGCAGCCGGCGCCAGTGCATGCAAAAGCCACAGGAAGCGGCGCGCTGGGTCGGGCTTTGCTGATAAGTGCTCGAGGCTACGCGCCATCCGCAGGTACATCGGCGGGTGCGTATCAGCAAAAAAACGCCACGCTTGACGATAATTTGCGTTTGCACGACACATACATTTTGTTAGCGGATGGCGTTCCCCAATCAGGTCCGGGCACGAAGCTTCAAGTAAGTTCGCCTCGCGTTCGTACCAGTCTCGTAAGCCGATGAACGCAAGTCCTGCGGACGCGAGCGTTGTGGCAGTATCACCGCCATGGTATCGCCGTTCCACCTTCGCAATTACCTGTTCTAGTCGCGTAAGCGCATACGCGTCCGCTGTCTGTTCGCTGGCCCAGACGCTCCGCGACTTCTCCAAGACGAGCTCAAAGCCTTTCGGAAGCCCGCCCTCCGTCTCCGGAACGGCCGCTTCCAACATGAATCCTGGCCAGCCGTGATCACGGAAATCGCGGTAGTTTCTGCAGATCACCTGGGCCCGAAGGTCCCTCGCTTTAGTCTCCGACCCAAGAGCGCTCGAGCCGGATATCCCCACGGTATCGGCAAATGATACTTGCGTTTGCGGTCCTCCGAACGCACCCATCTCGCAAGATTGCAAATGCGCGAGCTCGTGCGCAAACAGGAATACGAAGGTGAACGCCAGGTGGTCGGCGAGATGTTCAGGACGCACGGCAATTTGAGACAACGTGGACGCGACTTCGCCGGGGTTTCGGCGCAGACGATCCAAAAAATCAATGAACTGGGCGCTACTGGTCAGTAACGCGTGGAATCTTGTCTCGTCGTGTGAAAGAATGGCAAAAGCCTCTAAAGCTAAAGCGAAATCGGCATTGCACAGTATCGTGGGAACGTTGGGTGCGCTGTCGTGGCAGGCGCCTTCGTTTGACCACGGACACAGCGTCAGCGGTCGCTGCGTGATGGCGCATGCTTCCGGCATCTCTTGATCGTCCGCAATGGCTTTGGCGAATACGACGCTTAGGCGATCGGCCCCGGACGCTGACCCTTGCAGGCATAGTGGCAAATGGCTCTTGAGAACCGGATCATCAACCGTCGCAAGCATGTTGAGAGCGCCGGCCGCGGCGATGTCGAAGTCATCGCTGCTCGGGAGGACTCGGACTTTCAGTGCGGGGAGAGCCGCAACTTGAGGACATGGGCGCGCCGGCGCCGTCTGTTGCGAAGCACTGAGTCGGAGAGGACAGGGCCCGGAGATGCACCCCACGAGAACGGCACAGATCGCTATGTACTTGAGGTCGCGCATGGTCTATTGTCCGTTCGACTCGCAACGAAAGTGTTGAACGGCCTCGGCGATTAGATCGTCGCGATGTTCATCGTAGAGACTCTGGCCTACCCCATTGTTCTCCAAAGACCATCGCGCCGCCCAGCAGGTCAGCAAGTAGCTGCAGCGGTCCATATATGGTGATATGTTGGTGCAGATACGCAACACATCTCTGATCGCGGTTACGTTGGCACCGAACCGTGGCAAGGAGGGGCGTGCAGTTTCGTACGAGGTGCGCGGGCTGTCGCGAACATACGTCGTGCACTCGCTGAGATCGCCTGGCACGATTGGCCTCAAAGAATCGTAATCGTGGACAAATGTAGCCTGCTGCGCCGACTTGTCCACGTCGTCAAGAACTGACTGATAGGTGCGGCAGATCGCCGTGTATGTTCGGGAACCCAGATAGTCGGTACCCTGTAGGTAGCGCGTGGCGGCGCCAAATTGGCCATTGGCGACGAGTTTGCTCATGGCGACTGCCAAGAACGCCTGGTTGTCGCGCCAGGACACTTTTGCGCTCGACTGGCATGCGCTGACCGCAAAGCTCGCAGCGATCAGGCTGGAGCAGGCCGTGCGGACGCCACACCACGCCGTGCGCTTAGGTCGCTCGCGCGCAAGCGTGGGAGATTGCTGTACCTGGGTCATTGTTTATCGCGCGTGTTACGCCCCGACCAAGGCGGAGTCAATTGCGGATGGTTTCAGCTCGGAACGGAGCGGACAGCGGTCACTAGCCTGGATTTCCGCGCACCAACATTGACCTAACGCAGCGCGGGTCCAGTGTACGTCGGAAGCGTGAGCGTAAACGGTTTTGGCCGAGTAGGGAAGGCCTGTCGTGGCTACCTCGCTTGTGCGTTCGAGAAACTCGTTTTCGACGCGATTGTGAGGCGATCGACCAAGTGGGCCCTGGGCGAGCGTACCCTAACGAGCGTTCCGATTCTGCCGTGACGTCGACGATGGACTGGGCGATGGTCGGCCGTCATGAAAGCGATCGTTGAGGCCGTCGTCGGTGCGCTGTTCGCAGCGCTCCGTCCTCGAGCGATCCTGTTCGCCGAAAACCTGGTGCTCCGCCAGCAGCTTGCAATTCTTCGTCTCGCAACGCCGGGTCCCCGGCTCCGTCCGATCGACCGAGCGTTCTGGGTGATCGTCTCGCGTCTGTGGTCGCGGTGGGCGGAGTGTCTCGCGATCGTCCAACCGGCGACCGTGATTGCGTGGCATCGTCGCGGCTTCGCTCGGTGGTGGGCGTGGAAGTCGCGGCCCGTGGGTCGGCCGCCGCTTGCTCCGGAGCTGGTGAGCCTCATCGAGCAGATGGCGCGTGAAAACCCGTTTTGGAGCCGCCGAAGGATCGCCAGCGAACTTGCGAAGCTCGGACATGCCGTCGACAAGGACACGGTGGCAGTGTACTTGCCGAAGCCAGCTCCGCGCCCGCACCGTCCCCCGTCGCAAACCTGCAAGACCTTCGCCCGTAACCACCTCGCGGGAACGATCGCGATCGACTTTTTGACGGTTGTGGTGGGGAAAAAGTCATTACGGGTTGATTCTCGCGACGGGCCTGCGGCCAGGATAGCGGATCCGCCAACGGGATTCGCCGGTGACGGCGATGCGAAACAGAGCGAAGTTGGGGGCATGGTCACCCTGCTCGAGGCAATCGTGGGCGCCGTGCTCGCGGCCTTAGGACGGTCGCCTCAAGGGGCGACTCAAGATCAAGGACGGCGACGCAAGCACGTTCGTCGACGAGAGGGCCACGGAGCCCGTCAAACCGATCGAGGAGCCGCCAAGTTACCGTGACAAGTGGCGACGGCGCCGACGCTGAAGACGGGCAGGCTCGAGCCTTCACGCGGCAGTCGGCACGTTCTCACGCACGACACCCGGATGGCGCGCCGCAATCCGCAAGAGCGCGAGGGCAGCTCCCTCCGGCTTTCGCCGATCCTGTTCCCAGTTGCGAAGCGTGTGCACGCTAATGCCGAGGGCCACGGCGAACTGCGCCTGCGTCAGGCCAATGAACCGACGCAGCGCCGCCACGTCGCCCGGCTCAACGTCTCCGCGAATGATGCGCTGACGTTGGCTGCGACGAAGGGTTCGCTCGAAATCGGCTCGGCTGAGTTCAGGGATGCCTTTCATGACCGCTCCTCCATGTACTCCAGGAAAAGGGCTTGCTCGTCTTTGGTCGCCCAACGGGCGCCTGATGATGCGCACCGTGGCCTCATTACGCTCCGTGTAAACGACCAGGACGAGCCCGCGACGAATGGGACCGATGGCAATGAACCGTTCCTCCAGCTCGGAGTGCTCGCCGTCGTAGAGTTTGAGAAAATCGCCCTTGGAGGTGAACAGCTCCTTGGCCTCCCTGAAGCTGACGCCATGCTTCGCAACATTGAGCTGCTCCTTCTTCCGGTCCATTCGAACCGCACTGAATGAACGTAAGCCACCGGACGAGTAAGTCAATGGCTTATACGTCGTGGCTGGCGGGGGCAGATCGTCGTCACGCAGCACGTGGGCACGCAGCACCGACCATCGCAGGACAGTCTCGGGCGAGGAGGCCTCCGCGATGCTCGATGGTGCGAATCGTCGCCTTGGCGCTGGGACTGATTCGCGCAAGGTTGCCCTTAACATGGCTGCCCCATCGCCTGCCAACTGGGCGTCTTCTCCCTTGAGGAACGCCAGCGATACCAGGCGGTGCGAAAGCGGATCGAAGCCGCCGTCATTCGGATCGTCGAAGTCGACGATGGGTACGTCCTCCACTTGCCCGACGACGACGTCACGCTCGCCGTGGTCGCGGAATTGGATCGCCCTGGAGCGCCGTTGCTGCCCGTTTCTCGAGTTTATCGTTTCGCTGGGCTGGTCAGAACCGTCGATTCGGGTGGCGATGACGGGCAGCCCAGAAGTGAAGCAGTTTTTGAACTTGGAGCTGGGGTCCCCCGTCGTGTCGCCGAGCTTGCTGTTGAGTCAGAGAACGTGAACAGCGGTCGATCAACCGCCAGCAATCGAGAGCGTCGCCGAGGCATTGGTGCAGGTTCCGCATCCTGCGCCATTTTGGGCTCCGTCGTGGTCTGCTTCGGCGCGATGGTCTTTTCGCGAAAAACCGTCACCGACGCTGCCGGTTCAAAGTGTTAGCACAGATCCTGATTGCACATGGATGCACACCACTTTGCACACCACCTCGGCGTAACGGCGTGGACGCCCCGGTACCCCGTGGTAACGATTTTCTCGGGAAAGGAACCGCTCCGTACCTCTCAGAAACGCCTGTCGTCACGTTGACACGGTAGGGTCGGAGGTTCGAAACCTCTCGCGCCTACAGAATAGACAGCAGGAAAACAAGGGTCGCGGTGCAGCGGGGTCGAGAAGCGTTCTAACTCGCGGGCCATGCACACCACCAATGCACACCACCAGAACGCTACCCTGGGGGCTACCGCCGGCGCGAGACGCGGCTCGCGTGGACGGCGCGGCGGGACCTCCGACGCCAGAACAGTCGGAACTCCTCCCGGTGCCACCGCAGCACCGTCTCGGACGTGACCGGCAGCAAGGCACGGCGCCACCGGCGATGCAGGACTCGCGATCAGCACGAGCAGGCCTCGCTCGTGGACGCGAAAGGCTGGGCGCTTGACGGCGCGCGAGGCGACGATCAGCTGCCGGCGAGGTGATCAGTTAGGCGCAGGATCGGGTCAGATCGGCGATTAATCCGCTCGCTACGCCAGAAGAACGGCATGCGTGGCGGAGCGCCCTCATCGCCAGGGCTGGCAGATCGGCGACCGTGGCCGCAACCCGGGAGAAAGGAACGCGCAGCACCTCGCGATCCGAGAGGTCTCTTCGCAGCAAAGCGCGATGCCGGCCGTAGTCTCGCAGCTGGGCTAGGCTCAACCCAGAGGGCACCCCGCGGGACTATCCGACCTGTGTACGGAGGAGGCGAGGTCTGACTGCGATCATCCCTCAAGCACGACCTTGCCCTCGACCCCCCCGGTGGCGAGTAGTGCAAGTGCATCCCTCGCGTCGAGGAGAGGAAACATCCTGGCGATCATGGGGTCGATCTTTCCGTCCGCAAGCAGAGCGAAGATCTTCGGCAGGTCCTCCCGCAGCGGTTTCGGATCCTTCCGATAGAGCGCGGAGATCCCGTAGAAGCTCCCGCGGCGACCGCGGAGGCGTGAGCCCAGGAGGATGTTGGCGAACATCGCGAGGGTGGAAAGGAGCCCGGTCGCGGCCATGAAACCGTAGGCGACGAGGTGACCGTGCCGGCGCAGCGCACCGATGCACGGACCGATGTTGGCCCCTCCGATCCCGTCAAAGACAAGGTCGACGCCGTTCGGCTCCAGGGCGCGGACGAGTCGATCGAGCCGGCCAGTGTGGTAGTCGATCGGCACGGCGCCGAGCGCCCGGAGGGTGGCGTGCTTGGCCGGAGACGCGGCGCCGTACGTCTTCACGCCCGCAAGCCGCAGCAGCTGCAGAATGGCGGTGCCGACGCCGCCGGCTGCTCCGGTCACGAGCGCGGTCTGGCCTGACTGCACCTTGGCGACCCGGTGAATGGCCTGGTACGCCGTCACGTAGTTCAGGATCACGGCTGCCGCGTCGCGATCGGAGGCGCCGTCGGGGATGGGCAGGAAGTGCTCCGCATCGCGCACGAGCATCTCTCCGAATCCGCCGTACACCGTCAGCGCCGCGACCCTCTGGCCGACCCGGAGCCGATCGACGCCCGGACCCACCGCGTCGACGACGCCCGCGATCTCGTAGCCGGGCACGAAGGGGATCTCCGGGGCGTAGCGGTACGACCCACCGACGACGAGAAAGTCCGTCGAGCCAACCCCTGCGGCGCGCACGCGCACCCGGACCTGCCCCGGGCCGGGCTCCTCGACAGGGAGCGTCACGACCTTCAGCACGTCGAGCGCTGTCGGTCCGCCTTTGCCCGTGAGGACCACAGCGCGATAGGTGGCGGTCATGGATTCCTTCCCCATAGCAGTGGCCTGACTCGACGGATCGCGTAACCGAACCTGGCGACGGTCGACCGTCACTGAGTCTCGGCAAAGGTCCGGGGCAGCTAGAGCGACGGCAGCGTTGCGGATCATGGGTGGCTCCTTGGCGCGCAGGCGCCTGGTTCGGCTCCGGCGTGAGCACGCACCGTGCCGACAGCAGAAGCAGCAGAAAGTCTCCTTCCAAGCTCCCCGGGCGCCGATGGGTCGGGCTCGGTCTCGCTCCCGGACACGGACAGATGTCCGGACGAGTGTCCGGCAGAGGGCGACGCAGACGCGGCCCTTTTTTCAGCAGAACGGCGTTCCAGATGAGCGGCATGCGCATTGCGAAGCTGCCCGTTCGGCACACCACGAAAGGCGACACGATGACCATGCAGCCCATCGACTCTCTCGAATCCTTCGACATCCACGGGATGTCCCAGTGGGTACTCCTCCGCGGCGACCTGCGCTCGCGACGCGTGCTGCTCATCGTGCAGCAGGGGCCCGGCTTCCCCCTCATCCACGAGGCGAGTGCGCTGGAGCAGCGTCTGCACCTCGAGGTCGGCGCCGTGGTCGCCTACTGGGACCAGCGCGGCACGGGGAAGTCGTGGGATGCCGACCCCTCGACGATTAACCTCGTGCAGCTCGTGGCCGACGTGCGCGCCATGGTCGATGCCCTGTGCGCGCGCCTCGGAGTCGATCGCGTGGACATCCTCGGCCTCTCCATCGGCGGCACGCTCGCCACGCTGGCGGCCGCGCAGAACCCCGCGCGCATCGGGCACATCGTCGCGGTCGGCGTGGACGTCGACTGGGGCGAGAGCGAGCGGTACGCCTACGCCTTCGCGTGCGACGAGGCGGCACGGCGTGGCGACCGCCGCGCCCAGCGCCAGCTCCAGGCGATCGGCGCGCCGCCGCACGACACCTCGAAGCGGTTTCTCACGCGGGTGCGGTGGGTCACGACGTACGGTGGCATCCATCGGAGTCGCGGGTTTCTCGGGTTGCTTTGGGACACCGTGTCGAGGCTCCTGGTCTCGCCGCACTACTCGCTCCGCGAAACGGTGCAGGCCCTGCGCGCCATCGGGACGACGCAGGAGCGCATGCTGGCTCCCGTGAACCACTTCGACCTCCGGGTGACGGTCCCGCACATCGAGGTCCCCATCGTGTTCTTCCAGGGTCGCCACGACGTCGCGACCAATCCCGAGCTTGTGGCCCGCTACGTCGACGCGCTCGACGCGCCCCGGGGCAAGTCGCTCGTGTGGTTCGACGCCAGCGCGCACATGCCGCAGTTCGAAGAGCCTGCCCGCTTCCGCGAGGCCCTGGTCCGCGCCCTCGACGCCGAGCCCTGCGCGCTCGCCGCCTGACGAGACCCCATGCTCATCGGACACTACGCGCCCGCCCTAGCGCTCCACCGCATCCGACCGTCGATCCCGCTGTGGACGCTCTTCGTCGCAGCGCAGGTCGTCGACATCCTGTGGGGATGGTTCATCCTCACGGGCGTCGAACACGCCCGCATGGTGCCCGGGTTCACGGAGTCGAACCCGCTCGACCTCTACGACATGCCGTACTCGCACGGACTCCTGGCGACCGTCGTGTGGTCCGTGGGGCTGGCGCTCGTGTGGCGGGCGCTTCGCCCTTCGCCGCAGCACCGAGGTGAGGCGCTGATCGTCGGTCTCGCCGTCGCTTCGCACTTCCTGCTCGACCTGGTGGTCCACGTGCCCGACCTTCCGGTGATCGGCACGATGGGAACCAAGTGGGGGCTCGGTCTGTGGCGCCACCGGGAGCTGGCGCTGATGGTCGAGTGCGGGCTCCTCGTGCTCGCCGCCTGTGTCTGGATGCGGCCGCGCGAGAACCGGCACCCTCGGGCCGTCATCGTGCTGGGTGCAATGACCGCACTGCTCGTGGCGTCCTTCTACATTCCGCCACCGCCAACGCCCGCCACGATGGCCCTCTCCGGGCTCGCGACGTACGCAGCTTGCGCGTTCGCGGCATGGTGGGGCCTCACCCCCGCGTCAGCGTCAGCCTGCCCGCCTGCGCGATGGAGGCCGGCGGAGCGTGCCCCGGAAGTGCGAGCGTGACGGAGAGTCCGCCCCCCTCGCGGGGCGCGAACCCGAACGTTCCGCCGTGGCCTTCGACGATCTCCTTGCAGAGCGGGAGCCCCAGGCCGTTCCCTCCCTCCTTTGTCGAGAAGAACGGCAGTAACGCCTGCTGCTGCACCTCGGCGCTCATCCCGCGGCCCCGGTCCGAGACGGTGAGGCGCGCCCCTCCCTGCGGCATCGACTCGATCGAGACCTCCGTGCTTGCCACGGCGCCGCCCGACTCCAGGGCGTTCTTGACGAGGTTGATCACCACCTGCTCGAGCTGCGCCGCGTCGAACCACCCGTCCCCGGGCGGCGCCGGCGCGAACGCAACGTTCGGGTAGAGCGTCGAAAGACGGGCGACGAAGCCGTCCCACGGGACCGAAGAAGGATGCGGGGTGGGCAGCCGGGCGAAGCGTGCGTAGCCTTCGACGAACGTGCGGAGATGAGTCGCCCGCTCGTCGATCGTGTCGAGCACAGTCCCCAGCCGCTCGAGATGCGCGGGGTTCTGCACGACGACGCGTGCTGTGTGAATCAGCGAGCTGACGGGGGCGAGAGAGTTGTTGAGCTCGTGACACAGGAGCCGGATGAGACGCTTGTAGCCGGCCGCCTCGCTCCGCGAGAGCTCGCGCGTGAGGCGATCGAGGAGAAGCAGGATGTGCGGCTCCCCATCGAGCACGACGTGTCTTCGTGCCAGGCGGAAGGCCTCGCGCCCCTCTCCCTGTTCGAGCGAGAAGACGGCGTCCTCGTTGGCGAGTGCGGCTTCGCGGAGAGGCGCGGGGGCCGAAGCAAGGAGGTCGAGGAAGTTCAGCCCGTCAAGCGTGGCCCCTTCCGCAAGGAGCTGACGCGCCGCCGGATTGCTGAACGCCACCTGCCCAAGGTTGCCGTACAGGACGACCGCCGTCGGCGAATGCTCGAGGATCGCGCCGAGTAGCTCCAAGCGGCGCACGGCCGCCGTGATCTCCTCGGCCCTTCCTCGGGCATGACCCCGCGAACCTCGCGACAGGAGCCAGGTCAAGGCCGATCCGGTGCCCGCGACGAGCAGGACGGCAAGCACCAAGAGGACAGTCTGCACGCCGATTCACTCTCCGCGAGGGCGCCGCTCGATGCTCAGGCCGACCCGTTCCATCCGACGATAGAGCGCCTGCCGGCTCATCCCCAGCGCCGTGGCTGCTAGCGAAACGACGCCGTTGGCCCGGGTCAGGGCGGCCTCGATGGTCCTGTGCTCCTCGGCGTCGACCTCGCGCAGTGGCCCTGACGTGCGCGACGGCTTCTCCGTCGGGTCGGGCGGGCGGCGCGACTCACCCGTGAGACCGAGATCTCCGACGGTGATTTCATCGCCCGCGGCGACCACGGTGGCACGCTGCACCCGGTTGCCGAGCTCGCGCACGTTGCCCGGAAAAACGTAGGCGACGAGCGCCGCCCGCCCCGCGGCCGTGAGCTTGAGCGCCGGACGTCCTGCACTCTCGGCGTGCATCCGGAGGAAGTGCTCGGCGAGCGGGAGCACGTCATCGGGGCGGTCGCACAGCGGGGGAATCGCGACCTCGACCACGTTGAGCCGGAAATAGAGATCCTCGCGGAAGGTTCCCTCCCGGATCATTCTCGGAAGGTCCGCGTTGGTCGCGCTCACCACGCGCACGTTCACGTGCCGGGTGACGGAGCTGCCGAGACGCTCGAACTCTCCCGTCTGGAGCACCCGCAGGAGCTTCATCTGTCCTGAGGGCGTGAGGTTGCCGATCTCGTCGAGGAACAAGGTGCCGCCGTCCGCCGCCTCGAACCGGCCCACGCGGGTCTTCGTCGCGCCCGTGAACGCGCCTGCTTCGGCTCCGAAGAGCTCGGCCTCGATGAGCGTGTCGGGCAAGCTGCCTGCGTTCACGCGCACCAGCGGACGGTCCCGGCGCCGCGAGTTCCGGTGGATGATCTCCGCGATGCGCTCCTTGCCGGCTCCGTTCGGACCCAGCACGAGCACCGGCACGTCGGCGTTTGCGACCGTCACCGCGAGGCGTACGACCGCGTGCATCTCGTCGCTCGCGTAGACCAGGCCGGCGAGGTCCACGCGGCCGGCGAGCTCCTCGCGGTCGCGCGCCCGCCGCGCAAGCACCCGCCGACTCTCTTGCTGCTCGGTGCGACGGGAGAGCCACATACGGACCGCCGCGAGCAAGCGAGCGTCGTCCCATGGCTTCGCGATGTAGTCGGCGGCCCCATCCTTGACGAGCTCTACGGCGGTCTCGAGCGACGTCCAAGCGGTCATGAGCACCACCGGCATCTCGGGGTCCAGCTTCCGGATCGCACGGAAGAGCTCGACACCTTCGCGGCCGGAGGTCGTGTCGCCTGCGTAGTTCATGTCCTGCACCACCACGCCGATGTCATCGCTGGCGATGATCTCCAGCGCCGCCGCCGGGGTTGCCGCGACAGCGCAGGGCACGTCGTGGACCTCGAGGAGCAGCGAGATCGCCGTCCGGACGGCCGGCTGGTCGTCGACCACCAGGGCCTTCCACGTCGTCATCGCGATCCAGGATCCATTCGATAGGCTCGCGCTCATGGTAGCCCCCAGTGCCGTCCCAGCCGAGGTGGTAGCGTCATGACCTGCTCATGGCTCCCGTCGCACCTCCGGTCGTGACCGCTCCGCCGCGGACCATGGGTGAGGAGTACCGGGCGCTCCTTCAGCGCCGCGTCGGTGCGTTCTTCGCGTGGCCCAGCGCCGTGCTCGTGTTCCTCCTGGTGAGCCACCTCGCCACGAGCGGGGTCGTGGGGCCGCGGGTGGGGCTCAGCCTCGCTAGCATGCGCGTCGCGTACTTCGTCGGCGCCGCGGTGGCAGTCCTGTGCGCAGGCATCTTCGTCGCGTGCCGCCGATCGCCCCTCCCCGAGCGGACGCTCCGGGTGCTCGACGTCGGTGGCTTCCTCGCGCTCGGTGCCGGGATGGTCTTCGTCAGCCTCGCCTACTTGCGCATCTCGGTGTCTGTCGGCGGGGTCTTCCTGATCTTGTCGCGCGCGGGCGTCGTCCCGAGCACCGGCCGGCGCACAGCGATCGCCTCGTTCGGTTGCGCGATCGTTCTTGCGATCGGAGGCCTTGCCATCCCCGACACCGAGTTGCACGGCCCGCTCTCCAGCGCCTACATCTCCTTCGGCCTGTACGCAGTGGCGGCCGCCCTGGCGACCTTCACGTCGCACAACATCTACAGGTTGAGACGCCAGTTCGAGGAGGCGCGCCGGTTCGGCCAGTACGTGCTCGGAGACGTGATTGGTCAGGGCGGCACAGGGCGCGTGTACCGTGCGCGTCACGCGTTTCTGCGCCGGGACACTGCGATCAAGCTGCTCCTCCCCGAGCGGCTGGGCGAGGCCGCGCTCCTTCGCTTCGAGCGAGAAGTCCAAGCGACGGCGCGGCTGACACACCCGAACACGGTTGCCGTGTACGACTACGGCCGCACGCCCGAAGGCGTCTTCTACTACGCGATGGAGCACCTCGACGGCGGCGACCTCGACGAGCTCGTCTCGTACGCGGGCGCTCTCCCGGGGGGGCGCGTCGTCTTCATTCTCGAACAGGTGTGCCGTGCGCTGCACGAGGCGCACTGCGCGGGACTCGTGCATCGCGACGTGAAGCCGGCGAACGTGATCGTGTGCGAGCGCGGGGGCGAGGGGGACGTCGCGAAGGTGCTCGACTTCGGCCTCGTGAAGGGGATCGACGCGAAGGAGACATCCGCCCCCGCCAGAGAACGCGGGCTGACGGGAACTCCGCTCTACATGGCGCCCGAGTCGATCACCGCACCGGGTGACGTCGACGCCCTCAGCGACCTCTACGCCGTCGGCGCGATCGGATACTTCCTCCTGACGGGTGGACCGCCGTTCCGTGCAGCCACCGTTGCCGAGATATGCGCGCACCACGTTCATACCGTGCCCGAACGCCCATCGGTTCGCCTCGGAGGGCCCGTCCCCGCCGACCTCGAGGCCGTCGTGCTCCGTTGCCTCGCCAAGACTCCGGCCGACCGATTCGCCGACGCCGCCATACTCGGGGAGGCGCTTCGCGACTGCACGGAAGGGCCGGGATGGAGCCAGGCCGGGGCACGCGCATGGTGGGCGGAGCACGGTGGCCGCCTTCGTTCTCGGCGAGACCAGCGGCGAGCCGAGCGCGCGGAGAGCAAGCCCACCCCGTTCGAGACCGGGACGCTGGTGGCCATCGACCCTCACGGGCGGGTCGGGGCAACGCCCGTCGAGAGTCCGCGTCGCCCAGTCGCATGAGCTCCGTCATCCCCCACGCCAGTCCGCAACCAGCCGCACCAGCCGCGGACACGCAGAGCAGCGAGGAGTCGCGGGCGCTCCTTCAGCGTCGCCTTGCCCAGTTCTTCGGGTGGTTCTCGGTGGTGCTGCTGTACCTCCTCGCCAGCAATGCTGTCGCCACCGCGGTCGTCGGGCCACGTACCGGGATCAGCGGACCGGCCATGCGGACGGCGTACCTGGTGCTGACGGTTGTCTGCGTGGGGATTTTCGTCGCGTGCTGGCGCCGACGCCTCAGCGCCCGGACGCTGCGAGCCGTCGACGTGGTGGGCTTCCTCGCTCTCGCGACCGGCATGGTCTGCGTTTGCCTCGCCAGCGACGACCAGCAGAACGCACCCGCGACCATGCGCATCGCCGGAGTCTTTCTCATCCTGTCGCGCGCCGGCCTCCTCCCGAGCACCGCCCGGCGCACGGCCATCGCCTCGTTCGGTACGGCGATCATCCTCGCCCTCGGCGTCCTTCTCCTCCCGGCCACCGCAGGTCACGGCCCGCTCTACTACGCGTTTGCCTCCTTCCGCGTGCAGGCCGTGGCGGCGGTCGTGGCGACGTTGACCTCGCTCACCATTTACGGGTTGAGGCGTCAGGTCGAGGAGGCGCGCCGGCTCGGGCAGTACGTGCTCGAGGAGGTGATCGGCCAGGGCGGCATGGGCCGCGTCTACCGCGCGCGTCACGCG